>ERZ778018.547-NODE-547-length-52726-cov-10.376488_pt1 | contig 52726 bp, 29 predicted proteins | sample MGYA00375748_ERZ778018 | MGnify/ENA primary metagenome ERZ778018 (study PRJEB29350, sample SAMN05509839) | bioreactor metagenome | biome: bioreactor; material: wastewater | place: South Africa: University of Cape Town | collected 2014-04-22 ... | reverse complement strand
GGCGGCGAGCCTGGCCAGGGAGCTCAACGTCGTCCCCCCCGCCGATCGGTTCGCCGCCTGGGCCCCGCTGGGGATTCGGGTCGAGCCCGCCGGGGAGGCGACGATCCGGATCGGCGGCGACGGCCGCGCCGAGATCAAGCTCGGCCTGGAGGTCCAGGAGCGGGGCGAGGCCGGCGTCCCCGCCGGCAAGGCGTTCGTGGGGCTCTCCGCGCCGCCGCCGGCCCTCGAGATCCGCGGGGCGGACGCCGCCCCGGTCGTCCCGCCGGGGGCGCTCAAGGAAGTCGGCCGCGTCCCCGACGTCGGCCTCGACGCCTACGCCGTCCGCCAGCTCGACGCCGCGGCCGGGTCGGAGGGCCATCCCCTGATCGCCGCCGTCTTCTACCGAGGCCGCGTCGACCCCCGCGGGACCGTCCCCCTGGTGGTGGTCCCGAAGTCCTTCCCCCAGCCGGTGACGATCCAGATCGCCCACGACGACGATTACATGCGACGGAAATACGGCCCCGAGGAAGCCAAGCTGATCATGGACCAGTTCAAGCTCCATCCCGGCTTCGGCTACATGCACCGCGACAAGGACGCGCCGTACCGCCTGACCTTCAAGAACGAGACGTTCCAGGAGTTGAGGATCCATTACCGGCGGTCGCTGACCGACCCCGCGGGCAAGCCCCCCGTCGCGCTCGACGAGCGACCCGTCGAGCTGACGCTGGCGGCCAAGAAGGCCGCGGAGGTCCCCGGAGAGGTCAAGGCCCTTCAGGTCCCCTTCGGCGAGGTCCGCGACCTGCGCGTGGACTGGGGGATCGTCGGCCGCGCCGAGGCCGCGCCCCCGTTTTCGGTTCGGTTCGCCCAGGTGGGCGCGGAGGATTACATCGTCCCGGAGCCGAAGATCGAGAACGTCCTGGTCAACGGCGTCCCCCAGGACTCGTTCGTCGTCTACTTCGTCCGACGCGCCGGCGACAAGGTCCGCGAGCCGATCCGGGGGGAGGAGATACGCGGGACGGTCGAGGGTCGGGAGGAGGGGCTCGACCCCAAGGTGGTGATCCGCCCCGGGGAGCGCTTCCGTTTCTTCAGCGGCCGGACCTCGGCCGAGCGGAAGTTCACCTGGTCGTTGCGGATCGGGAACGACGAACTCAAGCCGCGGACGGCGACCCCCTGAGCGGGGCGGCGGGGGACGAGGCCATGTGGGACCAGGACGAACGCGCGCCGGAGCAGCACGGGACCGTCCCGTTGTTCGGGCCGGTACCGGCGGAGCCCGGGATGGAGCCGACGCGCCCCGCCGAGGACGACGAGCCGACGCGCCAGGCCGCCTCCGCCTGGACGCCCGGCGCCGGCCTCGGCCCGACGAGCGCCCCCCACCCGACGCCGCCGGCGCCCACCCAGATCGTCTCCGGCATGGTCCTGCTGGACAAGTACCGCGTCGAGCGCAAGCTCGGCGAGGGGGGGATGGGGAGCGTCTGGCTGGTCCATCACGTCCGGCTCGACGAGCCTCGCGCCTTGAAGTTCATCGCCGAGGGGATTTCGCGGGACCGCCAGGCCCGGGCGCGGTTCGAGCAGGAGGCGCGGATCCTCGCGAAGCTCAAACACCCCTGCGCCGTGGCCGTCCACGACACGGGGATCGTCGGCGACTCCGCCTACATCGAGATGGAGTTCGTCCAGGGGGAGAGCCTGCGGCGACGGCTCCGCCGCGGCGAGCCCGCGTCGCCGGCGTTCGTCCTCTGGCTGATGCGCGGAATGTGCGACGTCCTGGGCTTCGCCCATCACAAGGGGATCGTCCATCGCGACCTGAAGCCCGAGAACGTCATGATCGTGGTCGATCCGGACACGGGCCGGCCGGGCGTGAAGGTGGTCGACTTCGGGATCGCCAAGCTCGTCAAGCCGGGCGATCCGGGGCAGTCCCAGACGATGTCCACCCAGGGGCTTTTGGGGACGCCCGCGTATTGCAGCCCGGAGCAGAACGCCTTCGACGAGGAGACGAGCGTCCGCGCCCCGATCGACCACCGGGCCGACGTCTATTCGCTGGGGGTGATGCTGTACGAGCTGCTGACCGGGGAGCTGCCGTTCCGGGGGAACTGGCCGCAGGTGCTGTACCAGCACGCCCACGTCGCGCCGCGTCCCCCTCGCGAGGTCGCGCCCGCCGCGGAGATTCCGGCGGCCGTCGAGGCGTTGGTCCTGCGCTGCCTGGAGAAGTCGCCCGACCGCCGGCCCTCGTCCGCGGCCGAGTTGTACAACGCGCTTCGCGACGGCTTCGGCGACGCGGTCGCGATGCTGCCGACCGCGCTGGACGATCAGCCGACCCCGGGACGGGCGCCGCTCGAGGTGCTCACGCCCCACTCCCCCGGCTCGCTCGCGCCGACCGGGGCCGCGCCGACCTCGGCCGCGCCCCCGGCGCGGCGGCGGGCGCGACGGCTGGCGATCCCCGCCGCGCTGGCCGCGGCGGCGGCGGTCGGGCTGCTCGCGTCCAGGTGGCTCGGCGGCGGCGCTCCGGAGCCGTCGCCGACGGCGGACGCGACGGGGAGCCCCCCCCCGCCGCCGACGGCCGCCTCCCCGGCGGTCGTGGAGTACTTGAGGTCGTACCACGCCCGACGCCCCCACGAGCCGGCGGCCGGCGCGGAACTCGTCAAGCTGGACGGCCTCTGGTGGCCCGCGGCCGTGACGACCGCCGATCCGGACGACCGCCGCCGCCTGGAGCTGCGCGGGCGGGTCTATCTGCCGGCCGCCGCCGTCGTCGACGAGGACCAGGGGACCGAGGGCCCGTACAAGCTGCCGCTGTCGGTCCACGTCGGCGAGGGGATCGCGCGGATCGTCTTCCGGCTGGTCCCCGGCGGCTCCTTCGGCATGGGCGAGCCGGAGGAGACGCGCCAGAATCCCGACGACAAACCGTATCACGAAGTCCTCGTGTCCCCCTACTATCTTCAGGAGACCGAGACGACGGTCGCCCAGTTCGAGCCGTTCCGCCGGGGGGCCGACCGCGCGATGGACGAGGACTTCCGCGACTACGACGAGGAGGCGTCCGCCCGGGTCCGTCAGGGCGAGGACGACGGCTTCCCGGCGGTCCTGCTGTCGCGGCGGGCCTGCGCGGCGTTCGCCGCCTCGATCGGCGCGCGGCTGCCGACGGAGGCGCAGTGGGAGTTCGCCGCCCGCTCCCGCGACCGAAGGCGTTCGGGATACGTCTGGTCCGACCCCGAGGCGCTGCCGTCGGAGATGGCCAACGTCGACCTGGCCCGGCTGGATCCCAGGCTGATGCGGGTGAAGTCGTACAGCGACGATCGGACGATGCAGGGGATCTTCGACATGGCCGGCAACGCCCGCGAGTGGTGCCGCGACGTCCACCGCCCGTATCTCGACTCCAGGGTCCCCCCGGTCGACCCCGTGGAGGCGCCGAGGGAGGGAGAGACCGATCCGGCCTTCTCGATCCGGGGCGGCTCGTTCCTGACCCCCCGCGAGACGGCGCGCGTCTCGTTCCGCTCCGACCTGCCGGACCTGGAGTACAAGGCCAGGGACCGGGACCGTTTCGAGGACGTCGGGTTCCGGACGGTGCTGGAGGTCGTGGTCGCGTGCAAGCTCGACGACGGGGGCCGACCCGTCGACGAGCCGGCGACGGAGGGCTCGCCATGATCCGCTTCCCGCTGCTCGTCCTGGCCGCCGCGATCGGGCTCGCCCTTCCGGCGGCGGCCCGCGCCGAAGCCCCCGCGCCGAAGGCCAAGCCCCAGCTTTGGGCGATGCTGGTGGGGATCGAGCGCTACGAGGATTCGACGGCGTTTCCCCGCTGTCGCGGCGCCGGGGAAGACGCCGCGGCGCTGGCGCGGTGGCTGATCGACGCCGCCGGTTGGCCCGCGGACCACGTCCTGCTTTTGAGCGACCGCGAGGCCGCCGATCTCGGCTTCGCCGACCCGGCGCGCGCGCCGGAGCGACGCCCGGCCACCAGGGCGCAACTCGACCGCGGGGTGAAGGAGTGGCTGGCCGGCAAGGCCGAACCCGGCGACGCGATCCTGATCTTCTTCGCCGGTCAGGCCGTCGGCCTCCCCCGACGCCCCGGCGATCACCCGACCCGATCCGCCCGCGACGTCTTGATCCCCTGGGACGGCCGCGGCGCCGACGTCGAGGGGACCGGCTGGCGGCTCGGCGACGCGGTCGAGGGCCTGGCCGCCAGCGGCGACTACTCGATCGTCTGCATCCTGGACACCTCCCCCGCCGGCCGCGGCCAGTCGCCCCGGCTCCTGGGAAGCCCCGCCCGGTTCGAGCCCGGCGCGCGGATGGCGCGCGGGATCGTCCGCTGGCCCGGCGTCACCGCCTGGCTGGCCGCGACCGACCGCCCCGCCGCCCAGGACGCCCGCGACGGCGCCGGCCTTCTGACCAGGGCCCTGCTCAAGGCGCTGGGAAGCCGCAAGGATCCCGCCAACCTCGCCGCGGCGCTGGAGCGGGTCCGCCGCGAGCCGGCGCTGGCGGCCCAGGGTTTCAAGGCGACCGGCGGCTTCGCGCCGGAGTTGAGCCTTTGGCCGTCGGACGTCCGGCCGCCGCGGACGAAGTCGGAGCCGATTCTCCAGCGCGGCCACGGCGACCGGGTCACGGCCGTCGAGTTCAGCGGCGACGGCTCGCGGCTGTTCACCGCCGGCATGGACTCCACCGTGCGGATCTGGAGCGCCGCCGACGCCACCCTGGGCCGAGTCCTCCCTTATGCGTTCAACGGGGTCTGGTCCCTGGTCCGCTCCGAGGACGGCCGGCTGATCGCCGCGGGGGGAGGCAAGGGCGAGGTGTTCGCGTTCGACCTGACGACCGAGGCGCCGGTGCTGGCCGATCGCGACGAACACCGCGGCCCCGTCGACAGCGTGGCCTTCCTGGCGACGACCGCCGCGGCCGACGGCGACGCCCCGCCGCCGCGGCGGCTGGTCTCGATGGACGACGGCGGGGCGTGCCTGGTCTGGGAGGTCGCCGGCCGTCGCCTGCGGCCGCTCGCCGCGGCGTCGGAGGGGAAGGGGCGGTTCCTGGCGGTCGCCGCGCGTCCGGGCCCGACCGCCTTCGCGCTGATCGCGCCGGATCGCTCCGGGGCCGACCGCCTCGCGGCGTTCGACGCCGAGGGCAAGACCGTCGCGTCGTTGCCGATCGAGGGGGCTCGGCCCTCGGCGCTGGCCCTCTCCGACGACGGCGCGACCGCGCTGCTCGCCCGCGAGGACGGCGCGATCGTCGAGGTCGCGCTCCCCGGCGGCGCGGCCCGCGAGCGCGCCCGGCTCGACGCCCCCGCCCGCTGGCTCAAGCCGTCGCCGTTGGCGCTCTTGGCGGCGGCGGGGACGCGCGTCTGGGCGCTCCCGGAAGGGGGCGGCGAGCCGACGGGGATGGCCCTGGACCGCGAGGTCGGCCGGGTCACGGCGTCCGCGGACGGGCGGCTGGTGGCCGCTTGCGACCGCTTCCAGGGCGCGCCGCGGGTCTGGGAACTCTCCGCCGACGCGCGGGAGGCGAGGCCGATCCCGATCGAGACCGACGGCGCCGGCCCGGCGCTTTCCCTGGCCTTCGCCCCCGGCGGCGAGACGCTGGCGGCCGGCGACGGCCTGGGCGGGGTCCGGCTCTGGGAGGTTCCCGCCGGCCGGACCAGGGCCGTCGCGGCCGCGGGCCGCGGCCGGGCGCGGCACGTCGCCGTCGCCCCCGACGAACGGGCGCTCTTGCAGGTCGACGACGACGGCGTGGCGCTGGTCTGGGAGTTCGGCGAGGGCCGAGGCGCGCGCCGGGTCCCCGGCTCGGGGTTCCAGCCCGCCGGCGCGTTCCTGGCCGACGGCGCGCTCGCGCTGATCGACGCCGACGGCCGAATCGCGATCCACGACCGCGAGACGCTGGCCCGCCGCGGGTTGGAGTTCGAGCGGCCGAAGCGCGAGGACGGCTCGGGCCCCTCCGGCTGGGGCTTCCACCGCCTGGCGGTCGCGGCCGACGGCCGGATCGCCGCGTCCAGCCCCGACGGCCCCCTCGCCTGCGTCTGGAGGCCCGACGGCCGCCTCGCCTGCGCGCCGATCCGCGGCCACGACGACCGGATCGACGCCCTGGCGTTCGCCGCCGGCGGCGCCGAGTTGCTCACCGGCTCCGACGACGGTCTGTTGAAGGTCTGGGACGTCTCCGGCGCCGAGCCGAAGCTGTCGCGGACCCTGGCGCCGGCCGACCCCGCGGATCGCTCGCCCGTGACGGCGGCGGCGGCCTCGCCGACCGTCGCGGGCGAGTACGTCGCGGGGCTCCGGGACGGTCGGTTCCTGCTCTGGAAGGCCGGCGCGGACGCGCCCGTGGAGGCGACGGCCCGATTCGCCGGCGAGGCGCGGGCGGTCGCGTTCTCGCCCGACGGCAAGCTCGCCGTCGCCGCCGGGGACGACCGCCGGATCGCCATGATCGAGGTCGCGCGGCCCGGCTTGCCGATCCGCCTCGGCGACGGCTCCGGCCACTCCGAGCGCGTCAACGCCCTGACGTTCTGGCCTTCAGGCAAGGTCCTCGCCAGCGCGGGAGACGACGCCGCGATCCGACTCTGGCGGATCGCCGATCGCGCCGCCATCGGCGTCTTCTCGGCCGCGTCCAGCGGCGGGGATTGGGTCGTCTACACCCCCGAGGGGCTCTACGACGCCTCCCCCGCCGGCGAGCGTCGGGTCGCCTGGCGACCCGACCCGAACATCGGCGACGGCGAGTTCGTCGCGCGGCTCGACCAACTCCGCGAACAACGCCACGTCTTCGACCTGGCCGACCGCCTGGCGCGCGCCGAGGACGTCCCCGCAGCGGCGATCCCCGCCGGCAAGCCCGCGCGCGTGGAGTTGGAGCCGATCGTCGCCTTCGACCCCAAGAAACGGCGCGTGGAGCTAGAGGTCCGGCTCGACGACCCCGACGTCGAGGACGTCCGCCTTTATCAAAACGGCGTCGCGATTCCCGGCGAGCTTCGCCGCGAGGGAGATGGGTTCCGGGCCTCCGTCACGCTCGTCGGCGGCGACAACGCGGTGTACGCCCTGGCGGGCAAGCCCGGCGCGATCGACGCGCGCTCCAACCGGCTCGACCTTCATTACGAAGGCCGCACCGTGGGACGCACCCACGTCCTGGCGCTGGGGATCGGCAACTACGCCCGCCAGGCGCTCCGCTTCGCCGACGCCGACGCTCGCGCGATCGCCGAGTTCCTCCGCGCCTCCCCGGACGACCCCGCCGCCGCGGAGTCCGAGCCGATCCTGCTGCTTGACGACGACGCCTCCCAGCGCTCCGTGGGGGAGGCGTTCGAGACGCTCCGGCGACGGGTCCGAGGTCGGCCGGAGGACCGCGTGGTCGTCTTCATCGCCGGCCACACCGATGTCCGCGACGGCTACTTCTGCCTGCTTCTACCCACCGCGAGGCTCCCCGAGGGCCCGGACGTCGTCGCCATGCGCGGACCCGCCGCCGAGACGCGATCCGCCCCGCTCCCGATCCCTCGCGGCGACGGGCCCCTGCGCGACCGCACCCTGATCCCCTACGGCGTGATCCATCGCAACCTCGCCATGGCCGAGGCGCTCAACCGGCTGGTGATTATCGACGCCTGCCAGGCCGAGGCCCTCTTCGACGACCCCGTGGTGCGCCAAAGGCGGCGACGGGTCGCGCGGGGGCTGGCCGAGGCCGACGCCTACCAGGCCCGCGCGTCGTACATCCTGGCCTCGCGCCGCGGCGAGCGCGCCGGCGAGGCCGGGCCGCTCAAACACGGCCTCTTGACCTACACCCTGCTGCGCGGGATGGGGGGCGAGGGAATGGGCCCCGACCCCGACCTGGACGTCTTCAAGACCTTCCCGACCGCCGACCTGGACGACGACGGTTGGGTGGAGACCGACGAACTGCGGCGGTACGCCGACGTCACCCTCCCCAGCCTGGCCCAGAACTTCCCCGACCTGGTCCTCCGCGGCGCCCCCGCCCCTCCCGGCGCGACCGCCGCCGCGGCCGTCGCCCACGACGTCCAGGAAGCCGACTCCTTCCCCCTCTTCGAGCTTCGCGGCCCCGTCGAGGTGCCCTGAGGAATGCGGCGTCGAGGACGTTTAGCGGACGACGGCGCTCCAGCCGTCCCATGAGGTCTCATCAAAAGAACGCGCCATGGCCATGGGACGTCCCTTCTCCTCTCCTGGTGCTTTGTCGAAAACCATCAATGCCGCGCATGGGTCCCTCCTTCTCCCCTTGTGGGAGAAGGTGGCCCGAAGGGCCGGATGAGGGGTGGGCGCGACCGGAAGCCTCTGGAAACGCCCCCCTCATCCGGCCTTCGGCCACCTTCTCCCACAAGGGGAGAAGGGATTATGTGTGCTTGCCCGTGATGGTTTTCGACAAAGCGCCCTCGTGGGAGAAGGCGCCCCGAAGGGCCGGATGAGGGGTGGGCGCGACCGGAAGCCTCTGGAAACGCCCCCCTCATCCGGCCTTCGGCCACCTTCTCCCACAAGGGGAGAAGGGATGTTTATCACCATGTTCCTTGAATATTTTGAATCATTTCGGGCCCGTCTCACTTCCGAACGAGGTCGCCGCTGGGAACGGGTTGAGGGTCGAAGAGGCGGATTTTCCGCCAGCCGGCGAAGGTCTCCGGGGGGAAGAGGTCGGCGAACTGGCGGCGGGAGGTCAGTTCGGAGACGCGGCGGATCACGGCGGCGCGGAAGTCGCCGAGCGTCATCGGAGCGTCGCCGCGGGCGGCCGAGCCGCCGGCGATGGTCGTCGAATCGATCACGGCCCGCGCGAAGGCGCCGTACTCGTCCAGCCGTTCTCCCGGCTCCTGCTTGGAGGCGACCGCCACCACGACGCCGCGGCGATCGGCCAGGTCGCGGACCCACTCCCGGAACGCCGCGACCGTCGCGCGCGACGCGCCGGGATGAAGCGCGTCGACCAGCGCCAGGACGAGGCACCCTTGCGAGGCCGCCTCCTCCAGTTGCTCGGCGATCGCCGCCGCGGAGGTGCCGGGGGCGGCCTCCGGCTCGCCGGGGCGGGAGGAGGCCAGCACCAGCGCGCCCTGGTCGTCGGGCTTGAACAGGCGCGACTCGATCGCGACGACGACCGTGTCGCCGGCCCTGAGCCGGCCGTCGCGGACGTCGTCGCCGAGTTCACCGAAGACCGCGGCGATCTCCCGGGCGTCGGGGTCGGTCAGGATCCTGGCGTCGATCGACGATTCGGAGAACCGCGCGCGGCCGTCGGGCCTGGGGAAGAACGCGGCCAGGGCCTCGGCGTCGCGGCGGGCGTGGGCGATCGGGGCCGGGTCGCGACGGCCGAAATCCTCCACGCCGACGGCGCGGACGACCAGCCGAGGGTCGCGGCGAAGCGGCGGCGGGGGCCCGGCGGCGACCAGTCGGATCGTGAAGTCCTGGATGCCGCGGACGCCCTGGTCGTCGACGGCCTCGACGGTCACGACGTTGACGTCGGGGGCCAGGCGGATCGTCTCGGTCGCCTGGATGACGGTCGCGGGGGGTTGGGCGAGCCGAGGGGGGAGCCGTAGCGGGCCGTTGTGGACCGTGAGCGACCGCACCTGGCGGCCGGCCGCCGCCGTCGCCTCGATCCGCAGGTCCGTCGCCGGGGCCGCCGCGACGATCTCCCCGCCCGCGGCGGCGGGCGTCGGGGCCAGCAGTCGGACGGCCGGCGGGTTGCGGACGATCGGCGGGCCCTGGACGGTCGCCAGGGCCGCCAGGGGGTCGCCGGTGTTCAAGAGGGCGTCGATGACCGCGGGGCGTCTGAGCTGCGCCTCGAACCGCGACATCGGGAAGAAGTCCGAGGGGAGCGAGCGGAAATCGACGGGGTTAGTCGTGTCGACGTGGTTGACGTGCCAGCCGATCAACCGGCGGTCGCCGGCGATCGACGTCTCGTAGAACCCCTCCGGCATCCAGACGACCCATTCGCGATCCGGCGCCGCGAAGAGCCGAAGCGCCGGGACGTCGGCGCGGGAGGTCGACAGCGGCGGCCCCTCCACGACGCCGGGGCGGACGATCCGAAGCGCGATCGGGTCGTTCAGATCGGGTGGGATCGCCGCGGCGAGTTCCTCCAGCTTCGTCAGGTCGATCGCGCCGGGGACGGAGCGGCGGGCGGCGCTTAGGATCAGGTCGCCGGGCTTCAAGCCGAGCCGAGACGCGGCGGATCGCGGCGCGACCGACTGGACGGCCATCCGGCCCTGGGGGTCGGGGGCCAGAGTCACGCCCAGGGACGGGCGGGCGTGGCAACCGGCCAGGTTCCACAAGGCGACGGTCATGTCGGCGGAGCACGACGCCAGCCAGCGGCCGTCGGCCGACGGCGCCATCGCGTGGACCGCGCCGCCGTGGCCGAGGAAGATCCGCGTCCGGGAGCGGTCGCGGAGGTTGTAGACCCAGATGGCGCCGTCCTCGGTGCCGACCGCGGCGCAGGGGTCGGGATGGCCGGCCTTGGCGTCGGCCGGGATGAAGGTGAAGCTGGACCAGCGGACGTCGGTCGCCGGGATCGTGATCGTCAGCGGCGGCCCCTGGGCGGGGACGAACTCGACGCGGTCGAAGTCCAGCGCGCGGAAGCGCCAGCCGTCGAGTTCCGTCACGGCGCGCCGCAAGCCGGCCTCGGCCGCCGGTCCTCCCGGCCGTCGCTCGCGGAGGTCGAACGTCTCCCAGGGGGAAGGCGCGTTCGCGCCCGGAGGCGCGCGACGGAACGCCACGGTCGGTTGGGCGTCGGCGAAGGCGACGTCCCAGAGCATCGTGCCGGGGCCGTCGGCGCGGAGGCCGGGGTCGTCGCGGGCCGGGTCGGCCATGTCGCGGACCACCAGTTCCTGGCGGTCGCCGCCGGCCATGGCCAGATAGCGGCCGTCGGGGCTGAAGCCAAGGGCCATGACCAACCCGTCGGCCGTCCTCGCCAGGCCGATCGGCTCGCCGCCGGGCATCGAGCGCAGCTCGACGTCGCAGGTCTTGGCGGCGACGGCGTCGCGGCTCGCGGCGTTTTTAAGCACGCTGACGGCCAGGGTCTTGCCGTCGGGGCTATAGGCCAGGGCCTCGATCGAGCGGCGTCGGTCGTTCTCCGGGTTCAGGATCGCGCCGCCGGTCAAATCGGCGGCGTTGTAGCGTTCCAGCCGGCCGTCCTCGCGGCCGAGGACGACGAAGCGGCCGTCGGGCGCGACGGCCATCGCGACGACCTTGACCGCTCGGCCGGCGTCCCGCTTCAATTGTTCGGGGCCGGGGACGGCCGCGGCGAGGGCCGCTCCGGTTCGGGCGTCCCAGAGACGGATGGAGCCGTCCCCCTCGCCGCCGACGCTGACCAGACGCCCGTCGTCGAGGAACGCCGCGCGCTTCACCGGGCCGGCGTGACCCTGGAGGGTCAGAAGCGTCCGGGGCCGTTCGCCGAGTTCCCAGATTCGGATCGTCCCGTCGGATTCGTCGCCGCAGGAGGCCAGCCGAAGGCCGTCGGGGGCGAAGGCCAGGGCTAGGACGGCCCCCGCGTGGCCTCGGCGTTTGGCGACCGGCTCGCTCGCGCGGCCGGAGGGAAGTTCGGCGCCCAGGTCGGCGCCGTCGCGGCCTAGCCGGTAGATCAGGATGCCGCCGCGACTCCCCAGGGCGCTGAGCCCCGCGACCGCGACCAGTCGACGCCCCAGCGCGTCGGCCCGCGGCGAGACCGCCAGGGCGTAGACGCGCCCGCCCCGCCGACGCATGGGAGGCCGGATCGAGGCCAGCAGTGACGGCCGGCCCCGGTCCATCTCCCAGACGTGGACGACCTTGTCTCGACCGCCGGTCAAAAGTCGGGTCCCGTCGGGCGTGAACGCCAGGACCTGGACGAGGTCGGTGTGTCCCTGGACGTTCATGGTCAGGATCGGGTCGACGAAGTCCTCGCCGAGGAGTTGGCCGCGCGCCGGCGCCCGCCAGGCGGCGACGGTCGCCAGGGCGATCGCGAGCAGCCGAAGTCTCGCGCGGGTCTTGAAACGGCGAGGAGGGTGGCGGTCTTCCCGTCGGGTCGTGTCGATCATGGCCTCGCTCCGATCCGTTGCTTCCCGTCGCGCCGTCCGCGGTCGGTTCGCTCCCGGCGTAGTGGCCGCGGCCGGAACGGTTTACGTCCGTCGCGCGGCTCTCGTGACGATCCCGGGGCGACGTCGATCCGATTCATCATTCCAGATTTTGGGACGAAAAACCCGGAAAAGCCGGAAAATCCCGAAACTCGAACGGCCCTTGCGATCGATACAAGCGGCATGACCGTCGATGGCGTCTCCGTCGAGCGCCGCCGGATCGGGCGTGGAATCGTCGGTTCTCGAACGGAGCGGTCTCGCCCAGGATGGGGAGTGAAGCGATGAAGCGATCAAGTCGACCCTGGATGGCCGTCGGGTTGCTCCTGGGCCCCCTGGCGGCGGCGCCGCCCTGTTTCGGCCAGGCGGAGGGGGAAGGGGTCCGAACCGCGCCGATCGAATTCCCTCGGGGCTATCAAGCCTCGACGACTTACATCCCGGCCGACGCCGTCCAGGCCCTGCCGCCGACCCCCTTCCCCGCGGCGCCGCCGGCGGACGCGGACGGGGAAGGCGTCGTCACTCCCTACGGGACGATCTCCGGTCGATCCGTCGTGGGGCGCGCCTCGCCGGCGATCGCGCCCACGGCCTTGGTTCCGATCGGCTCCCCCCAGACGGCCGGCTACGGCGCGACCCCCGCGGCGCCGGCGAAGGGGGGCGCCGGCGTGAACACGCCCTACGGAACGATCCCCGGACAATCCGCCTCGGGACAGCTCGGTGGCGCGGGCGCGGCCGCCGGCGCGGGAGCCGGCGGCGCGGGAGCCGGCTACGGCGAAGGGGTTGGCTACGGTGAAGGCGCTGATTACGGCGCGGGGGCCGGCTATGGCGCGGGGCCCGGCTACGGCGCGGGCGCCGGCGGCGAAGGGGCCGGCGCCGGCGCTCCGGGGGGGATGGAGGCGGCGGCTGCTGCCGCCGGCGACCTGGCCTCCAACGCGGGTCTCTCCGGCTACGGCGGGCCCGGCGGGGCGACGTCGGCGGAGGCCAACTTCCCGCCCAACATGATCGGCGACCTCGCGCCGACCGCCCGTTTCGTCCCCATGCAGGGGCCGCCGACGGTCGGCCCGCCGGGGCTCCCCGGCGTCCGAGGCGCGTCACTGTTCGCCCCCAGCATCCGGACGCTCAAGATCTCGGAGAACCAGTCGCCTCGGCCCCAGGACCGCATCTATTACAACTTCAACTTCTTCGACGACGTGGCCCAGGCTCAGAACCAGTACGATCGCTCGCCGATTCGGAACATGAGGATTTACCGGCACTTGCTGGGGTTCGAGAAGACCTTCGACCAGGGCCGCGGGTCGTTCGGGATGCGGATGCCGATCGACACCCTCACGGCCGACTCCATCGTTCAAGGCTTTCAGACCCCCACCCACACCGGGACCGGCAATCTGAACCTCTTCGCCAAGTACATCCTCAAGCAGAACGTCCGAACCGGCAGCCTCGCCAGCGTGGGTCTGGCGATCTCGCCGCCGACCGCCCAGAGTCGGTTCGCCGGCGCCCCTTACGTCTTCGGCATGAACAACACCTCGTTCCAGCCGTTCCTGGGCTACATCCTCAACTTCGACCGCTTCTACATCCAGGGGTTCAGCTCCTTCCTGTTCACGTCGAGCCAGCGCGACGTGACCCTGATCTACAACGACGTCGGCATCGGCTACTACCTCTACCGCAGCCAGGATCCCGACGCCTTCCTGTCGGCCTTCGTGCCCAACTTCGAGGTCCACGTCAACGATCCGCTCACGCACCGGGACTGGAAGAACCGGTTCGATCCCGCCGCCATGGCCGACATCGTGGACCTGACTTACGGCTTGAACTTCCGGTTCGGCCGCTCGGCGATGCTGACGACGGCCCTGGTGACCCCCGTCACCGGCCCCCGGCCGTTCTCCGGCGAGTTGGCGGTGTTCCTCAACATCTTCTACGGCCGCAGCCGCCTCGGTCGGGTCCCGACTCCGCCGCCGGTCCTCTGAGAGTCGGTCCCACCCATAAGTAGGTAAAGGACGACCGCCACGGTCTTCCCCCCTCGCGGGGGAAGACAGACCGCGAAGCGGCCGGATGAGGGGGATGACACGCGAGAAGGCCGCTGGAAGTCGCGGAGGCCCGTCCGGCGGACGGTGGGCCCCGACGGCCCACCCCCCCTCATCCGGCCCTTCGGGCCACCTGCCCCCGCGAGGGGGGAAGGCCGTTATTCCGGCCGCGACGCCCTTATGGGACAGTCTTTGACCCCAAGCGACGCGGGGCCGGCCGAGGTCGTTCGATCGACTTCGGCCGACCCCCGGACGTCGGCGTCGGTTCAGCGGAGCCGCGTTCTGGCGGCCTGGGCCATCCCGAGGCGCTGGAGGGACGTCGGGCGGACGGGCGTCGGCGTCGTCCGGGGAGCGAGGCTCGCGCCGGGGCGCTGGACGGTCGTCGGCCGAGGCCGGCGGCCGGGGCGGTTCGGGGTCGTCGGAACGGTCCCCAACAGGATCGACTGGGCCTGGTTGGCCCCGGAGGCCTGGAGGTTCTGTCCGGTGAGGAAGTCGCCGATGGGAATCGGCGTGCCGGTGAAGTCGTTGGCGATGGTCGGGTTGCCGTTGGGGGCGTCGTAGCGGAAGACGCCGTAGATGCCGTTGGTCCGGAGGTCGTTGGACTGCACCACGTTGCCCGCGGGCGTCGCGTAGCTTTGGAGCTTGTCGTCCAGCTTCGAGATGTAGACGCCCGTCAGCGTGTTGCCGGAGATGACGTTCCCCAGGCCCGGCAGGCCGATCCGGTTGCTCGACGAGCCGATGACCACCACGCCGTGTTGCTGGGCGCCGAGTTGAATGGTGATCTGGTCGTTGGGCAAGGCGACGCTCGGGAAGTCCGAGTCGGGGTGGATCCGGCTCCTGCCGTCGAACGGGGAGAAGTCGATCTGGCCCGCGCGGTTCAGGCCGATCGTGTTGCCGGCGATCGTGACCCCCAGCCCCGCGGCGGTCCCCTGGCCGCCGCGCTGGGTTTGACCGCCGAAGATCTGGATGCCCGCGATCCCGTTGGCCGAGATCAGGTTGCCGAGGATCTGGGTGTTGGGCGCGGCGGTGATGAAGACGCCGGAGCGGAAGTTGGGCAGGGCGTTCATCCCCGAGGCGTCGGTGCCGATCGTGTTGCCCATGACGTAGTTGGCGGAGGCGGCCGGCTGGCCGGCCTGGGGCGAGGCGACGTTGACGCCGTTGCCGTTGCCGGAGATCAGGTTGCCCAGGCCCGGCGTGAGGGAGCCGACGTAGTTGGCCGACGCCTGGTTGATCAGCACGCCGCTTTCCTGCGAGGGGTCGTAACCCCCCGCGCCGGAGGGGTCGCGGGGCGCGGGGCGGGTCGAGCCGTCGCCGCGGACGCCGACGTAGTTGTTGTACAGGGCGTTGCCGGTGGCCAGCGGGCCGTTGATCTCGACCCCCGCGACGGCGTTGCCGGCGATGACGTTGCGGGCGTCGCCGAAGCCGCCGACGGTCGCGTACCGGGCGTTGGCCAGCAGCACGCCGACCTGGTTCGAGCCGCTCCCCCCCTGGGCGTCCAGGCCGATGAGGCTGGCCTGGATCCGGTTGCCCGTGGCGTCGATCGAATTGATCAGGACGCCGACGATCGCGGCGCCGGCGGTGGACGCCCGGCTGCTTTGGGTGACGAGGTTCCCGGTCCCCTCGACGTGGATCGTCTCGTCCGAGCCCGCGCCGCCGATCCAGTTGTTTCGGGCCTGGGCGTCGATCAGGATCGCGGCCATGGAGCTGGCCAGGTCCAGGCCGACGCCCTGGGCGTCGCGAGTGCGGCCCAGGACGTCCGTGCCGAGGTAGTTGCCGCGGATCCGCGCGCCGGTGGTCGTGCCGGTGACCTGGACGTCGACCAGGCCGTTGGCGGAGATCACGTTGCTGGCCCAGCCGGCGGCGGGGGCCATGGTCCCGCCAAGCACCCGGGAGCGGGCGCCCGCGTCGGTGAAGCCGTCGGCGTAGCCCACCACGGTCCCGTCGGCGTTGTTCAGGAACACGCCGGCGTACCGGTTGCCCAGGTTCGCCGTCCCGCCCCCGTCCAGGCCGATGACGTTGCCGGAGACGTGGTTCGGGCCCGCGGTCGCGAACTGCCCCTCCTTGCCGACGTAATCGGCCTGGACGACGACGACCACTCCGTTGGCGTTGCCGGAGATGACGTTCCGCCAGGCGTCGGGGGCGCCGTGGATCAGGAAGTCGGGGTCGTCGCCGAGGCCGACCATGTTGCCGAAGCCGTTGATGATCGTGACGCCGTTGCCCTGATTCCCCACGGCGTTCATCGCCGAGGCGTCGGTGCCGATCCTGTTGGCGTAGATTCGGTTGCGGTTCGCCAGCGCCCCGCTCGACGGGCTGAAGATCTGCACGCCGTCGGCCGCGTTGCCGGAGATCACGTTCCCCATCGCCAAAACGTCCGACGCCCCGAAGATGAACACGCCGTTGGCCCCGTTGGCGACGGGCCGCGTCCCGCCGGCGTCGGTGCCGACGTAGTTGCCGAGGATCGTCGTCTCCGAGCGCGTCTGGAGGGTGGAGGAGACCTGGATCCCCGACTGGGCGTTGCCGGAGACGACGTTGCGGTCCCACGCGCTCGCGCCGCCGATCGTGTTGGCGCCGGCGTTGTCGACGAGGACCCCGGCGCCCCGGTTGGCGATCGGCGTCGCGCCGTCGAGTCCCACGCCGACGTAGTTGCCGGCGACCACGTTGCCCGCCGCCGCCGCCCCGAAGATCCGCGCCCCCTGACCGGCGTTGCCGGAGATGACGTTGCGCAGGACCAGGTTGCCGGCCGTCGTCTTCGTTCCGGCGTTGTCGAGGATGAACACGCCGTCGGCGGAGTTGGCCAGGGCCCGGGAGCCGCCGACGTCGGTCCCGATCCGGTTGCCCGCGATCACGTTCTCGCCGGCCCCGACGCCCCCTCCGGAGATCACGACCCCGTAGAGGCGGTTGCCGGAGATCACGTTGCCGCCGCCGAGCGCGCCGCCGACGGCGTGGTCCGCGCCGACGAAGTTCCCGCTGGACCCGTTGATCAGCACGCCGCTGTTGAAGTTGGGGACGGCGACCGCGCCCGTCGCGTCGGTGCCGACGTAGTTGCCGAGGAACCGGTTTCCCTGCGACTCGCCGTCGCCGGTGATCACCACGCCGTTGCCGCGGTTGCCGGAGATCCAGTTGCGGTCGGCGTCGGCCGTCCCGCCGATCGTCACCTTCGACGAACCGGTCAGCGAGATCCCGTTGCCGGAGTTCCCGTTGGACGGCTCGGCGCCCGTCGGGGCCGTGATGAGCCGGACGTCGCCGACGAGGTTGCCCACGATCGTGACGGCGATCGAGTCGAGCACGTTGATTCCGTTGGCCCGATTCGCGCCGATGAAGTTCGCCGCGATCCTGATCTTGGTCGCGTCGGCGCCCTCGGCCCGCAGCTTGTCCAGGAAGATCCCGTCGGAGCCGTTGTTAAGGTCGCCCCCGCCGCTCCCGGAGTCGTTCGGCTTGCTCGTGCCGATGAAGTTCTCGTGGACGTTCAGCGCCCCCACGAACACCGGCACGGTGCCGTTCTCCCGGCTCTGCATGGCCGCGTGGATCCCGGCCGCCCGGTTGCCGCCGATCAGGTTGCCGTGGATCTCCGTATCGGCGTTCCCGAGGATGAACACGCCGTCGGAGAGGTTGCCGGTGCCGACGAGCCTCCCGTTGACCAGGGTCTCGATCGCCGCGCCGTCCAGCGTGGTCCCGATGTAGTTGTTGACGATTTCGTTGTAGCCGCTCGGATCCGACCCGGCCTGCCGCGCGTTGATCTCGACCCCGCGGCCGAGGTTGCCGGAGATGACGTTCCGCTCCTTGGCCGGGTCCGCGCCGCCGACCTTGACGCCGAAGACCTGCGCCAGCCGGATTCCGTCCAGGGCGTTGCCCATCACGGCGCCGCTCGCGTCCATCGCGTCGCCGCCGCGGTTCAGGCCGAGGACGTTGCCCTGGACCACCACCGGGGCGTAACCGTCCACGGTCGCATTCGGGTCGTTCGTGACTTCGATCCCGCTCAGGCCGTTGGCCGAGATCAGGTTGCCGGTGACGTCCGCGGCCACGAAGCCCAGGGCCCCCGAGGTCGCGCCGGTCGCGGTGACGAGGACGCCGTCCAGGCCGTTCCCCGAGGGGACGCCGTTGATTCGGCTGGACGCGCCGGTCCAGTCGGTCCCGACGTAGTTGCCGACGATCGAGGCGATCCGGCCGTCCTGATTCAAATCGCCCGTGATCCAGACGCCGTGCTGGACGTTCTGCGCGATCTGGTTCCCCCGAACGATCGTGCCGAAGGACGTCCCCTGGGACGCGACGTCGTTGCCCGCGATCAAGACGCCGACCTGGTTGCCCAGGATGAGGTTGGCCAGCCCCGCGGTGAGCGCCGCGGGGGGCTTCGAGGCGTCGCCCGGGGTGGAGTCGCCGATGATCGTGCCGTCGCCCCCCTCGATCCGGACGCCCGCGCCGCGGTTGCCGGGGAACAGGCTTTGTCCGGCCGCCGTGGTCGTGCTCCCGATCAGGTTCCCCGCGATGACGTTGGAAACGGCGCCCGCGCCGACCAAGATCCCCTGGTCGGTGTTTCCGGAGATGTAGTTCGCGCCGGCGACGAGCGGGGAGGACGCGCCCGAGACGCCGGCGTTGGGGCCGATCGTGTTGCGGCTCGCGCCGATGATCCGGACGCCCGTGGCGTTGGGGATCGGCGCGCCGGGGATCGTCGTCCCGTAATAGTCCACGCTGGGGATCGTCGTTCCGATGTAGTTGTTGCGGAGCGTGTTGCCGCCGGCCCCGGCCTCGATCCGAACGCCGTCGCTCGCGCTGAAGCCGATCACGTTCCAGTTCGTTTGGTGCGTCGCGTCGGGCTGGCCGACGTCGTTGCCCGTCGCCCCGGCGCCCGTGATCAAGATCCCCGCGCCATTCCCCAGCGGGCGGTTGCCCGCGTCGGTCCCGACGTAGTTGCCGGCGACCGTGTTGTTCGCCGACGAGTCGATCTGGACGCCGACGTCGTTGTTGCCGATCACGTTCGGATCGACGTAGACGCTCACGCCCTGGACGGGGTAGACGTAGGCCCCGACGTGGTTGCCGCTCGCGCCGCCGCCGACGTACACGCCGATGTCGTTGCCGGGCTTGAGGTTCAGGTTGCCGGTGTCGACGACGCCGACGTTGTTCCCCCCGACCTGGTTGTCCGTGGCGCCGGCGCCGTCGATCCTCACGCCGGCCCCGAGCGCCGGGGGGTCGTTGCCGTTGTCGAAGGCCGCCGCGTTGCCGATCAGGTTCTCCCTGACGTGGTTGCGCGCGGTCCCGTCGATCCAGACCCCGTCGCCGAGCCCGTAGGTGGCGACGCCGTCGGTCCCGATGTCGTTGCCGACGACGGTCACGTCGCTCGCCGAGCCCGTGATCTTCACGGCGGCCAGAAGATTCATGAACAGGTTGGGGGGCGGCGCCGGCACCGGCGGCTGCGGCGGCGGCGGCTGCACCGGCCGCGGCGAGCCGATCGTGGCTCCCGTTCCGCCGTCGACCAGGACGCCCACGCCGGCGACCGCGGTCGGGTCGTCGTTGTCGAGGGGGGTCCCCTTGAACCGACCGTGGACCACGCTCACCCCGTCGACCGAGACGTGGATCGCGGCGACGCTGAAGCCCTCGAACCCCAGGTTGTCGACCGTGGAGTCCTCCGAGCCGTCCTGGAAGACCAGCCCCTCCCGGGTCGTCGCGTCACCCGCGAGCCAGACCAGGGGCACCGGGGAGGTCTCCGGCGTGCTCCCCTCGACGGCGTTCCACCCGTTGATGACGACCTGGCGGCCGACGTCCAGCGGACTCAGGAGGTTGATGATCCAGCGCCCGCCGGTGGCGGGGTCGTCGATCCGGAATATGATCGGATTCACGTCCGGGACCGACAGGGCGTAGCGGAGGCTGCCGTAGATCGGCTCCACGCCCGGTCCCGGGACGTAATCCCGCGTGGTCGTGACGACGTACGACGGCAGCGGCATGGCCGGGACGGAGAACGCGGTCGAGTTGCCCTTGTCGTCCGTGATCATGAGCACCGCGGCCGCGTCGTCCCGGAAGCCGACCAACTCCCAGTCGAACGTGTTCGTGCCCACCACGAGGGTCTCGTCGCCGCTCGACCCCGCGGCGTAGTCCAGCCGCGTCAGGACGCCGTTCGCGTCCGGTTGATAGATGTCGATGTGGAACGGGTTCCCGGTGGCGAACCCGGCGTAAGTCTTGAAGACGAACTGGGCGGAGATCGTCGACGGTCCGATCAGCAGGAGACCGTCGACCTTCGCCGGCTGGATCGACTGGTTGGCCTGCGGCAGGACGACGACGGCGGAGGCCGCGGGGTCGGCGTCGTCGGGGCCGTTGGCTTGATACGTGTTCCCTCGGACCGAGTTCGCGTTCCCTCCCTGGATCAACACGCCTTGCTGGCCGTTTCCGGAGATCGTGTTGCCCTCGCCGACCCCAAGCCCGCCGACCTTGTTGCCGCTCCCCGTGACGATCCGCACCCCGACGCCCGACGTCTTCGCCCCGCCCGCCGTCACCCAACCGATGTCGTTCCCGTACACCATGTTGTTGTTGGCGTTCGCGCCGTTGATCTCCACGCCGGCGCTGATCGAGCCCCCGATCGTCTCGTCCTGGATCGTGTTGCCGGTCCCCTGGACCTTGATGCCGATGGTGTTGCCGACGTAAGTGTTCCCAGTCGCCGTGTTGCCGCCGCCGACCAGCAACACGCCGACGCCGTTGTTCTTGAGGGTCGCGCCCGAGACTTTCGTAAGGGGGACGGTCGCCGACGCGGTCGTGTTGACGCTGACCGCCGCGCCCAGGAAGTTCTGGAACGTCAGGCCCGTGACCAGGCTGCCCCCGGACCCGGCGCCGAACGCCAACCCGTTGCCCGCCGCCCCGCCCCCGTCGATGATCGGCGCCGACGCGCCGCCGTCGATCGTGACGGCCTTGATGATGGTCGTGAAGGGGTGCCCGGTCGCGTCGATGATCGAGCCGGGGGCCAGGGCGAAGGTGATCCTCGGCGCCGCGACGACTCCCAGGTTGGCGAAGTCGATCGCCTCCCACAGCGAGGTCTTGCCGTCCTCGTGGAACTGCGTCGTGTCGACCGACAGGCTCGCGAGCGTGACCACGTTGGAGAACGCCGAGGTCCCCGAGGTCCGAGTGACCGTCACCAAGACCCGCGCGGCCGAAGCCAGCTCCGAGGCCGGGATCGCGATCTCCTTGGGCGTTCCGCTGACCGTCCGCTGGTCGACGTAGGTCCGGCCGTCGGCGGTCAGGGTGTAGACCTGCACGACGTCGTTGTTTTGCAGAGCGGCCGAGAACTGGATCCGAGCGTCGCTCCCGTCCTTGAAGGCGGTCGTGATATGAAGCGGCTGGATGCCGCCGTTGACGCCCGGAGCCAGGAAGACGTCGCCCGCGGGCGTCGACGTCCCGTTGGTCGCCTTGTAGGTGTTGTACAGGACCCGGTTGTTCGAGCCGCTCAGGATCCCGACCCCGGCGTCGCCGTTGTTCGCGATGACGTTCGCCCCGGCCGTCGAGCCGCCGACGACGTTCGTTCCCGAGCCGTTCTCGATCAGGACGCCGTAGCCGTTGCCCTGGTCCGCGCCGGAGCCGTCGGTGCCGATCCGGTTGCCGGCGACCGTGTTGCCCGTCGCCCCCGCCCCCGTGATCCGAACGCCCGCGGTCGCGTTGTGGCCGATCGCGTTGGCGTCGGCCGCGGCCGTCCCGCCGACGACGACCGACGCCGAGTCCCCGGTCGAGCCGTCGATCAACACGCCGACGCCGTTGCCCAGGTCCGCGCCGCCGGCGTTGGTCCCGATGGAGTTTCCGGTGATCCTCACCCGCTGCGACACGGTGTCGTCGCCGACGGCACGCGCGGTCACCGCGGTGTTCGTCCTGCCGATCGTGTTGGCGGAGACGACCACGCCCGAGACCGCCGTCGTCGCGCCGTCGATCAAGACGCCGACGTTCGTCTTCCGCGCGGGGGTCGTGCCGGCCAGGCCGATCGTGTTGTGGGAGACGACCACGCCGCTCGCGCCGGCGACGCGCACGCCCGCCGTGGACGCGACGTCGATCACGTTGCCCGCGGCGGCGGTCGCCCCGCCGATCGTGTTGGCGCCGGTCCCGACGACCTCCACGCCGATCGGGTTGCCGATCGCCACGCCGCCGGAGGTGACGCCGATCCAGTTGGCGGAGACCGTGTTGCCCGTCGCCCCCGCCCCCGTGATCCGCACGCCCGCGGACGCGAAGCCGATCGTGTTGCCGGAGACGGCCACGCCCGAGACCGGCCCCCCGGAACCGTCGATCAGGACGCCGACGCCGATCGGCTTGGTGGCGGCGCCCAGCGTGTTGTCCGACACCGTCACCGAGCCGGCCTGGACCAGGATCGCCGCGCCGTCGAAGTTCTGGATCGTCAGGTCGTGGATCTTGCTGGAGGCCGCGGTCGAGCCGAACCGGAAGCCGTCGAACGACCCGCCGCCGCCGTCGATCACCACCCCCGCGCGGCCGGCGATCTCCACCTGCTTGACGAGCGTCGGCAAGGCCGCCGTCACGGCGACGCTCGTGACGTCCGAAGCGAAATCGATGATGTTCGCGGCCCCGGAGTTGTCCAGGTTCGCCGCGTTGATCGCGTCGACGAGCGTCACGGCGCCCCCCACCGTGTGCGTGGCCAGGAGCGTGCGGTCCTCCATGATTTCGATCGTCGGCCGCGCCGCGACGCGCCGGGGAGGGAGGGCCTTGCGACGGCTGGGAGCGGACTTCTGCCGGTTCATGGGAAATCGACCTCGGAAGTCGCCGCGAAGGGCGTTTGGATTTGAAAGCGACCGCCGGCCGACCCCGCGCCGGACGTTTGGCGATGGCGCGGGATCGACCCTCGAAGCGTGATTGCGTGTATCATGCGCCCGGTTCGGAACGATTTCAAAGGAATTCCGGGCGTCGCGGACGTCGCCGGCCCTCCAGGCCGTCGAGGCCGTCGACTCGGCCGATGGAGCTTTGCGGATTGGGGACCGATCGCTCCCAAGGATAGCCGACGTATTTCCCCCGAACAAGTTGCGGCGTCCAAGTCGACCCGGATTTCCCATTTTCCCGCCGCGCGATTCGGCGGCGGCCGCTCCAAGTCTCGACGGCGCGACGACTTGAGCGGCGGCGTCCGCGAAACCGGCCGGATCGTCCGGAAACGGCGTCACAAACGGCCGTCTTCGCCGCATTCTCAAGCGAGGTCGGGAATCGACGCGGCGATTTTCGGTTGCACGTTTTTTTGGTTGCGTCCGTCGGCCGTTCGCTTCAGAATGTTTGCTAGGCTCGCGCGTCGGCCGCGACCCGCGCCTGATCCGGCGACTCGTCCCTGGAAGCGAGTCCAGTCTCGCGACGAGGCCGCCGGCGGAACGGATCGACGACCGCGCCGGGACCGAACGATCCCGAACTCGAAACGAGGGCGCACGCCATGCCGCGCGATGAAAGCCTGCAACATAAACTCGACCGGGTCCGGCCCCCCCGCGTGCAGATCACCTACGACGTGGAGGTCGGCGACGCCCAGGTCAAGAAGGAGTTGCCGTTCGTCCTCGGGGTGCTCGCCGACTTGGGCGGCCACCCCGACCCCGACGGCCCGCCGGCGCCGGAGCTCAAGGACGACAAGCGCAAGTTCGTGGAGATCAACCGCGACAACTTCGACAAGGTGATGAAGGGGATCAAGCCCCGTCTCGCCATGAAGGTGGGCAACAAGCTGGAGGACGACGGCACCAAGCTGGGCGTGGAGCTTAAGTTCAACTCCATCGAGGATTTCGAGCCGGCCCGGGTGGTCGAGCAGGTCGAGCCGCTGCGCAAGCTCCTGGAGGCGCGTCGGAAGCTCGCCGAGCTCAAGTCGAAGGTCGTCACCAACGACCGCCTGGAATCGCTCCTGCAACGCATCGTCCATGATTCCGACCAGTTGAAGCGTCTGGGCCGCGAGACCGGCCGGGGCGAGGGCTCCCAGACCGCCGACTCCGAGGAGGCCCGCCCATGAGCGACGCCGAGGAACTCCAGACCGCCGCCGAGGCCGCCCCCGCCGCCGCGGAAGCCGCTCCCGAGGCCGCCCTGCTCGACGAGATCCTCAACGCCAACCGAGTGGGCGCGGGGGAGACCGAGCTGCGCAAGTACCATTCGGACATGGTCGGCCAGTTCGTCGCCGACGTCATGGCCGGCGAGATCAAGGTCTCCGCCGACACCGAGCAGATGATCAACGAGCGGATCGCCGAGATCGACGAGTTGCTCAGCGCCCAGCTCAACGAGATCATGCACCAGGCGGACTTTCAGAAGCTGGAGGGCTCCTGGCGGGGCCTGCACTATCTGGTGCACGAGTCCGAGACCGGCACGATGCTCCAGATCCGCGTGCTCAACGCCTCCAAGAAGGAGTTGCTGCGCGACATGGAGCGGGCCAAGGAGTTCGATCAGAGCGGCCTGTTCATGAAGGTCTACACCGCCGAGTACGACACCCCCGGCGGCACCCCCTACGGGGCGCTGATCGGCGACTTCGAGTTCGGCAAGCACCCCCAGGACCTGGCGCTTCTGCGGCGGGTCTCGCAGGTGTCGGCCGCGGCCCACGCCCCGTTCATCTCGGCGGCGGCGCCGTCGATGTTCGGCTGGGAGAGCTTCGAGGAGTTGCCGCGGGTCCGCGACCTGGCGGAGATCTTCCGCGGCCGCGAGTACGACAAGTGGAAGTCGTTCCGCGAGAGCGAGGACTCCCGCTACGTCGGGCTGACCCTGCCCCGGGTCCTGATTCGCGAGCCTTACGGCCGCGACTCCAAGCCGGTCGAGGAGTTCGACTTCGAGGAGGACGTCGACGGCCGCGACCACGCGAAGTACCTCTGGAGCAACGCCGCTTACGCGATGGGCGCGCGGATGACCGACGCCTTCGCCAAGTACGGCTGGTGCGCCTGGATCCGCGGCGCCGAGAACGGCGGCACGGTCGCCAACCTCCCCCTGCACAACTTCACCACCGACGAGGGGGAGAGCACCAACAAGTGCCCGACCGAGGTCCGCTTCGGCGACCGTCGCGAGCACGAGCTGGCCGGCCTGGGCTTCATGGGGCTGGCCCACTACAAGAACACCGATTACGCGGTGTTCTTCTCCGCCCAGTCGTGCCAGAAGCCGTTCGAGTACGACACCGACGCGGCCACGGCCAACGCCCGGCTGTCGACGCAGTTGCCGTACATCCTGATGACCTCGCGGTTCGCCCACTACCTCAAGGCCATCGCCCGCGACAAGATCGGCTCGTTCATGAGCCGCAAGGACTGCGAGATCTGGCTCAACGAGTGGATCACCAACTACGTGACGCCCGACGAGACGGCGACCGACAACGCCAAGCGGCTGAGGCCCTTGTTCGCCGCCGAGGTCGTCGTCGAGGACGACCCCCGGCGGCCCGGCTGCTACCGCGCGATCGCCCGCCTCCGACCCCACTACCAACTCGACGAGCTGACCGTCTCCATGCGGTTGGTCTCCGAGCTGCCGGGGGCGGCGAAGTGAGTGGGGAGTGAACCCGCCTCCCCGTCCTCGGACGGGGCGGCGGGGGCCGACGTGACCTGGATCTTTTCCGCACCACGAAACCACGCCCGCGCCGGGGCGCGACACGCGGCGAGGAGGCAACGATGGCGGTCGACTACTTCCTGAAGATCGACGGGATCGAGGGCGAGTCGCAGGACGACAAGCACAAGAACGAGATCGACGTCTTAAGCTGGAGTTGGGCGGAGAGCAACGCCGGCACCGCCAGCGGCTCCACCGGCGCCGGCGCCGGCGCCGGCAAGGTCGCGATGCAGGACTTCCACTTCACCATGCGGATGAACAAGGCCACGCCCAAGCTGCTGGAGGCCTGCGCCACCGGCAAGCACCACGACAAGGCCACCCTGATCTGCCGCAGGGCCGGCGAGAAGCAGCAGGAGTACCTCAAGATCGAGTTCAAGGAGGTCCTGGTCTCCAGCTACCAGACGGGGGGTTCGTCCGGCGACGACGGCGTCCCCGTGGAATCGGTCAGCCTGAACTTCGCCGAGATCAAGATGGACTACTGCCCCCAGAAGAAGGACGGCACGCTCGACGGCGCGATCAACGCCGGTTACAACGTCAAGCAGAACAAGAAGGTCTGACCGCGACCGGGCCGCGCGCCCGGCGGCCGTCGCGCCGCGGCGCCCTGCGGGGCGGCCGCGGCCGGCGTCGCCGCGCCGCGGTCGTCGCGGCGGAGGCTCGACCATGGCCAAGGCCGCCGGCCCGCGTTTCCCTTGCTCGCTCTGGGACCGCCTGACCGATCCCGAGTCGGTTCGCGCCGCGAACCTGGAGACGTCCCGGGCCGCGCGATTGGAGCGGCTGCGCCGCGAGGTGCTCACGCACGTCGAATGGTTGCTCAACTCCCGCCGCCCCTCGGCGCCGACGGCGGAGGACTCCGACGAGTTGTTGAAAGGCTCGCTGGCCGGCTACGGGCTCCCCGACCTCTCGGCCGTCCGCCTGGGCGACCCCCGCGACCGCGACCGCCTGAAGCGGACCCTGGCGGAGGTCATCGAGCGGTTCGAGCCCCGGCTGCGGAACGTCCGGGTCGAACTCGACGCCGACCGCGGCGGCGGCTCGGCGACGCAGCTCCACTACCGCGTCCGGGCCGTCATCCAGGTCAAGCCGATCGACCAGCCGGTCGAGTTCGACACCGTGCTCGACCTGGGCGGCAAGGCGGTGGTGGAGGGCGCCGGATGATCGACCCGCCCTCGACGAGGACGCCCCCGTGAACCTGACCGACGAGCTGCTGGACTACTACGGCCGCGAACTGGCCTACCTCCGCGACATGGGGGACCGGTTCGCGCGCGCGCAGCCGGCGGTGGCCGGCCTGTTGGCGCTGTCGGCGGGGCGGTGCGAGGATCCCCACGTCGAGCGGCTGATGCAGGCGTTCGCGCTTCTGACGGCGCGGGTCCGCAAGAAGCTCGACGACCGCTTTCCGGAGATCACCGCCGCGCTGCTGGAGGTCGCCTACCCGCACGCCTCGCGGCCGCTGCCGTCGGCCACGATCGTCCAGTTCGAGGGGGGCGCGGCGGCGGCCAAGTCGGTCGAGGCCCGCGTGGTCCCCGCCGGCGCGTCGCTGACGGCGGTCGGCGAGATCGACGGCGTTCGCTGCCGGTTCCGGACGGCCTACCCCGTCGAGCTCTGGCCGATCGCCGTCGAGGCGGTCTCGCTGTCGCCCGACCGCGTGACCCAGGCCGGCCGGCCGCCGGGGGCGGTCGCGCTGCTCCGGCTGACGCTGCGATGCCGCGCGCCGGGGGGGTGGCGGGCGCTCAAGGGCCTCAAGTCGTTGCGGTTCTTCCTCGACGGCGGCGAGCCGGTCGCCTCGGTCCTGTACGAATGCCTTTTCCACCGGCTGATCGAGGTCCAGGCGCGGACGCCCGAGGGTCCCGAGGCGTCCCGCCGCGTCCTGCCGCGGTCGGCGGTCAGGCCGGTGGGGTTCGACGAGTCCGAGGGGCTCTACCCGCTCTCGCCGCGGACGTTCCCCGGCCACCGGCTGCTTCAGGAGTTCTTCGCCTTCCCCCAGAAGTTCCAGTTCTTCGACCTGGTCCTGGACGACGGCGACGGCCTTCGCCTGCCGACGTCGGCCGAGGGCCCCCCGGACTCGGTCGAGTTCTGGTTCTGGCTCGACTCCCCCCCCCGCTCCGAGGTGGTCGCGCGGCCGACCGACTTCCGCCTGGGATGCGCGCCGGCGGTGAACCTGTTCCGGTGGGTCCCCGAGCCGATCGCGCTGAGCCATCTGCGAACCGAATACCCGTTGGTCCCGAGCTTCGAGCATCCGACGGGCTTCGAGATCTTCTCGATCGACCGGGTGGTCAGTTCGGGGTCGTATCTGGAGGGGACGCGCGAGTTCCAGCCGTTTTACGCGCTTCGACACGGGCCGAGGGAGCCGGCCGACGCGGCCTACTGGCTGGCCCGCCGCGACGCCTCGCCGTCCGACGGCGGCTCGGAGGTGTCGCTGTCGTTCGTGGACGCGCGGTTCGACCCGTTGCGACCGGCGGTGGAGAAGGTCACGGCCTACCTGACCTGCACCAACCGCGACCTGCCGGCGCGGCTGCCGTTCGGCGGCGACCTGGGCTATCTGGAGCCCGAGGCCGACCCGGCGGCCGGCCGGGCGCGAATGCTCATGCAGCCCACCGAGTCGCTCCACCCCCCCGCGGGACGGCGGGCGCAGTGGCGGCTGATCTCCCAGTTGGCGTTGAACCATCTGTCGCTCGCGCCGTCGGATCGGCCCGGCGAGGGCGCGGCGGCGCTTCGGGAGCTTTTGGCGCTGTCGGCCTTCCCCAGCGGCGACGACCGCGCCGAGGACGCGACCGCCAAGATGATCCAGGGGGTCCTGGACGTCGCGCACGAGCGGGTCGCCGCCCGCGTCGCCTTCCCCGACGGCGAGGGGGGGGTCGCCAAGGCGCGGCGCCGGCTGATGGGCAAGCCGCTGTCGCTGGGCCTGGAGGTCCGCCTCCTGCTCGACGACGACGCCTTCCCCGGCGCGCGGGCGTTCCTGCTGGCCGCGGTCCTGGAGCGGTTCCTGGGCGGCTACGTCGGGATCAACGGCTTCACCAGGCTGGTGGCGACCACCAAACAGAAGCGAGGGACGTGGCGATGGCCGGCCCGCAGCGGCGACCGCATGCTGATCTGATCGAACGCCTCCGCGACGAGCCGTTCCGCTTCGACTTCTTCCAGGCCGTCCGGGTCCTGGAGCGGATCGCCCCCGACCGCGCCGCGGTGGGTCGCGACGGCCCCTACTCCCGCGAGGCCGTCCGGTTCGCCCAGCGCGTCGCCCTGGACTTCCCCGCCAGCGCCGTCGACTGGATCGATGGGATTCCCGACCGCTCGAAGACCGCGGCGACCGCCGCCGACGTCCCGCCGCCGACCTTGACCACCACGTTCATCGGCCTGGTCGGCGCGATGGGCGTCTTGCCGACGGTCTACACCGAGGAACTCGTCGGCCCCCTGGCGCGTCGGCGCGGGCCGGCGGTCGAGTTCCTCGACCTGTTCCACCACCGGATCGTCTCCCTGTTCTACCGGGCCTGGGAGAAGTACGACGCCGCCAGCGGCTGGGAACGCGCCCGCGCCCCGGGCGCGGACCCGGCCGAGGACGCCCTGGCCGACTCCCTGTTTCACCTGCTGGGCCTGGGCCCCGATTCGCTCCGCGGCCGGATGGCGGTCGACGACGCGGCCCTTCCCTTCTACGCCGGAATCCTGGCGCAGCAACACCGCTCGGCGGTGATGCTCGAACGGCTTCTGGGCGACTACCTCGACCGTCCGACCCGCGTGGTCTCGTTCGTGGGAAGGTGGCTGAGGCTGCGGCCGGAAGAACAGACCCGGCTGGGGACGCGCGGGGCGTTCAACCGCCTGGGCGCCGACGCCGTCGCCGGCCGCAAGGTTTGGGACGTCCAGGGGAAGTATCGGATCCGGGTCGGGCCCTTGTCGCTGAGGGACTTCCACGAGTTCCTCCCCGGCGGTCCCGCCGCCGCCCGGCTGTCGGCGCTGGCCCGGTTCTACGATCGCGGCGAACTCGACTTCGACGTCCAGCTCGTCTTGCGGAGGGAGGAGGTCCCCGCCTGCCGGATCGGCCGCGACGCCGACGCGGCGCGGCTGGGACGCTCCGCCTGGCTGAAGCGCCGCGCGTTCGTCCGCGACGCCGACGACGCGACGTTCCGACCGGACGACTGACGATGAATCGGGCGGTTCCGGGACGGCGCCCTTCATCGGCGTCGGGATCGCATGCTAAAGTCGTTCGGCGACGGGCCGGCGCGCGCGGCGGCGGCCGTCGCCTTCGGGGAGGGTGGGAGATGGCGAAGCGCCCCGTGCATTGGTTCGAGGGGATGTTCCTCAAGCCCCACCACTTCCAGGCCGCGGAACGCCACGTCCGCGAGCGGATCAAGGAGGCCGAGGACTGGCTCCAGCCCCACGACTGGGGCCTGCGCTCGATCCAGATCGACGAGGACGCCCTGGCCGGCCGGACGCTCCGGATCGCCTCCTGCCAGGCCCGGTTCAAGGACGGCACCACCCTCGCGGCGCCGGACGAGGCGACGATCGATCCGGTGGAACTGGGCCCGGCGCTGGCCCGCCGCGACCGCCTGACGGCCTACCTGGCCGTCCCCTCCTGGCATCCGGCGCGGCCCAACGCCCAGCGCGAGGCGACCGAGGACTCCCCCCGGTTCCTCGTCGGCGCGCTGGAGCAGCCCGACGAGAACACCGGCGGCGACGAGGAGGAGATCGAGTTCCGCAACATCCAGGCGCGGATCCTCCTGGAGGACCAACTCTCCCCCGGCTTCGAGATCCTGCCGATCGCCCGGATCGAGCGCTCCGAGGGGGACCAGGCCCCCCCCCGGATCGAGCGCGCCTACGTCCCGCCGATCCTCGGCCTGGACGCCTGGCGACCCCTGCAAGAGGACGTCCAGGCGTTGTTCCGCCAGGTGGAGGCGTGGGTCGACCAGGAGTCGGCGCAACTCGTGGGCGGCAAGCTGGCCTTCGACAGCCAGGTGCTGGGCGTCGCGGAACGGATCCTGCGGCTCTCCACGCTCAACGCGGCGTCGGCGGCCTGGCGGTCGTTCCTCTTCGCGCGCGGCCCGCACCCGTTGACGATGTACGTCGAGCTGTGCCGGCTGCTGGGTCAGTTGGCGATCTTCGGCGAGACCCGCAAACCGATCAAGGCGCCGGGCTACGACCACGACGACGTGGGCCCGGCGTTCGCGATCGTCATCGCCGAGATCCGCCGCCTGCTCGGCGCGCTGGGCCGCGCGCCGTTCTCCAAGCGCTACTTCAAGCTGGAGGGCCCCCGGTTCCAGGTCGCGCTCGACTCCGACTGGACGCTCGAGTCGGCGAAGCTCTACATCGGCGTCGAGACGACCGAGATGATGGACGAGGAGTGCGACGCCATGATCCGCGGGATCGACTACAAGCTCGGCGGCGGCGAGCAGGTGGAGTCGATCTTCAAGAGCGGGTTCGCCGGCCTGGGGATGAAGCCGCTGAAGCACGTCCCCCCGCAACTGCCCGGCGGCGTGGTCTACTTCGAGATCGTCCGCAACCCCGAGGCGTGGAGGGACGTCGTCCGGACCGGGACGCTCGGGCTGCGGTTCAAGCTCGACAAGGGGAAGTTCCTCAGCCCGCAGATGCTGGCGTTCGTCAACCCGGCGACCGGACGGACGGTGAACCTCCAGTTCGCCGTCTTCGTGGTCAAGCCGTGACGACTCGGACCGACTCGAAACGATCGGAGGGGCGGGGATGACCGACGGGTTCGCGGACGTGGCGACGCCGATCCTGGGCGCGATGCTGGACCTGCGGCGGCGGCTGGCCGCGGGCGAGCCCCGGACGCTCGACGACGTGATGCGCCAGGTCCAATCGTGGATCGAGGAGGCGACGCGGCGGGCCGGCGTCGACCCGGACGTCGCGCGGTCGTTCGACGACGCCCGCTACGGGCTGGTCGCCTGGATCGACGAGTTGCTGACCGATTCGGACTGGGGCCACTCGGTCCGCTGGGGCTCGGAGGAACACGTCCTGGAGTGGCTGACCTTCGGCAGTCGGGACCGGGGGTGGCGGTTCTACGAATACGCCGAGGACGCCGAGGCCCGCGGCTCGATCGACGCCCTGGAGGTCTACCTCCTGGCCGTCTCCCTGGGCTTCCGCGGCGAACTGGCGCGCGACCCGGACCGCCTGACCGACTGGGTGGAGCGGACCTACGCGCGCGTCTCCGAGGCGGGCGCGGCGGTCGAGTCGAAGCCGTTCCCCGACGACGACGACCAGGCCGGCGGGCTGACCCCGCCGCGGGGTCCGTCGCTGCTGTTGCGGGCCGGCGTCATGGCCGCCGCGACGATGCTGGCGACGCTCGCGGCCTACCTCCTTTCGGTCCATCACGACTACTACTCGGCCGGTTGAAGTTGAAGTTGAATCGGGGGCCCCCCTTGATCCAGACGCTCCTGCAGTCGCACGTCATGATGGTGGTCCTCGGCGTCCTGTCGGCGATCGTCGCGGGGCTCGCGTACATGTACGCGACGCACCCGTTCCGATGGGTCCTTGGGATGGTCGCGATCGCCTGGGTCGCGCTGGTCGTCATGGTCGACGTGGCGGCGCTGGATCTGGATCCGCGCCTGCCGTCGGAGTTCCTCGACTGGCTGAAGCCCTGGGCGATCTTCCTGGGGCTGGCCGTGCTGGGGCTGGGCTACCATCTGGGGGCGACGTTCCGGGGCGCCCGCGCGCCGGCCGAGGCCGGAGAGGCCGACCCGGCCGCGGCCGACCTGGACGCCGCCCTCTCCGAGATCGACGCCAGGCTGAGCCAGGCCCGCTACGACGCCGGCGCGCAGCCGGTCTTTTTGCTCCTGTGCCGCGACGAGGCGTTGGCGGCCGACCTGGTGCATGCCTCCGGGACGAGCCTCTTCGCCACGGGCCCCGCCGCGGCCGACGCGCCGGTCCACGCCTTCGCCACCGCCGACGGCCTGTTCCTAAGCTGCGCCGGCGCGTCGTCGTGGGGCCGTCCCGGCGACGGCGCGGCGCGGCTGGAACGACTCCTCGCCTGGATCCGCGGGCTGAACCCGGAGTCGCCTCCGTTGCGGGGGATCGCGGTCTTGACCCCGTTGGAGGAGGCGGCGGCGCCCGCGGCGCTGCAAGAGATCGGCGGCCTGCGCGACGACCTCCAGGCGATCCAGGCCGGGCTGAAGGTCCGCTGCCCGACGATCGCCGTCTTCCGCCCGCGCGACGGTCGCTCCGGCTTCGGCGAGTTCGCCGCGCGGATGCCGCCGGGGTTGCGGAACAACCGCTGCGGCTTCTCCATCCCGGCGTCGCCGCCGTTCGACCCCGCCGCGGCCGAAAAGGGCCTGCGATGGTTCGCCCGCTGGCTGCAAAGCTGGTCGCTGAGCCTGCTCGCCGAGGACTATCCGGCGCTTGAGGGGAACGCGCGGCTGGTGGAGCTGAACGCCGCCGTCCGCCGCGACCGTCGGGCGCTGCGGACGTTCCTGGAGACCGCGTTCACCACCCACGCCCGCGGTCTGCCGGTGATGGTCCGCGGCTGCTACGTCGCGTTGTGCGGCCCCGCGCCGGAAGACCGCGCGTTCGTCGCCGGCCTGCTCAAGGGGCCGAGATCCAAGATGGTCGCCGACGCCCCGCTGACGACCTGGGGCGCCGAGGTCGAGCGCTCGGAACGGTCGTGCCGCCGCGGCGCCTTGGCGCTGGCCGCGGCGTCGCTCGGCCTGGCGGCGCCGCTCTGGATCTGGCTCGTCGCCCCCCGCCTCCGCGCGACGGGCCCCGGCGTCTCGGGCCCGCTGGGATGGCTGGCGTGGGTCGGGCTGGGGGCGCTCGTCCTGGGCTGGGCCGTCGCGCTCCTGGCGCCGTGGGGCCGCCGCTCGTCCCGGCCCTCCAAGGCCGCGGAGACCTCGTCATGACCGCGACGACGACCAGCTACGACGAACTCCCCTACACCGACAACAGCTTCCACTACACCCACCCCGACCACATGGCGACGGTCGGCCTGCTCCACGGCCTCGCCGTCGCCCGGCCGGAACGCTGCCGGGTGCTGGAACTGGGCTGCGCGATGGGGGGGAACCTGATCCCCATGGCGCTTAAGTTCCCGGAGGCGTCCTTCCTGGGGATCGACCTGTCGGCGCGGCAGATCGACGAGGGTCGCGCGACGGTCGCGGAACTGGGGCTCGGCAACGTCGAGCTGCGCGCCGCCGGCATCCTCGACGTGGACGCCGACTGGGGACGCTTCGACTACGTCGTCTGCCACGGCGTCTACTCGTGGGTGCCGGCGGCGGTTCGCGAGAAGATCCTGGCGATCTTCGCGGAGAACCTCGCCCCCGGCGGGATGGCCTACGTCAGCTACAACACCTTCCCCGGCTGGCACGCGCGCGGGCTGGCGCGCGACCTGCTGGCGTTCCACCTCCGCCGCGGGGCCGACGTCCGCGACTCCCCCCGCCTGGCGCGGGCGTTCCTCAAGGATCTGGCGGCGATCCTCCCTGACCGCCGCGCCGCCTACGCCGCGATCCTCGCCGGCGAGGGGAGGCTCCTGGACGAGGTCGACGACGCCTACCTCTTCCACGAGCACCTGGAGGAGACCAACGCGCCGTTCTATTTCCATCAGTTCATGGCCGACGCCGCGGCCAGGGGGCTGGGCTTCGTCGCCGAGGCCAGGACCGACGGCCTTCGGGAAGAACTCCCGCCGGAGGCGAGGGCGCGGATCGACGAGTGGGGCGACGACCCGATCGCCCGCGAGCAGTACCTCGACTTCGTGGTCAACCGGACGTTCCGCCGCACGTTCCTGAGACGCGAGGCCGACGGGCCCCCGCCGCGGCCGTCGCCCGCGGCGGTCGCCGGGATGGCCGTCGGGACCGCGGTGATGCCGGAGTCGCCCGACCTGGACGTCCTCTCCCCGGACCCAACGCCGTTCCGGACCCCCGGCGGCGGCCCGTCGCTGACCACGAACCACCCGCTCCTCAAAGCGGCCTTCCTGGAGTTGGCCCTGGCGCGGCCGAGGATGATTCCGTTCGACGAGTTGCTGGCGCTCGCCCTCGACCGCCTGAAGGCCGGCCCCGTCGCCCCGTTCGACCCGGCCGAGGCCGCCGCCCATCTCCGCGAAGCCCTCTTCCGCGGCTTCGCGACCGAGTTGACCACCCTGAGCGTCGCCCCTCCCCGGATCGCGACCGACCCCGGCGACGCGCCGACCGCCAGCCCCCTCGCCCGGCTTCAAGCCGCGCGAGGCGGCCTGGTCGTCAACGCCGCCGGCCGTTCCGTCGCGCCGGAGGATCTCGACCTGTTCCTCCTCCCCCTGCTCGACGGCGCCCGCCCTCGCGCCGCGTTGCACGAAGCCTTGCGCGCCCGGATCGTCGCCGGCGACTTCAGCGTCTCCACCCACGACGGCCCCGTCCCCCCCGCCGAACTCGACCGCGCCGTCCCGGCGTTGGTCGACGCCGGCCTGCGCCGGCTGGCGGCGCTGGGGGTGTTGGTCGCGTGAGGCCGGCTTATTCCAGCGGCGGGCGGCGGTCGAAACCGTCCAGGTTCTTGAGCAGGGTCGTCCGGCATTTCAGCGTCGCCCGGGCGAGGCGCTGGTGGGGTGGCGACCAGGAGCCGGCGAGGACCGTGAACGGCTCCCCGCGGACCTTCCGGGGGAGCGCCTTCATGTCGTCGCGGATCTCGATCCAGCCGATGAGGAGTTGGACCTCGTCGCACTCGACGGCCTCCGTCCGAGTGGCGTCGGGGTAGTACGGGTTGAACTCGCGGAGCGGCAGGGGGAGGACGACGTCCCCCTCGATCGCGCCATCGGCCTCCACCTTGCGGACGAACGGCTCGGACTTCTTCCCGACCTGGAATTCGGTGGGGAGCCGCAGCAGGGCCCTCGCCACGCGCGCGGTCGCGGGGGCTTGCCAGCAGACGTAGGCGAGTTCGTCGTCGTGCTTGGGGCCCTCGTCGTCGTGGGTGATGATCCGGTCCCAGACGTAGATCGGCCCGGGCCCCTCGTTCCTCAGCCGATAATGGATGCGAAGCTCGTTTTCGGCGATCTCGGCGCGGGCCTCCAGGACGACGCTCGGCGGGGCCTCGACGTGCGGGAGCATCAGGGTTTTCCTCCGCCCGCCGGCGCGGGCTTGGCGTTGCTATGGGCGGACATGTCGTGGTTGTCGCGCGTGTAGTCGTAGCCGAGTTCCTTCAACAGGTTGTTCTCGGACATCGGCTCGCCGGCGTGGTCGTTGATGCCGATGGTCCTGGACTCCTCCTGATTGCTCCCCGGTTCCTTGGGGTCGGGCTTGTCGGCCGCGTTGGTCCCCTGGGAGTCGTGGACGGCGTGGATCAATTCGTGGCCGAGGTAGGCCTTCGCGGGGTGGTCGACGGAGTTGCCATTCTGGTCGGTGTACTGGTCCCCGGAATAATCGGGGCTGTAGCTCACGGTGGCGGGGGAGCCCTTCTTGGGGTCTCGCGCCGCGGCGTCGTCGTCCGGCTTGCAGAGCCCGCCGTAATCCTGGGCCTGCTTCTTGGGCAGGTCCTCGATCGTGACGGGGTGTCGCCCGGCGGCGATGGCGTCGAGGATCGACTTGCCGGTCTTGGTCGCCTTGAGGTCGTCCAGGTCCTTCTGGGCCTTCGCGCGGAACGCCTTGTCGCCCTTGATGATCAGGTTCTTCGAATAGACGGTCTGGCCGGCCGCGTCGTCGGAGCACGGCAGGACGCCTCCGCAGTCGCTCGGCTTCGCCGGTTTCCCGCACCCGCTGAGACACATGGAGGATCACCGCCTCTCGAGGTTCCGCAGGACGTGGACGAGGTACGTCATGGCCTTGGAATGGAGCCGCTCGACGCGGCGGTCGCGGTCGACGATCGCGGGGTTCGTCAGAGTGCCGGCGACCCAGGGGTATTTCGGGTCCCGGGCGACGCCGCGGCCCATCGCGAACGTCAGGCCGACGAACAGGCAGACTCCGGCGTCGGTCGCGACGTCGTAACGCGCGGCCTCCTCGCCGGCCCGCGCGATCAGGGCCCTCAGCGCCGGCTCGCCGACGAACGCGACCTTCTCCGGGTGGATCGCGCGCATCCGCTCGATCATCGTCGCCTCGAAGCCGTCGGAGTCCGCGGCGACGGGCTCGAATGGCATGGCGACGGCGCGCCGCAGGCTCCGGGTGGTGAGGGAGCCGTCGGGCCCCGCGACCCGCTCGATCAGGTCCGTCACCCAGGCGTGAATCCGGTCGGCCCGCTCGACCTGATCGCCGCCGGCGGGGTCCTGGAGGATCGCGGCGACGGCGGGGTACTGGGGATCGGCGTCGAATTCGAACCCCAAAAGGAGCATGAGCTCGATGTGGAACTTCACGGGACCGCGGCGGGTCCAGCCGTGGCGGGCGGCCTTCGCCACGCCCTCCCGGACCAGGGCGCGAAGTCCCGGCTCGCCCAGCGCCTGGGCGTGGGGCGGACTGAATTCCACGAGGTGGACCGCCATGTAATCCTCGAAGGCCCCCGGATCGATCTCCTCCAGGGCCGCGAGCTGGGCGTCGTTGACGATCACGGCCGGTCCTCCCCTCCCGATTCAAGGCGCGACTCTCGGCCCTCGACGCCGTCCGGCCCCGATCCGAGACGTAGAAGCCGGTCGGATCGTCGCTCGCAGACGTAGGAACCCACCCCCTCGAAGAACTCCGCCGCCTGCTTCGCGTCGCACGTCGGCAGGAACACGCGGAGCACCCGCGGATCGTAGAAGCGGAAGAGGACGCGCCTGCCTCCCGACAGTTCGACCGTCAGCAGTCGCCGCAGGCGATCGCGGACCTCTTCGAACGGCCGATCGCTGGTGAGGAAGACGCCCCAGGAGTTCCCCCAGCCCTCGCGGACCAACAGCTCCAGGAACGGCGACGACCTGGGCAACGCGACCAGGTACGGGGCGACGAACGCCAGGTCGGGCGCGGCGTCCTCGTAGAGCGACTGCTTCCGCTCCGGGCACTCGTGGATCCGCAGATAGACCATCGGGTCGCGGGCCGCGTCGAGGACCGCGTAGAGGGGCGACGGCTCGGCGCGGAGGACCTCCAGGACGCGGTCGTGGATCGTCGCCGCGGGCGCGGGGGTCTCGAAGGTCTCGGGCGCCGGGGAGGGCTCGGCGGGAGCCGCGGAGGGCTCGGCCGCGGCCGGCCCGACGCGGCGCGCGTGGGGAGGGGCGACGTCCGCCAGGCGGACGCGGAACGTCGTGCCGCCGGCGGCGATCAGGTCGCCGTCGAGGACCGTCGCGTCGTCCTCGAACCGGCCGTTGACCGTCGTGCCGTGCGAACTCCCCAGATCCTCGACCCGCGCGACGCGGCCGTCGTGGAAAAGCGCGAAGTGCCGTCGCGAGACCGTCCGATCCGAGGGGACCACGACGTCCGACGGCGGCATCCGGCCGACGACCGCGCGGACGCCCGCGGGCAGCGCGAAGGCCAGCCCGGCGTCGGGTCCGGTCCAGACTTCCAAAACCAGCGTCCGGCCCATCGGGCGCGTCCCCTCCGTCGTGGTCGGTTCAGGCGAGACCCAGCCGTTTCCGCTCGCAGATCTCGCAGAACGGCGCGCCCGACTTGGCCGCGGCGGCCATCGCACCCCCCTGCCCCGTGTACATGGAGTCGCCGATGAAGACCGTCGGGCAGCCCATGGAGATGGCGTTGGGGGGGCCCAGGCACTCGACGATGGTGTCGCCGGCGCGGCAGGCGGGGAGGTTGTTGATGAGGACCGTCATGCTGCCGGTGGTGACCATCCCCATCGAATGCGGCGGCGCGGGAACCGGCGGGTTCAGCGGCGTGGAGCACATGTGCTGGTCGGCCCCCATGCCGCCGGCGGTCATCGCCGACGTCATCGACGTGGTGGCGGTCGCTTCGGCCAGGGCCTCGGCGGTCTTGGCCGCGGGGAGGCCCGGCGTTCCGGCGGCGGCGGTCGTGGCGGCCACGGCGGTGTTCACGACCGCGTCGGACGTCGCCTTGGCCGCCGTCACGCCCGCGGCGGCGGCCAGGGGCATGCCCCGCCACGCCGGCATCCCGCCGATCAGGACGGTGGGGCTTCCCGGCCCGGGGCCGAGCATCGGCGGCAGCGGGTGGGTCACGGGGTCGCCCACGCGGGCGGCGGGGCCTTGAGGCATGGTCGGATCCTCCCTCGTTCAGCAGGACTTCTCGCCGCTGACCGCGTCGTCGGCTTCCTTGGGCTTCTTCGGCGCCGCCTTCTTGGGGCTCTTGGGGCTGGCCGACTTGGCCGCGCCGGCGGCCCCGCCGCAGTTGATCTTCACCATCGTCCCCTCGATCGTCACGCCCGAGGGGTCCAGCTTCACGAACCCGCCCCCCGCCTTGATCGTCAGTTCCATGCCGGCCTCCAGGACGATCTTCATGCCGGCCTTCAGGTGGATCTCCTGGCCCGCCTCGGTCACGTCGCTGGTCCCGACCTTGGTCTGGCGCTGACCCTCGACGCTCAGGTGCCGGTCGCCGCCGATCTTCTCCGCCCGCGTCCCGGCCACGTCCTCGTCGACGTCGCCGCCGACGAGGAGTTGGACGTTCTGTTCGACCTGCTCGACGCGGTTGCGGTGGACGTGGGCGTTGTGGTCGCGCCAGATCTCCTCGTTGTGGTCGCCCCCCTCGGACTTCCCGTCCTCCTTGCCGACGATCACGTGACGGTCGCGCTGGATCCATTCCATCGCGTCGTTCTTGACCCGCGCGTCGTAGTCGCGCTCGGCGTGGAGGAAGATCTGCTGCTTGTCCTTGGCGTCGAGGAACCGCAGCTCGTTGAAGCCCGAACCCCCCTCGCTGGTGTTGGACTTCAGACCGCTGATGAGGTTCTCGTCCTTGTGCTTGGAATCGGGGCCGTCGCCGAGGTAGGCCGGCGGCTGGTCGGGGTTGTAGACGGCGCCGACGATGATCGGGCGGTCGACGTCCCCCTCCAGGTGATCGACGACCACCTCCTGACCGATCCGGGGCCAGAACGACGAGCCCCAATGGCGGCCGGCCGTCGGCTGGACCACCCGGACCCAGCAGGAGCTGTTCTCGTCGTTCTTCCCCTCGCGGTCCCAGTGGAACTGGACCTTCACGCGGCCGTACTTGTCGGTGTAGACCTCCTTCCCCTTGGGGCCCACGACCACGGCGGTCTGGGCGCCGGGGACGACCGGCCGGGGGGTGACGCGGCGGGGGCGGAACGGCACCGAGGCCGGGATGCAGGCGAACGAGTTCAGGTAGGTCGCGCCGCCGAAGTCGCCGGAGCGGTAGTCGCTGGAGGTCCGGGCCTCGTGCTCGACCGACGTCAGGACGTACTTGCCGTCGGCGTTGAAGTGCTTCGCCAGCTCGAAGACCTGGCCGGCGGTCAGTTGCCGGCAGCGGCTCTCGCCGGCGAGCTCCAGCGCCGCGGCGGCCTCCTCCTGCATTCGGATGCCGGCCGTCCGCTTGTTCTCGGCGAAGACCTTGTTAAGGTCGGCGGGCTTCTCGTCGCGGCCCGGGCCGATCCCGTCGTAGCGTCGGGCGTAGCCTCCCGGCCAGTCGTACAACTCCAGGCGGTCCGCGTCCCCCAGCTTCAGCTTGTGGTCGACGCTCCCGACCCGCGCCGAGGCGGCGATCGGCTCGACCGCCTCCAGGTCCTTGCCCGGCAGCTCGAAGTTGTGGTCGCGGAGCGTCACCTTCATCGACCGCAACTCCTGCGACTTGCGCAGCGACGCGATCCGCCGCTCCTCCGTCGCGGGGCCCTCGAACGCCTGGTATTCGATCCGTTGGTCGAAGGGGACCTGGCCGTGCCCGGCGGGGGAATCGCCCAGGACCATCCGGCCGCCCCCCTCGTCGTGCTCGAAGTAGTAGTAGATCCCGTCCTCCTCCATCAGCCTGGAGGCGAAGTCGAAATCGGTCTCGCGGTACTGCACGCAGTATTCGCGCGGGTCGTACTTCCCCTGGAGCCGCTGTTGCACGGCGAGCCCCTGGAAGACCTTCTTGAGGATGTCGGGGGTCGACGTCCGCTGGAAGATCCGGCTCTGCGTCCGTCGGGTGAGGAACCAGACCTCCGGGACGACCTCCATGTGGTAGTGGGTGAAGGTCTCGTCCCGCCCTCCCTGGACCATCCGGGCGCAGACGCCGCTGAAGTGGCGGACGTCGTCGCCGCCGGACTCGACGTGGGCGGTCACCGGCTTGCCCAGGAGTTGGTCGAAGGGGACCTGGGTGGCGTGCTCGGCGATCAGGTCGAGCCGGAAGCGGAACAGCCGCGAAAGGGCCTCGCGACCGGAGAGCCCCAGCAGGAACAGCTTGTCCGGCCCCAGGGGGGTCGTCAGCCTGAGCGGGCGATTCGCCTGTGCGTAGCCGGGCATGACCGGGACCCCCTGGACGTCCGCGGCGGGGCGGGCGCGCCGACGCGACGATTTCAAACCGACTGAAACCAGCTTTAAGCCACCATGATAGCCCGGCCGCGTCCGCGTTCAAAGCGGAAGCCGACGCCGAGGGCCTCGCCAAACCCGTATGATATTACTAAGATCGAAGACGACGTGACGGCGGATCGGACTGGTCCCGGCGCGCGCGACGGCCGCGGGGAGCGATTCCGGGGGGGACGAGATGGCCACGCCCGACGATGAATCCGGCACTCTATTCGGGCCGCCCCGGCGGCGGCCGCGGCCGTCGGGCCGCCAGGCGCCCGACCGCGCGGATCGGACCCCCGTTCCCGGCGAGCCGCCGCCGTCGGAGCCGCCGCCGCGACTCTCCGGCCCGCCTTGGCGCCCCGAGCCGGCCGGTGACGCTTACGAGACGATCCCTCCCGCCGCGCGCGGCTTCGGCGGACGTCGCCCGCCGTCCGCCGAGCCCCCGCCGCCGGCCCCGCCCGCGACGCCCCCGCCGCCGTCGGCCTCGACGCCCGAACAATTCAACACGGGCTGGCCGCCGTTCGAACCGCTCAATCCGGGATGGTCGTCGGGGGAGCCGGCGGCGGCCCCCGCTCCCCCCGCGCCGGGCCCGGCCGTCCCGGCGGTCGCCGACTGGGAGTGGGGCCACGCATCGGTTCCCCCGCCGCCCGCCGCGCCGCCCCCCCGGCCCGCCGCGCCGCCTCCCCAATCCCAGCCGTTCGTGACGGCGGGGCCCGCGTCCGCGCCGGTCCACCCCGTCGCCTCGTATCCGCCGGCGGAGGATCCGGGGAACAAGACGATCTCCATCTCCAAGGTCTTCCCCTCCCTGAAGACGCCGCCGCTGACGCTCCAGTTTTTCAATACCGCCCGGAGGCGCTGGTCCGATCTCAAGGCGGTTCGGGGCGACGTCCTGGACGTCGGCCGGGCCGACTTCCTGGATTGGAACCCCAACGCGGACGATCTGGCGGAACGCCACCTTCGGCTGATGATCGACGAGGGCGAGCTGTACATCAAGCCGCTCCCCAGCCTCAACGGCGTGTACGTCAAGATGAAGCCCAATCGGCCCGCCGAGCTGCGCCCGGGCGCGCGGTTCCGCGTCGGCCGGCACGTCCTGGCCCTTCACCCTCCCGAACCCGACCCGGGCGAGGTCCAACCGCTTCGCTCCGCCGAGGGGGAGGTGTTCCAGTCCCGCTTGCTGAGACCGCTGGGCTTCCTCGCCCTGATCGGTCCCGACGGCGAGCCTTACATCCGGTTTCCGCTCACCAAGCTCGGCGAGCCGGGCACCCGGATCGGCCGCGAAGGCGCCCGCTGCGACCTGGCCCTCACCGGCGACGAATGGGTCAGCGGCGAACACGCCCGCGTCTTCCTCCAGGGAGACAGGTTCTTCCTGGAAGACCTCAAAAGCACCAACGGCACCTTCCTTCAGATCCTCGACGAGTTGAAGATCGAACGCGGGATCGTCCGATCCGACGACTCCGGCGACCACGTCGCCATCGGCGGCTACCTGATCCGCGTCATCGAGGAGCGGTAGGACGAGGGCGCGTTCGCGAGCCTCGTTTGACGGATACGGATGGCGACGACGCGCGCCCTTCTCCCCTTGAGGGAGAAGGTGGCCGAAGGCCGGATGAGGGGTGGGCGGAACCGGAGGCCGTCGGTTCGAAACCGTTTTCAACCCATGGCTTATGCCGGAACGCGACGCCGGTCGACCCCTCATCCGGCCCTTCGGGCCACCTTCTCCCTCAAGGGGAGAAGGCGACGATCGCCGCGGTCTCTGGAGAAGCGCGGCGTCGTTCCTCGGCGCCCGGTCACTCCACGACGAACCCGAAGCCGCCGTCCTCCTCGACGGCGACGTGGACGCGGCGGACGGGACGGGCCTCGGCCATGTGGGCCAGGACCCGCTCGGAGATCTCCGGCAGGACCGAGCGGGTCAGGATGTGGTCGACGTTGCGGGCCCCGGTCATGACCTCCTTGCAGCGGCCGGCGATGCATTCGACGACCGCGTCGTCGTAGGTGAAGCCCGCGCCGTGGTTCTCGCGGACGCGGTCGCCGATCCGGCCGAGTTGCAGCCGGATGATCCGGCGCATGACCTCGTCGGAGATCGGGTAGTACGGCGCGACGATCAACCGGCCCAGGAACGCCTGTTTGAAGATCGGCTGTCCGCGCTCGGTCGTGGCGGCCAGCAGGTCGGGGCGGACGGCCTCGACGACCTCGTCGGGGGTCGGCTGGGTCTCGGGGTCGCGGCAGAGTTCCAGGATGGTGTCGGTGCCGACGTTGGAGGTCAAGAGGATGATCGTGTTCTTGAAGTCGATCTCGCGGCCCTCGCCGTCCTCCAGCGTCCCCTTGTCGAAGACCTGGAAGAACAGTTCCAGCACGTCGGGGTGGGCCTTCTCCACCTCGTCCAGGAGGACCACGCTGTAGGGCCTCCGGCGGACGGCCTCGGTGAGCACGCCCCCCTCGCCGTAGCCGACGTAGCCCGGCGGCGAGCCCTTCAGGCCGGAGACCGTGTGCGCCTCCTGGTATTCCGACATGTTGATCGTGATCAGGTTCCGCTCGCCGCCGTAAAGCGCCTCGGCGAGCGCCAGCGCGGTCTCGGTCTTGCCGACGCCGCTGGAGCCGACCAGCAGGAAGACGCCGATCGGCCGGCGGGGGTCGACGAGGTTGGCGCGGGCGGTGCGGATCCGCTGGCTGATCGCCTCCAGGGCGTGCGACTGGCCGATGACCCGTCGTTCCAGGCGGTCGTGGAGGTTCAGCACCGTCTGGATCTCGTTGGCGAGCATCCGGCCGACGGGGATGCCGGTCCAGCCGGCGACGACCTCGCCGACGGTCTGCGCGTCGACCAGGGCTTGCAGCAGCGGCTCCTCCCCCTGGATCGCCCGCAGCTCCGCGGTCCTGGCGTTCAGATCGGCCCGCATCGCGTCGAGTTCGGCCGAGGGCTCGGGCGCGGCGTCGCCGTCCTCGGCGCTTTGGGCCTGTTCCTCGCGGTGGCGCTCCTCGAGCTTGCCGGCCAGCTCGCGGATCGCGGCGACGCGCGTCTTCTCGTCCTCCCAGCGCGCTTCCAGGCCGGCGAGTCGCTCCCGGGCCGCGGCGAGCCGGCCGCCGAGGGCCTCGACCTCCTCGCCGTGGGCCGCGCCGGTGGCCATCTCGCGCTTGAGGATCTGGATCTCAAGCTCCAGGTGTTCGATCTCGCGGCGGCAGTCCTCGACGGCCGGCGGGACGGCGTTCTGGCCGATCGCCACCCGGGCGCAGGCGGTGTCGAGCAAACTGACCGACTTGTCCGGCAGTTGCCGCGCGGGGATGTAGCGGTGCGAGAGCTTCACCGCCGCCTCGACCGCCTCGTCGAGGATCCGGACGCCGTGGTGTTTCTCCAGGATGTCGGTGAGCCCGCGCATCATCCGGACGGCGACGTCCTCCCGCGGCTCCTCCACCTTCACGACCTGGAAGCGTCGGGCCAGCGCGGCGTCCTTCTCGAAATACTTCTTGTACTCCGCCCAGGTGGTCGCGGCGATGGTCCGCAGCTCGCCGCGGGCCAGCGCGGGCTTCAGCAGGTTGGCCGCGTCCCCCTGCCCCGCCGAGCCGCCGGCGCCGATCAGCGTATGGGCCTCGTCGATGAAGACGACGATCGGCGTCGGCGACGCCTTGACCTCGGCGATGACCGACTTGAGCCGGTTCTCGAACTCCCCCTTGACGCTGGCGCCGGCCTGTAAAAGCCCCAGGTCCAGCGCGCGGATCGTGACGTTTTGAAGCGCGGGCGGAACGTCCCCCAGGGCGATCCGGCGGGCCAGGCCCTCGACGACGGCCGTCTTGCCGACGCCCGCCTCGCCGGTGAGGATCGGGTTGTTCTGGCGACGTCGGATCAGGATGTCGACCATCTGGCGGACCTCGGCCTCGCGGCCCAGCACCGGATCGATCTCCCCTTTTTTCGCCCGTTCGGTGAGGTTCACCGTGTACTGCTCCAGGGCCGGCGTCCTGCTCACCGCCGCCGCCCCGGCCGACGCCGCCGACGTCCCGGCCCCGGCCGGCGCCGTCGCGGCGGGGCCCTCGTCCTCGGTCGAGCCGGCGACGATCGTCATGAGGCTCGGTCGAAGCTGGTCGGGCTTGATCCTGGCCAGCTCGCGCGAGGCGTTGCGCGCCAGCCTCCCCATCTCCTCGTGGTCCAGAAGCGCCAGGAGCAGGACTCCCGAGCGGACCTCCGGGGCGTGGAACTGAAGCGAGGCCGCCACCCACGCCGACTCGACCAGCTTGATGATCGACAGCGAGATTTCCGGGTTCCGCTGCACCCCGCGGCGGAAGCCGTCGAGCGTCCTGGTCAGGTCGCGAAGCACGACCGCCGGATCGACCTCGAACTGGCGGAAGATCCGCGAAACGTCCGAGTCCGGCGTCTCCACCAGCTTGACCAGCCAGTGCTCGACCTCGATGCTGGGGTTCGTGCGCGTCAGGGCGAGCCCGGCCGCGCCCTGGAGGGCGTTCAGGCAGGTCTTGTTCAAAACCTTGATGAGCGCCGCGGATTCCACGGCCATGGCGACACCCCCTGGAAAGCGTTCCCGAAACATGCGCCTAACTTCGGATGCACGCCTTGAATCGTAACGTCGTCGCGGCCCCGCCGCCAGCGTCGAAATGCTCGGAATGATCAAGACGCGCCCCGCTCGGCGTCCTCTCTCGCGGAGACCCTCGCGACCATGCGACGAACCGCCCTCGCCCTCGCCCTTTCCCTGGTCTGGCTAGCCCCCTCCCGCGGCGACGAGCCCGGCTTCGACCACGTCCGCGACGTCGTCTACGGCCGCAAGTACGGCGCGGCCCTGACGATGGACGTGATCCGGCCCAAGACCGGCGGCAACGGCCTGGGGTTGCTGTTCATGGCCAGCGGCGGCTTCGTCTCCTCGCCGGGGATGATCCAGCCGCCGATCTTCAAACCGTTCGTCGACCGCGGCTACACGGTCTTCGGGGTCGTCCACGCCTGCCAGCCGCGGTTCCAGGTCGACGAGATCGTCGCCGACGTCAACCGCGCCTCGCGGTTCGTCCACGCCCACGCCAAGGAGTACGGCGTGGACCCCGATCGGCTGGGGGTTTACGGCGGCTCGGCCGGCGGCCACCTCTCGCTGATGCTCGGGACCGCCGGCGGCCCCGGCGACCCCTCGGCCGCGGACCCGATCGACCGCGAATCCAGTCGCGTGAAGGCCGTCGCCTGCTTCTTCCCCCCCACCGACCTTTTGAACTGGGGAGGCCCCGGCCTGGAGCGGATCCACAAGACCGACCACCTGCCGCCGTTCCGCGCCGCGTTCGACTACCGCGAACTCGACCCCGCGACGATGCTCTGGGAACCGATCACCGACGAGGCCCGCCTCCGCGAGAAGGCCCGCGCCGTCTCCCCGATCACCCACGTCTCCCCCGACGACCCTCCCACCTTCATCATCCACGGCGACGCCGACGAACTCGTCCCGCTTCAGCAATCCCAGACCTTCGCCGCGAAGCTCGACGCCGCGGGCGTCGAGAACTCGCTCATCGTCCGACCCGGCATGGGCCACGGCCTGCCGACGCTCGAACCGGACCTGAAACTCTTCGCCGACTGGTTCGACCACCACCTCAAGCCGTCGAAATGACGCCGCACGCGCTGCTTGACGTTCGTCATGCGGCGAGCTACGATTCGGACGCTGGCCTGGGCCGACCGATTCCGCGGGGACGATTGGGATGACTCTCAAAGGTCGTCACAAGGACAAGGACATCCAGGCGGCGATCGAGTACGCCCTGTCGAGGGGCTGGACGCTTCATCTCGGCGGTAGCCACGCCTGGAGGTTTCTGTATTGCCCCGAGACGAGCCGGGACGGTTGTCGAGTCCCGATCTGGTCCACGCCGAGAAACCCGTGGGTGCTCGCGAAAGTGATCCGGCGGGCGGTCGATCAATGTGATCATGCTGTAAATTGAAGGGGGCGATCATGGTCGAGGCGGAATTCACGCTCGTCCTTGAAGGCCGTTGGGACGATCTTACGCCCGAGATGGCCGACCGGCTCTACGAGGCGGGATGCGACGACGGCGGCGTCCTCTATCGAGACGGCCGGATCTCCATCACGTTCGGTCGCCAAGCGGAGACGGTCGAGCGGGCGGTGCGCTCGGCGATCGCCGACGTCCGTCGGGCGGGGTACGAGGTCGAGCGGATCGGGGAGTCGGACGCGGTCGGGCAGGCGGAGATGGCGGAGCGGCTGGGCAAGTCGCGGCAGTACGTCCATCAACTCGTCAGGGGGGATCGAGGTCCGGGCGGCTTCCCGCCGCCGATCTCCCTCGACGGGCCGTCCTGGTCCTGGCGCGAGGCGACGGCCTGGCTGGTCGCCGCGGGATTGGCCGACCCGATCGTCGCCGAAACGGCCCGCGTCCTCGCGGCCGTCGATGCGACGTTGGCCTACCAGGCGGCGCGGCGCGATTCCGCCGCCCTCGTCGACGCCATCGAGGCGACGATCCGGTGAGGATCGCGTCGCTCAGGCCCCGACGGTCGCGCCCTCGCGGGCGGTTCGGTCGGCCGCGGCGACGGTCGGGGCGCGCCTCAAGGTGAACCGAGCGATCTCCGGATGGCATCCGTATCGGATCGGGTGCTTGCAGCCGATCCCTTGGCCGACGTACATCAAGGACGGCGACACGCGGAAGAAGCCCTGCTCGAAGCGTCGGCTGTAGACGCTCGGCATCAAGGCCGGGCCCAGGATCGGCAGCCGAACCTGGCCGGCGTGGTTGTGGCCGGCGAGGACGAAGTCCCACCCCTGTCGAGCCGACTTGTAAATCAGGTCCGGCGTGTGGCTCAAAAGCAGCGCGAAGTCGGCCGGGGGGATCGCGTCGTCGGGGATTCCGGGGCCCCAGGGGGCGCACGTCCCGCCGATCGCCAGCCGGCGGCCGTGGACGTCGATCGTCGCGACGTGGCCGTCGAGCACCCGGCAATCCGCGGCGGCGACGGCGGCGGCGATCGCGTCGACGTCGTGGTGCTGGTCGTGGTTCCCCAGGATCGCGAACCGTCCCGACGTCGCCGGCAGGCTCGACAGCAACGGCTCGATCCACTCGATGCACGCCGGGTCGTCGATCAGGTCGCCCGTGACGCAGACCAGGTCGGCCGGCGGGTCGGCCGCCGCGGCGAAGACGGCCTCGAAGTAGCGTCGGTCGTAGGCCCGCGAGAAGTGCAAGTCCGTCAGATGGAGGATGGACAATCCGTCCATCTCCTCCGGCAAGCCGGCCATGGGGACGATCCAGTCGCGCGACTCCAGGTTCAGCGACGTGTTCCCCGGCAGCCGGAGCATCCAGGCGTTGGGCCCCTCGCCGATGAACGCCTCGGCGGGCCCCTGAAGCAGCGGACCCCGGCGCTCGCCCTCGAAGCCGAGGGCCGACCGGACGCGCCGCGCCCTGGCGAGCGTCGCCAGCGGCAGGACGACCAGCGACGCGACGCAGCAGACGATCGCCAGGGCCAGAAGCGCCGGCGGCCATTCCGACGCCGGCGCCATCCAGTGCCGCCGGGTCAACTCGGCCGAGCCGATCCCCAGGACGGCGAGGATGACGAGCGTCGCCCTCTCGGTCCATCGGACGCTCCACGGGTAGCCGTGGGCCACGTTGACCGCGAAGGCGATCAAGACCGCCTCGCCGATCGCGAACGCCGCGTAGAACAGCAGGGTGGGCAACAAGGGCGGGCTCCGGTGGTTCCTTCTTAACGCGATCGTAGGGCGACGTCGACCCGGCGACCGGGATTCTTACGCCTGATCCCACGATGCGGGACTTAGCCGGCTTCGTTCAAGCCCGATTCCCGACGGTCGCGGCGGTCGTCTTGACGTGGCGTCGAACTCCTCGACGCACGCCAGCAGCGCCTCGGCGGATCGGCTCCATTCGAACGTCGCGGCCCGGCGCGTCGCCGCGACGGCCAGTTCGTCCCGACGGGCGGGATTCTCCATGAGTGCGCGCAACCCGCGGGCGACGTCGGCGACGTCCAGCGGGTCGAAGAAGATCCCCGCGTCGCCCACGACCTCCGGCAGCGACCCGGCCCGGCTGGCGACGACCGGGCAGCCGCACGCCATCGCCTCCACCGCCGGCAGGCCGAACCCCTCCAGCAGCGACGGAAACGCCAGCGCGTACGCGCGGCCGTAAAGCGCCGCCAGGTCCTCGTCGGGGACGAACCCCGTCAGGACGACCCGGTCCCCCAGTCCGACCTTGGCGATCGTCGCCCGGATCTCCGGGACGTGGGTGTGGAAGACGTCGTGGAAGTCGCCGACGAGCACCAACAGGTCGTCGGGCGCGGCGGCGAGCGCGAACGCCTCCACCAGCCTGGGCAGGTTCTTGTGCGGGCTCAGGCCGCCGACGTACAGGACGTACCGCGCGTCGGCCGGCACGCCGCGTCGCTTCAGCGCGGCCGTCGCCGCCGCCTGGTCGGCGATCGGCCCGAAGACCGGATCGGCGGCCTCGGAGACGATCCGGAACCGATCCCCGCCGCATCGGAGCCGACTCATAAGATAACGCCTGGACGTCTCCGAGACGGTGACGATCCGGTCGGCCGAGCGGATCGCGACGGCCTCCTTCAGCGACCACGCCAGCCGACCCCTCCACGACGGGAAGACCAGCTCCGGGTGCTCCATGGTCAACGTGTCGTGCATCGTGACCACGACCCGAGGGACGTTCCAGACCGGATGGAAGCTGTAGGTGGCGGGGAAGTACATCACGTCGAGTCGGGCGCGCGCCACGGCGCGGCCCATCGCCAGCATGTCCGGGATCCCGCGACGGCCGCCCGCGGACGCCGCCGCGCCGGGGGCGCGGCGCTGGGCGACGACCAGCGGCGTCGCCGCGTCGGGAAGCTCGACGCCCGCCGCGGACGGGGCGTCGATCGAGACGACCGTCTCGTGCCCGCGGGCAGCGGCCAGGGGCGCGAACGCCGAAAGCAGCCGCCGCGCGAACCGGCCGAAGCCGCGGCGGTTGGATAAACATGTGCCATCAAAACCAATGCGCATGTCGGATCCGCGGCGACGGCCGCGGCTCTTGGGAAGGAATCGCCTCGTCGAAAACCATCTTGGGTAAGCAAACGCCCCCCTTCTCCCCTTGTGGGAGAAGGTGCCCCGAGGAACGATGCCGAAACAAATTCCCGGAATGGAACCACAGAGTCACCGAGGACACGGAGAGTAAATTGAGAATTGAAATTCAATGGATTAGTAATTCCAATGGTTGAAGACGGCCGGATCGCTCCTCGTCCCTCCTCTCCGTGTCCTCGGTGACTCCGTGGTTCCCTATCTTCGTCACATGGATTCGACAAGTTATTTCGGCATCGTTCCAAGGGGCGGATGAGGGGTGACGCGACCAAAAGCCCAGGGGACACCCCTCATCCGGCCTTCGGCCACCTTCTCCCACAAGGGGAGAAGGGATGTCGTCATCGAGATATTCGGAAAAATAGCAGGACTGACTCTCAAACCCGCGACCGCCGCGAGCGGCGGCGGGGGAAGTGCGGCGGGCGGGCCTGGTCCGGATCGGTCCCGGCCGAGACCAGGCGGAGGAGCCGATCCGCGCCGTGGCGACGGCAGCGGCGGCGGACCTGGGACCAGGGCTCGCCCAGGATCGTGATTCCGGCCAGGTCGGCGACGCCCAGCCCCGCGGCCTGCGCCCGGCGGAGGTACGCGACGTCGAGCGGGTCGAAGCCCATGATCGCCGCGGCCACCGCGTCGACGGCCACCGGATCGGTCCCGGCGATCACCGTCCCGAGCTTCAGCGGCGTCCCCAGTCGCGGCCCCTGGCCCTGCATGCCGCCGAAGCCGTCGATCACGCTGATCCTCGGCGCGACGGCCGCCGCCAGCGCCGTCAGCCGCTCGACGGCCCCGCGGGCGCGGTCCAGCCGGCGCCGCTCGGCGCCCGTCGGCCGCATCCCGCCGCCGATCGAGCGAACCTTCAGCCAACTCCGGACGATCCGCCCCCGCCAGGTCTCCAGGACCGAACAGGCCGGCGCCAGGGGCGCGGGGATTCGACGGGCCAGCGCGTCCTCCTCGAAGCGGAGGTCGTCGCGATGGACGACCGCCGCCAGGCCGGGGAGCCCCAGGCCGAGCCGGAACACGCCGTGGGTGCGGGCGACGCCCAGCGAAACCCGGCAGCCGCAGCCGGCGAACAGGCTGGACACCCGCGCCTTCTCGCCTCCCAACTCGCGCTCGATCCAGGCGTCGGGGACGGCGTCGAGGTCGTGATAGGCGACGGGGCGGCCGTGAGTCTCCGCGACGTAGCCCAGGCGTTCGAAGCAGGCGCGGGCCGACGGCTTCGCGTCGGCCTTGGAGGCGGCCACGTCGATCGTCTCGGCCCCGGCGGCGGCCAGGGCGTCGACCGTCGCCGACAGCGCGTCGCGATGGGTCGAGGCCCACTCGCGGCCCAACTCGTCGAGCGTCGGCGCGACCGCGGCGGTCCCGCAGCGGCCCACGACGGCGCGGACGTCCTCGGCGACCAGCGCCAGGGCCTGCGCCACGGCGCCGCGGCGGCGGTCGCCTTGCACCACGGCTACCCGGATCGCGTCGTCCATCGCTGGAGCCTCCTCGCCAGTCGCCGCCAGGCCGGCGCGGGGATCGGCCCCCCGCCGCGGTCGACGCGGCCCTCGGTCGTCGCCCGCCGCCGACGATCCACGACGTGCCAGCGCGCCAGCGCGATCGCCACCGACGCGCCGCAGCAGACGAAGTAAAGCAGATGCGCGGGGAACGAGGCCGCCGCGAACCACGCCCCGCGCCGCCTCGCCAGATATCGATAGAAATCCCCGTTCAACAGGCCGACCGCCGCCCCGCATCCCAGCGCCGCCGCCGGTCCCGCCCAGGGCGCGACCGGCGTCGCGGCCAGCGCCAGGAGCAACCCGCCGGTGGCCGCGACGGAGAGCTTCTGGCCGAACTGGACGTTCAGGTCGGTCTCGACGGTCCCGCTCCGCTTCATCAGCAGCATCCACGGCACGCCCCGGCGGAAGACGTCGGTGCGGACCACGTCGAAGAGCGTCCAGCGCTTCATGTGGGTCGCCAGCACGTCGCGAGCCAGCACGATCCGACGACCCGCGCGGGTGAGGCGGTAGCCCAGCTCGATGTCCTCGATCGACGGCCGGGCGTAGAGTCGGGGGTCGAAGCCGCCGAACTCGTGGAACTCGGCCCGACGGATCATCCCGCAGCCGGTCCAGAAGGTGTGGACGGGGCGGACGTCATCGACGAAGTCGCCGCGCTGGTGGACGTAGTGGTGCAGCAGGTTGCGGAACCGACTGAGCAGCCCCGGCGCGGAGGGACGGTCGTCGTAGGAGCCGAACAACGCGGCGAGCCCCGGATCGACCAGGAAGCGGGCCATGGCGCGCTCGATCGCGTTGGGGTGGACCGCCACGTCGGCGTCGAGGAAGAAGACCAGGTCGCCGCGCGCCGCCCGCGCGCCGAGGTTCCGCGCCGCGGCCGGGCCCAGCGGTCGGTCGTGGGTCAGGACGACCGCGCCCATGCGCGCCGCGAGCGCGCCGGAGCCGTCGGTCGAGCCGTCGTCCACGACGAGCAGTTCATCGGGGGCCCTCGAGGATTCACGAAGCCGGCGGAGGCAGCGCCCGAAGTCTTCGCCCCCGTCGAAGACGGGGACGACGACCGAGAGCGACGGCCTCCCCGGCTCCGCGCTCGCCGGACCGGCGGGGACGTCGTCCATGATTCACCCTCGCCCGTCAAAAGGAACGCGCGCCGGAGTGCGTTCGCCATCCGTGGGATCGCCCGAACGCGCGCCTCGACCACGATCGACGGCCGGAATGGAAAAGGAAACTCGCGGGGATCGTCTCTTGGGGATGCCTCTTCCACCCGTCCATCCGTCGTGGACGCGACGTGCGGCGGGAATGTAGCCCCGACCCCGAATTCCGTCAACCGCGACTCGCGAGATCGTCCGTCGCCATTTTTTGAAATTCATGAAACCGCGAGCCCCCCGCCGCGGATCATGTCGGATGGGAGCCGTTTTTTGGCAATTCGCAGTCGGAAAAGACCGGCGGGAACGGTCGATCCCACGCCTATCGGATCCCGCATGCGACCCCCGGCGTAAGCCGACGCCAAACGGCCTTCTCCCCTTGAGGGAGAAGGTGGCCGAAGGCCGGAT
>ERZ778018.530-NODE-530-length-53780-cov-10.070154_pt1 | contig 53780 bp, 47 predicted proteins | sample MGYA00375748_ERZ778018 | MGnify/ENA primary metagenome ERZ778018 (study PRJEB29350, sample SAMN05509839) | bioreactor metagenome | biome: bioreactor; material: wastewater | place: South Africa: University of Cape Town | collected 2014-04-22 ... | reverse complement strand
CATCGACCGAGACCGGCAATTTCGCACGCAACACGGCGATGCGGTCATAATAGCTCGCCGCAAAAAGCCTTCTACAGCGGACGGCTTCATCGATATTGTCAAGTTGCGCCAGTGCGATAGCCGCGTGAAATTCCGACAGCTTGCCGTTGAACCCCCATCGTGCAGCCGTATCCGCGCCGGCTCGAAGGCCGAAATTCGTGACGCTGCGCAGACCACGCTGGTGGCTTTCGTGGGCGAAGACCACGCCACCCTCGCCAACAGCGAATGTTTTCGTGGCATGAAGGGAGAAAACCTCGAAAATGCCGGGTTGCGAGCAGCGCGGCGTGCGAACAACACCTAGCCCGGCTGCATTGTCGATAATGACCGGCACGCCCTGTTCACGGCAAAAGGCGATCTCCTCGGCAAAAGAATAGTTCATGCCGAACGGCGCCACGAGCATGACGCCCCCCGGCTTCTCCTGATCAAAGGCCCGTTTCAGGATCGTCGCGGAGGCGGCCCAGCTCGCCGCGTCCACGTCGATGATCACCGGTTCGAGGCCGGCGGCCTTTACGGCGCCCAGCGAGGCCGGAAAGGTAAATGCCGGCACGAGCACCCGCCCTGACACGCCCGAAGCCAGCAATGCTGCCGACAGGCCGGCCGTCGCCGAGGTCACGGTCACGCAGCATTCCGCGCCGCCTCCGTATTTCGCCATGGCCCGCTCTTCGAAGAGCGCCGTCAGCGGGCCAAAATTCGAGTAGATCTTCCGATCATACGCCGACTGGAGATAATCCATATAAGAAGAGATCGGTGGCAACCGAGGCTCAACAAAGCGATGCTTGAAGGCGTATGTATTGGCGCCATCACTGATCATGCACACTCTGCTCCAATTCAGAATTGATCATCACCGGGCCAGCGCGCAGATTGATCAAGCTGGAACACAGAGTGTCCGCCCCGAGGACATTCACGCGAAACGCAAAGCCATCCAGTATCCGGTGAGCATATTTCAGTTCGCCATCAGTCACCATTCCCACGCCGGCATTGCCGAAATATGTCCCGGGCGAGAATAGATTCAGGAATGGAAACTTGACCGAGACCTTGCTGCCCTTGGCATATGGCCTTCCCCGCCCGAAATCATCCGAACTCTGCCCGAACAGATGCAGGCCGGTGACATCCCTGATCGCCATGCCGAAGCCGGCATTCTCCGAGGATTCGTCGAATTCAACCGAGTAACAATACCTGTATTCCCGCCCGAAATTGATGACATTGACGATCTGACCATCGCTGTTCTCAAGATGGATATCCGATATCCTTGCCCCTTGAGATTCATAGATTACCGTCGATTCGCTCACCAACCCGGCATCAAAATCATCCGCAACAGCTAATGAATCGTCACGAATATCCGACGCGGCACGGTCTGCTTCCAGCCGATCTTCTTTAACGGGAGGATCACAGATCTCCGGCAGGGTCATTGTCTTCAATTCATTACGTATAATGATCTGTTCTTCGGCGCTTGCCGCGATCAGCCGCTGATACTGACTGACGACCAGCTTCGGCTCACCGTCCAGTAGTTTCTCGCCGGCATCGAGCAGCACGGCACGGTCGCAGAGCTGCACGATGGTTTGCGCACCATGCGACACGAAAAGAATGGTGCCGCCGCGCTCCTTGATCGCCTCGATCCGCGCGAAGCATTTGCGCTGGAAGGCCTCGTCGCCGACCGCCAGCGCCTCGTCGACGACAAGGATATCCGGTTCGACCGCCGTCGCCACGGCAAAGGCGAGGCGCACATACATGCCGCTCGAGTATGTTTTGACCGGGCGTTCGATGAAATCACCAATGCTGGCGAACTGGGCGATCCCCTCGAAGCGAGCGTCCATCTCCTCGCGAGAAAGGCCAAGGATGGCACCGTTCATGTAGGCGTTTTCACGGCCGGTGAATTCGCCGTTGAAACCGGCGCCAAGTTCCAGCAGCGCCGCGATGCGTCCATTGACCGCCAGCGTGCCCGCGCTTGGCTGCAAGGTGCCGCAGATGACCTGCAGGAGCGTGGACTTGCCGCAGCCATTGCGGCCGATAATGCCGACCGTCTCACCGTGCCCAACCTCGAGCGAAACATTGCTTAGCGCGGCAAATTCCTTGAAGCGGCGCATCCGGCCGAGCGTCGCCATCTGGAGCAGACGATGCTCCGGGCGGTCGTAGATGCGGTAGACTTTCGACAGGTTGCTGACGCTGACCGCCGCCTCAGAGGACATCGGCGAATCCTTTGCGCGTCTTCTGGAAGAAGGCATAGCCCAGTGCGGCAACCAGCAGACCGCCGGCAAAATTGACAAACCACATCGTGACGTCAGGAAAAGCGCCGAATACGACCGCGTCGCGGATGGCCTCAATGCTGAAGCCAAGCGGATTATAGGCAGCAAGCGGCCTGAACCACGGCGGCAGGCTCTCGGATGGATAAAAGATCGGGCTGAGGAACATGAGGGCGGTGACGATCAATGGAATCAACTGGCCGATATCCCGAACGTAAACCCCCAACGCCGCCAGAAACCACGCGCAACCCAGGGTCATCAGGCAAAGAGGCATGATCAAGGCCGGGACAAGCAGCACCGTGGCATGGAAGCCCGACCCGAACGCCACCTGAAAGGCGAGCAGAATCACGCTCGCTATCGCCGCCTGGAACGCGGCGCTTACAAGAGCCACCACGGGCAGTATCTCGAGAGGGAAAACCACCTTTTTCACCAGATTGGGCTGACCCGTCACGATCATGGGAGCCCGCGCGATCACCTCACCGAACAGATTGAACACCGTCAGGCCAGCGAAGATCACCAGGGCGAACTGTGTCGTGTTCGCCTCGCCCTGGTTCCAGCGCGCCTTGAGTACGACCGCGAACACGAAGGTGAAAACGGCCAGCATGAACAGCGGCGTGAGTATCGTCCAGACCGCACCGAGCGTCGAGCCACGATAGCGCGTCTCGATCTCACGCCAGGAGAGTTGGCGGATTAGAGAAAAGCTCTTCATGAGAAAGATAGAATCATCGCATCATATCTTAGATGGGGAACCATAAAGTCTATTTCCATGCCTTCAATACTACGATATGATTGCATCATTTCTGTATCATCACCACAATAACGAGCATGCTTACTCTGGCATACTTGACGCGATATGTGTCAACATTCATCTGCACGCTTAGACATCGACAGTTCACTTCCGCTCACATTCGCGTCGCCGGACCGTTCGACGAACCGCCCACTCGCCCGCCCTTGAAGCAGATCAGCGGAAGGGCGCGGCTCCCGACAGCATCGCGCGCAAACGACAACGGATAGCGATGCGCCTGTGTTCCGATCAGGTATCGCCGCAAGCACTCACACAACGTGCCCATCCGCATCCTCCAAATCAGACAACGCTTCAACACCTATTTCCCTGAAATCGCAGGATGCGATGAATTGGACTAGCCCAGGCCTCTGATTTTGCGTCAAGCAAGGGGAACTCTCCTTGTCAGGCCAGGTCGTCTATCCTATAGGACGCCTCGCTACAACGCGCCATCCGCCGCCATGCGCGCTCACTTTTCTCGGAAACTGCAAGCAAATAGGAGGAAATAACGCTTGCGCGAGGAGAGGTGGTGCATATTTGTGGCCCTGCGACGCAGCCGGCCGATCCTCCGGCGAGTTTGACGTGACCTGTCGTTTCTTCTAAAGGATGCATGGCTGATGCGCCGCCTTTCCCTCCCGCAAAACCTGCGCCTTATACCGCTCCGTCATCTGGAACGGAAGGGTGTGATCGATGGCAGCGAAAGCTGGGAGATGGTCGGGGACGATCCGCAGTTCCTGCTGCAGGGCCGGCGCGACGCGCTTCAACCGGGCACATATCGCCTCTCGATCCAACTCGGCTCTTTTTCTCCCCTGAAAGCGCCGAAGCTGTATCTCGATAGTGGAGCAGGTCATAGCGAAGCCGCAACCGTCCCGATGGTTCTATCTGAGGACGGACGAGGGCTTTTCGCGATCTTCCAACTCGGCTCTCCCGTAACCGGGCTTCGTTTCGATCCCAGCCAGGAACCGGGGAAGCTTTCCATCGAAAGGGTCCGGCTGCGCCGGATATCGACCACGGGCCTGCGCTTGACACGCCTGGTGAGGGCGTTCCGCCGACGGGTCCGTTCGCCACACGACCTGTCGAGCCTCGCCCGCCGCGGCCTCGCCCTTTACCGGCAGGGCGGGTTCCAAGCTTTACGGCAGGCAGTGGCTGGCGCGGTCAGCCGGCATGAGGCTCTTACCGGCGACGGCAGCTATAGTCGATGGATCAAGCTCTATGACACGCTGACGCCTGACTTGCTGGGCGCGATGCGGGCGGAAGCGCGGGCGCTGCCGCGCCAACCGCTGATCTCGGTGGTGATGCCAGTCTACAATACGCCCGAGAATCTGCTGCGTGAGGCGATCGAAAGCGTCCTCGCTCAAGCTTATCCCCGATGGGAACTCTGCATCGCCGACGATGCCTCCACGGCACCGGGTGTACGCCATATATTGGACAAGTATGCCAGGGCGGATCAGCGCATCAAAATCGTCTACCGGGAGGAAAACGGCCATGTCTCGCGCGCCTCCAATTCGGCACTCGCCCTCGCGACAGGCGAATGGATCGCGCTGCTCGATCACGACGATGTGCTGCGACCGCACGCCTTGTTCGAGGTTTCCCAGACGATAAACCGTTATCCCGATTCGGAGCTGATCTATAGCGACGAAGACAAGATTGACGAAGTCGGGCGACGTTTCGACGCATTTTTCAAGCCGGACTTCTCGCTCGAAATGTTTCGTTCGCAAAACTACCTCAATCATCTGACCGTACATCGCGCGGCGAATATACGGACAGCGGGCGGATGGAGGGTGGGTTTCGAGGGCAGCCAAGACTACGATCTCAATCTTCGTATCATTGAGCGCGTCGAACCCCGCCATATCCGCCACATACCCAAGATTCTCTACCACTGGCGCGCCGTTTCCGGCTCGACGGCAGCCGGCGGTTCCGAAAAAAACTATGCATGGGAAGCGGGACGGCGTGCGCTTGAGGCACATATCGAGCGTGTCGGATTGGCAGGACGCATTGAAGAAGTAGCCGAGACACCGTTTTACCGGTTGCGGCTAACCACGCCCGTCGTTGCGCCCATGGTAAGCCTGATCATACCGACGCGAAATGGTCTTGAATTTCTGCGCGGATGCATTGAGTCGGTGCGCGAGAAGACGACCTATGGGAATTATGAGGTTATTGTCATCGACAACGGATCGTCTGATCCCGAGACGTTAGAATATCTGAAAGCCATCTCTCGCCGCAGGAACACGCGGGTCTTGAGATACGACGCGCCATTTAATTTCTCAGCGATTAACAATTTCGCTGTCGGCAAGGCGAAGGGAAGCCTCATCGGCCTGATCAACAACGACATCTCGGTGATCTCGCCGGAATGGCTGACCGAGATGGTGTCATGGGCGCTTCAACCTGGTGTCGGCTGCGTTGGTGCGAAGCTTCTCTATGACAACGACACAATACAGCACGGTGGCATCATCCTCGGAATCGGTGGTGTAGCCGGCCATTCTAACAAATACTTTGATCGCCATAGCTCCGGATACTTTTCAAGATTGAAGATTATTCATAATGTCAGTGCGGTAACAGCTGCGTGCCTGCTTGTCCGACGTGAGATTTATGACGAAGTGGGTGGGCTGAACGATACAGACCTGAAGGTCGCTTTCAACGATGTCGATTTCTGCCTGAAGGTTCGCGAGGCTGGTTACAGGAACGTATGGACACCGTTCGCGGAACTGTACCATCTCGAGAGCGTGTCGCGCGGAGCCGAGGACAATCCTGTGAAGATCGAGCGCTTCCGGTCGGAGGTAGCCTACATGCAGCGCAACTGGGGTGCGACGTTGGCCAATGATCCGTTTTACTCACCCAACCTCACCATCGAGCATGAGGACTTCTCACTCGCTTTCCCACCGCGCATTCGTTCCGAGGATATTGTGCTTGCGAAGAGCATTGTATCGTCCGGCACCGAAGCCGTTAAGGAGAGGCCCGCGCTGGGATGACTGCATTGAAAATGATCCCCCTCAACGATCTGAAGCGCGTCTACAGCAGCAATGAACAGGCCGTGTGCGACGCGGTCACGGCGGCGATTGCGTCCGGCTGGTGGCTGAACGGCACCCGCACCGCTTCGTTCTGCAAGGAGTTCGCTGCCTATGTCGGCGTTGCCCGCTGCATCGGCGTGGCCAACGGCACGGATGCGCTGGAGATCGCCTTCCGGGCGCTGGTCGAAACCCGCCAGCCCAAGGGCCGCGAGGTCATCACGGTTCCGAACGCCGGCGGTTATTCGGCCATTGCCTGCCGGCTGGCCGGCCTGACGCCCGTCTATGCCGATATCGAGGAAAGGTCACAACTCGTCTCCATCGAGTCCGTGCGCTCCGCCCTCGGCGAGGAGACGGCCGTCGTGGTCGCCACGCATCTCTATGGCGGCGGCGTCAATGTCGCGGAGTTGCGTCGGGTCATGGATGCGGCGGGCTACGCCCATGTGCCGATCCTCGAGGATTGCGCGCAGGCGCATGGCGCCCGGCTCGAGGGCAGGATGGTCGGCTCCCTCGGAGACGTTGCCACCTTCAGTTTCTATCCCACCAAGAATCTCGGGGCCTTCGGCGATGCCGGCGCCATCGTCACGTCGCAGGCCAAGCTTGCCGATGCCTGCGATGCGCTCCGGCAGTATGGCTGGGCCGGCAAATACACGATCGGCCGGCCGGGCGGGCGCAACTCCCGCCTCGACGAAGTGCAGGCCGCGATTTTATCTGCTCTTCTGCCCGGGCTCGATGACGCCAACGCCTGCCGCGTGGCCATTCTCGACAAGTATGAGCAAGCAGCCCCGAACGGGGTCGCGTTCGTGCGAAGCGCGGAAGGCGCCGTGGCGCATCTGGCCGTCATCCTATGCGACGACCGGGAGGGGCTGCGCGCGCATTTGGCCGGTAACGGCATCGCCACCGATGTTCACTACCCGGTTCTCGACTGCGACCAGCCTGGATGGCGCGACCAACCGCAAAAGCTTGCGCCAGGCGGCGTTCCGGTCGCGCGCGCCAGTGTCGGCCGGCTTTTGACCCTCCCCTGTTTCCCTGGCATGACGGCCGAGGAAATTGATCGGGTCTGCGAAGCATTGGCGTCATGGCGGACATGACGGAAACTGCTGACACCTTGCGGATGTCGCCCTCCCGTGCCGGCCGGCCACGTCGTACGCTCGTCATTCCGGTCTACCGCAACGAGGAGAATATCGAGGATCTGCTGGCAGCGCTGGCGCAACTCGATCGCGCGGTCGGCGGCATGGAGGTCGTGTTCGTCATTGATGGCTCCCCGGACAGGTCCGGGGAATTGCTGGCAGCGGCACGCGACAAGATGCAATTTCCTTCGAAAATCGCCTTCCACAGCCGCAATTTCGGTTCCTTCACGGCGATTCGGACCGGCATGGAGCTTGCGCAGGGCGACGTCATCGCGGTGATGGCCGCGGATCTTCAGGAGCCGCCGGAGTTGATCGTCGAGTTCTTCCGCAGGTTGGAGAACGACGAGGCCGATATCGTGTTCGGCCAACGCGCGGGTCGTCACGATTCGCTCCTGCGCGATGCGCTGTCGAACGCCTTCTGGCGGCTCTACCGCAAGCTGGTGATCAAGGATATCCCACAGGGTGGCGTCGATATCTTTGCGTGCAACCGAATAGTTTGCAGCACTGTTCTAGAGATTGCCGAACCGAACAGTTCACTGATCGCCCAGCTTTTCTGGGTCGGCTTCCGGCGCATTTTCATACCATACCAGCGGCGCAAGCGGCTCAAGGGCGCGAGCGCATGGAACTTCTCGCGTCGGCTGCGCTATATGATGGACAGTATCTTCTCGTTCTCCGATCTGCCGATCCTGCTCGTGCTGTGGTTCGGCATATTCGGTTGCGTCGCCAGCCTCGCCGTCGGCCTGCTGATCGCCATTGCCCGTGTGCTGGGTTACGTGACCGCGCCTGGCTATGCCGGCCTTGCCGTGCTGATCACGTTCAGCGCTTCGGCGATGCTGGCGGTGCAGGGAATTCTGGGCTCCTACCTATGGCGCACCTTTGAAAACACCAAGCGGCGGCCGCTCAGGATCATCAGCCGGGTCGTTCCAGCAGAAGATGGATCGGGCTCCAACATTCAATCTCGGGAAACACCATGAGTCCTCAGGCCGAAAAGCCGTTCATCCACGAAGCCGCACTATGCGAAAGCGGCAATGTGGGGACCGGCACGCGCATCTGGGCGTTCGCTCATGTCCTGCCGGGCGCACGCATCGGCCGCGACTGCAACATCTGCGACCACGTCTTCATCGAGAACGACGTCGTCATCGGCGATTCGGTAATCGTCAAATGCGGCGTCCAACTCTGCGATGGCTTGCGCATCGGCAACCGCGTCTTCATTGGGCCGAACGCAACCTTCACCAATGACCGCATTCCGCGTTCCGGGCAGGAGCCTGGGGAGTCGGCGCAAACCGTGGTAGAGGATGGTGCTTCCATTGGCGCGCATGCGACCATCCTGCCGGGCGTTCACATCGGCCGCGGCGCAGTGATCGGTGCCGGTGCGGTCGTCACTCGCGATGTCCCTCCCCACGCCACTGTCGTCGGCAATCCCGCCGTGATCATCGGATATCAGGACAATGCCGAACCCGCTGATGCGGCGGCAGACGCTGCGCAGGGCGCCGGCGGCGCATTGGGCAAGCCGATCGGCAGCCGCCTCGATCTTGGCGTCGGCGGTTGCAGGCTGGAGCGTCTGCCACATTTTGCCGACATGCGCGGCAGCCTGACGCCGCTGGAGATCCACAAGGGCCTTCCCTTCGTACCGCAGAGGGTGTTCCTCGTCTATGGCGTGCCGAGCCATCATGTACGCGGCGAGCACGCTCACCACCATTGCGAGCAGTTCCTCATCGCCGCGCATGGGGCGCTGTCCGTAGTGGTCGACGACGGCGAGCACCGCCGTGAGATTCGCCTCGAGGACCAGACCGTCGGCCTCTATCTGGCGCCCATGGTCTGGGGCATCCAATACAAGTTCGACCACGATACCGTGCTTCTCGTCGCGGCCTCGCATACCTATGATGCGGCCGATTACATCCGTGACTATTCCAGCTTCCGGCGCTTGAGGGCAATGACGTGACAAATAATGGCAAAACTGTCTCGCCGGACGCCCGCATAGGAGAGGCTGATATCGGCGAAGGAACACGTGTCGCCGAGTTTGCGGTTATCCGCGACGGCGTCATTATCGGTAGGAACTGCGTCATTCACCCGCACGTCGTGATCGAAGCTGGCGTCCGCATCGGCGATAGCGTCGAAATTATGCCCGGCGCTTATTTGGGGCGCTATCCGAAGGGAGCCGGCGCTACGGCGCGCACCCCGAAGATCGAAGGCGTGGTCGTGATCGGCGACGAGTGCAGCATCGGCCCGAACGCGGTGATCTATCAGGATGTGACGATCGGCAGGAATTGCCTGATCGCTGATGGAGCATCGATCCGCGAGCAATGCGTGATCGGCGATTATTGTATCATTTCCCGCTACGTTACCATCAACTACAATACGAAGATCGGTTCTCGCACCAAGGTGATGGATCTCACCCATCTTACCGGCAACTCGGTCATTGGCAACGATGTCTTCATCAGCCTGACCGTCGGAACCGTGAACGACAACGCCATCGGCCGACTTGAATATGACGACAACCGTGTGCGCGGGCAGATCATTGAGAATGGAGCAGCCGTGGGGGCAGGAGCAACGCTTCTGCCCGGGATCAGGATTGGAGCGGGTTCGATCGTCGGAGCTGGATCGGTGGTGACAAAGAATGTGGAGCCAGGTGTGCTCGTGGTGGGCGCCCCGGCTCGCATGGTGCGTAAGATCGATGAACAATAAAGACGCGGTTGAAGATCGCCAGGGCTGGACATTTAGCGGAGATATTGTCCGGTTTATCCTGGCTGGCGGCTTGAACGCGGCATTGACCATGCTGGTCTACCAGGCGCTGCTCTTCATTATGCCGCACCAGCTCGCTTACACCATCGCCTGGATACTCGGCATCATATTCGTGATGGTTGTCTATCCGTCCCGCGTTTTCCCTGAGGGGAAGAAGGGGCTGGCTGATCGGTTCGCGCTCGGCGCTTCCTATGCAGCGGTTTTCTTTCTCGGCTTACTACTGTTGGAATTTCTGACTTCTGTAAGGATACATCCTCGCGTGAGTATTTTTCTTGTCATGGGATTTACAACGGTTGTCGGTTTTATCGCCGGAAGGGCGCTATTGAGGTGAGAATTAACATGAATTTATCTCATGCGCGTCAAGCCGCAATGCGCCTTGTGACTGCTTTCCCATTTGCGATCCTGATAATTAGCGGGCTGTCTTGGGCTAGATGGGGGATCGACATCCCTTACTGGGATGATTGGAGAACCATCAATACCGATCTCGGCTCTTTTTCTCTTGGGGATTTGTTTAAACCGGCGAATGACACAATGTCTCCGGTTGGAAAATTTCTTGATTCTTTACTATCAATATATATATCATACAATGTTGTACTGTATCAATTTATAACGATGGTGATTATCATTGGATCTATATTTGTATTATCTCTTCACATATTAAATAAATCTTATAAAAATGTATACTTAATACCTTTCTGCTTTCTGTTCTCAATCTTCATCTCTCAACCAGGGAGCTATTGGGGGTTGCAAGTCATAGCTTATTATCAAGCCATCCCGATACTAACCCTTCTTTTATCAATATCAATAACAATAAGTTTAAGATTTAATTCGTTAATACATATTTCCGCGATTGCTCTTCTCGGCATCATAGGCGGGTTCTCATATATTTCAGGGGCTTTCGCCGCGCTTGCCGCAGCGGTTGTCTCATTAGTTTGCGCAACCCGAGGCGCCTCAATCTCATCGAGACGCCTTTGGCAGGCAGGTATCGGCTACACAATCGCGGCGACGATCACGGTCTCGGCCCAATCGTGGGTCGTGCTTATCGATCAAGGCGGAGCTATTCACGTAACGGGAACACCTTGGACGCTTCCTTGGGAGTCGGAATTCTGGGCTTTTATGTTCGGGATGATGGCTCGCTCGGTTAGATTCCCGTTTCTTCCCTCATGGCCGTTGCTGTCGCTCTCTGTTGGGGTCGCGATCTTCACGGCAATCTTGCTTGCAGCGTTTCTGGCGTTCAAGACTATCCTGTTGTCGCTCGATAAGGAGCATTCGGCCGAAGGAAAATTGGCCTATGTGTACCTTTGCTTGGCCGGGGCCATTGGCCTGTACACCTTCATGGTCGTGGCCAGCAGAGCCGCATTAGGCGGAAGCGCTACAAATGGCTGGTCCGAGTATTTCATCCGCGGCGGACTGCGATTTCATTTCTTCTGGGTATCTGTCCTTCTTCCCTTCGTCGTTGCGATGCTGGCCCAGAAATTGATGCCTCAGGCCTATCAGAAGGGGCCTATCCCCCTGATTTTCTCCATAATTACAATCCTCTATGCGTCGCTAGTCGGCACGTTCTCTCACGACAAATACTTCAAAGACATAGCAGACACCATCCAAAGGCCAGGACTTTCCTGCATACATCATAATCTTATAAATAAAGGACCGATTATTTGCAAAACATTATACCCAGCAGATCTGTCAAATGCGATCATGAAGGCACGGGAGAAAGATTTTTCATTTACAAGATACCTTTTATTCCCAGAGTATAATATTGATACGTCCCTGATTGGATCAGCGGGCGGGGATATTAAAGACAAAGGTATACATAGCCTCGTGATGAAAGGCGGCTTTGACCCGCAAATTTATTTCGCCATTAGCAAGAGCTCGCTAGATAATTTTAATAAATGCCAGGAATTCACTCTAAAAGGAAAGGTAGAATCTCAAAATTCTGATATAATTCAGCTTTTTTTCCTTAATAAGGATGACGAATCTTACTCTGAAACATCATCTAGGACCCTCTCATATGAGGGCGGCTCAGCAAGAAATTTTGAATTTACTGTAGAGAACCGAAAGGGATTCTCTCCGAATTTTAGGCTCGATCCAGGGGGGGCCGCTCAAATTTATCGAGTGACGGACCTATCCCTGGCTTGTCGATAGGCATTTCCGAGATCGAGTTGGTCATGCCAACCTACAGCTTCTTGCGCAGCACGGCCATGAACTCGTTGGATCCTCGGGTCGAATTATAGACCCTCTCAGGGTATAAACTGATCAACTCCAGGTCCAGAAGCTGACCGATCAATGTTCGGAAGCTTGCCGACGTAAAGAACCAAGCGTGGACATCGACATATCCACCGTTGGCGCGCCGGAACTCTTGCGTCGCCAACATCGCACGATGCGAGATCGATTGCTCATAGCCCGGATCCTTGTGATCCCCGTCCCAATGGCGGGCCGTTTCATTGTGTGTCGTCAGGGCTCGATGGCGAATGACGTTGCCAAGCGTATGGACCTTCCGTTGCGCTTCGTATGCGTCAAGAATGTCCGCAATGGTGCTCTCCGCGATGAAGTGATCAAAGCAATAGAGCTTGTTCGGCACGCAGAGATAATAGCGCCCACCATCATCCAGTATCCTGGAGACGCCTTGCAGGTGCCGGATGATATCCGGCTGGTGTTCGATGGAGTGCGAGCTGAAAACGGCGCCAAACTTGTCACCGACAATCGACAAATCTCCGTTCGGCTCGACATAATCAATGCGGGGGATTTGCTTCAGATCCGCGCTGGCCGGGTCAAGGCCCTCCCTCAACAGACGTGCCTTCATAGCGTCGCTATCGAGGACATCAAAATAACGAACGTTTGGTCCTGAAAGGAACGGCTTGCAATATGGGCCGATCTCAAGTGTCGGAACCAGCGGAATGTAGCGCTTTAGCTCGTTTCTCGTGGCGAGCTTAGATGCAATTCGTCCCTCGCCAATTCCACAAGCCGTATAGTGAGCCTGCGCCTGCTCGTCGGTGAAGGATGACAGGTCGGAATGAAGCGAGCGATAGTATCCCACATCAAATTCATCCGGGAGACCCGTAACCGCCATTCTTTTTATCCTCTCGATGAACAAACGTGGCCCCTTTTTATATTATTCATACATTACAATATATAAATATGGAATCATCATCTAATTACAATAGATTTTCGTTATAAACTGTTATATACTATGAGTTTATGCCATCCAACTAAAGAATTATGTTAACCATCAAAGTATAAAGAAAAATTTCCTTTAATAACTACCCAATACACCAGAACCAAGATAAACAGATGCCAGATAGTCATCGACCATGTGAAGTCGGCTCTTAAGAGCGTCACGCTCCGTTCGCACTTCCGCTAGCTGCTGCGATCTCCTGCTCGGATTGGTCGCGCTCTGTTTTCAGGGAGTTTTGAAGCACGCTGACGACGTCGTCATGCACACGTAGCAAGTGCTGGATGCGGGCATCTCGCTCCGCAAGCGCGATCGCAAGCCGCGCCCGTTCGTGCTCGCCGGCCTGGCTTGCGGTGGCCGCGGCCGCCTGGAGCGCCGCCTCATGCGTTTGCTGCAACGCGGCGCGCTGGGCGCGCTCTTGGTCCAGGGCCTGAACATGCACGTGGATCTGCTGCTCGGCCTCGGCTTTCGCCTGTTGCGCGAGCGCGAGTTCATGCCGCACGCCTTCCAAATACCGCTCGCGGTCGGCCGCGGCACTCCCGAAGAGGCTGCTGGCCTCCTCGAACCTGGCCCGTATATCGTCCAGGCTTTCGCGGGCGCCTGGCGACGCCGGATCACGCGCAAGCTCCAGCATGGCGTCGTAAACCACCATGGCCCAGGCGTGCATATCAGGGTGGTGGCGCGCCGCCTCGGTGGAGACATTCCTGTGTTTCAGGTCGGGCTGGAGGAAATCATCCGTCTCGCCCGCCACGGTTTCGTTCAGGCAAGACCACTGCGCGCCAAACACGTCGGTGACCCGTGAAGCCTCCTTGCGCCAATCCACCAGGAAATCGGCCCAACACACCACGACGCGCGACATGCTGCGCGTCGTCGCCTCGGCATCGAGCACGTGCCGCAACCAGAGCAGCAATCCCTCGCTCAGCGCAAAACCGTCCCGTGCCTGCAGCGACTGAGCCACTTCAAGCGGCTGGCGTACCGGCAGTATCAGGCGCGGCGTAATCCCCTCCACCGCGAAAATATCGAGCCAGAACGGCGCGAAACGGCAGATACGTGGGTCCTTCAGGACGAAAGCCGGCGCCCCATCGAACTCGGAAGCCAACAACGCCTTGGCTTGCGCCTTGAACTGAGCCGCGGCGGGGGTCTCGAACCAGCCAGCATTGAATGGCCGCCAGTCATTCCAGCGGCTCCCGGCACTGGCCAGCAATGCATCATGAAGTTGCGTGATCGGAAGCGATTCCCAATAACCCTTCAGGTTATCGGGATGCTCCGCCATCAAGGTCCTTGGCGCGGCCGCACCCAGCTTGACCAGCGTTCCCGCAATCGCCGACGTGCCGCTGCGATGCATGCCGAGCACGAGGAAACCGTCACGGTGCGGGCTCACCGGCTCAGCGGGAGGCACTGGGCTCTGCTCGACGGCGGCGTCTTGCACTGTTTCATCGATCATGGCAGTTCGGGTCTGTAAGCTACGTCAAATGGCCGTGCAACCTGCGATCGGTGCCAGCCGCCAGCCGGCATCCCGAAGATAGTCATGGCACCCATAAACGCCTCGGAACATACCATCGTTTGAAGTTACCTCGTTTCCAGACCGCATTTCCGCTGAAGCGGCAGGCTTCGCCCTGGCGACGCCGAGCGGGCGTCTTCAAGCACTATCTTGTCAAAGTCGTGACGCTGACCATCGGGGCGGCTGCCGTCAGCGCGCCAGCGCAGGCCTGGCGCGGGTGGCGTGACCGCAAGGCGGCGCGGCCCGCATTTCGTGGCGGCGTCGCGCTGGTGACGCATGTCCATTACGTCGATCTGCTCGACGAAATCATCGCCTGCCATGACAGGCTGCCGCGTGGAAGTGCGCTGATCGTTACGACGCAGCCGGATAAGGTCGAGGCTGTCGCGGCCCGGCTCGGTGGGGTGGCTGAGGCCCGCGTCGTGGCCTGCGTCAATCGCGGGCGCGATATCGCCCCGTTCCTGAGCCTGCTGAACGCGGGCGCGCTCGAGCCGTTCGATGCGGTGTTGAAGCTGCATACCAAGCGCAGCCCGCATCTCAGCGACGGTAATATCCGCCGCCGCCTGCTGTTCCTCATGCTGGCCGGCCGGCGGCGGCAGGTCGCGCGCATCCTGGCGCTGTTTGAGGACAACGCGACCGGGCTGGTCGGCTGGCGCGGCTGCTGGCATGACAGCCCACTGTTCTGGATGCTGAATCGGGCGCATGTGGAAGCGCTTGCTGCCCGCATGGGCATCACCCCGCCGGCCCGGCCTGCATTTTTCGAAGGGTCGATGTTCTGGGTGCGGCCGGCGGCGCTGGCGCGGCTCAGGGCGCTGGCGCTGACGCCGGAGGGTTTCGAGCCCGAGCAGGGTCAGGTCGACGGCGCGCTCCACCATGCCGTCGAGCGCGTGTTCACGCTGGCGGCGATCGCCGACGGCTACGCGATCCGGGATGCGGGGGGGCGCTGCCTGCTCGCGCCACTCACGACGCCTTCTCCCGCATCAGTTCACGCGCGATGACGATCTTCTGCACTTCGGTCGCGCCCTCATAGATGCGCAGTGCGCGCACTTCGCGATAGAGTTCCTCGACCTTGCTTCCGGTGCGCACGCCGAGCCCGCCGAAAATCTGCACTGCCTTGTCGATGACCTGCTGCGCGGTCTCGGTGGCGGCAAGCTTGGCCATCGAGGCTTCGCGGGTGACGCGCGCCGCGCCGCCATCCTTCACCCAGGCGGCGCGGTAGATCAGCAGCGCCGCCGCATCGATGCCGGTCGCCATCTCGGCGAGCGCGGCCTGGGTCAGTTGCAAGTCGGCAAGCCTGCCGCCGAACATCGGCCGCGCCATCGCCCTTCCCAGCGCCTCGTCGAGCGCGCGCCGGGCAAGGCCGAGGGCCGCCGCGCCAACGGTCGAGCGGAAGATGTCGAGCGTCGCCATGGCGATGCGGAAACCGTCGCCCGGCCGGCCCAGGCGCTGCGACACCGGCACGCGGCAGCCGTCGAAACGCAGTGTCGCCAGCGGATGCGGCGCGATTACCTCGATGCGCTCGGCGATGGTCAGGCCGGGCGTATCGGCATCGACGATGAAGGCCGACAGGCCGCGCGCGCCGGGCGCCTCGCCGGAGCGGGCGAATACGATGTAATGGTCGGCGATACCGCCGTTGGAAATCCAGGTCTTGGCGCCGTCGAGCCGCACGTGGCTGGCGCCATCGGGCACGGCGGTCGTCGCCATCGCCGCGACATCGGAGCCGGCATCGGCTTCCGACAGGGCAAACGCCGCGATCTGGCGGCCGGACGCGACCAGCGGCAGGTAGCGCGCCTTCTGCTCCTCGCTGCCGGCCAGGCTGATCGGCCCGGAGCCGAGCCCCTGCATGGCGAAGGAGAAATCGGCCAGCCCGCTGTGATAGGCGAGCGTTTCGCGCGCGAGGCACAGCGTGCGCACGTCGAGCTTGTCGACGAGGCCGCCATAGGCCGCCGGCACGCAAGGTTTCAGCCAGCCGGCCTCGCCGAGCCCGTGCACGAGCAGGCGGCAGGCGGGATCGACATCGCCGTGATCGTGATGGGCGAGGGTCGGCACATGCTCGGCCGCCCAGGCGCCGAGCCGCTCGGCGAACGCCTTGTGCCGTGGCGTGAGGAACGGCCAGTCGAGAAAGCTGCGGTCGGCCATGCTTGTCTCCCCACGCCTCCTTGCGGCAATCGCGCGCCCTTTCCGAAAGAACTTGCCGGGCGCAGCGATTTCAACCTTAAAATCGCAACCATGGCCGCGCAAGGCAAGCGACCTCGACAGGCGTCGCGGTTCTTGCCAATGTGCGCGCGGCGCGGCGCGTTTGCGAATGTGCGCGCGGAGCGAAGATGCTCGGGGGAGAGACGTTGATGACGATACGAGTGGCGGCCGCGACGGCTGTGATGATCGGCTGCCTGGGGCTTGTCCCCGCGGCCCATGCGGCGGAAAAGGTCAAGGTCGGGCTGCTGCTGACATTGTCGGGGCCGCCGGCGGCGCTTGGCGTGCAGGCGAAGAACGGCTTCGAACTGGCGATGAAGGAGCTGGGCGGCAAGCTCGGCGGGCTCGAGGCCGAGATCGTCACCGCCGATGACGAGCTGAAGCCCGATGTCGCGCTGACCCGCGTCAAGGGGCTGATCGAGCGCGACCACGTCAATTTCGTCGTCGGGCCGATCTTCTCCAACATCATGCAGGCCGTCGCCAAGCCGGTGAGCGAGAGCAGCGCCTTCCTGATCAGCCCCAATGCCGGCCCGTCGAATTTCGCCGGCAAACAATGCAACAAGAACCTGTTCGTCGTCTCGTACCAGAACGACCAGAACCACGAGGTGCTCGGCAAATACGCCCAGGACAAGGGCTTCAAGAAGCTGTTCCTGCTGGCGCCGAACTATCAGGCCGGCAAGGATTCGCTCGCCGGCGTCAAACGCTACTTCAAGGGCGAGATCGCCGACGAGGTCTATGTGCCGCTCGGCCAGCTCGACTTCTCGGCCGAACTCGCCAAGATCGCCGCCGCCAAGCCCGATGCGGTGTTCGCCTTCATGCCGGGCGGCATGGGCGTGAACCTCGTCAAGCAATACCGGCAGGCCGGCCTCGCCGACACCACCCCGTTCCTCTCCGCCTTCACCACGGACGAATCCACCCTGCCGGCCCAGAAGGACGCAGCGCTCGGGTTTCTGGGCGGCTCGAACTGGGCCCCGACCATGGACAACCCGCAGAGCAAGGCCTTCGTGACCGCCTATGAAGCGGCCTATGGCGGCCAGGTGCCCGGCTCCTACGCCATGCATGGCTATGACACGGCCCTGCTGCTCGACAGCGCCATCAAGGCGGTCGGCGGCAAGCTCGCCGACCATGACGGCCTGCGCAAGGCGCTTGAGGCGGCCGATTTCAAGTCGCTGCGCGGCGCGTTCAAATTCGGCGCCAACCATTATCCGGTGCAGGATTTCTACCTCGTCAAGGTCGCCAAGCGCGGCGACAAGTTCGAGACCGAGATCGTGCAGAAAGTGTTCGAGAACTACACCGACCCGTATGTCAAAGACTGCAAGATGTAAGGGAATAGCTCCCTTCTCCCGCGTGCGGGAGAAGGTCCCGGCAGGGGGATGAGGGCCCGCTCCCCCTCATCCGGCGCTTCGCGCCACCTTCTCCCGCATGCGGGAGAAGGGCGTTCCGTCAGCCGCCAATGCCAAGAACCACCACCGACACGCCATGACCGAGCCGTTGCTGCAGATCGTCGACCTCCGCAACGCTTATGGCGCGCTCGCGGTCACCGATGGCGTGTCGCTTGTCGTGCCCGAGGGTGAGTTGCATGCGATCATCGGCCCGAACGGCGCCGGCAAGACGACGCTGATCCACCAGATCTCCGGCACGCTCGCCAGCGATTCCGGGCGCGTGCTGTTCGAGGGCCGCGATTTCGGCCGGGCCGGGCTCGCCGAACGCACCCGCGCCGGCCTGGCGCGTTCGTTCCAGATCACCTCGGTGCTGCCCGGCATGAGCGTGCTGGAAAACGTCGCCCTTGCGGTGCAGGCACGCTCCGGCTCGAGCTTCCGGTTCTTCTCACCCGTGGCGCGCGAAACCGCGCTGAACGAGGCGGCGCTGGCGGCGCTCGACACGGTCGGGCTCGCCGCGCGCGCCGGCGTGCAGGCCGGCCGGCTGTCGCATGGCGAAAAGCGCGCGCTCGAAATCGCCGTGGCGCTGGCGACCGAACCGCGGCTGCTGCTGCTCGACGAGCCGCTCGCCGGCGTCGGCGCGGCGGAATCCGCCCGCATCGTCGCGCTGCTCCAGCAACTCAAGGCGCGTTTCACCATCCTGCTGATCGAGCATGACATGGATGCGGTGTTCTCGCTCGCCGACCGCATCAGCGTGCTGGTCTATGGTCGCGTCATCGCCAGCGGCACGCCGGCCGAGATCATGGCCGATCCGCAAGTGCGCGAAGCCTATCTCGGCGAGGAAGCCGCGTGATGCTCGCTGTGGAAGGCCTGCAGGCCGCCTATGGCGACAGCCAGGTGCTGTTCGGCATTGACCTGACAATCGCGCAAGGCGAGGTGCTGGCGCTGCTTGGCCGCAACGGCATGGGCAAGACGACGACGGTGCGCGCCATTTTCGGCCTGCTCAAGCCGAAGGCCGGCCGCATCGCCTTCGAGGGGCGCGACCTCGCCGGGCAACCGCCCTATGCCATCGCGCGGTGCGGGCTTGGTCTCGTGCCGGAGGGGCGCCAGGTGTTCCCGACGCTGACGGTGGAGGAAAATCTCGTCGCCACCGCCGCCGCCCGCTTCGGCGCGCCGCGCTGGACACTCGCCACGATCTACGCGCTGTTCCCGCGCCTTGCCGAACGCAAGCGCAATCTCGGCAGCCAGCTCTCGGGCGGCGAGCAGCAGATGCTGGCGATCGGGCGCGCGCTGATGACCAACCCGAAGCTGCTCGTGCTCGACGAGGCGACCGAGGGCCTCGCGCCGCTGATCCGGGCGGAAATCTGGGCCTGCCTCGCCGGCCTGAAGGCCAATGGCGAGGCGATCATCGTCATCGACAAGAATGTCGACAAGCTGATCGGCCTCGCCGACCGCCACCTCGTGATCGAGAAAGGCCGCGTGGTATGGAGCGGCACGAGCGCCGAACTTGCCGCCGACGGCGCCGTCAAGGACAGCTATCTCCATGTCGGCGGCAAGGCGAAAGAGGCGGCGGCCTGATCAGCGCTTGCCCGCTTGCCTGATCCCGCTTGCCTGATCATGTTGCGCGCGATGACCAGTTGCTGGATCTGCGTCGTGCCCTCGTAGATGCGGAACAGGCGCACGTCGCGATAGAAGCGCTCGATGCCGTAATCGGCGATATAGCCGGCGCCGCCATGGATCTGCACGGCGCGGTCGGCGACGCGGCCGACCATCTCGCTGGCGAACATCTTGCAGCACGCGGCTTCGGTCGAGACATCGGCGCCGCGATCCTTGGCGCGCGCGGTTTCGAGCACCATGCAGCGTGCGGCATAGGCTTCGGCGCGGCTATCGGCGAGCATGGCCTGGATCAGCTCGAACTCGGCGATCGGCTGGCCGAATTGCCGGCGCTCCATGGCATAGGCGAGGCTGTCGCGCGTCAGGCGCTCGGCAATGCCGACACAGACGGCGGAAATATGCAGCCGGCCGCGATCGAGCACCTTCATCGCGGTGCGGAAACCCTGGCCCTCGCGGCCGCCGAGCAGCGCCTCGGCCGGCACGCGGCAATCCTCGAAGATCACGTCGCTGGTGTGCGAGCCGTGCTGGCCCATCTTCTTGTCGATGGCGCCGAGCGACAGACCGGGCCGGCCGGCCTCGACGAGGAAGGCGCTGACGCCGCGCGCGCCGGGCTGGTTCGGATCGGTGCGGGCGAACACGGTGAACAGCCCGGCATGGGGCGCGTTGGTGATGAAGCGCTTGGTGCCGTTGAGGATGTAGCTGTCGCCATCGCGCCGGGCGCTGGTGCTGAGCGAGGCGGCATCGGAGCCGGCGCCGGGCTCGGTGAGCGCGAACGAGCTGATCATCTCGCCGGAAGCGAGGCGCGGCAAGTAGGCCTGCTTCTGCGCCTCGGTGCCATCCATGATGATGCCCTGCGAGCCGATGCCGTTATTGGTGCCGAACAGCGACCGAAACGCCGGCGCGGTCTGGCCGAGCTCGAAGGCGACGCGCGCCTCCTCCTCCATGTCGAGGCCGAGCCCGCCGTAATCCTGCGGGATCGACAGGCCGAACAGGCCAAGTTCGCGGATCTCGCGCTTGATGGCGTCGGGGATGGCATCGTCCTCGGCAACCTTGTGCTCGAGCGGCACGAGGCGCTCGCGCACGAAGCGGGAGATCGTCGCAAGCAAATGGTCGAAGGTTTCGGTGTCGAGAGCCATGGCCGTCCTGTCCTGACAAATCGTGCGTTCTGCCCGTTACAAGCCGGCGCCACCTTATGCGAAGCGCGTCGCTTGACAACGATCGAGCGTCCAGATTGAATGAATGTTCATTCTTAAAAAAGCAAAAAATCGGGAGGAGCATCGCCATGAGGATTACCAGAAGAGCATTGCTGATCAGCGCGTCGGGCGCGGTGTTGGCCGGCAGCATGGCCGGAGCAGGCGGCGCGGCCGCCGCGGGCAAGGAACCGCTGAAGATCGGCGTTCCGACCGCGCTGACCGGCCCGTATTCGCAATTGGGCGACGAGGCCAAGCGCGCCATCGATTTCGCCGTCGACGAGGCCAATGCCGCCGGCGGCATCGACGGCCGCAAGGTCGAGGTCAGATATCTCGACACCGAGGCGAGGCCCGAACTGGCGCGCCAGCAGGGCGAGAAACTGGCGCTTGAAGGCTACAACATCCTCACCGGCACCATCGCCTCGGGCGAAGGGCTTGCCATGGGGCCGATGCTGGCGCGCTGGAACGCGCTCTATGTCTCCACCATCAACAAGGCCAACGACATTACCGGCAAGCAGTGCCAGCCGCGCATGTTCCGCGTCAACCGGCCGGATAATTCCGACGCCGCCGTCATCCAGCCGTGGCTGGCGACGCGCAAGGAAACCAAATGGGCCATCGTGGCGGCGGATATCGCCTGGGGCCGCGATTCCGGCGCCAGCTTCAAGCACGCGGCGGCCGCTACCGGCAAGACGATCGTCTCCGAGAATTATACCGCCTTCGGCAGCAACGACTATGCCGCGACGATCCAGAAGGTGATGGATTCAGGCGCCGAGGCGATGTGGGTGGCGCTCGCCGGCCGCGACGCCATGACCTTTGCCAAGCAGGCCAAGCAATTCGGCCTGTTCGACAAGGTGGTGACGGGCGGGGTGAGCTTCACCACCGACGGCACGGTGAAGGTGCTCGGCGACATCGTGAAGGGCATTTACAGCATCATCAACTACAGCGGCACGCTGGACACGCCCGGCAACAAGAAGTTCGTCGCCGACTGGGTCAAGAAATACCCCGGCACCTCGCCGACCAACTTCCAGGGCGAAACCTATATCGGCATGCAGGTCATCTTCCAGGCGGTGAAGAAGGCCGGCAGCGTCAAGCCGGCCGATGTCGCCAAGGCGATGGCCGGCGGCACGTTCGAGACCATTCTCGGCACGCAGTTGATGCGCAAGGAAGACCACCAGCTCGTCGGCCCGAACTATTTCGGGCAGGTCGCCGAGCATGACGGCGTGCTGCGCCCGGTGATCAGCATGACGATCGCGGCCGATATCGCCACGCCCAAGCCCGACGGCTCCTGCAAGCTCTGACAGGCGCGGGCGGGGTGGCGGCGCGCCCCGCCACCCCGCGCCCCGCGTGCCGGCACGACGGTCAGCGCCCGACGATCGGCGCGGGGCGCAAGCCTCGCGGGAGCCGCCGCCGGCATTGACAGAAAATTCTGAATGAACAATCATTCAATTCGGCATGGGAGCCGACCGGAGGGAATGCCCGATGGATGCTGGAGACGCGCGAATTCGTTCTGATATCCCCGACGCGGCCGGTGCCGGGCCTGCCGCAGCATGGCGCATCACGCGCCGGGTTGGATCATCCCGCGACCGGCGCGAGACCCTTTCCTTCTCCCCTTGCGGGCGAAGGTGGCTGCGAAGCAGACGGATGAGGGGTGTTGGCGCGGCCTACCCCTCATCCCCACCAATCTCCGGTGTTCCGGAGATTGGTCTTACTATTCCCAAGTCGGCCAAGGCCGACTTGGGGCGGGACCTTCCCCCGCAAGGGGAGAAGAATTCCCCATACCTCTCGAGCCTCGCCGTCGCGACGACTCCCGCCCCAACCGGAGCCTCGGCATGATCCAGGTCATCAACGGCTTGGTCTATGGCAGTTTCCTCTATCTGCTCGCCGTCGGCCTCGTGCTGATCTTCGGCCTGCGCCGCGTGACCAATTTCGCGCATGGCAGCCTGTTCATGGTCGGCGCCTACATCGCCTATGCGGTGGCGGCCTATCTCGGGTTCTGGGGCGGGCTGGTGATCTCGGTCATGGTGCTGGCCGCGCTCGGCGTGCTGCTCGACCGCTTCGTGTTCCGGCCGCTGGCGCGCGAGGATGCGGTGGTGACGCTGCTCGTCACCTTCGGCCTGCTGTTCGTGCTCGAGGACGCGGTGCGCACGATCTGGGGCAAGGATTACCTGACCGTGCCGCCGCCGCCGCTGCTCTCCGGCGTGATCCCGATGTTCGGCTCGACCTTCCCGGTCTACCGCCTGTTCGTGGTCGCCGTCGCACTGGCGGTCGCCGCCGGCCTCGCGCTCTGGCTGCGCTACAGCAAGGTCGGGCTTTATGTGCGCGCGGCCAGCGTCGATCCGGTCACCACCGGCATGCAGGGCGTCGATACCGACCGGCTCAGCGCGCTGGTGGTGGCGATCGGCACCGGGCTCGCCGGCCTGTCCGGCACCATTGCCGGGCCGCTGCTGGCGCTGTCGCCGTCGATGGGCGCCTTCATCATCATCGATTGTTTCGTGGTCGTGGTCACGGGCGGGCTGTCGAGCTTCACCGGCGCCTTCGTCGCGGCGCTGCTGATCGGCCAGGTGCATAATCTCGGCATCGTCTACGTGCCGGAACTCGCCTCGATGCTGCCGCTCGCCATCATGACGCTGGTGCTGCTGCTGCGGCCGCGCGGGCTGGCGGGAGCCGGCCGATGAGCGCGCTCCCCTCCACGCCCGCCACGGCGCGGCGGCGCGTGCCGGCCATCGCGGTCGTCGCCTTCATCGTCGCGGTCGCGGCCGGCCTGCTGGTGCCGGCCGTGGTGTCCTCGCAGCTCGCGCTGACGCTGATGACGCAGGCGGTGATCACGGCGGTGCTCGCCACCGGCATCGGCTTCCTGATGCGGCAATGCGGCCTGACGAGCTTCGGCCATGCCGCCTTCTTCGGCATCGCCGCCTATACGGTGGCGCTCAACGGCAAATTCGGCGTGCTGCCGACCGAACTCGCCATCATCGCCGCGATCCTGTTGCCGGCGGCGCTCGCCTTCGTCGCCGGGCTCGGCATCGTGCGCATGCCGGCGCTCGCCTTCTCCATGCTGACGCTGGCGGTGGCGCAGGCCTTCTACGAAATCATGCTGCGCTGGCGCGAACTCGCCAATGGCGATGACGGCATGGCGGTGCGCCTGCCCTCGCAGCTGTTCGGTCTCGATATCGAGACGTTCCAGCAGCCGGGCAGCATGTTCTCCGTGTGCTGGATCGTACTCGTCGTCACGGTGGCCGGCCTCTGGCTGCTGTCGCGCAGCCGCTTCGGGCTGCTCACCGTCGCCATTCGCGAGAACGAGGAGCGCGCCCGCTTCATCGGCTACGAGACGGTGGTGCCGCGCGCGCTGGTCTATGCGCTGTCGGCGGCGGTCGCAGCCGTCGCCGGCGTGTTGTTCGTGCTCTACAACGCCTTCGTCACGCCGGGCACGCTGTACTGGTCGCTGTCGGGCGAGGGCATCGTCATGGCGGTGATCGGCGGCGCGCATGCCGTGTGGGGGCCGGCGCTCGGCTCGGTGATCTTCTTCCTGCTCAAGGATGCCGCCGGCGACCTGACCGAGCATTGGCCGGCGATCATCGGCGCCACCTTGATCGTCGTCACCGTGCTGGTGCCGCGCGGCATCAGCGGCCTGATCATCGCCCTGTTCCAGAAGCTGAAAGGGGGCCGGCGATGAGCGATTTCGTGCTGGAAGGCGTCGATATCTCGCGGCGCTATGGCGGGTTCACGGCGATCGACACCGTGTCGATCGCGCTCGAGCCCGGCGAAATCCGTGGCCTGATCGGCCCGAACGGCGCCGGAAAATCGACGCTGATGGACGCGCTGTGCGGGCGCGGCGGCGGCACCACCACCGGCACGGTGCGCTGCCGGGGCCAGGATATCAGCACCTTGTCGGAGCGGGCGCGGCGCAAGGCCGGCGTGGCGCGCTCGTTCCAGAAGACCAACATCTTCCTCGATCTCAGCGTGCGCGAGCAGATCGGCCTCGCCGGCCACATGGCCGAGAACGACAATACCGACGAGGTCATGGAAGCGCTCGGCCTCGCCGGCTTCGCCGACCGGCGCGCCGCCGACATTTCCTATGGCGACCAGCGCCGGCTCGACCTCGCGCTGGCGCTGGTTGGCCGGCCTTCCGTGCTGCTGCTCGACGAGCCCGCCGCCGGGCTGTCGATCAGCGAATCGATCACCCTCGCCAAGCTGCTCAAGGAGCTGGCGGCAAGCTGGAAGGTCACCGTGCTGATCGTCGAGCATGACATGGACGTGATCTTCTCGATCTCGGACCGCATCACCGTGCTGCATCTCGGCAAGATCCTCGCCGACGGGCCGGGCGCGGACATCCGCGCCAACCCGGAAGTGGTGCGCGCCTATCTCGGGACCAGCGTCGCATGACCCTGCTCAAGCTCGACCATGTCGATGCCTATTACGGCGAGGCGCAAATCCTGCACGACCTGTCGATCACGGTCGGGCGCGGCGAGCGCGTCGCCATCCTCGGCCGCAACGGCGTCGGCAAGACCACCGTGGTCAATGCCTGTATCGGCATCGCGCGCGTGCGCCGGGGCACGATCTCGTTCGGCCAGAAAACGCCCGCGAGCATCCGCCATTTCACGGCGGCGCGCTCCGGCATCGCCGTGGTGCCGCAGGGCCGCCATATCGTGCCCGGCCTGAGCGTGCGCGAGAACCTGCTGCTTGGCGCGGCCGTCGGGCGCAAGGGGCCATGGAATTTCGACAGCGTGTGCGCCCTGTTCCCGATCCTGCGCGAGCGCGCCGAGACGCCGGGCACGGCGATGAGCGGCGGGCAACAGCAGATGCTCGCCATCGGCCGCGCCCTGATGGCCAATCCGGACCTGCTCGTGCTCGACGAGCCGAGCGAGGGCCTGGCCCCGGTGATCGTCGACGAACTCGGCGAGACGCTGATCAAGCTCGGCGCCGGCGAGACCAGCATCCTCCTGATCGAACAGAATTTCAGCCTCGTTCACGCCGTGGCCGAGCGCTACTACGTGATGTCCAAGGGGGCCGTCGTCGAGGAAGGCCGCCTCGAGGGCCTCACCCGCGAAAGCCTGAAGAAACACGTCGCGGTCTAGCCGGAAGGCAGCGATCGCGGCCCCGCCGCCTTGAGCGGCCTCAACCGACAAGGAAACACGCCATGACCGACGTCTATGCCAAGTATCAGCGGCTGCGCTTCGACCGCCCGCATCCGCGCGTGCTGCGCGTCACGATGTATAATCCCGAGCGGCTGAACTCGGCTGATGAAGTGATGCATGCCGAGCTTGCCACGATCTGGCAGGATATCGACAAGGACCCGAGCGTGTCGGCGGCGATCCTCACCGGCCATGGCAAGGCGTTCTCGGCCGGCGGCGACTTCAAGATGATCGACAAGATCATCAACGACTTCCCGACGCGCGCGCGCAACTGGAAGGAAGCGCGCGACATCGTCTATAATGTCATCAACTGCTCGAAGCCGATCATCAGCGCCATGCGCGGGCCGGCGGTCGGGGCCGGCCTCGTCTGCGGCCTGCTCGCCGACATCTCGATCGCCACCAAGGATGCACGCATCATCGACGGGCATACCCGGCTCGGCGTCGCGGCCGGCGACCATGCCGCGATCATCTGGCCGCTATTATGCGGCATGGCCAAGGCGAAGTATTATCTGCTGCTATGCGACCCGGTTTCGGGCGCGGAGGCCGAGCGCATCGGGCTGGTCTCGCTCGCCGTCGAGGACAGCGAGCTGGATGCCAAGGCGGTCGAGGTGGCGAGCCGATTGGCGGAAGGCGCGCCGAACGCCATCCGCTGGACGAAATACGCGCTCAACAACTGGCTGCGCCAGATGGGCCCGACCTTCGATGCCTCGCTGGCGCTCGAATTCATGGGCTTCACCGGCCCCGACGTGAAGGAGGGCCTCGCCTCGCATGTCGAGAAGCGCAAGCCGAATTTCCCGCCGGATTCGCCGCTCTGAACGGAGCCGGACGGACAAGAAAAAGGGCGCCTTCCCGGCTCGCGCGGGGAGGCAGGCGGTAAAGGGAGTGGACGGCAATGACTTCGAATGACTTCGCAAAGCGCCGGCAGGCCATGGTCGCCGGCGGCTTCTGGCCCGATCGGCTGCTGCTCGATTATCTCGACGCGCTCGTCGCCCGTTCGCCCGAGGCGACGGCGATCGTCGGCTACCGGGCGGGTGCCGGCGAGACACGGTTGAGCTATGCCGAGCTTGACGAGACGGTGAAGCGCATCGCCGTCAACCTGGCGCGCGCCGGCGTCGCGTCCGGCGACGTGGTGTCGTTCCAGTTGCCGAACTGGTGGCAGTTCATCGCGCTGCACCTCGCCTGCCTGCGCATCGGCGCGATCAGCAACCCACTGATGCCGATCCTGCGCCAGCGCGAATTGCAGTTCATGCTCAACCACGCGCATTCGAAGGTGATGGTGACGCCGGGCGTGTTCCGCGATTTCGACTATGGCGCGATGATTGCCGGCATGCGCGCGGCGCTGCCGCATCTCAGCCATGCCTTCGTGACCGGGGCGCCGGGCGCGAGCGGCTTCGAGCGCCTGCACGAGGCGGCGGTCGATGAGCGCGAGGCCGCCGCCCTGTTCGCCGCGCGCCGGCCCGGCCCGGACGACGTCATCCAGGTGCTCTACACATCCGGCACCACCGGCGAGCCGAAGGGCGTGACGCACACCTCCAACACGCTGACCAGCAACCTGATCCCCTATATCGAACGCCTGCACCTCACCGGCGACGACAAAGTGTTCATGGCTTCGCCGCTCGCGCACCAGACCGGCTTCCTCTACGGCGTGATGATGCCGTTCCTGCTCGGCTGCCCGGCCGTGCTGCAGGATGTGTGGAACCGCAAGGTCGCCGCCGACCTGTTCGCGCGCGAGAAGCCGACCTTCACCATGGCCTCGACGCCGTTCCTCGCCGACCTGACCGAGGAGGCCGAGAGCCGGCCGGAGGCCTTCACCTCGCTGCGCATCTTCCTGTCGGCCGGCGCGCCGATCCCGCGCGTGCTGGTCAGGCGCGCGACCGAGCATCTCGGCGCCACGATCGCATCCGGCTGGGGCATGACCGAGAACGGCGCCGTGACGGTGACGCGGCCGGAGGACCCGCCGGAAAAGACCTTCGAGACCGATGGCTGCGCCCTGCCCGGCATGGAAGTCCGCGCCGTCGATGCCAACGACAAGCTGGTGCCGGCCGGCGAGGAAGGCCGGTTGCAGGTGCGCGGCTGCAGCAATTTCGTCGGCTATCTCAAGCGGCCCGATCTCGACAATATCGATGCCGAGGGCTGGTTCGATACCGGCGATCTCGCGCGCATCGACGCGGAAGGCTTCGTGCGCATCACCGGGCGCGCCAAGGACATCATCATCCGCGGCGGCGAGAACATCCCCGTCGTCGAGATCGAGGGGCTGATCTACAAGCACCCCGATATCGGCGACGTGGCGATCGTCGCCATGCCGGACGACCGGCTCGGCGAACGCGCCTGCGCCTTCGTCACGGCGAAGCCCGGCACCAGCGTCACCCTCGCAAAGATCAGCGACTTCCTGCTGGCGCAGCAGATCACCAAGACCTACCTGCCCGAGCATCTCGAGGTTCTCGAGGCGCTGCCGCGCACGCCGAGCGGCAAGATCCAGAAATTCAAGCTGCGCGAGATGGCCAGGACCATCAAGCCGGCCGCGCGTTGACGCCAACAGGAGGACCATGATGAAGGCCGTCGTCGTCGAGCAGTTCGGGCCGCCAGACCAACTCGTGTTCCGGGATTGGCCGATGCCGGTCGCCGGCCCCGGCGAGGTGCTGGTCGAGGTGCATGCGGCGGGCCTGAATTTTCCCGATGTGCTGGTCGCGGCCGGCAAATACCAGACGCTGCCGCCGCTGCCCTTCGTGCCGGGCAAGGAACTGGCCGGCGTGGTGGCGGCCGTCGGCGAGGGCGTGAGCGCGTTCAAGCCCGGCGACCGGGTGATGGGCCAGTGCGAGAACGGCACCTTCGCCGAGACCGTGGCGGTGCGCGCCGCGGACTGCTTCCGGCTGCCCGACGCGCTGGCGATGGCCAAGGCGGCGGCGATGGGGCTGACCTACCAGACGGCGTGGTTCGGGCTGATCGACCGCGCCCGGCTCAAGCCCGGCGACACCGTGCTGGTGACGGGTGCCGGCGGCGGCGTCGGCGTCGCCGCGATGCAGATCGCCAAGGCGCGCGGCTGCCGGGTGCTGGCCGGGCTCGGCACCATGGACAAGCACGATTTCGTGCTGGCGCAAGGCGCCGACGCGGTGATCGACATGAGCGGCGCCGATCTGCGCGACAGCGTGCGGCGCCAGGTCCACGCCGCGAGCGACGGCCGGGGCGCCGACGTGGTGATCGAGAATGTCGGCGGCGCGGTGTTCGAGGCGTGCCTGAGGGCGCTCGCCTGGGAGGGCCGGCTGGTGGTGGTCGGCTTCACCTCGGGCGAGATCCCGAGCGTCAAGGCGAATTACATCCTGATCAAGCACATCACCGTCACCGGGCTGCACTGGAGCGATTATCGCGAGCGCACGCCCGATGCCGTGCGCGAGGCGCAGGATGATATCTTCCGCATGGTCGCCGAAGGGGCGATCGATCCACCGCTCTCGGCCGTTCTGCCGATCGAGGAGGTTGCCATCGGCATGGAACATATTACGACGCGCAAGGCGCGCGGCAAGATCGTGCTGGTCACGGCGCGCGGACGCGCCGCTGGCATCGCCTTGTCGAGCGGTACCGGATAACGGCAAGCGAAGGACAAGCCACGATGGATCAGCAGCCGCACACCGCCATCCCGGACGACGAGATCCCGGATGGCTATGCGCTTTGCAGGACGCTCGACGGCACGTTCGGCCCCGGCCTCGGCCCGCTCTACCAGCACCAGGACGGCAGCAGCTTCGCGTTTCGCGTGCGGGAGCGCCACAACAACGTGCGCGGCGTCACCCATGGCGGCATGCTGATGACGCTCGCCGACCAGATCCTCGGGCTGACGGTGCAGCACGCGCTGGAGGGCGCCTATGCGGCAACCGTCAACCTGAACTGCAATTTCGTCGCCAGCACCGCACCGGGCGATCTGGTGGAAGGCTCGGCGCAGGTGACGCGCGTCACGCGCTCGGTCGTGTTCGTGCAGGGCACGCTCTATTGCGGCGAGCGCCTGATCCTGACCGCGAGCGGGCTGTGGAAGCGCCTCGATCCGCGCCTGGCGGGCCAGCGGCCGGCCGCCGGCGAGGCTGTGGCCGGCTCACATCAGGCAAAAGCGCTATGACCAAATCCCCCGCACCGCTCAGCAAGGCCTTCGACCAGACCGTGGTCAAAAGCCAGGTCACCAACGAGAAACTGGTGCTGCGCCGGCGCGAGCAGATCGTCGCCGCGGCGGTCGAGCTGTTTTCCGACCAGGGCTACTACAAGACGACCATCCAGGACATCGCGCGCAAGGCGGGCGTCAGCGTCGGGCTGGTCTATCAATACGCCCAGACCAAGGAGGATGTCCTCCTGCTCTCGCTGATGAGCGTGCTCGAGTCCTACCAGCGCGAAATCCCGCGCGCCGTGCACGCGGACGCCGATCCGCTCGAGGCGCTGTGGTGCTCGCTCTCGACCTATTGCCACGTCATCGACCGGCGGCGCAACGCGGGCGTGCTCGCCTATCGCTCGACCAAGTCGCTGCCGCGCGCGCAGCGCGAGATCATCATGCAACTCGAGGTCGAGACCAACGAGTTCCTCGCCGAGCGGCTGCGCAGCTGCATTGCCGCCGGCTTGTTCCGCAAGGTCAATGTCGATCTGGTGACCTACCAACTCGTGCTCTACGCCCATACCTGGGCGCTGAAACACTGGCGCCTGAGCAAGCTGACCACGATCGACAGCTATATCGAGCAGGGTTTCGATTTCTTCGTGCACGCCATGGCGACGCCGGCCGGCCTCGTCCATTACGGGCAGTTCCTCAGCCGCGTCGGCAACAAGGCGAAGGCCGCCAAGCGGCCGAAGCCGCGCAAGCAAACCGCAGCCGCGAGCTGACGCGCCAAGGCGTCGGCGCTTGACGGGCGCGGGTGCTTGACCTATCCATATTGAATGAATGCTCATTCATTTCGAGGGCAAATGTTCCAAACCAGTATCAAGGACCGGGTTCTGGAAGTGACGCTGGCGCGTCCGCCGGTCAACGCCATCAACCGCGACTGGATCGACGGCTTCTCGGCGATCCTCGATTCGCTCGGCCAGCACCCCGAGATCGCGGTCGTGCTGATCCGCTCGGCCGAGCGCGTGTTCTCGGCCGGCGCCGATCTCAAGGCGATGCGCGAGTGTTTCGCTTCCGATGACGGCTCCGATGCGCTGGTCGAGACGGTGCGCCGCATGCAGCGGCTCTACGATCGCATCGAGGCGCTGCCGCAGGTGAGCGTGGCGGAGATTTCCGGCGCGGCGTTCGGCGGCGGTTTCGAACTGGCGCTCGCCTGCGACCTGCGCATCGCATCGGACGCGGCCACCGTCGGCCTGCCCGAGGCGCGCCTCGGCCTGCTGCCCGGCGCCGGCGGCACGCAGCGCCTGTCGCGCCTTGCCGGCCCCGGCATCGCCAGGCGGCTGATCCTGACGGCGGAAGTGCTCGACGGCCAGCAGGCGCAGGCGCTCGGGCTGGTGCAATGGAACGCGCCGGCAGCCGAACTCGGCGCCCTGACCACCGAGATCGTCGGCCGGTTGACGAGCATGTCGCCAGGCGCGCTCGCGGCGATCAAGCATTGCTTCAGCGCCGCCGACACCAGGCTCGAGACCGGCCTGCTGGTCGAACTGCTCGAAACGCACAAACTGTTCCATACGCCCGACACCCGCAGGCGGGTGGCGGCTTTTCTCGATCGGTAAGGAAGACATCCATGAGGCTTGATGGAAAGACGGTCGTCGTCACCGGCGCGGCATCGGGGATCGGCGCCGCGACGGCCGAGGCGATGGCGAAGGCCGGCGGCGACATCATTCTCGCCGACCTCTCGGCCGACAAGGGCGAAGCCCATGCCGGTGCGCTGCGCAAACAGGGGCTGAAGGCGACCTTCCTGCCGATCGATGTCGGCTCGGACGCGGCGATCGCCACGTTCTGCAAGGCGGCGCTGGCGCGCGGCCCGGTGCATGTTCTGGTCAACGCCGCCGGCTTCGGCAAGGCGCAGCCCTTCGTCGACAACGACCAGGATTTCTGGCAGCGCGTCGTCGACATCAACCTGCTCGGGCCGATCAAGCTGACGCGCGCCCTGCTCGATCCGATGATCGCGCGCGGCTCCGGCAAGATCGTCAACGTGGCGAGCGATGCCGGGCGCGTCGGCAGTTCCGGCGAGACGGTGTATTCTGGCGCCAAGGGCGGGTTGATCAGCTTCAGCAAGGGGCTGGCGCGCGAGATGGCGCGCTATTCGATCAATGTGAACTGCGTCTGCCCCGGCCCGACCGAGACGCCGATGCTGATGGCGGTGCCCGAGAAGCATCGCGAGGCGTTCAAGCGCGCCATTCCGATGCGCCGCTTCGGCCAGCCCTCGGATATCGCCGACGCCATCCTGTTTTTCGCCTCCGACCGTTCCGACTACATCACCGGCCAGACGCTGAGCGTCTCGGGCGGCCTGACGATGATCTGAGCCTCCCACACGAAAGGACACGCCGTGCAGACGTTCAAGGCGGCCGAGTACAAGGCCACGCATTTCAAATGGGAGGTTTCGGGCAAGGTCGCGACGATCACGCTGAACCGTCCCGAGCGCAAGAACCCGCTGACCTTCGACAGCTATGCCGAGTTGGGGACGCTATTCCGCCGGCTCGCCCAGGCAAGCGACGTCAAGACGGTGGTCGTGACCGGCGCCGGCGGCAATTTCTGCTCGGGCGGCGACGTGCATGAGATCATCGGGCCGCTGGTCAAGAAGCAGGAGGCCGACGACATGCCGGGCCTGCTCGCCTTCACGCGCATGACCGGCGAGCTGGTCAAGGCGATGCGGCACTGCCCGCAGCCGATCATCGCGGCGGTGGACGGCATCTGCGCCGGCGCCGGCGCCATCATCGCCATGGCGTCCGATCTCAGGCTCGGCACGCCGCGCGCCAAGACCGCCTTCCTGTTCGTGCGCGTCGGGCTTGCCGGCGCCGATATGGGCGCGTGCTCGATCCTGCCGCGCCTGATCGGCCACGGCCGCGCCTCGGAACTGCTCTATACCGGGCGCTCGATGTCGGCGGATGAGGCCGACAGATGGGGCTTCTTCAACCGGCTCGTCGCGCCCGAAGACCTGCTTGGCGAGGCGCAGAAGCTCGCCGCCGAGATCGCCGACGGGCCGACTTTCGCCCATGGCGTCACCAAGACCTGCCTGCACCAGGAATGGGCGATGGATATCGATTCCGCCATCGAGGCCGAAGCGCAGGCCCAGGCGATCTGCATGCAGACCAAGGATTACGGCCGCGCCTACCGCGCTTTCGTCGCCAAGCAGAGGCCGGTCTTCGAAGGCAACTGAGCGCCGCCGAAAGCGCCGGCCATCACAGGGTGGAAACGTCATGATCCTCAACGAGCAGCAGACGATGATCCGCGACATGGCGCGCCAGTTCGCGCGCGAGCGGCTGGCGCCGAACGCCGCGCGCTGGGATCGCGAGGCGCATTTCCCGGCCGAGGAAATCCGGGAAATGGGCAAGCTCGGCCTGATGGGCATGAACGTGCCGGCCGAATGGGGCGGGGCCGGCGCCGATTACGTCTCGACCTCGCTGGCGCTCGAGGAGATCGCGGCCGGCGACGGCGCCACCGCGACCGTGATGAGCGGGCACAACTCGGTCGGCTGCATGCCGATCGCCACTTTCGGCAATGACGACCAGAAGGAGCGCTTCCTGCGCCCGATGGCCGAGGGGCGCATGCTGTCGGCCTTCCTCTTGACCGAGGCCCATGGCGGTTCGGATGCCGGCGCGCTCGCGACCCGCGCCACGCGCGACGGTGACGATTACATCCTGAACGGCGAGAAGCATTTCATCACCTCGGGCAAGAATGCCGAAGTGGCGCTGGTCTTCGCCCGCACCGGCCCGCAAGGCGGCACCAAGGGTATTTCCGCCTTCATCGTGCCGACCGCGACGCCCGGCTACGCCGTGGTGCGCGTCGAGAGCAAGCTCGGCCAACACGCCTCCGACACGTGCCAGATCGCCCTGAACGATGTGCGCGTGCCGGCCGCCAACCGGCTCGGCGCGGAAGGCGAAGGCTATCGCATCGCGCTCTCCAACCTGCAGGGCGGGCGCATCGGCATCGCCTCGCAGGCGATCGGCATCGGGCGCGCCGCCTACGAGACGGCGCTTGCCTATGCGCGCGAGCGCGTGGTGTTCGGCAAGCCGATCATCGAGCACCAGATCGTCGGCTTTCGCCTCGCCGCCATGGCGACGCGCATTGAAAGCGCGCGCCAGATGGTGCATCACGCAGCAGCGCTCGCCGATGCCGGCCAGCCCTGCCTGATGGAAGCGTGCATGGCCAAGCTCGTCGCATCAGAGGCCGCCGAATGGGTCTGTTCCGAGGCGATCCAGACGCTCGGCGGCTACGGCTATCTCAACGACTATCCGGTCGAGCGCTACTATCGCGACGCGCGCGTGTGCCGCATCTACGAGGGCACCAACGACATCCAGCACCTCGTCATCCTGCGCGAAATGCAGAAGCGCGATGCCGCCTGAGACGCCGGCGCCCCTGCCCCTCGCCGGCCTGCGCGTGCTCGATTTCTCGAACCTGCTGCCGGGGCCGCTCGCCAGCCTGTTGCTGGCCGATGCCGGCGCGGAGGTCATCAAGGTCGAGCGTCCCGGCATCGGCGATGAAATGCGCGGCTACGCGCCGGCTTTCGGCGGCACGAGCGGCAATTTCGCCCTGCTCAACCGTGGCAAGCGTGGCCTGACCGCCGACCTCAAGAACGAGGCCGACCGCGCGCATGTGCGCAGCCTCGCGCTTGGCGCCGATATCCTGATCGAGCAGTTCCGCCCCGGCGTGATGGCGCGGCTCGGGCTCGGCTATGCGGAACTGGCGAAGGAAAACCCCCGGCTGATCTATTGCTCGATCACCGGCTACGGCCAGACCGGCGCGCGCGCGCAAAAGGCGGCGCATGACCTGAATTACATGGCCGAGACCGGCGTGCTCGGCCTGTCGCGCGGCACTGACGGCGCGCCGGTGCTGCCGCCGGTGCTCGCCGCCGATATCGCCGGCGGCGCCTATCCGGCGGTGATGAACATCCTGCTCGCGCTGCAACAGCGCCACGTGAGCGGGCGCGGCTGCCAACTCGACATCGCCATGACCGACAACCTGTTCACGCTCGCCTATTGGGGCCAGGCGGGCGGCCATGCCGGCCAGTGGCCGAGGCCCGGCGACGAACTCGTCACCGGCGGCTCGCCGCGCTACCAGATCTACGCAACCGCCGATGGCCGCTATCTCGCGGCGGCGCCGATCGAGGAGCGCTTCTGGCAGGTGTTCTGCGACAGGATCGGCTTGCCTGCGGCAGAGCGCGATGACGGCCCCGATCCGCATGCGACGCGGGCGCGCGTGGCGGAACTGGTCGCGGCTAAAAGCGCCGCCGCCTGGCAGGCGGCTTTCGCCGATGCCGATGTCTGCGTCTGCATCGTCGCCACGCTCGAGGAGGCCGCCGCCGACCCGGCCTTCCGGGAGCGCGGCCTGTTCCGGCGTGCGGTCGCCGGCGGCGGCGAGACGATGCCCGCCCTGCCTTTGCCGCTCGACGAGGGCTTGCGCAACCCGGCGCCCTCGCGCGGCTTTCCCGGCCATGGCGATGCGTTCCGGCGCACGGGGTGGAGCGGCTGAGGAAGCGCGCCACGTTGTCCCGGACTTGATCCGGGACCCAGATTCATTCCGGCGCACGTTCCGCTTGCCTGGGCCCCGGCTCAAGGCCGGGGCAAGACGTTTGCGCCTGTCATTCCCGCGAAGGCGGGAATCCGGAAGCGCTGGCGTAAGCCGTTTCTGGATTCCCGACCGGCCTGACGGCCGTCGGGAATGACACTGATGGATCAAGTCCACCGCTGACGGTTGAAGGCAGACGAGAGAGAACCCTCATCCGTCTGCTGCGCAGACACCCTCTCCCGCAAGCGGGAGAAGGGTTCCTCACCCTTTGCGCATTGTCGCCACGGCGGCCTCGAGATCGTCGACCGCCTCGGGGTTGACGAGGCCGGACAGGTCGCCGACCGGCTCGCCGAGCCAGATCGAACGCACGACGCGCCGCATGATCTTCATGCTGCGCGTCTTGGGCACCGCGCCGACGAAGGCGATCGCCTTGGGCCGGAACGAGGCTCCGAGCGCCGCCACCACCGCCTGCTTCAGGCTGTCGGCCAGTTCGGGCGTGGCCGCGACATCGCGCGCCGGCACGCACACGCACACCACCGCCGAACCTTTCAGCGCATCGGGCACGCCGATGACGGCGGCCTCCGCCACTTTGCCGGTGCCGAGCAGCGCCGCCTCGATCTCCGAGGGGCCGGTGCGCTTGCCGGCGATCTTGATGGTATCGTCGGAGCGGCCATGCACGTACCAGTTGCCGGCCTTGTCGATCGAGGCGAAATCGCCGTGGATCCACAGGCCCGGCACTTTCGACCAATAGGTCTCGATGAAGCGTTCCGGCGCGTGCCACAGGCCGCGCGACAGGCCGATCGAGGGCACGGTCAGCGCCAGTTCGCCGACCTCGCCGCGCGGCAGCGGCCGGCCGCTCTCATCGACCACGGCCGCGCCCATGCCGGGGATCGGCCCGGCGAAGGCGCAGGGCGGCAGGTCGCGATGCAGCATGGTGCCGGCGAGGATGCCGCCGCCGATCTCGGTGCCGCCGGAATAGTTGAGGATCGGCGCGCGACCCTTGCAGACATGCTCCAGGAACCAGTTCCAGGCTTCCGGCGTCCACGGCTCGCCGGTCGAGGCCGTGACGCGCAGCGCCGCCAGGTCGAAGCCTGCCACGACCTCGGGCGGCTGCTGGATGAAATTGCGCACCATGGTCGGCGCCACGCCGAGGAACGAGACCTCGTGATCCTGGGCGAGACGCCAGAGCCGGCCCTGATCGGGAAAATCGGGCGTGCCCTCGGCCAGCACCATGCTGGCGCCAACGAGCGGCACGGCGACGGCGAGGATCGGACCGGTCAGCCAGCCCATGTCGCTCAGCCATAGCAGCCGGTCCTGCGGCGTCAGGTCGAGGATGATGCCGAAATCGAGCGCGGCCTTGGTCATGAAGCCGCAATGGCTGTGCACGGTGCCCTTCGGCTTGCCGGTGGTGCCGGAGGTGTAGACGATCATCGCCGGGGCGTCGGCCGCGACCTCAGCCGCCGGACACGGCTCTTGCGCGGCGACGAGATCGTGCCACCACAGCCGCTTGCCTTCCGGCCTGTCGGGATGGCGCGCCACGACGACGACATGCTGCAACGCCGGCAGCGACGGGCTTGCCTCGTCGATGATCGCCGCCATGGCGATCGGCTTGCCGCGCCGGTAGGTGACGTCGACGGTGACGACCGCCTTGGCCTCGGCGTCCGACAACCGCTCGATGACGGCCTGCGGCCCGAAGCCGGAAAACATCGGCAGCGCGATGGCGCCGAGCCGGGTGATGGCCAGGAACGCGGCGATGGTCTCGGGCAGGAACGGCATGTAGATGCCGACGACGTCGCCCTCGCCGATGCCGAGCCGCTTCAGCCCGGCCGCGGCGTGCTCCGCTTCGCCGGCGAGGCGGCCATAGGACCACGCCCGCGCCTCGCCATCCTCGCCCTCCCAGAAGATCACCGGCTTGTCGGCGCTGCCGCGTGCCAGCGCGCGTTCCATGCAGTTATAGGCAAGGTTGGTGGTGCCGCCGACGCACCATTGCGGCCACTCGATGCCCCTCGAGACATCGAGCACCTTGTCGAACGGCTTGAAGAATTTCAGGTCGTGAAACGCCATCACCGCCGGCCAGAACCAGTCGGGATCGCGGTCGGCGCGCGCGATCAGCGTCTCGTAGCCGGCAAGGCCGTGGCGCTGCATGAACAGGTCGAGTTGCACGGGCGAGGCCATGTCAGGCTCCCTGCTCGGTATCGAGCACGACGACGCGGACCATTTTCGTGGCCATGAACGCCTTCATCTCCTGATGCACGGGCGAGGCCTGATAGGCATCATGCGCGACGGATGAAGCGAATACGCCAACGATGCCATGCGTCAGCCCATCGCTGCGGCTCGCCAGGTTCTCGCTCAGGAAATAGCCCTCGACGCCTGAGCATTCGGCCTTGATGCGGGCGACGTATCCTTGCGCCGTGGCGAAGAAATCCGGGCCGGCATCAGGGGCGAAACTCATCAGCAGGATATGGTGGAACATGAAAAAAACCTCCTCCAGAACGGGGCGCTCTCCTCTTGGCGGGAGTTGGCCTGAAACTCTCAACCCGCGGTCCAGCCGCCATCGATGACGAGCGCCGAGCCGGTCATCAGGGCGGAGGCACCGGAAGCCAGGAACACCACCGCGCCCATCAGATCCTCGACGGCGCCGATGCGCCCGAGCCTGATGCGCGCCAGCACGCGCGCCCGGAATGCCTCATCCGCCAGGCTCGGCCGCGTCATCTCGGTCTCGATAAAGGTCGGGCAGATGCTGTTGACGCGGATGCCGAGCGGCGCCAGATCGAGCGCCATCGCCTTGGTCATGCCCTCGACGGCGAATTTCGTCAGCGTGTAGACCGGGCGCCCGGCCGCCGCCGCATGGCCGGCCTGCGACGAGATGTTGACGATCGAGCCCTTGACGCCCGCGCCCGCCATGCGCCGGGCGACCGCCTGCGCCGTGAAGAAGGCGGCGCGCACGTTCAACTGCACGAGCGCGTCGAAATCGTCTTCCACGACCTCTAGAAACGGGCTCGGCCGGTTGGTGCCGGCATTGTTGACCAGGATGTCGAAGGCCGGCAGCGCGGCGACGGTGGCGCGCGTGGCGGCCGTATCGCAGACATCGAGCACGAGCGCGCCGGCCTTGCCGCCCGCGTGCCGGATCGCCGCCGCGCCGGCCTCGATCTCGCTTGCCGTGCGCGCGGCCAGCGTGACATCGGCGCCGGCCTCGGCGAGCGCCGCCGCCAACGCCAGGCCGATGCCGCGCCCGGCGCCGGTCACCAGCGCGCGCTTGCCATCGAGGCGAAAACCGGGCGTGGCGGGCAGCATCATCGCTCAGGAAATCGTTAGGCCGCTATCGACCGTCAGGATATGGCCGGTGGTGCGGGCGGAGTCGTCGGAGGCCAGATACAGCGCCGCGTTGGCGACATCGAGCGGCTCCGCCAGGTCGACGAGGTGGCGCGCGGCGAGTTTCTGCGTGGTCTCGCTGGCGGCAAGCTGCGCCAGCACGCGCGGCGTGCGCGTGACGCAGGGCGCGACGGCGTTGACGCGCACCTTGTGCGGCGCGAACTCGACCGCCATCGAGCGCGTCAGCGCCGCGATCGCGCCCTTGGAGGCGGTATAGGCATCCTTGCCCGGCCAGCCCATCAGCGCCACGACCGAGGCCGCGTTGACGACCGCGCCGCCGCCGGCCTTGACGATTTCCGGAATGGCGTGGCGGCTGGCGAGCCAGGTGCCGAGCAGGTCGAGCTTGATGGCGCGCCAGAACTCGTCGATCGGCGCCTCGGTCAGCGGGCCGTCATGCAGCGTCGAGCCGCCGGCATTGTTGTAGAGCACATGCAACGCGCCGAAACGCGCGACCGCCGCCGCGACCGCCGCCTTGACGCTGGCCTCCTCGGTCACGTCGGTGTGGACGAACAGCGCCTCGCCGCCGGCCGCGCCGATGGCTTGCGCCGCCTCGCGGCCGCTCGCCGCATCATATTCGGCGATGACGACACGCGCGCCCTCGCGGGCGAAGAGTTCCGCCGTGACACGGCCGATGCCGCCGCCGGCGCCGGTGATCAGGGCGACCTTGTCCTTCAGGCGTGCCATGCTGCCTCGACATCCGGGCAAGTCGATCGGCGCCGCGCCAGGGCCGGACGTGCCGGGCGTGGTGTCATGCGCCTTCGGGCGCGAAGGGCATCGGCCAAATGATTGAACATTCATTCAGTTCAGTCAACACGCGAATCGGCCGGCCCTGCCGCGTCCGGCGCAGGGCGTTATTCTTCCGGTTCGGTGGTGAAGAGCAGCGGATAGCCGCGGGCGCGGCCGGCCTCGGTGGCGTTGGTCGCCTTGGTCTCGGCAATGTCGCGCGCGAACACCGCCACGACGCAGACGCCGCGCTGGTGCGCGGTCTGCATCACCTTATGCGCCTGGGGCTCATCCATGCGGAACTCGCCCTGCAGCACCTTGACCACGAAATCGCGCGGCGTGAAGTCGTCGTTCAGCAGGATGACCTTGTGCAGGCGCGGCCGCTCAAGCCTGGTCCGCGAGCGTGTCCGCGGCGTGATGGTGATGTCGGCCATGGCAGACCCCCGGGGTTCGTCGCCTCGAACATGCTGATAGCAAGCGATTTTGGCGCTATCGCGACATGCGCCCGCAAACGCCAAACGCCCCGGCCGGTGGCCGGGGCGCAAAAGGCGTGCGCGAGATTATTGCTGCGAAGCGTATTTGAACTCCGGCGCCGCCTTGAGCTGGTCGACCGTCATCGCCAGGCTGCCGTGATCGGGGTAATCATACACGGTCGGCTTGGCCGGGGCGGCGGCCATGCTCGGCGAGCCCGCCGGCGACGATTTCGGAATCGTGCTCGTGGTATCGCTGGCCGGTGCCGGCGCGGCCTTCACCGCCACCGGCTCGCTGCTCCAGGTCACGGCCTCGAACGGCACCGCGACGTGTTTGGCGCCCATGCCGAGCACGCCGCCAACGGCGATCACGACCAGTTTCGACTGCCCGGTCTTGTCGAGGACGATGTCATCGACCTTGCCGATGCTCTTGTCGTCCGGCCCGTAAATGCTCACGCCCGCCAGCTTCGAGGCGCGCCAGTCGCCGGTGGTCGCACTGGCGACGAACGCACCGGCGGCGCCCGCGGCGGGCGCAGTGGCAGCCGGCGCGGAGGTCGACGGCGCGGTGGTGGCCGGCGGCGCACTCGTCTGCGCCATGGCAGGAAGGGCGAATGCGGTGCTGGCAAGCGCGCTACTCAGCAGCATCGCGCAAAGGGTGGTCTTCGTCATCGGATGTCCCTCCAGTTCACAATCGGTCGCGGCCGGTCGCCGCGGCCCATGCTCAACCAACGACCACACGCACCGTACGGTTCCAACGCGCGGCACGACGCCAGCCGCCCCGCACGCCGCCGCCATGCCACTCCTCCCGCCGGGAACTTGGCGCGGACTTGACGGAAACTGACTGAGACACGACGGGACGCTGTGGGAACCCGGTGAGAACGCGGCGACTTTTCCCGCATATTTTTCCCGCACAAGCCCTTGCCTAAGCGCCGCGCAGAGGCTATTCACCGCGCTCCCGCCCGGCTCACGCAGCCGGTCCGCGGCAGGCGCCCGTAGCTCAGCTGGATAGAGCACCAGACTACGAATCTGGGGGTCAGAGGTTCGAATCCTTTCGGGCGCGCCACTTACCTTACTGAAATTACTGATATATTTTCTTCGGCTCGAAACACGAAGGCTGCCGCTTTTTGTCTTGGTGACCATATGGTGACCACAGGAAAATGATTTTCCAAGGCAGCTTGGGACATCCCCGACACATCAAATGCGAACTGATCGGCATCTGCCGCCTTCATCGCATCGCTGAAATCGGAACCGGAGCTTCTAGGACCTATTAATTTGGACCGATCTGTGATTCATGGTGTCCGTCGAGAAGGCCGTGATGGGTGATTTGTTTCTTCTGAGCGAGCAACGTATGGCGCGGATCTCACTGCATTTTCCGTTGTCACATGGCGTTCCGCGGGTTGATGACCAGCGGGTGATCAGCGGCATCGTAAAAAAGGGGCCGTTCCCCGCCGTATCGGGCGCACGAAGGGCGAATTGAACTCCAAACTTCATACAGTTTGCGACGACCTGGGCCGGCCACTCGCCATACTGCTGTGCGAAGGCCAGATGAGTGACCACGAAGGTACCCGTCTTCTGCTCGACGCCTTGCCGCCAGCCAAAAGCCTGATCGCCGACCGCGGCTATGACAGCGCCTAGTTCCGGGCCGAACTCGCGACCAGGGACATCGAACCCTGCATTCCATCCGGTCGAAGCCGTAAGGCGCCATACCCTTACAACAAGGCGCTCTATCGCCAGCGTCACAAGATCGAGAACCTCTTCGCAAAACTCAAGGACTGGCGCCGCATCGCCACCCGCTACAACGGATGCCCAACGGCCTTCTTTTCCGCCATTGCTCTCGCAGGCACCGTCATCTTCTGGCTGTAATCAACGAGTCCTGAGCCTAGTCATCTGGAACTGAAGTAAGCGGCATTGTATGCTGGGCTCTGGTGATGAGGAGCGCAGTATGGCGAACGCGAGCGGGCGGCCTACGGCACCTTTGGTTCTGGAGCCGGAGGAGCGGGAGTATCTGGAACGGCAGGCGCGCCGGCGAGACTCACTTCCTATGATCTGCTTCGGATAAACTTGCCCAGTCTTTGTTAAGGGCGACCTATTCACGAGTGATTTTGAATTCTGTCTTAGGAGGGAAAATTGCCAAGAAAGGTATTCTTCAGCTTCCATTACGATCGCGATGTCCACCGCGTCATGCAGGTGCGGAATTCCTGGGTCGTCCGCCGAAATGGAGAGGCCACCCCGTTCTACGACAAGGCGGAGTTCGAGGAGGTCAAGCGCCGCGCAGGCGGCATCGAGAAGTGGATCGAGCAACAGCTGTCGGGGACATCGGTCACCGTCATCCTCTACGGCGCCGAGACCTATTATCGACCGTGGGTCCAGCATGAGATCAAGCGAAGCTACGAGCTGCGAAAGGGGCTTCTGGCGATCGACATCCACAACATCAAGCACCCGCAGAACGGAGCCGACGTCCAGGGCCCCAATCCACTGTCCTACTTTTCGGTCGGGGAGCGGAAGATGAACATGCTCTATGCTAACTACGACTGGGTCCACAACGACGGCTACAACAATATCGAGACCTGGATCGAGGCGGCGGCGAAGGCTGCAGGGAAATAGCTATGGCGGGCGTGGGTCGGACGAAGTTCCTCAAGGAGTTCCCATCCTCGCTGCACGACGGGGCTGGAGTGACGTTCGTGGGTGCAGGCGTCTCGATGGCTGCCGGCTATCCTTCGTGGACGGAGCTACTGACAGAGATCGGCGAAGAGATCGGCGTCAATTCCAGAGACATCCAGGATCTCGCCGCCCTCACGCAGTGGCACATCCTCGAAACGGGCAACGCGACCGGCGTGCGTAACGTCATCAAACGAGAGATTGGCCAGGAATTCGCGGTGCCGGAGACCTTGCAGATCCTCGCGCGTCTTCCCGTCCGCCATATCTGGACGACGAACTACGATCGGCTCGTCGAGCGCGCCTTCGCCGCCATCAACCGGCCGCTCGACGCGATCTCGGGCGCGAAGGATCTCGCGCTCAGGCCGACACCCGGAGCCGCGCGCCTCTACAAGATGCACGGCTCGGTCGACAGGCTTGACGACCTAGTCATCTCCACCGACGACTACGAGCTCTATCGAACGCGACGGGGCGCGTTCCTGCCGTTGCTGCAGGCGCATCTGAGCAGCATGTCCATGCTCTTCGTGGGCCTCAGCCTGACGGACCCCAATGTTCGGCATGTGCTCTCGCTGATACGCGAGAGCTTCACCGAGGCGCCGCCCGAACACTTCGCGGTCCTTCGCCCTCCGAAACGGACCGATTTCAGGACTGATGACGAGTTCAAGGCTCGACTGGCGCAGCATCAGCTCTGGGCGAAGGATCTGAGGCGCTACGGGTTGGTCGCCGTCGAAATCGACAATTACGACGAAGTCCCGCAGCTTCTTCATCAGGTCGAGAAGCGAGTGGCGGGAAAGCGGGTCTGGGTCAGTGGCAGCTGGCCGTTGGATGGCTCCGATCCCCGGACCTCGCGGATCTACGCGATTGCCGAGAAGCTCGGCCGCATGATCGGTGACACCGGCAGGGACCTGGTCTCGGGCGCCGGGCTTCTGGTGGGGCCGGCGACGGTATCGGGGTTCATGGACGCACTGCGGACCGGCGGTGGCTGGGACATCGACAGACGGTTGATCGCACGGCCCTTCCCTCAACCTCTGCCTGGAAAGATGGCGGACCGTGATCGGTGGCGCGCGCTTCGAGCTGAGCTGGCCCGCCATGCGGGTATCGTCGTGTTCCTCGGCGGTCTTAAGTCGGAAGCAGGCACCGAGGTCATTGCCGATGGCGTCAAGGAGGAGTTCGAGCTCGCTCAAACTGCTGGGTCGTTCTTGCTACCGATCGGCGCGTTCAGCGGTGCCGCGGAGGCGATAGGCCGGGAGCTGCTTGGTTCGGCGACGCCTTCCACCGGGCCCAAAGCATCGAGGCCCACCGATGACGAGCTCCGAGTGCTTTCCGATGTCGACGCAACGGATGATGAACTCCTCTCCACCGTTCGAGCCATTCTCGACCGCCTGGCCAAGGTCGGATAGGAAGCGCGCCTGGTCCAGTTCGTCACATCAGCCGAGCTGCGTGGCTTCGCGGCGCAGAGAACGGTCTCGGAGCAGGCGTCCATTCGGAAGAACGCAGCCTCCCGCTCCCCGGAAGGCGCCACCTTCCTTTCCCACTCGAGCAACAACGACGATCTGGTCGTCGGCGCCACGACAATGCTCGAGAACCACGGCGCTAGGGTCTATGTCGACGAGGTCGATCCAGAGATGCCACCGTACACCAGTGCGGAAACCGCCAAGATCCTGAAGGGTCGCATCTCGCAGTCGGGGAAATTCGTCGTCCTCACCAGCAAGAACAGCAAGGACAGCCGTTGGGTGCCATGGGAACTCGGCATAGCGGACGGTTACAAGACGTTGGCGAATATTGCGCTGTTTCCGTCGTCCGAGACTACTCCCGATATCTCGTGGGCCGAATGGGAATATTTGGGGCTTTACCACCGCATCGTATGGGGCCGTTTGGAGGGCTATCGAGACGCGGTATGGATGGTCTTGGATCACAAGAACAACACCGCCACCGAACTAGCTGCCTGGTTGCGGGAGTAGACTACGCTACGCCAGGAAGTAGCGCGGCAACGTCTCAAGCGACGTCCAGACCGTCATCGGCAACGAGGTGGCCATGCCGATCGGCGTCCTAGGGGGGTAGCCGGCAGCGGCCCTAGCAAGCGGCACGGACACACAAAGGACGTGCTCGGCGTCCTCCTCGGCCACTGGGTAGAGCCCCAGATATTGCCGGCCACGATATTGTTCGGCCTCGTCCTTGACAACGGGCAGCACGCATACGCGACCCTTCGCGCCATGGAACCAGCCGATTTCCCAGCTCATCCAGTTCGAGCCGGCGGCATGCTCGGAGTCGACTAACACAAGACCAGTCGACGCGAGCATCTTGTCTCGGATATAGGCGGCGTCCGCCGGCGTAGTTCCCGCATGGTCGGACTGGCCGGCTTCGATCCAGTCACAGAAGACTTTCAGCCCCAAATCCTCGGTAAGGATCGTGTGGACACCGAGCACGAGTTCCTCGTCCTTCAACGCCTGCGAGAGGAATATGTCGTACCGTGGGCTCTCCAGCCGCGCACGCCGCGTCAGAACCTGGTGCACCGAAAGATCGGACGCGGCGGCGGTCTGACGCGCACGTGCCCTGACGCGGCCTTCGGTGAGTAGCCCCATGATCATCCTCCAATCGCTTACGTTTGTCGGGGTGCCCGCTCGGCGCTCGGCGCGAGGTCAAGCTCTAGGGCATCTTCCACATCTACGCCGAGATACCGCACCGTGTTCTCGATCTTGGTATGACCGAGCAGGATTTGCCCCGCACGGAGATTGCTCGTCGCCTTGTAGATGATTGAGGCCTTGGTTCGGTGAAACAAATGCGTACCATAGCGCCAGATTCATAACTGTGCTCCAAGTCGGACCGCGCTTGACCACAATTACTCCAGAATGCCACTCGGTCGAACACCTGGAAGCGATGGCCGGGATCCTCGAGCGTTCCGGGGCCTTCCGGGTCCTGCGAAAGCTCGCGCCCCGGATTGCTCGTACGCCCGCAGCGGATGTCCCAACGCGCCTTGGCTTGTTCGTCGACACCGAGACGACGGGTTTGGATCATACGCGGGATGAGATCATCGAACTGGCCATGGTCCCTTTCACCTATGGCTTAGACGGAGAGATTTACGAGATCGGCGCCGCCTTCGTGGCGCTGCGCCAACCCGCCAAACCCATCCCGCCTGAGATCACAGCGATAACTGGTATCACCGATGCGATGGTCGAGGGGCGCTCCATCGATCCGCACGAAGTTACTGCCTTCGCGGCGCCAGCCGCTCTTGTGGTGGCTCACAACGCCGCCTTCGATCGGCGTTTCCTCGAACGCTACAGCGATGTCTTCATCACCAAGCCCTGGGCCTGTTCGATGAGCGAGATCGATTGGGCGGCCGAGGGCTACGAGGGAACCAAACTGGCCTACCTCGCTGCCGGTGCCGGCTTCTTCTACGAGCGCCATCGCGCGACGCACGACTGTCTAGCGGCGATTGAACTTCTCGCTCGTCGCCATCCCGGGTCGGGGCGAACGGGACTGCAGCAACTGCTTGAGCGCGCGCGTACGCCGTTGTGGCGAATCTGGGCCGAGAACTCGCCGTTCGACTTCAAAGACCTGCTCAAGGCCCGAGGATATCGCTGGAACGCTGAAGGGATCGGTGGGCCGCGCGCCTGGTACATCGATGTGCCCGCCGAGCAGAAGGACGCCGAACTCACCTTTCTCAAGGCTGAGATCTACCAGGGAGGGATCGACCTGCTGGTTCGCCGCATCGATGCCTACGACCGCTTTTCAGTCCGCGTCTGACGAAGCGGGGGCAACTCTCGTTTAGGGCACAACGTCGTAGGTGAAACCACACACCGCCAAGACCCTAGTAGCCTCATATTCCCCGCGTCCGCCGCCGCGCATCCGGCCGCGTTCAGCGATCAGGTGAAGATGCTTTTTCGCTCGGGATGCGATGACGTAGAGGAGCTTGTTGGCGCTGATGTCGCCGGCCGCGTCCGCGAAGTGCGGCACCATACCTTCTAGCAAGGCGTAGGCGATCACCGTGTCGAACTCGGCGCCCTTCACCCCATGGATCGTCGACAACGTAATGCCAGACCGTGTCTCGAAGACCCTGCGGAATGTGGCGATGTCGCTGATGAAGGCCGCGCCTTCCTTCGTTAGCCGCGCGATGCGCGCGGTTGAGCTCTCGAAGAAGGCTTGGTGATGGTCAAGAAGGGCGGGAAACTTGCAATAATCGATGCCGATCCTGGCGAATAGGAGGTCGAAAAACTGGCGCAGGTAGGTCAGCCCGTCTTGCTCGACCAGGCTCACCGAATTGCACTCTCGAAGCAGCGTCTTCCGGGACAGGTCAGAGACGTTGGCCCCGGCGTCGTCCAGCGCGGTGAGGACCTCAGCGGCCCAGCGCAGGCGGCGGACGTACATGCCGGGCGATGCCTCGGTTAGGACGATCCGTGAGAGTTTGTACCAGAAATTGTCGATGTCGCGGGCGAACGGGACCATGCCCGGCCCGTCGAAGCGGTAGTCCGGCATGGCCGCCACGAGCCGCCGGGTCATGCCCGCAAGATGCACCCATTGGGGCGCGACGATGCAGATTTCATGGTGCGGGATGCCGAGTGTCTCAGCGCTGTGGCGGATGAGCCGAATGAGCTCTCCCTCTAGTTCGTCCTTCGACGTCTTGGTGTCGAAGGAGATAAGGCTAACGTGGTCCTTATGCTTGGCTGCGGCCTCGATCTTCGTGGCGTGGACGTTGTAGTTGGCGAAGTAGCCGACGATGCGCTTCGACGAACGGTAATTCTGCGATAGCTCCATTTCGCGGAAGTTGACATTGGCTATCGCGCCAAACTGGGCGGCCGTGATCGCGTAGCCGCCGAGTGATCCGTAGATGGCCTGGTTCGGATCGCCGACGACGAAGGCGGCGGTCTTCCGGTCGCCGGCCTTCAGGATTTCGGCCAGGATGGCGTACTGGATCTCCTTGGTGTCTTGGTATTCGTCGACCAGAACCGCGGTTAACAACGAATTGAGAAGGACGCCGATCGTCGGGTTTTTGACGATGAGGTCGTAGGCGCACTGCAGAATCAGCTCGTAGTCTAACTGACGGTTCGCCTTCAGGCGCTGGTGGTATCGATCGAGGATCGCCCCGACCGCGGCCCGCTTTTTGGTCTCGCAGGACAACACTCGCCCGGCTGGCGTGAAGTGGTAGCCGCAGTCCCAGTAAGTGACGCGCTGGCTCGCGTAGGGCGCACACAGCTCGGTCAGCAGCACTTCCGCGTCATGGCTGTCGATCACCTTGAACCCGTCGCGTAGGTCCGGGTGGTAGATGGCGTAGGGCCGTATGATCCAGTCTAGGCAGAATGAGTGGATCGTACCGATCCACAACTGAGCGGTGCCGACGCCCAGCCGCTCGACGCGCTCTTCGATCTCATCGGCAGCGCGGTGCGTGTAGGTGATGGCGATCACCCACTGCTTTTCGGACGTCAGCGTCGAAAGCAGTCGGGCAACCTTGTAGGTTAGGGTCCGGGTCTTGCCGCTCCCCGGGCAGGCGACCAGGAACACGCTGCCCGGCTCTTTGATCGCCGCCTCTTGCTCGGGGTTCAGATCGCCGGGCGGCCAGACGAACATCTCTAGAAGCTCGCCAGGACTTCGTTGAGCTCGTCGCCTGGCAGAGCCTGCAGCATGGCGTTGCGCATCGCTGCGAAATCCATTCCGCCGTCGCGATAGGTCTTCAACGTGCCGCGCGCGGCGGCGACGGCGGCCGGCCCCGCGACACCGTCCTTCTCCTGCAATCCGATCCGGTAGGCGAGGATGTTAGCCCAGACCTCGGTGCTGGGTGTCCCATGGGCCATGAAAACAGCGTCCAGAATGTAGTCTGGGACGATTGTATGGTGGTCGACAACCTTGCCGAGCAAGATTGCGAACCAGCCTTTCCCCATGTGCTTGGCCATCGTCAGCATGCGCGTGCCGGAGACGGCGATGTCCTTGCTTTCGAGCTCTGCCTTCGCGGTCGCGATGGTGGCGGCGGACTTGTAGACCTCGCCCAGGATGCTGACGACCTTGGCCGCGTTGGCACCGTTGATCAGGAAGTCGACCTCGAAGGTGTAGTCGGCGAAATGCGTCGACAGCCAGTTGTTGCCCTTCGTGAAGGCTGCCAGCGTGGCTTTCCGCTGCAGGCCACTGGTCTGAGCGGCCACGGCGCTCGCCTTCGCCTTCTTTTCCGCATCCCCATCCTGCGGGTCGGGACTCGTGTCGATGAAGGCGTCGTCTAAATCGGTGACGATGGCGCACCGTTTGCGAATCCGCTGGTCGTGGAACAGCACAGCGACGTTCGTAAAGCCGGTGCTGCGGATGTTGATCAGGCTGACGCCTAGCTCGTCGAGGCTAACGCCGAACACCTTCTTGATGAGGATAGGGACGAGGATTTCCTCCGCGTCACCCTCGACCAGCACCACGCTCTTGGCGAAAAGCAGGTTGCTGCGCACCGCGTCGAGATAACGCTGGATGTTGCCGACCTCCTCGACGGTGAGTCCAGTCGAGGGTTGGAAGACTTCACAGAGCCCGGCGTTTCGGCCTAAGACGTTGATGTTCTCGACATTGCAGACCTCGGAGATGTGTGTCGAGTGGGTCGAGTAAATGATCTGGGTGTCGCTGTAGTTCAGCTTGTCGAACAACGTCTTCTGAATGTGGGTGTGGATGTGCGCTTCCGGCTCCTCGACCACCAGGAAGTTGGCGAAGGACTGCTTGGCCTTCTGGTATTTGAATTCGAGCAGCTTGAGCGTCAGGTAGATCAGGTTGGCGCCGCCGAGGCTCAGCTCGTGGATCGCGCCCTCATAACCGGGCTCGGCCTCGCCGACAAACAGCTTCAGAGACTGGAACAGGCGATCGGCTTCGTGGGAGAGGTCCGATTTGATGGAAAGGCTGTTGGGCGAGTACGTTTCGCCAGCGGCGTCATTGATGGTCGTGCGGATGTCGGACCGGATGGTGGTGACGTCGGGAAGCCCCTCGATCGCCGTGTTCAGCTTCTCCACCATGGTGGTGATCGGGACGAAGTCGGCAGGGTCGATCTTGCCGCTCTTGCTCTTCAGCAGCGTCAGCAGCGGGTTAGCCCGATTGTTTTGGAAGTCGGCGACGACGTCCCGGAGCGCCTGGACGAAAGTAAAGCAAACCTCCTTCGAGATCGCCATGATCCCAGGGATCTTACCGCCGATCTCCGGCGGATAAGCGGCCTCCGGGAAGCGGACAGTCTCGAAGTCGCCGACCAAGGCGGTGTAGACGACGGGGTCGGTGAAGTCCGCTTCGCTCTTGCCGGTGAAGATCGTCTCGTAGTCCGCGATCGTGACCGTCGAAAGGACCTCGGCTAGGCCAGCCTCGTCGCCTTCTTCCAGCTCGGCCAATGCTGCGCGGACCGAAGCTTTAGGGCGGAAGATCAGGTTGTAGGTGGCCCGGCCGATGTCACTGTCTTTGATGTTCCCTGAGCCATGCAGGAACAGTGACTGGATGGCCTCGTCTTTCGAGACGTTGTCGAATTCTAGGCTGATGATGATCCAGTGACCGCGCCAGTCGCCGAGTCCGCGGTGGAAATCGCCCTTATCGAGCCGATAAGCCGCCCTTAGAAGGTTGTCGTCGAGCAGCAGTCGGATCGCGCGGAAGAGGTTGGTCTTTCCCGACCCATTCTCGCCGATGATGGTGTTAATGCCGGGCTTGAACAGAACATCAGCGCGGCTGAAGTTGCGGTAATTCACCAGCTGCAGCTTAGAGATGTGCATCGTCGCTCCCTTAGCGCCGATGGCCCTCTAAGGGGCGCCGACTCAGTTATGAGCCGGTAACGCTTGCTGAACGTATCTTAGGCCTGTGCCTTCGCTTCAGCAACGAAGCCGGCTACTCGATCGTCCAGCACGAAGTGCCTGGGGTGGGCGTCCACGTTGGGTGAATACCGATAAACCCTACCATCCGACGTCTTGGGTGCAGGGATATGCGTGCCACAGGCCGGGAAGGATGCAGCCGGAGGCGCGCAGTACGTCTCCTTTGCCAAGTGCGTACTGTATACAGCACACATCTTGCGAAACGAATTAAGAGATGGTTTTGCAATATCAACGGCTTCATCCAAGGGTGCAGTTTGGGCGCAATGATCCCAAGCATACCCCGGCCATGTGCGCCAACATCTATTCTCTTAGCAGGTGCTCACGCCTGACATATCATCAGAGAGTGAGAATCGGTGGACTGACAGTCGAGGCGATATTTGTAGGTAACGGGAGGGCTTCCGACCAGCCAATCCGTACAGAGGCATATCTATATTCGCTGTCAGAAACCGAATGGGCTGACCTGCGCGCCGAGGCAACACGTTCGCGAAGAGCTGGCAAGCCGCTTCTGCGGTGCGGCGATTGTCAAAACCCTGTCTATGCACGGGAGTCCACCAACGGCCGCCGCCACTGCTATCATTTTGGCACTGAGGTCAAAGACTGCCTGTGGGCTTCGGCCAATGCCCGTAACGCCCGGTCGATAGATGCCGAGAAATTCCACGGCAATCAGGAGAGCGAGCGGCATAAAAGACTCAAGGCGATGATCTGCGAGAACCTGGCGCTCGACCCCGAAGCCGAGACAGCCGGTATCGCGCAGGAACGTTATACCAAGGGAATGTGCGGCACGGGCTATGCTTTCCCCGACGTTTTCGCGGCATCCTGGTACGGCGGGCCTGCTGCCTTTGAGATTCAGCTTTCGACGACACAGCTTCCGAACATCGTCCGCCGAGAGGACTTCTATGCAGCCAACGGCATCCGGCTTGTTTGGATCATTGGCAGTTCTGAGGGACAGCTTGAGCGGCGAGCCTTCAAGGATATCTATCTCCGAAATGACGGCCAGATTCTCGGATTGGACGGCGATGTCATGGTGGCCGCGCGGAAAGCCAGCACGCCGCTCTTTCGGCTCCATCGGCTTCTGCCAGGGCCGATATCCAAGCGGCTCGTTCCAGAATGGAAAACGAAAATCGTTTCCCCGGATGAACTGAACTGGGGTGCGGCAGGCAGCCGCCCCCGATCTGTTCATTTCGGATATGACGCCTATGTGGATCAGCTTGTCGAAAAGGATACGGCGCTGGCTAATGCACGCCAACGCTTCTACGCCGTATTGGCAGACTCCGATCATACCGCGGCCGGACCAATCTGGAACGAAGTCGCGGAAAAGGTAGGTGGCATTCACTGGGAGGCGCTGGCGTCACCTTATGATGTGGTCCGCGCCTTCGGGGTGTTGGCGACGATCCGCAAAAACGAAATCACCGTCAAAACGAAAATCAGCCTTTCCGATCTGCCGCACCTCATCAATTTGATGCTGCTCGAACCGGTGGATCGTCGGTGTTGGACGCACGCATTCAAGTTGATTGCGGGCGCGGTCAAACCGGAACTGCTAACGGTGGAGTCCGTCGCTCAAAAATGCAGCCGCAATGACAGCGAACATGGGGCCGCCTCCCCCGCGGATTTGAGCGCGGGCCAGGTGTTCAATGTGTTCTTCCCAGAAGGTGCTTTCGGTCGCCTGCAACGGTAATCAGCCGACGGCACCTGACGATGCCGAAAGCCCGCCGTCGTTCGCGTCACTCATCAGTATTTGCTTTTGCTGGGATTTTTGACATATCGTCCCACACCGCTTGTTCGCTTCGCGTAGCGGAATCCGGCCATTGCAGAGACTCTGGCGTGGATGGCCTCTAGCTCAGCGATGAATGTAGGTGTTCGGACGCCCCATCGTGACGTCCGCTTTTAGAAAGCGCTTAGCGCAACGTAGACGACCGAGATGGTGAAGGGTTTCGGGTGCCGGCAGGCGTACGAAAGCCTCTCATGCAGGAACCCGCGGGCCACATCCGGGACTATGGGGATTTCGATCTGCGGCTGATGTCGTCGAAGGCTGGGGCTTTGCCTGAATGCACCGGATCGGGAGCTGTCAGGCCACTTCGTTGCACCTCGGCGTGACACAGTCGGCCCGTCGCTCGACCGGGTGTGATCGTGGCTGTGCCGATCATCGCGAACGACGCAGACAGGCCCGTTGCCGGAGGCGCAGCGCCTGCAGCCGATGCCTGGACCGTGCCATGCCGGGTCATGAGGCGGTCTCCCGGTTCGCCGCTGTTGCCTGCGGCGGTCCGCGCGGCTGCCTCCAACGTTCGAACATCTCGATGACGATCATGCGTCCGCCGCAGCAGGGGCATGGCGGATAGAAGTCGTCTGGTTCGTCGACGCTGTCGTCGTCGGGCGGCGCGGCGACGTTCAGGAGTTCGCGAGCGAGCGTGAGACTGATCTTGCGGGTGGAGCCGGTGAGCAAGCCGTAATGGCGGATGCGGTGGAGGCCACGCGGCAGGACATGCAGCAGGAAGCGGCGGATGGGATACGTTGAGATTCGATGCGGAGAGCCTCAAGCGCAACGCCCTGATAAGATATTGATATCTATAGGAATTATTGACATTCTTCCGCGTTTGCGCTAGAGTGAGCGTGTCGGCAAAGATGCGCACAAAAACGCCGCCGACGCCCCTCCCCTCAAACGCAGATGTGACGTCAACGTGAGTGCTGTCAGCGCTCGCGCGCAGCGTCATGTCAAGGAGACGCTCATGCTCAAACGACAGGCAAAGACTATTTCTCCGGCAACCCTGCAGCGCATGCTGCTCTATGCCGAGCACACGCGCTCTCCGATCCGCGACAAGGTGATTGTGCTGCTCTCGGTCAAAGCCGGCTTGCGCGCCTGCGAGATTGCAGCGCTCGACTGGTCGATGGTCACCGACGCCGACGGTCGCATCGCGGATGCGATCGATGTGCGTGACAGCATCGCCAAGATGCAGTCAGGTCGGCGCATTCCGATGCATCCGCTGCTAAAAAAGGCGCTGCGCCAGTTGCTGCGCG
>ERZ778018.523-NODE-523-length-54083-cov-76.216702_pt1 | contig 54083 bp, 52 predicted proteins | sample MGYA00375748_ERZ778018 | MGnify/ENA primary metagenome ERZ778018 (study PRJEB29350, sample SAMN05509839) | bioreactor metagenome | biome: bioreactor; material: wastewater | place: South Africa: University of Cape Town | collected 2014-04-22 ... | reverse complement strand
ACGTGTTCTCCTTGGCTTCGCCTCGTCGAGCCTCGTGTCACCCTCCATATTTTTTGCTAACTTTTAGATGACTAATGTTAACGGAATGATATCAAAAAATATGGAGGGTGACACGAGGCTCGACGAGGCGAAGCCAAGGAGAACACGTGGAGCACGACAATCGCGTAGCGATTTAAATCAACTCTACCTTAGTAATGTTGAATGTGATGTTGTTGTCGTTGGCATCAACAAGCCAGAACTTACGATGTCCATACGACACGCCAAAGCAACATTCTTCACCTTTGTATGTTGTAGGAACAATGTAATTTAGTGAATTGTTGGAGTTAAATGCGCACAGCTTCCATGTAGGATCAATTGGTTTGTCAATTGTGACTTTAATATTCGAACTAAGTTTAGCAGGAATTTCCCAACATTCAATTCCTCGGTAGATCAAGGGTTTGATTTCAATGTCGATTTTATAAGCATTGCGTGTGTTGATAGGTTTAACTTCAGGTTTAACTTCAGGTTTAACTTCAGGTTTAACTTCAGGTTTAACTTCAGGTTTAACTTCAGGTTCAGGTTGCTTCACAGCTGTCATTTTATCAAAATGTAGAGTTTCAAGTAAATCCAGTAGACCAGTTTTGTTTGAGTCGTAGGAATTTATACCCACTACATAACAAACCGGATCACCCGACACACAGTAAAGCAATTCACAAGTTGCATAGTATTTTACTTTATTTGCGTAAAACACCACCTTGTCGCCGTTTTTAAAGTTGACACTTGTGCGCATTTTAAATCCCGTTATGTTGCCATAAGGTATAGAAGTGTCATTCTGGGGTGTCAAATAATCAACACCCGCTCGACGCCAAACACTGCATCTTGTTTGCTCATCGTCGGAATTATTGGATAAACCCGCTGCCACAGCACTTACTACAATAGCAACATCGGCTCTAATATCACGCAAATCTGTGTTAGATTGATGAATATTGAATCGTAGGATAATATCGGATCTATTAGGCAAGATATTGACATCAAAACGTCCAATAACAGGCTTGTTGAAGATATCGGCAATATAGTTCATGTTGATTGTTGTTTATTAATTAATTGTTATCTAATATACCGTTAATACAAAAATTCAATTTTGTAATCTACAGGGGGACTCAGGCCAAAATGATGACAAAAAATATCAAGTATGTTGGCGAAACACTGATTAATTAATCTAATTTAAAATACCAATGTTTTAATGACAACATTGACGAGTTTTCCATCAGTTCCAGCAAACCAGAATTCCCTTACACCATCACGTATATACACCAAGTTGGTAGCATTACCACTCAAGACAAACGCCTCAAATTTACCATTTTTGTCGATTGTAACTAATTTTGTTCCAGATATTGGGCGATCAACTGTAATTTCAAAACATTTATTGATCATACTTGGAACTTTCCAGCATTCAACGCCGTTATAGAATTCTTTTTTAAGTTTAATATCAAAACTAAACTCAGTTTGTAGGTCTTGCATGGTGGGAAGAGTGTTTACAGCCTCAATTTTTTCCATAGACTCAAACTGGAGTTTTTCAATCTCATCAAGGATGCTGGGATTGCGGCCTTTAGGCATGATAATAAGTATCGGACTATAATGTCCTGTTTTTGTCGCGGTATTCACAAACGTTAACTTTGCGTAATATTTATACTTGTGCGCATAAACAACGACATTTTCATTAGGATTTAAAACACAATTAACTTGCATCATAGTTGATGTTTCACCTCGAACATCAAGAACATATTCTCCAGTTGGGGTGAATTTAACAGTGTCGCAGATTTGTTTTTTGAAATGATATTGACGACCATTGACACCCTTTGTGCCATCAACGCATGAACTAGGTATAATAATCGCTGCTTTATCATCCAACTTCAAATGAGTAACATCGTAAAATGAGGTTACACGCATCCTAATGTCGATGTTTGACTCGCCAGAAGGGAATTGAAAGTAACCAATAGTTTCCTTTTTGAATTCAGCATCCGAGCTCATTTTGTAATAGTGATGTTGTTTATTGTATTGATATAACTGTAATCAAAAAAATTCAATTTTGAATACACTGAGTGTAACGTAATTGTTTATGTAAGATTAGATTTTAATAGATTTAATGATAAAGTCTTGAGGTTTACCATTGGTGTCGGCAAACCAGAATCGCAGTGCGCCTTCACGAATAACAACTGTGTTGCTGGAGTTACCACTTAATGTATTAACTTCCAATTTACCATCTTTAAGGAGCATAACTAACTGCATTCCGCCAAAAGATCTATCAAGGGTTATTTCAAACCATTTGTTGATTGCATACGGCACAGCCCAACACTCGATACCAACATGGAATATCTTTTTGAGTTTTATGTCAAAATTTATTTCAGTTTGAGGCGCCGCGGGCTTTGGATTGATGTTGGTATTATTAGCATCAACAGTCTTCATGTCTTTTTTGTGCAATTTTTCAATCTCATCAAGAATACTTGGGCCTTGTCCTTTTGGTAATATAATAATTTGCGGTATTGTTAGTCGCGCTTCTCCACCTTTGTTACCGCGCCAAATAAATGATGTTTTAGCATAATATTTAACACCATTTGCGAAAACGACAACGTTTTCATTATCAGGTAATACGCAATTAATTTGCATCATGAATGTTGTTTTGGCAGCAATATCGACATTATAATCGCATGTTTTACCAACTCTGATACCTCCACATGGGAGTTTACTGAAGTGATATTGTATATCTCGGTCAGCTTTATCTCCATCAACACTAGAACCAGGCACAATAAACACTGCTTTGGTAGGTATAGCAATATCATAGCATTCCAATATTTGCAATTGAATATCTGTATTTTCAAAGCCAGAAGGGAATCTAAAGTAACCGATCGGTTGTTTATTGAATTCTGAAGCCATTGTAATTGTATTATAGATATCACACTATTAAAAAAATTCAATTTTAAATCACTTTGTGATTCTCGGCTTCCACGTGTTTGCTCTGTTCGGCGTTAGGCCTACGGCCACGCCTCACCGCATTACTTTGCAATGTTGGGCTTTGCCCAACAAGCCCCGCGTCTCCCTCGATATTTTTTTCGATTAAAATGGTGACTATGTAGGTGACTTATGTTAACGGAATGATACCAAAAAATATCGAGGGAGACGCGGGGCTTTCGAGTCCGAAGGACGAAGAAAACACGTGGAGACCGAGAATTTGTTGGGACGAGTAAAACGAGTCACCAACAAATTAAAATACAGTTACTGTGCTAACTAATATATCATATCCATTGTGATTAAAGGTGACACTGGCAACGTTGTCAACTTCAACTAATACACCAAATTTAAACGCCTCAGTAGAACTATAAACCAATGGTATAAATTCACCATTGCGTAATGTCAAGTTGACTCTAAGTGGCGTGTTGGTATCATTTTTGCGAATTGTATCATTTACAAATTTAATCAATAATTTATGCACATTAACATCGCGGAGCCGCCACACAACTCGACCTGTGATATAATCAAAGCTACGCACAAATATCCGATCGGCGTCATATTCATTTTGACCAAGTGTTGGTGGATCAATTACCATATTGCGTTGAATCAATAAATCTTCACTTGATGTTGTTTTTGTTAATGTGTTTTGTATTTGATTAACCATACCACAAATACACGGTAAAGATTTACACTTTTGCAACATCGGGCGTTGAGGCACCAAATGAGGTATCTTTTTGCTCACCTGTATAAGTTGATTAAACACATTTTTATTATTACCAACTACATCGTGTTCTATAAATACTTTTGGCAATTTAACTCCTTTTACAACGCAACTGTAGATAGTATCCCCGACACCAAACCGAAACTCATCGCCAACTGTAAATTCCAGTTGAAACATCTTATATTCACTTAATGGCACCAGTAAAGGCACAAAGTCGTCCTTTGGTATGTTGTTGTGGTATACTTTATCATTACGTATAAACAAACAAACCGATTTACTTGCATCTACTATAGAGTAGCCGTGAACAGGGGCAAACTTGGCAGTGGAAACAATCAAACACGCCGCATGATTTACTTCTGTATGAGTTAAACTAAGAACTTCGAAACTAACTTCTGATTCAATGATTGAATTAAAATATATCGAACAAATAACAGGCTCCATTATCACTTCAACACTTTAAGTATTTACTACTGATAATATTTTCAATTTTTAATTCGCTTCGCGAATTGTCGGTCTCCACGTGTTTGCTCTGTTCGGCGTGGCCTACGGCCTAACGCCTCACCGCAAGCCCCGCGTCACCCTCCATATTACAGTCAACATAAGGTAACATAAGTCAGCCAGAATATGGAGGGTGACGCGGGGCTTGCGGTGAGGCGTTAGGCCGTAGGCCACGCCGAACAGAGCAAACACGTGGAGACCGACAATTCGCGAAGCGAATTAAAAATTGAATTTCCGTATTTCGTATATATTACTAAAAAAGATTTACATTTCGCACCTTTAACAAACATGTCTATGATCATCGCAACCAATACCGGTTACAACGTTGAATTCAACGTTTTAAACGTTAATTCTAGTTCAAAACTCGGTTTCGGTCAGGCCGCTTTATATGTCCCTTATGAGCAATTGCCTCGACGTGAAGGCATGGTTAAACTCGGCGGATCGGCTGTTATTGGTAAACATAATGGTAAATTAGCCTACAGTATCTCATTAAACATTGATTCATTCTTGCAAGCTGTGCAAGTAGGCAAGGATGTTGCCAGCTTTGACAACAATGTTGTTATTGAAGACAAGGAATGGAACATTGGCGTTATTGACCTTGTTGTCGGTAAATCAATTTGGTTTATCGACAACAAGGCAGTTTACGAATGCGGTGTCATTGGCATCTTTGATCCTGTTGAAGGCGAATGTAAAGACAAGCTCACGGTCACTACTAGTGATCTACTAGAATATGTAGAATTCACGTTTCCAAATGAATTCAAAGTCAAAGAAAATCCCGAATTGATTGTTAATGAATCATCACCGGTAGTGACAACTGAACGCGAAATTGAAGACTTGATGAAGGATTTAAACCAACTCAATGATTCAGTTAACCAACTCGCGCAAGTGATACCTAATTTAAGTATCGCAAATGATGCAGTTGAAGCCTCAGTTAATACTGACAATATGTTGGCATCAGATAAACCAAGTGCTCCCGTAATGGAACAAGTTATTGAAGCCACTAACGGTAACGTTGGTGTTGTCGCCGAACCCATGCCAGAATGCGAACATATACTTGTTGGCTTGCAACAAGTTGACACTTTAAACGAATCTTATGTCCTTGAAATACCTACAACAGACGTTGAATTGGTTCTTGCTAAGCCTGTCTTGAAGCGTGCAGTCAATAAACTCGGCCTCAAGTGTTGGAAAGCAAACTACCAAGGTGATGTTAGATTAAAACTTACATTTGATAAGATAATTCCTGAGTGCGAATTGCGACTTGTGAGAATTTATGAAGATGGACAGATATTCATTGGTGATAAAGTCACTCCAATCCGTAGCGATAATCAATATGACTCAGTTAGAGCAAACGTTGGAAATAACGAATATATCCATTTCACTGCAAATGGCGTTTACATCGATGTGATGATTACATCAGTTGAGTTTGAAGAATAAATACATTATAAACTAACTTGTTAGTTTATTTTTTCGGGTTAAATTTAAATCACTTTATATGTATATTGATGCCCATAAAACCCACTTATCTACAATGGAAATATCACTTATTGAACGTATTATTTATGAACTAACTACTATATCTTCGATACCAAAAGGCGGCAAAGTGTCGACTCACGATGAATATATTAATATAATTACTGATACCAATGCGATAACTAATATCACGCGAACTCTAACAGGAGATTCACGTAAACGCACGATAGCTGTAATTAATAATATTATCACAACCGCCATTGAGATTATTGATTGGATAATGAAATGTAAATATCTTGATCCTATATATGAAGCTGGAGTTCGACATGCCGAAGGCGCATCAGATGACGAAAAACGTAAATCTATAGATGTTATACGAATGGAACGCGACAGAGTATTTAGTTTATTACGTAAACTACATACTGCATTAAGTAATAGTGTAGGCGGATTAACTAATCTTAGTATTACTTATGCAGGCGATTCAACCACCATCGCGCATATAAAACATCTTGTTGAAATTACCAATAATCAAATAACCAGAGTTGTTAAATTTGCCCCTAACCTAAAGTCATAAAAAATTAATGTTGAGTTAAACCCCGGGTAGTAACTATATAACTTACTTACGTCGCTCTAAAGCGGCAACACGTGTCTTTAAAGCGGCTATTTCATCCGCTAATTGTTTTATTTGTTCAGTTGGTGTAACTTCATTTTTTACCTTGTCAACCACTTCAGGTTTTGCCCAAATCTCGTTTATATTACTAGTATCAACACTAAAATCCCTATACCCCGCTTGTTTGTTTGTAAATTCTAGTTTATTTGCGATCTTTAGATAAACTTTGCCATTTGCCGATTTCGTCCATGATACAATAAAACCACCTGTTCGGAAGCGACTGTTGCGGCTACCTTCGCCTTTTGCGAAATACCTAATATGAGCTCCTGTGGGTAATCTAATCCATTGCGCTTGTTCTACTTGAACATAACCGGCGAGCTTTTCCTTGATTTCAGCATCAGTTGATGTTTTTTTTGCACTTGTTGCATTTGTTAAAGTGTTAGTGGTATTTGCCGCACTAGCGCCTATTTTAGAACCGATTAATGGTTTCATTGGTTGTGGTATTGGCGTTCCTGGCATGCCTACTCTTTGCGGGGTAATAGGCCCCGGGCTAGAAGTTGGCGTTATGGCGCGGTTTATCGCCACACTTGGTGATTTTGTTTTCAAATTATAGTCCATTGTATGTAGTTTAAAATCATATAACTAAATATAACTACTAAATATAAATACTTATATATAAATACGCGTTACTAATTTACTAGTGTTATTTCAATATAAATGGCGCTAACATTAACACAATCGAAGGATGATAATAAAAAATACGCAGATAAAGTAGCCCAATATTATCAATCAGAACACAAGAAACTCATACATTACTCCGATATAGATAAAGAATTACGCGACCATATTATCTATGACGAAAACTTTTTTAGTAGTATGGAAAGAATGACGCGTCAACTTCAAATTATTAATTATCTTTATTTGTTTCCAAAAGTAGGAACTACTTGCACCTGGTTTTCTTTTGAATACGAAGACACAAAGGCTAATTATGCTTATTTATACATTACCACTCCAGAATTTACACCCGAGTCCATAACATCGGCTTTTATTTGCACTGGACCAACTTTCAAGTCACAGGACGGCGAATATAGGCATCGTATGTTGCCGATGGCGCAGGTATTGCGAGTGATTGAGCAATATAAATCACAATTTGATATCTTTATTGATGATAGAATGGCGCCTATAAATAAAGGTAAATTTACTTTATCATTTGAAACATGCAATAGTATTAAGTTTAATGATCGGGATAAATTACACACTTATATCAAAGATAATCGTTTAGATATCGTATTATTAGCTGCAACTTGGTTTGTCGACTACTATCATCAACATTTTGGCATCGTAGAAAATCACATTGAACAAGCTTATTTCAAAACTATATTGTATCCAAACGAAGACTTATTTAATACTATTGTTGTTAGTATTGGAGGTATAGATAACTACCGTGTATTGGTAAGTAAACTTACGCGATTTTATTTTGACAATCCGATAGCAAGAGATAAGTTTTATCATGTTGAGTGCGGTCAAAAGCTTATTCCGATGACGATACGAGAAACCTATAATGTCGGCGATATTAGCCTAATGACTTGGCGAGAAATGTATTTTGATTGGATGTGTAGTGATTTAGTAATGAATTTTGTGACACCTTGTTTGCCAACTATGACATCCAAATGGACTATACTACAAAACACATCACAAGATATATTCGATAACGTCGCGATGCATGAAAAATATAAAAATAGTGAAACTGCAAAAAAGATATACGATATACTAAATACCGCTGATAAACTTACATATATAGATTCTAATCGCAGTAATGGTTTTATTAATAATACCTTTGCGCGACTTGCAGCTAGTATAAACAAGAGTATATTGCAAAATGACAGCAACATTAGATTATCTGGATTAGTGCTTTGTAAGATCTCGGAATACGTTGGTAGAACTTGGCGAGATATACCCAATATTTTAGTTAACTCTCCTGCGAAGGCGAGCAATATCCATCAAATGATGCTTGATTATGACCTTTTCGCCAAACACATGTTTGAATATGTTTACACTTTATATTGTATGAATTCAAAACTAGGATTAATGCAGGGTGATTTACATATCAACAATGCAACCACATTCAAGCTTTATGGGTTATTTCGTGGCGATGGTAGTTTGATTATTGATAATCCATATATTTTATATATAATCGGCGATTTAAAATACTTATTCCCGCATTATGGTGTATTTAGTTGCGTTATTGATTTTTCACGTGGTATCACAAATAACTATGCACGCGTTGAAGGTGATTATGGTAGAGGGTTTGCGCGCAAGTTCTTTAAGGAGCAACAAAACCGCCTAAAGTCGCTATATCACCGATTCTTTGAGAATCTTTATAACAAATACGAAACTCAAATGGAATCACTGATTGATGGTAAATTTAACTTAATGTTTAAGATTGCTACTGGATTGGACTCAATTACAATTTTCAGTAGTTTAAAAAATCTATTTGAAACTGATCCAGCATTTCAACATTTTAAACTCGATAAATCATACATCCAACTAGTCGACAAAATAGCAAGTAAAATGGAATCTATCGTAGTTGAGAATATACGCGCTGTATTAGACAACAAAATCACCGATGAGTCGCAAATAGAATATCCTAATTTCACTGTCTTGAAGTCAGAATTCACCGACTATGAATTTACCAAAATCGGCAAATCATTACCTAAGAATTATCGTATAATAGATATTTTTAGATACGATAATGAACTTGAATATGGTAGTGGTAATTATCATGAATATAATCCACTATTATCACTCGATGGTGAATTAGACATTATGAGTAGAGAATCAGTAGGTGAAAATGATTATGTCGAAAGATGGCAAAAATTCAAAGACATAGATGAAACTCTCGATTTGGATATACTAACAGGTAAATACGCGCGAGAAAACGAAATATATGAAAAAAGTATTATGTATAGTAGTGCTTATTGATTTAATTGATTTAATTAAAGTCTATTTAAAATATTGATTGTAAATATAAATAATTTGCCGTGAATTGTTGAAGTTAAGATAATAATTGCAAAATGAGTAAACAAACGAAACCTAAAGCAGTGGCTCCAAAGCAAGCTGTAGTTAAGCCCAAACGCGGTAAAAAGGAACCCGTGACTACAAGTGAAGAAGTTACGCCTGTGCCCGAACCTTCACAACAACCACAACCAACTACATCAACCGATGCCAAAGAAACCAACGAATTGGCCACTGCTCCAGCTACTACAAAGTTGTCTTTGAGGGACTTGACAGTGCAACGTTATCAGTCCAAAGGTTGGCAAATCATGAATACACCACGCGGTGGTATCAATGATCTCGTTGCTGGTAAAAGCGTAAGTGGTAAATACCGATATCATTTTGTGCAATTCGTTGAATCGGAAGATGATATTGATAACGCTATGCGATATAAAGGTGAGGCAAAAGGGGCTTTTATACAAAATGCATATTCAAATCAAGCAACTCCTGTTTATGTAATTAGTAGAAAGCAGGGCGCTAATCGTAAAGTTGTTCTTGAAAACGCCGACACGACTCAAAAAATAATACCTTAATGTGTATGTTATGTAAATCCAAACTTTATTTTTTGATTATCTTGGTTCAATCGACACAAGACAGTTGTTGATAATTTGGTTATTTGTGTAAAATGTGATTCTTTGTGCGCGAGTTCCGGGTGGAAACAGTATTTCAGCGGTATTGGTGGTGCTATAAGTGACACCATATATCGGCTCACTTTGCGCATCAGAATCAAAGATTACATAGATTTCAGGGGTGTTTTTGATGATAAATTTAAATCTAAAGTCACCAACATCAACGCATCTGTCAAACTTGATAACAGGGCGCTGGTTTTTCTTGGAAACAATTTTATATGTTGTTGAGATCATGTATTTCTTGTTGATCTCTAACGCCGCAACCATTTCAGTGATTTGCTTTGTGGCGATAGGTTTATAACCACTAACGCCGTATTTTTCGGGCGTGTGTATGCAATTAATTGCGCTATTGTAGTAATGTTGCATAGTCGATATATGCGGCGTAGCATGCGACATGATCTCGCGTTGAGTGCTCATAAATATGTTGTTGCTAGAATCAGTGTGTTTAAATGTGATTCCGCGAATGTCATAACCCATTAACTTATCTTCGCGTGCAATGACTTTGCCTTCATGAATGCGCATAACGGCGGAACGTGAGCTGTGGTAATTATTACCTTCATTCAAAACATGAACATTGAATGATGTTATTTGGGCAGTGTAACTTCCGCTGTAAAGGGGTTGTTTTGCAAGCATTTTAAAATTGCTGCGGATCACATCTGCTAAGTCAACGAATATCGTAGTATACTTATCATCTTTTGCTTCGTGTATGTTCCAAATCAGGACGTAATCAGCGTGCATATTGTCGACGACATATATTATAGCACGAGTTCCCCAAAGTTCGGACGGTTGAAACATACCATCATGTTTTGATTCACATGTAATCTCTTCAATAGAATTACCACTGGCAAACACACGATAATGAACAGAGGCGCTTGGTGATAATCCTCCTACAACATCAACATGGGCGAAATATTCCACGCGGCCAGTAATTTGTGTGCATTCGTGATTAATCGTAACTTGCATTTTTGATAGTGTAATGTGGATAATGAGTAACTTAAAAAAAGTAAATTCAATTTTAACAATTAGTCGAGTTATTTAACACCAAACTTAACATGCGACAATTGGTTGATCAAAGTTTGGCCTAAAGTCATAAACAGTAATCTTGCGTGTGTTGCATCAATATCAACCGTCACCGTCATCTTGCGTGTGTCTTCAGTAGTTATTTTGATGAGGTCATTTGGAACCAAGCTAAAGTTATTAATGACTGTAAGTTGCGGCACGCCAGTTTCAAAGCAAAATTCCAATTGTGAAATCTTTGCGCTAGATTCAATGACCATAAAGTCACCATCGCGCGCTAATTTAACAAACTTTGAGTCGGATGTTGTGATTGCATTAGGAGCTACGTTAGGCGCAACGTTGTTAGCGGCATTGGCAACTGGATAAGGATTAAATATTTCCTTATTGGGATTCACAAATCCATGTTGAATGTTAACACCGAGTGTGTTTAATCTACCCATGATCTTGTCGTAAATCTCCTGCAGTTTTTCTTTTTTGCCCGATTCAACATAACTTGCTAATGAATTGCTATACGCAACTATCGTATAGTTATTATCCGGGTTCACGTAAACAAGATAACAAGCCTTGGGACATTTACTGATAAAATCCATTTGCCCTTTTGTAACGCGCGCTTCAATCACACCATTTATAGCTAAATGGGATGTGTTGTTGTAAGAGGTTAAATGCCAATGAAGATCGTTGGATTTTAAAGGAAAATCAACAATCGTGTCATTTATGGGAACTTGCTTAACTAATTTGTGGACATTGTCCTGTAATAGTTTTTTGAGGTTGATGGGGACATCTGGACCATCCGTAATCTTAAGCATAATTGTGTAGTCAGGATGAACTCCATCAACCACATACATTTTAAGTGCATGGTTACCGGAACCAGCTGCTTTTCTCAGTTCTGTCGTGGTCATGGAATTTCCGATATACACCGTCATGTTTTCAGGGTTATATTCCATTTTACCACCACAGTCGATATGACCGTGATTTGCCGCATATGTGCCTTTGTAAACGCTGGTGCCCGCGTGATACTTAATTTCGACATTGAAATCACCAATTGCCGAATTGAAAACTGTGTTAACGAAGCTATAGGCCATTATTGTGATAAATTTACTAAATATATATGTGTTAATACTACTTAATGAAAAAATTCAATTTTGATTTGTTGATGACTCGTTTCACTCGTCCCAACAAATACTCGGTCTCCACGCGTTTTACTCGGTCTACGACCTTGTAAAGCCTCGCGTCAACCTCGGTATTTAATTTGACTAATTGGTAACTTTTAGGCAACTTGTATTACCTTAAGTAAGCAAGACGTCAAATTAAATACCGAGGTTGACGCGAGGCTTTACAAGGTCGTAGACCGAGTAAAACGCGTGGAGACCGAGTATTTGTTGGGACGAGTGAAACGAGTCATCAACAAATCAAAAAGTGAATTTAAGTATTAGATATAATATACATATATTAGTATACTGATATAATAGTGATAAACCAATACAATGAAGTTTTGCCCTAATTGTGAAAATAAGATGTCTAAGTCCACCGCTACGGGTGAGATTGAGTTTACATGTGATTGCGGTATGCGAGTTAGAGGCGGCGACGAGGACACACTCATGGACGAAGAAGTATTAAACAAAAGTGAGTTCGAGGCTATGGCTACCTTTATTGAAAATTCTGCTTATGATCCTAGCGCCATGCGTGTAGTTAAAACATGCCCGGTGTGTGGGCTTAACTTTATGTCAATGGTGAGAATCGGTATATTAGAAACCACCTATTACGCCTGTAGCTGTGGTTACCAAGCCGGTGACTTTTAGTTGAATTATCAAACTTATAATATTTTTTAATCCTGATATAAATATTGCAACTTGATATTTATACTCATTATACTAATGTCGCGACAAGGTCCTGAGGAAAGTGCAACCGAGTTTCCTGTGGGTAAACGCAAACGCGGTAATGATGGCAACATGTGGCAAGTTGTAAGAGCATCAAACGGCGTGCAAAGATGGCAAAGAAAAACCAACACTTTACGTAAAAGCACTTGCAACCCTGTTGTGCAACCTAAAGCGGCACCTAAAGCTCCAACCGAGACAACACAATCCCATAATATAATGTTTTGCGAACCTGTTACATATCATCCTAAACATATACACACAACATCATTCAAAGTTAATGATGATATGTATAAAAAGATACTTAAAGGCGGCAAAAGTTATATTGATTATGAAGATACAACCAACGCATATGTTTTTGGAAAACGTTTTCCATTAAATGAGTATAAATTAATAGGTAGTCATGGAAATGACGCGGCTGGAACAGGATTTATAGATTTAGATATAATACCCAAGGGCAAATCATCACCTGATATCGATACTATTATAGGCCCGTGTTATCGTAAAGGTAAAAAAATAATAAATTGGGATTCAAGAGAAGCATTTGTGCAAGCAAATAAACTCGCTCCTTATGTGATATTTATTGGTGAAACGGTAGGTGGCGATGTTGGAGCCAACTTATATGCGCATTATACTAATAATATTCTTGACAGTATTATTATCGATAATGGCTATTTCTTTAAAGAGACATAAAAATGAATCTTAATTAACCAGTTAATTAAACGTCCTTGTAATGTCAACAATTCGCGTCAAGAAAACAACTGAATCAATATATGAATCAACAATTATAGCTTGCGGTGAAGCCGACTATGCGGCAAATATTACTCTTATACATAAAACATTCAGTGACTTAATAATATCACTTAAGTCGATTCGTGTGATATCAGAACGAGTGCTTGAATTAATACTTGAAAATAATGACCTATACTTACTCAAAAAATATTCACATTACTGTGGGTTTGTATTATTGCAGAGTCACTCACATTATTGTGAATATGCTGATTTACATGGTGCTAAAGAATGTTTAGAATATTTAAAATTATTACACTGGATGGAATATTCACGTTAGGTAAACGTTAGTTTAACGTTAGTTAACAACTCAGCCAACGTTAATATTTTTTTGACACACATCAACATGATTACACATTAAAATGAGCGGCAAAGATCATTTCATTAGGATTCCAATCTTCAACATTAATAATCACACGTTTACCATCTTTTGATAGCTCTCTACCGGCTTCACGTCGAATCATAAGTGGGCATTTACGGTGCATTAATTCGCGTTTAGCGATATCAACGGAATTATCCAATCCACTAATATCGCAAAAAGCAATACCATTACTGTTGATTTGATATGTTCTAATATTGATTATTTCGGCAATTTCATATTTGCTTAATACATCGGGCATTAAGCGTTCATTTGCATTCACGACCACAACTTCGGCAATGTTGTGATTATTAAGTAATGTATCTTCAGCAAATGTATCCGCTGTATCAGGTAAATTATCTTCTTCCTCAACATCAGTTAAATCTTCATCATCACTTGCATCTCGATCAACGTTATCGGCAAAATCATCCTCAACATCACTCATTTTCACCTCGTGTTTAAATTATAATCAAGTAATATTATATATATCCGATACATATTTATATTCAAATTTATCGTAGTTATAAAGGTAGTTAAATCAACATGAATAAAATATCTACTTTATTAAACACATACTTTAATGAACGAACTCGACAACGTTTAATTAATTGGTTAACATTAACTTTGGGAAAGTTATACATCGATGCTTGTATTTACCTACGAGCGGCGGCGTTTAAACTTTACACAATCATATATTGGACCTTAGTTAGTTGTTGTAGAACATTATTTAGCGGCTCTAATCCGCGTGTTTTATACGCCGAATTAGATGGTGTAGATATTACTTTTGAAACAAAAGTTGCATATAAATATCCTCGTAATAATACTAATACCACAATCGAAGACATATTGGAAACACTTGATTGGTTTAAGGGGAAAATAACCACAGGTAATATCTTCACTTTGTGTTGGTTAGGTAAAAATTATCTAGATGAAAATGAAATTCGAGTAAGCAAAATAGATATTAATACCGGTGTGGAATTGAACACAGGTGATGACGTATTATTCCGATGTATTAATTTCGCAATGATACCATTTGTGCGCCAAACACAACCAACAAATTTGACTTTAAATAGGAGCTTGGAGGCGAATAGTATTTCCGTGTAATATGTTTAAATGAAGCGATAGCAATTGTAGCTTAAATATATTATTTTTTGGAGATATAAATTTCGAATAAAAGATTCTTCAGTATATTTAAACTTTAATATATAACGTTGTTTAAAATCGACTATGGACACGCAAAAGCAGAAATTAGAGTTGCTTGAATTATTCCAAGGTAGTCACAATGAGGCCTATAAAAATATAAATGCATTCCTTACGCCAATGATGCATACTTTTACGGAGGAAAAACGGAGCCATGATTTTCTACGTGAAGTAAGCTTCATAGATATGGAAAAGAAGGAGTTGTATGTGATTCCCCGCGAACGTATGCGTGAATTCATGACATTGGCAGACATGGCTCGTAAGGAAAACGTTATATTGCATTTGATGGAAATGCAAAAAGAATCATCAGGAATTAATTTTGGATTTAATGTAATTCAACGTAAAGAGGAACGTATGGTTAAAGATAATCTTTATGAAAAAATTGTTGATAAAACAGTTAAAATCCTAGCAGACACATGCGATTTGAGTAAATACTTTGAATTTAAGACAAATGAGTTGCAGTTGTTGGGTAGGGGACAAAGTAGCAACAATCGCTTGGAATTTAAATTTCACGCATTTGTTATGGCTAAGGCAAAACCAGATGCTGATAAAATCGGCGATCAGTGGGTATTTCGCGATCGTTTTAGAGTGATAATTCCCAAGCTTGAATGTAATATAAGAATGCGCAAGTTGGTGTTGGATAAACTCAAAGACAAGGTTATTGATTATACTTTTGGCATCGATTCGCTAATTAATGAAAACATAGTTGAAGCTGATAGTTGGTTATCTCCGTCGCCTTTATTTGGCGGTGCTTATCACGGTGAGTCTTGTTTCAATACCTTTAAACTTTACGAATGCACGATTGACCAAAGATACAAGATTTATACAAAAGAAATTAATGGTCCCGAATTGGAAGCACAAACATTACACAAAAATCTTACATGGTTGTTGTGTTCCCAAAACTATTCAGAAGAGGCCGAAGGTAATTATAAGATCAATGTTAAAGCCAAATACGCTGATAATTTACCTAACATAGAATATAATTTAATGAACTTTGTTGACCAAGAGGACAATATTGAAAATCGCATCTCGATAGATGCAATTGATGATATAGAATACGGTTATGCCGCCAAAATAATCAGTATTTTACCAGAACAATATGCGTTTGATATTAACCTTGCGCTTGACCTTTGCCGCGCTATCCGTGCAACTGGTGAAACTAGCAAAGGTGGTGTTGAGAAATATAAACGTTTAGGTGAATGGTTCTTTACAAGAAACAAGCGTTCAAAGGAAGAATTCGAAGAAATTTACAACATAATGCAACAAAATGCCAGAACAGATAGTATACCAGTAACTATTCATAGTGTAAAACATTGGGCGATGCTTGCCGATTATGGCCGATGGCGTGAAGTTATTGATGAATTTGTTGTTCATGAAATGAAAAAAGAAGCAATGAGATTTAAAGGAGTGCTCGGACACTCAAACTTTGCCAAATTTCTAAAGATCTATTTTAGTGATGAATTTAAATACGACCGAGATAACAATGGTAAATCAGAGACTTGGTATGAATTTATTAATGAGCACAAACACAGAGTTTCGGGTGAATTATACAAATGGCGCACAGATATCAATCCCGGTAGCTTACATACTTACATATCAGAAGTATTATTGAGCCTATTAGAACGCGCCATTAATTCTATTGAACAAGATATTCCAGCAGACGCAAATGACAACACAAGTAAGTTACTAAAAGGTATCAAGCGTAATATGGAAAAGTCAAAGCAAAGTCTCACCAACGACAGCTTCCAAAACGGAATTATAAAACAAGCAAAAACTAAGTTTAGGGAGCAAGGAGTTATGAGTTGTATGGATCTTGAACGCGACCTATTTGGCGTCTCAAACGGTATCATCAAAGTCGGCGAAGAGATCAAACTTATCGATGGATACCATGAATACAAGATTAGCATGTATACGACAAACCGATATACACCTATGGACATTAATAATTGGCGAGTTCAGTATCTGTTGCGTGTTTACGCGGATATCTTTATTGAACCCGATGTGCTTGTTTTTGCATTGATTTTTGCCGCGACGGGATTGGATCATCGTGAGACTTCTGGTTTAATGTTATTGTTACACGGAGGTGGTGCTAACGGCAAAACATGTTACTTTAAGATCACCAATAATACACTAGGTCAAAACTATTGCCAAATGCTTAAAACGCAGCTTATTGTGGGGGATGACGAGCGTGCAAATGAAGCAAATCCTGCATATATTCAACTCAAGAATAAAACATGGGGATATATGGATGAATCAAAACGTGGTGTTGTTATTAATGGTAGTAGATTCAAACAAATCTTTTCACCAGGTATGCAAAATGCGCGTGCGTTGTATGGACAACAAGAAAACTTTAAAAACACGGCTAATATTGCCTTTGGAACCAACTTTGAGCCAGTTTTCAACACTACAGATCACGGCACATGGCGTCGGTTGCTTAAATACACATGCAAAACTAAGTTCACTGATGCTCCTAATCCTGAGAATCAAAATGAGAAACTCAAGGACAAAAGAATCGAATTAGAAATTCCCGTTAGTGAAACCTTTATGGAAGCTAACTTAAGTATTCTTGCTTATTTCTATACTATCTACGCAAGTAAATACGACTATGATCTTGAGAAGATCCCTATCCCAACGATTCGTAGAGAAACAGAAGAATTTAGAAACAAGAATGATAAATTAAACAAATTTATTGTTGAAATGTTTGTGCGAAGTCCCTTATCCGAACGCATACCATTGGATAATGTAGCAACTAGATATGAAGAACATTGCAAACGCTATAGATACGATTGTGGCGCCATTGATGACATCATTGAGGAGTTACGAAATTCACGAATTGCAAAAAATATTATTAAACGAAATAATGGATTTTACTTGGAAGGTTTCCGTATCAGAGCAAGAATTGAGGATCCGTTAGAAGCCGGTGAAACAAACTTTATTGATGACGATGTTGTTAATGTAGATATGCAAGGAGGACCTGTATCAACCAGTCACGATTACGTTGATAATCTTATTAGGTCCCTAGGTGGTAATATCATTGATTTTAAGACTCACCATTATAATACAGACAAACGTTAATCGACATTTTGATATAGTCAATTAAAATACTCAATGTAAATATGATTATTTTTTGCCTTAAATTAAATACTAATTTCTTAGTTGTATATAATCGCGCAATCAACCGATAAATTAATACATCTATGAAACTGGGAGAACTTGGTGACTATTTAATTAGACTAGGCGTTACTATAATTGTTATCGCGATAATAGGGTGGTATATCAACAGATATGAAACTAGAATGTGTGACGCTTATTACACATCACCTGCCGATTTTATCAACGATCGAAATACACGGGATGAACTAAGTGATATAGTTATGTGTTTCCATATGTCGCCGAGTTACGAAGACTTTAAGTATATTTTTGATAACCGAGACAAGCTAGTGGCCAATAATGTAACGGGTAGTAAATTTTGGTTATGGGGTGTTTACATGACTCATCCTGAATATTTTGATGTGGCAGCTATCCAACTACTAGACAGCTGGTATGGTGATATACTTAAAACTCTACGTAGATATAAGTTACGACCAAGGCCATCGCATTTGGAAGCATTTTGGGGACTTTATTTTGCGACCGGGGACACAGCATACTCTGATATAGTGAAACATTGTGCTTTGTTTTGTAAATACTCCGATACGCGTAATTCCGCCATGTGGAGTTACACAGAGATTATGGGGTCGGTGCCTAGAGTCGCCGGAGACGTCGCTTTGGATGAGCAACACGGCAACTTAGGTGGCGAAAACATAATATTAGAACGTCGCATGGCGCCTGGATTGCATATTGGTGATCTCGTCCAAGAGTTGTAATTAGAAGGCAAAAAAATATTTTTTTGATCCACATTTGAACTTATGAAGTTTCGTTTAACCATGTATCAGTTGCTAAATCCATAATATTAGCTCGTGTTCCAGGTGTATATCTCAGACATGAGTTAAGTAAATTAACAACTTGATCAAGGCATTTTTTTGCAATTACACCACTGGATTTAAGGTCATCACGTATACGCAAAGAATCGACACTAGGGTGAAATTTTAACACACCTTCGTTAGTATAATATTTAGCGGCAAGCTTACACATATAAAATTCTTGATTAGGTTTTCCAAGATACTTATAAATCAAATGTAAGTGTTTATAAACAAGCTCAAAATTGTTTAATTGTTTAACCGTTGGTCTAGTGTAGTGTGAGTATTCGCTACCAGTTGCACTATCTGAGTCACCAGAATGGATACTGTCATCGGCATCACCGCCCTCGATATCACTATCGGATGGATCATCACTATCTTCATCACTGCTACACTCATAATGACACCAATCTTTACAACCTTTTGATTCATAAACATCAAATAATGTATGTAACGTAATCAGTTCATATATAACGCATCCTAGCCCCCATACATCAGCGCTAGTATTATATTTATCCTCAACTATCATTTCTGGCGGTTGGTATATTTGAGTTCCCACTCTGAGATCAAATAAGTTGTCGCTGAGAGTCGTTGTGCCAAAATCACACAATACAACTTTGAGTTTTGAGTAACTCTTTGGGGATAATTCTAATATTTCAGTAGGAGTATGACTTAGAAGTATATTTTCAGGTTTAATATCGGTATGGATAATATTACGGATATGTAAAGCTGCAACAGAAGTTATTATCTGATTTGTAATATATTTTATTAACTTTGGGCTTAATTTACGGTCCGATTTACGGCAATATCTAATAAGATCATATAAATTGCCAGCATAATGATCATACACCAAACAGTAAATCATTTCAGGAAATTCACTATTTGTTAAATTGATACTTGCAAACCAATCCTTTGCTACGCAAAAATGATCCGTCGCCCGATCAATCTTTGCTATTTCGGCATTCATCTTAACTTCATTAATGAAATAGTCGTAATCTTCCATCTTTTTGTATACCTTAAGGGCGCATTTTTTGCCGGCAGAGAAGCCTGTGTAAACGTGAGCAAATCCGCCATCACTAATTTCTTCATCAACCCTATAAGAGTTGTTTGTTAAATTGCTTTTAATTTCAATCATTTATAGTATAAATTATTAATTTAAACCTCGGGTGTTTCTTTATTAATATCTTTCTTGTTGTTTCCAACATGAATTTCCAATTTTTCATCAGTTTCGATATCGGTAAAATACATAGGAACCACCAACATACTTTTATCATTAGTAACAATCGCGCAATTGCGAAATCTTACCCTTGCGCTGAGTAAAAATTCACCTGTTATTTTTCTAGCAATTACCTTCCCGCCGTCTACTATTTGCGTGTCAAATTCGAGTTTATATTCTCCGTCTGATCCAAAAACTTCCTTGCCTCGCTGCACTAGATCAATAAACTCAAATTCTGTTTTTTGGGCAGGTTGAGGATTTGGTTCAATTAGGTTAGGAATATCCTTAGGAATATCCTTAACATCGCTTGTATCAGAACTAATATTATCTGTTAATGCGTGATTATTATTTATTTCCGTTGTCATGTTGTGCTTAAATTTGATTTTTGTTGCCAATTAAAGGTTTGTAAATTTCGTGTTAAAATTACTATTTTATATTGAATTAATATACCAATTTTTAAATCGTAAAATTGAAACACGTATAGGGTATAGGTATATAAGTAATCAAGCAAATTTATAACATAAGATAGAAACTTAAAATAACTATAATGGCCGATTTATACTCCGATGAAGAATATTTCGACAACACTACTGATGCAACATTCGACAATATTTTGGACATAGATACATACGATCCAATTGCTAATTTTAATAAACAGTTGTTATTTGATCTGCAGGATAAAAAGCAAAAACCTCCAGTTGCGGGCGTAAAGAATACCAATAGATATAAGAAGAAACCACGCAGCGCCGCTAAAAGTATCATTAGAACAGAATATGAAGAACAACCTGCAATACAGATAGAATACTGTGAGTGTGGAGGAGTGTTAGGCTTGGAAAATTACGAACTTGTATGTTGTGACTGCGGTGGGATCAAGGAATATATTGATGCTGCAAAGCAACTTGATAAAATCGAAGAAAGTATCGTGCGTGTTAATGTTCCCGGCGCCAAACAACGCTTCTTTAACATAGGCGTTAATCCAGCGATTAGTCAAAAAAAGTATGTGTTGTGCGAATTATACCGTCGATATCAGGCTTCACCAATAAATATCAGAATCCCCAAGGATATATTAGAATCTGTTGCAGAAAAATACAATGTTATTCAAAAAACATCGCAAATATCCACAGTGGATGCTGAAGGCGGCGAAGTCACCAAAAAGTTTGTTAAACGTGGTAGTATCAAGGATGAAATCTTGGCGGCTTTGATCTATTATGAATGTTGCAGATGTAATCTTACACGTAAACGTAAGGATATTGCCGATTTCATGAAATTACCTTCTCAGGGCTTCTCACGCGGTGAAGATATACTTAGAAATATATGTAATAAGGAAGATTTTGAGAATCCGATTAACAAGATTCCTACATTGGATTTTACCAAGAGATACTTGTCTCATTTGGGTATTAGTGATGAAACACATGAACAATATGAACGCTACAAGAATTTTGTTATTGATTTAGTGAATGAATCAGAGAAATACTGTATAGGTATGCATTCTCAAATCAGCAGCAAGGTAGTAGGTGGTATTTGGATATTAAATGTGTGTTGTAGATTAGGTATACCAGCTAGTAAAATCGAGGACTCGACAGATTCAACTCGCAAGAACACTTGGATGAAGTTTTGCAATGAGGTAAGAGACAATCATAGAGTGTTCTTGGGTGTATTCAATGATTACAAAATACCAATGGTTAGAGACTTCCAAAAAGATTACTTAGTGAAAATACCTGTTTGTTAATTATAAACGTCAGCAACGATCATTATTTTTTGGTTAAATTTAAAGCGATAAATATAATCATTATCAGTTATTAATTATACAAAATGGAATCTATATTTGAAAGCGGTAAAATATATGAACAGATAGCAGTAAAACATGATCCTATATATAATCAAATTTTACGCGCAATTGATATAGTAAAGAAGTTCATTGTGAATCGTAAGTTAATTGTGTATGGTGGAACGGCGATAGATTATGCACTAAGAACACATGGTGACAAGATATATCCAGATGACTTATTATTAATACCTGATCTTGATTTTTATAGTCCTGATAACATTAATGATGCTTATGATCTAGCTACACAGTTATATGCTGCCGGCTATACGGAAGCTAGAGTAATTAATGCAAAGCACACAGGAACGCTCAAAGTAGATATTGGCGATAACCACTTTCTTGCAGATATTAGTTTTTTACCTCGTGTGTTGTTCGATATCATTCCAACATTGGAATATGAACATATGAGAATAGTGCACCCCAATTTTCAAGCATTAGATCAACATCATGACCTATCTAGTCCTTATTCTAGTGCTCCAACTGAAGAGATATTTAACCGATGGAACAAGGATTTAAAACGATTCAATATACTCAGTAAGTATTTTCCATTACTCACAGGTGAAATATCACCAAATGATACCACTTTACTCAAACATAAGGATTATCATATTAATACCGTTGATATAAATGTCAAAACTATTCATGGGGCAATAGGCGGAGTAGTTGCCCTGAAGATAGCATACGTTCAATTAAATGAATATTTGCAAAAAATGTCGATTCCGTGCATTGAAATAAAGGAATTAGATGATCTGGTATTTGAATATAAAGATTCCATAATTACAGCATCATGTGTTGTTTATTTCGATATACATAGTATTGATTCTTTGGTAATTGCCGACAAACATTTTGTTAATGATATCGAATATAGACGTAATTTAGCTGGAGCTATACCTATTCATTACATAGGAGTTGCTGCAACAGATGGTGTTAAACCTATGGTTAAACCTATGGTTAAATCTATGGTTAAAAATACACGTGTTTATGATACTAAAGGCACTAATGTGAGTATTAATACATACCAATTACCATCAACTGCAATTAAAATCAGATTTAGTAATATTCAATTAACTTTGAGAACCTTGTTGGGTAATTATTATTATTACCAAACGGATAACATATATGCTGATAATGAAGTATCAAATCTAGCAATTGCAATGAGCTACTTAAGATATTATGCTGCCGGTTTAAAGATGATTCGCATGGCTGAAGCGGCATTAAAGGACAAACGCGTGGATGTAGCTGACTTGGATGATTTAGGTGTTTGGTTAAGCGCCAAAACATTAGGAACTGAGTTTAAGATAGGCGCATATAAGGCCGCGGTTGCGCGTATTCTTGAGGACACACATAGGGGCAAACAGCTACCTGTGCCGCAATATTATAAACCTGATCATATTATACGTAATGCATTACCTAGACCAAGTTTTGATTATCGTAAAAATCCTGTTTTTATATCCGACGGTGGTGTTATTACCCGTGAAGAATATGAGAGCTTGGTAAATTAAAGATTTTACAATTTACTAATTTAAATAAAGACTAACTAGGATAATATTATGAATGTGATTACAATGATTTCTACTAACAATCATAAGGTTTATGCAAAATTAAGAGATGATGAAGGTTTACTTAAACTCGAGCCTTATTTTACATCCTTTGATCCAAGGGTAATTATAAGGGAAGAAACACCAACATATAACTCAATATTAAATTCATATCATATATTTAGTGATGTTGATACTATGGTTAAATGGTATATGAGTTTACCCGAGAAATCAAGATACTGTCACGAAGTAATCACTCCTAACTCATATGGGAATGATTTTATGCCGCAAAGATTTGTATTTGATATTGACTGTGAGAAGCAATCAACATCACGTGATGCAATGTTTAGCGATTTCATCGCGGCCATAATATCAACATTTATGGAAGTTTATTGTGTTTGTTTATCGCAAAATGATATATATTGGTGTGATTCTAGCGATGACTCAAAGTTTTCGCGTCATGTTTACATTGATGGTTACTACGCTATGAATGCATATGAAAATAAAGCTTTAGTTTTGCTAGTGAATGAAAAAACGGGTATTAGAGGTAGAGTTTCCGATGATGGTATTTACACACAAAATCATTGTTTGAGGTTGGTTTACAGTCGCAAACCCAATTCTAATCGAATTAAGTTGCCTTACGGTGCACCTAGGCCCATAAGTGATTATCTTGTGCGATTAACAACAAAACCTCCTGTGTCAAAAATAATGAATAAATTTTCACTGCCTGATATTATTACAGACTTTGGTGTTGATAAGATACGTGTTGATACAACTGGTATAACCAACATTGATGTTAAAACTGCCGTAGAAATGATACTAAGGTCGTATCCTCAGGGTTGCAAATTTATTCGGTGTATTGGTAATCTATTACTTTTCATTAGAGTTGCTGCGGCCGATTGTCCTATATGCAAAGTATGTCATAACAAGGATAATACTATGTATGGGTATATTACTAATGGTGAAGTTAATATTATGTGTAGACATTCCTATCTACATACCAAAGACGCAAAGGCAAAGATAAATGTAGGTAGTTTGAATGTTGTTAAAACCATGCATTGATAAATCACTAATATTAATATAAACTTAAATGTTTCATTAATATAATCATTTACAATCATTTACAATGTTTAGATTTGTGGTAGATAGCGACATTCATTTTGATAATCGTGATGGCGTAATCGCTCCATGGCCATATAAAGCAGCAGCGCATAAACGTATGTATGAACGTATGGACAATGATAAGTTAATTGAATTGGTTATTCTTGCTGGCGACTTGTGCGAACGAGGCACTAGCGGTAGAAAACACCGCGGTGAAACTCATAATGAACTCAGTGGGCTTAAACAACATGTCAAGAGTATCACAGCATGCGAAACTGCATCAACTGATGCCAAATATAAGCATGTGAAAGCATTACTTTGCGTCGGCAATCATGATACTTGGACAGCGCCACCATTGCCGGTTCCAGCGTGGATTTGGTGGAAGAACATCGCACACTTACCGCTTGATTTAGGCAATGGTGTAGTTTATAAACTCAACCACAGAGGCCTTACTATGATGGTTTTGGGTATTTTCCCCAATGGTATTATTCTACCATTATTGTCATTGTGGTTAAAATATGCAAAAAATCCTGTATTATTGGTTTTTCATTATAATCTTGCCGGGCCATACTCTAATTTCTGGTCCGATGATGAAAAAAAGAACTTTTTAAAAACAATTACACCTTATAAATCTAAAATCGCCGCTATTGTAGTAGGTCATCATCATATGTCTGGGGAATCAACTTGGAATGGGCTAAAAGTTATCATGGGCGCCGGCGAAACACTCCCAGTATGTGAATTTGATCCAAGAGCTGAAAAAGCAAGCGATAGTATTAAAGTGGTAGATTATATCTAATATCTCGTTGCTGATATCAAATGAATGAAAAAAATAATAGTAAACTTGTAAACTCATTTGTCAAATACATTGTTGAGGAATTTGCGGATTTGGTTCGATATTTCAACACCATAAATACCATTATCAACAGCGCTCGTGAAATTTTGATATTTATTTTTTAACCCCTCAGTTTTCATCACAAGACCATGTAAGTATCTAATTTTAGAATCTTGAGGTAGTTTTTTATTTAAATTATGCATCGTTTTCCAGAACACGTCGGTGCTGTGTCTTTGCAGGATATGTTTAACAAACTTTAAATACAAATGTTCCAAGTGAGCGTAGTCTTGATTGTATAAACATATTACACCAATGGTCAAATTTATAATTTCAAAATTCCTTGCAGTTATGTCTATAGTAGACATGGAAATGATAAATTCGTCATCTATAGCTAATTCATTTGCACATACTATGTCTTTAGTATTTACTATCCAATGTAATAATGCTTTATACACATACACAGGAACAATATTATAAATCCCGTTCTGCACCATAATACAAATCTCCATCATAAATTCAGTCTTAATGTCTTCTTCATCATCAGTTCCTAAAGATTTAATCATACGTTCACAAAGATTTATCACAAAGAGTTCGTTATGAGTAAGTTTTAAGCACCTAACACGCGTCCTAAGCTCCACCATTACCGGATGCGTATATGTCTCCGTGGGATCGAATGCAAATGATGCAATATAGGTGGCGATCGGATGAGTATCCGCAATCATAACTCCTTTTTTCAACAACTCCCCAACCACATCACACCCCAGCTCATTCAACAAATATGTCAGTTGCAATGGGTGTATAACACCAAGATATTCTACCAACACACATAACACATCAGCGTTAACTTCTGTCAGATTCATCACATAATACAATTGCGATTGATTAACTATGTGTTCATATCTAGGATCACTGGTGTATTTAAGGATTTGTTGTGTGGTTAACGTCGCCATAAAGTCGCGAATTTGCAACTTCATGCGCCACTTATTGGCTTTAAAATAGTTGTATTCTATGATAAACTCGTCCATATCATATAACTCAAGGTATAATTTAATACTATCAGTATTCGCGTTAAATACGAATGTTGGATGTGTAATTAAAACCTTACCAACTAATGTCGCGATAAAATCACCATAAATCGTCAATTCGGCCATGTTGGGTTTTTGATCATAAATACTTCCCCAAATCGCAATTGCCGATTCAACCACATGATGTAATAATACAAGAACGTTGTTTCTATCTAAGTCGATAACTTGCCCGAGTAGTTTGTTGCCAAATTTGGTGGGGTTATTACTAATAATGTTTGCAGCTTGCGATACATCAATACAAGGTAATTGTATGGCGTTGTTTTGCCAACTTTCCATTACATATTTGTTGTAGAACTTGTTTACACAAAGAAATTGCGTGGGTATAAGATTCGCTATAAGCTTTATAACATCTGTGTTTAATGACATTATTAGCAAAAATGCAATACTAAATACATTATTGGGTAAGTTGGATTCAATTTTACCATAAAAAATAAATACAGTTACTTGGTGTGTATATACACTCCGTGATCATTTGCAATTTTAGCGTATTTTGCTTGTTTATTATCATCGTCTTTACCCACCGCAATAATGTCGTCTAATAATAATCTAATTCGGCAAAAGCAATTCTTTGTCATATCAGCATAAGCTTGTAAACTACCGCGCAATTCATCACTTAGACCTTTATCAATGATATGATTTAATATAATACATGTGATTACGTGGTGATTATAGATATCGTCAGTTGATATAGCGGTAATTATCATTTGCTCGTATAGTTGGGTATTTTTACACCATTTTGTTTTTGGTATTATTCGCATAAATCCACGTAGTGTTAACACCCCGGCGAGTGGTTTTAGATTATATTTATGAATAAATGCAAATAATGATTTGTATGACTTTTTGAGTAAATAAGGCGCGATAATGTCAACCATTGCGTTAAATCTTTCCATGATTGATGCGGTATTATTAATAACCGCATCCATAAAGTAATCTATGGAATTTATAGCTATGTTAAACTCAGCTTCATACACACCGGCAAGACGTGGTATTTTTTGGCGAATTATGAACGCGTGCATAGGTGGTATGTCAGCGACATATGTATACATATAAGAATGTAGGGAGATATCGGAACTAAATCCGATGTGATCATAATCCAACTCGATGTTATGCTGTGTGTCGACAATGATGTTGATAATATCGATACATGACTTGGTCATAAGCTTGAGTAATATACCCATCTTACACCTCTTTGATAACTCAATCACGAGCTTGAGTTTACTCAAACTAAGCTTTTTAAGCGACTCAATGTATGTTAAACCAAATACATCCGATAAATGTTTGTAATTGGTGTATAATTTAATTATTTCTTTTTTGGTTAATATCGGCAGTAGGTATCTTGGGTGGATGTGAGTGTTCCACTTTTCCAGTTGGTAATAGCAACTAGGTAAAGATCCTGCCACAATTGTGTGCATGTAATCAAATCCATATATCGATACATACTTTCTCAACATTGAACCACTAGCTTCCAACAGTGATTTATTAATATTTAATTTTATAGTTGCTAGTAATTCTAACTTATCAAATATTTCATTCTTTAGCAGCAACATACCTATCTTTCTTGCTAATGCGTGATCATGGATATATTTAGTGCTTAGTGTAAATTTATCAAACGATGTAGATAGCGCAAACGTTTCTATTTCTAGTGTTGTTGGATTTGGATAGTTGTCGCCATTATAACTACCAATCGCCCTATACGCTTGCTTATCCCACCGCTTTGAAACACCCATAAAGGCGACCGGATTATAGATTAAAACACACCCTATTGTGTCGATGTTTAGTGCCATATTGAACCACACATAATACCATAACTAGCCTTATTCAAATTTGAATTTCCAGTCCATTAATATTCACAATACCATAAGTGTATACTTATACGTTTATACGTTTACACATTATAATGTCAATTAACGATTACCTTATCGAAATGCAACAGATCAAGCTTAAACAGCAGCGTAAAGAGGTCAAAATGCTAAAATCACAAATTGACAACATTAGCCAAAGAGATGTGTTAAATAACACAGAACGTAAACGGGGTATTGCCGTTAACATCAACACACCATTGACATACAGTTACCTTATTGTCAAATTGTCAGCCACTGACCGGAATGTAAATATTCATGCTAAGAATATACGAACCCGACAATTCACACCATGTAGCTCCAAAGTTGTTACTTGTAGCGATCAAGGGTGCGTAATCAAGTTGATATTTAAGGTGATTGCCGGCGACGATTATCAAATAGTGCAAACCAAAGGTTACAAATCTGTTCCAGCAACGGGAATTATTAAGATGAAAATCAAAACTAGCTTAGATGACTAATATATTTTTTTGTTTATCCGAGATAATATATAATTAGCTAATTTAAAGCAAACTTACATTAGATACATAACATGTCATCAAAACCAACTTTATTTAGTATAGGCAAACTAAGAGCGCCTAATGGTGATGCCGGATTACAAGCAGAATTAGATCAGCAAGTTCCAATAAAATACACAACTAATTGGTTTTCTTTACGCCAAGATAAAGTCGGAGTGGAAAATAGAGTGTTGATATTTAAGGCGGAAACAGCTAGCGGTAAGTCTACAGCTTTCCCGCCGGAGCTTTACCTATCACAGATTCTTCACAGCGATTACAATGCGCGACCAGGTAACGTTCCAGGGATTATCTGCACGCAACCACGAACTCTAACAGCGATTAAAAACGTATTACAAATCTTATATGAAAGTGGACCTGAATATCCAAAATTTCTAAAACTCGGCGAAAGTATTGGTTGGAGCACTAAATTTGATAAAGTAAGAACGCGCAATTATGGTATCTTATACGCGACTATAGGAACTTTACAAATGCAACTCAAAACATACACAGACGAAGAAATCATGGCACGGTATCGTTATATTCTTATAGATGAAACACACGAACGGGATTTACAAACCGATACCACTATTTATATGCTTAAGAACCTGTTACTCCGCAACAGGATGAATCCTAGATGCCCTTTTGTGGCCTTAATGTCCGCAACATTTAACTCAGATCACTACCTGAGTTACTTTGGATTATCAAAAGATACAAATTATATCCACGTTGAAGGCAGAACACATGAGATCAAGGAACATTGGGATTGGATGGTAAAAAATAATATATCGGCAGAACGTTACCCCGCGATGGCATTAGAAGCAATTAAAGTTATTATGCGAAATGGCGAAGGTGATCCTAGTGATCAAAGCGATATCTTAGTATTCATGCCAGGAGATGCCGAAATCAGAGACACATTGAAACTTATTGAAGCTTACAATAATGTCCTGTATTCAGAAACAAATCATGCTATTATCGCTGTTGGTATTAGTTCTCGCGCGCAAGGTGAAGGTGGTCATAAAATGAACATCCCGTTTACACCCGTTGATCAATTAGAAATGGAAATAAATGGCGCTAGGGTTAAACCGGTGCGTAAAGTAATCATTTCAACGAATATCGCCGAAACAGGCCTTACAATCAACACCTTAAAATATGTAATTGACTGCGGGTATAACCGTGAAACTGAATTCAACCCTAATTTTGGAGTCAAAACATTGTTAACTAAACCGGCGCCTAAAAGCCGTATTAGACAACGTAAAGGCCGCGCGGGTAGAAAATTCGCGGGCGAGTTCTATCCATTATACACACAGGAGGTATATAATCAACTACCTGAACAACAATTTCCCCAGATATTTATTGAGGATACAACAGATATTTTGTTAACAGTCGTAACCGAACAAGCTAAGATGCGTATACTATCAAGTTTGCCAGCAGGTGACCCTCAAATAATACCTGTAGATGCTGAACTAAGTTTCAACTTATCATCCATAGATATGTTGGATCCGCCCGCACCAGATTCTCTACAACTCGCGCTTGAACGTTGTTATTCCGCGGGTTACATAGCGCCTAAAAACGAAACGAGCGATGTGACCAACGGCCTAATAGTCACTAAACTCGGTAAATATGTAAATGACACTAATTTACCCCTGTTACATGCGAAAATGATATTATCTGGATTTGCATGGAAATGTTCCATTTTAGATCTTATCACGGGCAGCAGTTTTGTGCAACTGGGCTTACGAGATTTTATGATTAAACCATTTATCCCAATAAATTGGCAAAAGATTTACTCATGTGCTTTACCAACTAAATTTACTGATGAAAAGAGTTTTTTACGAGCACGTTTACTAATAGGAGATAGTTTTATCGACGGCGTGTGTATGTATGAAGCAATTTGTAAGCAATTGAAACGGGTATCGGGAGTTAACTCATATTCTTATTTAGTTAAATGGTGTGAAGATAATGCTGTTCAATTCAAAACTGTAATGATTTGGTTGCAAACTCGTGATGAAATAATTGATCAATTATTAAAAAATGATGCAGATGTATTTAAATATGAATCAGAAGCATTACGTAACACAACTGAGGACACATTAAGCGATTATATCGTAAAGTATAAATATTGCGTATACGAAGGCTTTAAATGCAACCTATTAACCCATACCAATAACCATTACAAGACACTTGGCGGGCGCGATGTTGTTGTTCCAAACTTACTCAAGGACGCGCCGCGGGATCTCGCACGCAAAATTAGCATAAAAGAAAACCCAAAATATGTCCTTTATGCCGAACTTAATGCTGATAGAATAAGAGACGAGAACTATTATGAAATCAAAGCTGAAAGTTACAGTGTAATGGATGGATGGGTAAATATTGATCCAGCTTTTAACTTGTAACTTTTATAAGTTAAAATGTTATCAGTAAAGTGTATAATCGGTTTAATTAGTTTACTATAATGGGCGTTAAAGGGCTTGGACAGTTTATTGAAAAGCACGCAAAGGCCGCAAAAACCACCATTAAGTTGTCGGAATTGCGAACACGTGGTTATACTAAGTGCGCGGTAGATGCACTTAATATGTTCTTTGGATGGCATACAGTTGGTATGTCAAGGGGATTAACAGCGAATGATGGTGGTAATGTAAATCATCTCCAAGGTGTGTTTTTTACTACGATTAAATTATTACATCACGGTATAATTCCTGTTTATGTTTTTGATGGCAGGGCGCCGGCTGCAAAGGCCGAAACGCAGGCTAAACGCAAAGCAATTGCCGAAACAAACGGATTTAAGTTAACAGGCGGCGAGGTTGAAGAAACAAAACATCTTATTGAGCTATTGGGTGTAACAGCAGTAACTGCACCTGGTGAAGCTGACGCTTATTGCGCTGTCTTGGCCGCAACAGGCAAAGTTGATTTTGTGCTCACAAAAGATTACGACATTTTGACATTCGGGGCGCCTAGAATTGGCGTTTTAGATGGCGAAAGAATAACATTAGTTGAATTAGCTGATATTTTAAGATTATCTCAACTTACACGAGATCAATTTATCACAATGTGTAGTGTAATGGGAAATGACTATGCGCCGAATATCGCTGGCGTAGGTGGTGTCACGGCATATAAACTTGCATCAACACACAACTTAGACGAGATCCTTGATTCCCGCGAAGTAATGAATCCAAATGCGCGTATGATGTATCACACCGCTGAAGATATTTACCACTTGCGCCACCCTGACGCCCTACGTGCCGCATTTGTAGAAGCAAGTAATAGGCTTGTAATTCGTGTAAATACAGTTGATATTGAAACAAGATTCGCAAACATAATCGCAATAATGGCGGCAAAAGGGTTTAATAAAGAAAGATTAGAGAAATCCAAGTCAAAGTTTATTGATGCTGTTACGGCCTTTCAAGTAGCCCAGTAGATAATAAATTAGTTGTTGCTAATTTAATCAAATTAATATACAAAGTATTTTTTAATCTTGGTAATAGATAAGAAAAAATATGCATAGACTTACCGCGGCCTTAGTTGTTATTTTGTTGATTGTTATGGTTGTGGCCGGATTTGCAGCTCAACCTTGCGGTTGTGGGTGTCTCGCGGGAATCTTTGGTTGTAAATGCGCAACGTGCACAGGCGCTCCTAAAACCGAGACCTTTGGGGGTAGAAAGACTGTTTTTATGGCGATGACTAATTGGTGTCCTGCTTGTAAATCAATGAAGCCTGTATGGGAAGCCGTTAAGATTCGTATGAAACAAGAAGATCCTACCATAATCTTTAACGAAAACGATGAAGATAAGAGTCCAACTAGTTTTATCACGGCATATCCTAGTATATACGTATTTGTTGATCGTAGAGCTTATAGATATTCCGGGTCAAATGATGCGGAACGTCTTTATAATTTCATTTTAAATCCTATTGAATAATCAAAAAATAAAACTAGAATAAGCTATTTAATTAATATTCTATTTTTTGAATATTTGGTTTACCATCATACTCATTATAGAATAAATATACTACCATTAAATGATAATCTAATTTTTCGAGATTCTTTATAGAATTTATGAGATTTATTAATGCTAATTCTCTTCCCGCATATGATTTAACAACCTTTTTTAAATTATTCGTATATGTATCAGGATTAAATCGTATAAATATCGTATCCATACCTAATGCTTGATGTATGTTTTTCATCCTATTTATCTCACATGGTCGAGCATATCCTTTATGTTGTTCTTCATCAACTTCTACGACCAAGTAAAAAGTATTACAGTCAATTACAAAGTCGGGTCTATATTTATTGCAATCAACGTCAATAATCTTATCATGGCTCTCATATTTGATACTCTTATTATCCAATAATTTCTTAATAGTTAATTCTTTAGTTTTAACAAATTTACGTTGAGTATGTCTATCGCAATCATAACACAACTCCACGCCTTCAGGAATAATATAAAGCAATCCACATGATTGGCATGGTTTTTCAATGAGGTTAACATAACCTTCTTTCTTATGATCTTCGCAAGTTAATGGTTTATTTGTCTTAGGAAGTCCCATTACCGGTTTATTTTTACATTCACCTTCTTGACATTTGGGCCGCATAAGATAATTGCAAAGATAATTTTTTGGAGCATGTGTAGCGCATTTAGTTAATTTACCAAATAGAGGACCGCGACTTGCATACTTAGTGCACCCTTCTATATCGCATTTTTTTAAACTTTTTAATTTCTTATCTACAGAATGATCTTTGCAATGAAGTTTACCATCAAAATCCTTGTAGTTTCCTGCCTTCTTACAGTCATTTTCCGCACATTTATTTTTATTGAAGTCTTTCATATCATCATTTTTATGTTCTTTACAATGGGTAGCTTTTTTTAATCCAAATCTAGTAGGATTATGACAATTCTTAATTACACATCGTTTACCCTTAGGAACATATTCAGGATAATCAGGTCCATGAATATTGCAATATTTACAAGTTGCTGTTCCGAACTTTACCCATGTTGCTTGTTTATCGCATCCATCTATTATACATTTAACCATCTTAACATTGACCATATCGGGTAATTTATGTTCTTCGCATCTTATACCTTTTTTAGATCCATCTTTAGCAAAACTAGGCGTTATTAGACAATCACCATATTCACAAACTTTATCACAAACCATACGATCCAGTTTGTGATCTTGACAATATATTCTCTCAGATAATCCTTTGTAGTTAAATCCAGCACGTTTTTCACAACCTTCTTGTTTACATTTTTTAAAATGTTTACTTTCACTATTGTCAGTCTTATGTTCTACACAATACCAATTACCACTTTCAGATTCCTTATAAATAGCATGTTTATCACATGTTTTACATTTATTACCTCTTGAATGGTCCTTTTCTCCAGGTCTACGATGATCTTTACAATGTATTTGCTTTTTATCATTACCACCATAGTAAGCTAAATTACCACAATTGTATATCTCACATGGAGTATAATAGCATTTTTTATCACCAGCTTGTTTATGATCTTGACATCTCACAAAACGCACTTTGCCTTTAATACCATAAGTAGCCACTTTATCGCAACCTTCAAACTCGCAAATAATTACCATGATTTTTACTATCTAAAAACAAATAATACGCTAATATAGCACCTTAAAATACACTTCAATTTTTTGGTCTATTAATTACATCATTTTAAGTTCAAAAGATAAAAAAATAAATTTAGCGATTATCAATTGCCAGTAATCTTACTAATTGTAAATATACGATTGAATGTTGTCATTGACATTGACCCAATCACTGTTGATAGTTCTTGCTTTAAGTTGGAATAGTGAGTTTTGTTTCAATTGAAGAGTAATTTCATAAAGGTGAGTGTTGTTGTATTGTGCAATTAAGTCACAGCTATCGGGGTAGATATGTTTGCCACCACCAACAATAACTCTAAATATGTAGTGGGATGGCGGCATGAGGGCTTTGATGGTCACAGTTGAGTGTTCTTGCTCCACGGGCTTATTTGCTGAATTGGTTGATAACTCAGCAAGTTTAGTTTCCAATTTATTTATACGCTCATCTTGCGTATTGGTTTTAGCAACTAGTTCATCATATTCGCGTTCACGATGTTTAAAACATGTTTCCGCAAAGTTTTCTACGCCATCAACTCGCGCTTTGGCGACATCAAATTCTTTAATGAGCTTCTCAACGCATTCTTTAACTAATTTACGAATGGTGATGTTTGCTTTGATCTCCTTGTCATGTTCAATAATAGTATTTGACGTTGTTGTTGCGAGTGTGCTTAATGTCTTGTGTTCTATAATCAATTTAGCAAGCGCATTGGACATTGTCTTGATGTCTTCTGAAAGTGAATTCAATCGATCAGATTCGCGCTGCGCGCCATCCTGTGTTGCATCAAATGCGATATCTAAAGATTCACATTTGTCATTAAGTAGAGTTAACTCACTGTTAATTTTCATCAAACCATCAAGTAGATTTTCGATATCACTGCGTGCTTTAGTTTCAAATTCACTCGTCACAACTGGTAGTTTCTCACGTAGTTCGGTGCGTAAGTTGTAAAGATGGGCATTCAATGTAGCAATTTTTTCATCAGCATCCTCTTTGTTTTCTTTAACGGCTTTGAGAACTTTACCCAATCCAGCAACAAGCACCTTGCCTAAAGTTTGCACTTCATCACTGCGTTTGCGTAGGTCTTCCATAACACTGGTGTCATTAGTCCATTTGCCGATTTCAAGTTCCACTTTAGCCAAACGATTATCAATTATGTCACCGATTTCATTGTTTAAATCGGTGAATTTACGTAATCCATTCATGATTTCCTTGATGGAATTTCGGGCATCATCAACTTTTGCTTCGATAACATCAATTCGCTTTTCGGCGTCCATTGCATTTTCGTAAATGGTGTCATTTACATCATCAATAACAGATGCAACGTGGGTTTTAAAGTCAGCAATTGCTGTATCGATTTGCGACTTTAGAGGAACCTCTAAAGGTAAATCTTGATTATCTTTGTTTGAACTTTCAGGTTTAACCTTGGTGTCTTTGATGATAACAAACTCGTCACTTTTGTCGTCACTTTCAATGCTGAAGGACTCATCAAGAATGTTTTTATACTCCTCGGCCAACTTTTCCAAGTTTACAACACGAGCGTTGAGGTTATTTATATTTTCCTTGACACTACCGAGACCATTGATATAAGCATCATCAAAAGCGGTTTCCATTGTGTTGTTATGAATTATTATAAATTGGTATAAATAATGTAGATATTAATCAGTATAAAAAAATTCAATTTTAAGCTCCGATAGATTCCAAGTAAGTTAATAACGGTATTAGTATATACAAGTTCGGACGATAATTAGGGTTATTATCTAAGTTATCCATCATTAAAGCATAAGTAGAAACAGCATTGATTTGGCATTCCAAATACTCAATACTATCACTCATGTGTTTTATTTGCGAGCTTAGTTTATTAGCATCATCTAATAAATCGCAAATTGCTTGATTTCGATTATCCATGATAATTCAACATACACAATATTAACCGTTTGTTATTCAATTTTATTACATTTATCGATAGGTGGATAAAAAATATCAAATGATGATTAGCGGGTATTAAAGCATGCTTTAATCGCCGACGCACATGTCATCTAAATAGTAATAGTATTCCCCATCAACCACACGCGCTTGATCAAACGTGTTGTAGTCATCGGTAATTTCATCACTAACGTTATCAACTCCATAATAATCATCATTGGGTATTAATTCACTACCCGTTAAGTTAGTTCTCATATAGCCATCATAATAAATATCATCATTGTTTTGACTATTATTTATTAAATCAGAGTATGATTGTTGTAACGTATTCAATAAATGTCTGGGAGTTTGAGGCGCGATTAAGAGTTGTCCTAAGGCACTAATTTTTTGTTCGCGTGTGCCAGATGCTACAGCGTCGATTATGTCGTGTTGTTTTGTCGAATTAACAACCGCAAAGAATAGCTTTGATGCTTCCATTTGTCACTTTGTGATATTTAATGTATGTTTTCGCAAACTAGTATATTACCAGTTATACCCACACAAATTTCATTTTTTTAATCACTTCGTGATTGTCGGGCTCCACGTGTTTTGACTCGCCTACGGCTCGCAAAGCCCCGCGTCTCCCTCCGTATTACAGTATATATTAAGCCGACTTATGTTAGCTGAAGTTACCTTAAATATGGAGGGAGACGCGGGGCTTTGCGAGCCGTAGGCGAGTCAAAACACGTGGAGCCCGACAATCACGAAGTGATTAAAAAAATGAAATTATTATATTGTGTGTATTAATCTATCCGGGTTTGATCAATATAATCATGGAAAAGAGCTATAAGTGCGTAAGCGGCGAAACAGTTATTCTGTCGGGTGACTCAGTTGAGTATGTTTATGCTCGCGAAGAAATCGAGCCTTTGCTGCGTGATATGCTCTCACTTTGTTACTTTAAGGATCCTGTGCTGATCAATGGCATGGTGTATGATAATGTGACTATTGCCGCATGGCAAGACTCGTATGGTGGTTATAAAGACCCTATTACGCGCAAATATTTCAATTCCATTGATATCATGCATTGTTTAGCTCTCAAGTTTATATTATTATGCATTGAAGACAATACTGATGACTCTTATGTAGCCTTGAAAAAAGAAACTAATGCTGATGGTAAAGTTGTTGAAGTAGTGGACAAAGAGGCCACAGCAGCTTACTTTAAATCAGCAACTGTGAAATTCCATGCGCCTCCCAGTAATATATTACACGCTTGCAAATTAGCAATGTGTGCAATTGGTAACAATCTTGCCGCCGTAGATGACATGCCCGCGCCATGGATTGTATCCAAACGATTCGTTGAACGCGAAATCACTGATTTTGGAACAACACACGATGCTGTAGATGTGGTAATTAGAACATCTGCTTATGAAATGAATACATCGGCGTTGAATAACCCTGCTTTAAAATCCATAATTGCCGCAGGTGCTGGTGGCGTTTCGGGGCTAGATTTTAGCTATGTTAGATTTGGTGAGATCCCTGTAGGATTCAAATTAGTCAACTGTGTGTTGACCAATTGTAGCAATTTTGACCACTTGAATTTAATTGATTGTCAAATTATTTGTGATTACAAATGCTATCCTTTGTCGTATTATGTCACCAATGGCATCAACAATGATGCACCTTGGGCCGCAACTAAATTGATATTTGGATATAACTTTGCAGCAAGCCCAACCGCTGGCAATATTGACATATTTAACGATATGTCCAAGTTAAACATCGATCCAGCATTCAACTCCAAAGTCATTAATCATAATTCAGTGGTTGCAAATATACCTCATGTGTATAGAAATTTAAGAACAGTTAAACCATTATCTAACGGTTTGTCCACACCACAAGAACAAACACCATCGCCAATAACTAATTACAACATTAGATTAAAGATACAACAATGGCAAGAACCTGACTTGATAGGTGGTTTAGAAGAGGCGCAAATGTCCATAGCGGAAACTAAATTTGAACGGTGCTTCCGGATACTGTCCTTATTGGCGACAAACAGCCGATTTAAAAAAGCTGCCGATACATACAAATCATGGTTGGGTAGATTGGACGTTCAACGACATGCTCAATGGTTCAACAAAGACAGCAAAGAAGTAATTGAACGTCGAGTTAACATTCCAAAAATGGTTGTTGGTAATACTTGGGTAGATCTGAGTGGTATCAGCTACAGCAATTGGCAATTCAAAAATTGCATATTCACAAAAGCAACATTTGCTGGTTGTAATCTTGTTGATACGAGATTTAATGAATGTGTATTTGACACCGTTGACTTCACAATGGCATGCATGAACAACACAAAATTCACCAATTGTAAATTCAATAACATTTTACCAGCTATTGGATTAGAGCACGAAAGTATTCATTTAACCAACTGTGAGGGCATAGATAACTTAAAAGCAATTATCCCTGGGGAGTATTTAATAATCACTAATAACAATAGTGATAATGACGACGAATAGTTGATTTAGCTTTATTTTTTGTATTAAACGTAACGACTTATAATATTATATTATGGTAAATACAACCGATGAATAGACTAACAAAAATTCAAGATATTAATATCGGTGTTAAGATTATACCAGCTGATACCAATGTATACACACTTCAAGCGCCAACTAAGTTACTACTTCGCGATATCACCACGGACATAAATGGAGGCGTTTATATCGCCTCAGAGTCAATTGCTAGGTCGAAAGAAATATTACATTATATTACATCAAATGTAAACACATCAAATACACATACTGAGAAAATTGATGGATATGACGTAGAAACTAAAACCAATCCAAATGTAACATATGGGCGTATTAATACACTTATTGAGGATATCGATATTACAACCTCACACAACACAGTCGTAATGTATCCACCTATAAATCTAAGCAAGGAAACCGGATTTAGAACAGTTAAACAATTAATGGCCCAATACAATTACACAGAAGCCGCCCCTGTTTATATTCGTGGTGTAATTACTAAAACTCCCAAAGTGATTATTCTAATTACATCATTGAGCTTTTTAACATGTGTTGATGATAATTACATATCTTTACGTAAAGAATTCCTAAGCAAGTATGGGATAGTTAAAATTAATATCCATAACGATTGCATGGATAATACCAATACATTAATAACAGTGATAGCTAAGTTGCATTGTGATAACACAACTGTAAAACATGATAATGTAAAGTGTGTTGTTTATCCTCTCATGGGGACATTTAATGTTAATTTAGATAATCCTCTTGCCACCGTTGCGTATGAATATCATGAATTTGTGAATTATAAATCAAAATATATAACATTTTCAAGATATGTTGAAAACAATACCATGCAACGGGCTAGTAGCAACATGTTGCCCACTAATCTTTATCTTAATTCAGTTGACAGCGCGCGTATGCCTATTTCAATGGAAATTCGACCACCCACGCTCGGCAAAACAACAGATAGATCAGGATGCACTATAGTTTCTAGTGTAAAGATTATGTCTTTCGTGGATACGATGTTGTGTGAGAAATTTAATTCGTTTATTAATCAGATGCGTGATAAATATCATAGTATTTTCCTAATTAACTTTCGCGGGGTTGGTGTAGTTGGTGATAATGATACTTCGCCGCGTAAACGTATACCTTATAATGCCGTTTATGCTATTCTTAGTCGATTTTGTGATGAGATTATTTTCAAAGGAGTTATTGGTAATATACCTAAATTAATACAAGAAAGAGATAACCGAGATCCTCAATTCAAAAGATTAATGCAAATGAATGAACTTAACCATAAAGAAATACAACAATAAATAAAAAAACAAACTTTATAGCGCAATATTTTATCATTTATTGTTAAATTAAACATATATACTTATTATACTAGCTATTATACGAATAAGTTGACCTTGTTCCCGCGGGGTAACGAATGAATACTGATTCATTGCGGATAATGGCTATGTTAAATTATTTTCCGTCAGATTTGTCGTATTTCACGTCTATTATCGCTAGGTATATGGTTATATTTATTATAATGTGATTCGTCACTCTATCCCGTAGTAATAAATACAATCTTTACTCCATTTCGGCTTCCATTTGGAGTAAAAAATACCATCTTAGTTCACTCATGTATTTGGTTCTTAAAAGACCAAAAACACAAAGGCGATAATTTGATTGCGGGTTGATTATTACGACTACATGCGCCATCGCCGTTGTGGGATTGTATAAATCTTTCTTATTGTTGCTTGTATTTCAATAGGCGCCGATGCCGTCATTATTCTATTTTCATTTTTTGGATTTATGGTAACTCGTTTCACTCGTCCCATAAATACTCGGTCTCCACGCGTTTTGCTCGCTACGCTCACAAAGCCTCGCGTCACCCTCGATATTTAAGCTGACTTATGTAAACAGGTATTATACTAAAATATCGAGGGTGACGCGAGGCTTTGTGAGCGTAGCGAGCAAAACGCGTGGAGACCGAGTATTTATGGGACGAGTGAAACGAGTTACCATAAATCCAAAAAATAATACTCCCATTGCGCATAGATATTTAAGGATTTAATAAATTATTAATTTATTAAATTAGTGTTGATTTTTTGCGTTATTTTTTGCGAGATTACGTTCGGTGAGGGATTGCTCAAGCTCACGTATAACGGCATTGAAAAGTTGCGGAGAGATGGCGCCAGTGGCCGCTGCACATGATGGTGAAAAAGCTTTAACAATATTGTATTCAACAGGTATAATGGTAAATTTACCGATATATACCGGTGTCGTATAGTAAGTTAACCAACCAGATGCAAGGGTAATCTTATATACTTCAATAGTGTCCTTTGAGGGCGTTTGAGTGAAAACAAAACTACCACTAGGGAACTTTTCCAGTGGCGTGTCGGGTAAGATTTTAACAATGGTGTTGATATCACCACGTAGGTCAACAATACCCACTAATCTATCGTCAAATTCAATTGGAAAATTAAAATAAACAGGGTTATTATCCGCTAGATCCTTGGCGAATACAGCCGCGAGTTGAGGCAGCAGGCTAAGCGCCGTATCATAATCATCACAATTGGCTTTAATATGCACATGGTCGCATGGTGCATCATTTACACTGCTGCCATTATAAACTACGTTATAATCTCTGCAAACAACTAATTTATGATACATTATATAGTTATATAGATTAAATTGATCAATTTAATAAAGGATTTTAGTTAATATATATCAATACTTATACTTCATAATGGAAAAAATCAACAAATATTATTTGCTATGTGGTGTCGCCATAAAGACTACTCCTGTGGTCAATAATATTACACCTAATATTCGCGCGGTGTTTAATAATCGTTTGATCGATGTGTTGTTTAAGCATGATGATAAGAACCGATATAAAATACGCAATACTATTCTTGGAGGTGTTGAATTACCCGATGATCAAAAAATACAAGTGTTTCTGTAATACAATTAAAAATCAGTATGTTGTTAGTTTGACCTCGGTTAGTAAATCAGTAGTGGATATTTCTGTTTTAACATTGTTGTGCTTGTAGGTCGATGAACTGGTGTAGACCATTTTGTATTGACTATTCAATGTGGTTGTGAACGTCAATACAAATGAATCACAATTGAAATTATGACGCAAGATTGATTCATGGAACAATTTTACAAACAATAATGCGTTACGATCATCATTATTTACAACAGCCAACATTATTGTTGTGGCAAGATCAATATCGTATTCATACGCCCCAACATAATCGGTTATGTCTTTCATATTTTCATCCAGTGATGATTTCCTCACCATACCTTTAATTTCAATGCGGCCATGTTCTTCTCCATGCATAACCCATTTTATAATTACTGTTTTTGCATCAGGTGCAGTAATCTTAACCATTGTGTTGTTTGTATGTTGATATCTTATTTAACGTATTTAAACGCCATAAATTCAATTTTTGCCATTAAAACGGCAAAAAATAAACTAATGACAAGTGACTATTAATATGCAATTTGTAAACTAATAACTAATGAACTAAAACATACCTAGACAACTAATTCAGTTTCCGTTTGCCATGTTTTAAACATACCATTAACAAATCCAACTGATGTGATAACCCAATTAGAAGCTGGTAAAGATGGTAATTGATATAGTGTAAACTCACCACCGGATAGCATACCTGTAAATTTATAAATACCTATTAGGGTGCTAAAATACGTGGTATCATACGGTTGAATAACATTAAATATTTTTTTACCATACTTATAGAAACTACCATGTATTTTTTGGAGTCCGCCCCTAAATATACTTGTATTATATAACATACCTCCTTGGGGCGTTAAACCTTTACTACCATCATCTAATTCTATTGTTGCAATTTCAAGTTCAATATTGCTGAGGTTGGTGGAAATGCAAAGCGGGGACATTGGTGGTTCACTTGATGTTGGCGGTGCTACAGGCGCTTCAACTGGTGGTTCAATAGGTTCAGTAACATTTTCATCTGTGTCATTAAATTCTTCTTGGAAGTAAGAACGCTTCATTAGGGGTGGGGCAAACGTTCCATAGTAGCCTTTGTGATCATAAGTTGCAAGGAAATTAAAATTGTCGCCATTACACATGATCATAACGCTTGCAACATGAAACCAATTAGCATAAGCGTATAAATCCGCGCTGGTAGTGAAATTAAGTGGAGTGAAGGACATGATGTGTGAACTAAATTGTATAAACCACTTATAATTGCGCAAAATTCAATTTTTTACATAGTTTATTTACTTTAGTTTAATCTTGAGGCCGCTTAATTGGTCTAAAATGGCACGGTTTTGTTCCTCGAGGGTTGCGATGCGATTTTGCAAGGTGTCATTAGCGGCCTCAAGAGCAACTACCCGTGATTTTAATGCTTTAATACATGACATCATAACATACCGCATACTACCCTCGTTAATCACTTGTATAGGGTCATCATCGGGTGCTCCAAATTTCTTGTTATTATCATCGTGTATAGAATATTCAGTTGGAATTATACCTAATTTATCAGCAAATGCCCCATGGAATTCCTGTGCCACACAACCAATTTTTTTAACAGCATCAATGGGATCATTTTTGAAATTATAATTGTATACTTTGACATTATCGAGTTCACTTAATACATCTGTATAATTAATCTCATTATGTATATTTTTTGTTCTGATATCAGAAATAGCCGTCCAACTTCCAGCTCCAGTATTTGCATTAGCAGCAAGTTGTAAACCTGTAGTGCCGGTTGCGTTAGTTGCAAGATAATATCCGTTAACAAATTTTGTTACAAATCGATTCGCAGAACCACAATTAAAAGCCGTGCCTTCATTATCAGTTAAACAAACGCTACCACTCAAACCGGGCGTGATACTTGCTAGTCTACCACCTAGCAAACATGTGTTGTTGTTTTCTAGTGTATTTGCCAAACCGTATACGATAGCTGAGTCGAGACATGAACTACCACCCGTAGCGGAAATAGTGTTGTTATTACCAGCAATAATTGTGCAACCTGACATACCCGCGGCTGATGTAGAACTTGACGTAATTACATTAGCATAACCACCAGTTATGGTGTTGTATGGAGCACCTCCAGTGCTAGAAGTTGTGATTTGATTACCAGTGCCGCCAAGGATAACAGAGTAAGTAGTGCGATTAGATATAGTGGCTCCAGTTGCGCCAATGATGACGTTGCCTGTATTGGTGCCAGCTGTGCTATTGGATATAGTGCTGCTTATACTCCCCAACATACCGGCTGAAAGCACTGATCCTGAACTACTAGTTGATATAGTATTGGCTGTTCCACCAAGTATAACGTTTCTACCTGAATCAGTTGATGAACCAGATGTCATGTTATTAGTGCTACCTCCAATGATGGCGCTGTTAAACATCTGTGCTGTTGATGAAGTAGATATATCGTTGTCGAATCCACCGACAATACACGATCTAACCACTCGATTTGTGATAGTGTGAACATCGCCTCCTAAGATACAATTTTGTTGCATTGCGAAGGTTGTAGAGTTTGTAATGCTGCCACTTGTGCCGCCAATAATAGCACAAGTATTTACTTGCCCGGTGCTGGAACTATTAATTGTGTGTCCTGTTCCACCGCCAATAAGGTGATTATTACTGGTTGTTCCTGTAATTAAATGTGTATTACCACCTAGCATAGTGCTACCGTTAACGGCGCCAGTAATGTCGCTATTATCTGAGCCGATAACCGTATTATTTGACCCAGAAGAGCTAATTGTGGTTGTATTTGATGAGTTCATAATAATATTGCGCGCGCCTGCTGCATTTAACGTGCAGTTGGATGAACCAATAATACCACTGTTGTTACCACCTGTTATAGTATTACTTACACCGCAAATGGAAAAACCATTGTCCGATCCAGAATGTGTAATTGTATTGCCGCCCAAAGCAACTGTGCGCGTAGATGAACCCAAGTTAATTGTTAAGCCAAATCCAGCTATATTACTGTCACCTGCCGCCGAGCCACCCAAACCCAACAACGAGCTCGAGCATCCAAGGCCAGTGCCACCCAATATAACATTAAAACTACCAGTTGTATTACTACCGTTTAATATTATATTACGTGTTCCACCACCTACAGTAGTTCCAGAAAATGCGATATTATCAGCTGTAATTATTGACATTTGAGAATTTTATAGATGTGATCACTATGATATATATTAACAATGATAAAATTGAATACACTGACTTGTTAATTATGTGATTTTATAGGTCCGATAATTATGTCTAGATATTGCAACTGTGGTAGCCGAATCAGACATACTAGATATAATGAAGAAACTGACGATAAAAAAATTGGAAAAAAGTTATCAACTGATGTTATAATTGATAAAATATGTAAGTATATAAGCAAAAGACGCTTGTGTGAACATATTTATATATCTGTCATCGATAGAGCGGGCCAACCGATGACTAAACGTATCATGAAAGCGCTGGCATCGAAAACAAATTTGGGCCGAAATTGGAATGATAATATCCACTATGAGAGTTTCTGTTGCTGTTATCTTGAGCAATCAGAACCATTAATCGGAACTAAATACACCATAACTGATAGTTATGAAATTTACAAAAAACACATACGTGGGAATCATATTATAATACACGATAGTATGAGAACTCCCAGATATACAATGATGGAACTTGAGCCAGTATTTTCCAATGATAAATGGAAAAATTTAATGATAATAGCTGTTTTCACTAAATCTCGCTGCCCTCAACGTTTAAATGCCGATATTAAAAAAGAAGTAACTGACATAGCTAAAAACAAAGGTTGGTTATACTCGATTAAGAATGAAAAAAGATATAGAAGCGCTATGTATTACATAGATATTAAATTAACTAGGATTTGATTGACTGATAACATTACAGCCCACTAACTACATTTTTTGTAATATACTTTGTAGTCGCCGCATTCGTCGCAGATAAATGGCGTAGTTGAGTTTGTGTATTGCGTTAATATTTCCAACCGTGACATTATCACTGCGTTAGGTAATTCCAAGTGGCACAGCTTTGTCAACCTTACATCACAACAACTAACGATCTTGCCAACATTTCCGCTAAATATTGTGTCCGTGAAGTATCTTACTTTGTAAGCACTATTGCCAATGTGTATTTTTTCACTAACTGGCGATGTTGTGTTGTGGTTAAAACCTGTATAATATTGCGTAAATGAATTTGAGTTACCCATTTAGTATGATAACAACCACCACTAAATATTCAAATTTATCAAAAAAATAAACTATTCCATTGTAATTACTTGATTTGGCGTAATTCTCGGCGGATAGTATTCTGGAATGCTTGATTCTTTATATTCTGCTATAACTTTCCCTTTCCTATCATACTCAATAACATGATAGTTGTCGTCATACCAAATCGTATATTTACATATATCTGAAATCTTACTAGTATTAAGTATCAATCGGCATATCAAGCCATCGGCTTCGCGGTCGTAGTATTTAAATACGTGTGAAATTGGCGTTATTGTCCATTCGACTGTATTTGGTCGTTTCCATTCATCAATATCCCTACCCGAAATTAATATTTTAGGAGTTAAATCAACTACCTTTCGGCCTTTTGTAAATACCTTCACATGACATAAATTAAAAGATAAACGCGTGAGTTTAATGATATAACTACCGATTATCGTGTAGCATATTGCCGGCCTAGCAACCAGCTTTTGAATATCAAAATTATACACCAACGTTGGTTTAAGACTAAATCTGATCACTAACTGGGACTCAATTGATAACAATCGCCTATACACAGTGCAGCATTCGCGCAATTTAACATAAGCTTGTAATTTACATAACGCAATTAGTTTAATAATATCATTTGGAAATACGCAATAATTCATCGTGTATAGCGTCTAATATATTATAACTACATATCCTGATTCAAATTTATACTTTTTAAGGTATTACCTTAAAGGTTACACTTTTTGCTTGACCGTGTAATAAACGTAATCATTACCATTTACGACTGAAACATTTTTATCAAAGTGTTTTGTGAGTAATGGTATCATACATGCTTGTTTTTGTTTACATTCGCACATTATATCAATATCATATTTAACACAAACGCGCAATATGTCACTCGGAATTTCACTAATATAGTCACTATGAGTGCCGATTCTCATACCTTCGGCTTGTTCGCTATAGTGGCACTTTGGTTTGATGCCTCTGCGGCGCCAAATTGCCACTATACGTTCGATTATGTCAGTTGAATTGGGCCCAAATGATAAATCAACAGGTGTAAATGTATCATCAGTGGAGAAGTCATTGGATAATTCACAACATTGATCTGTTTTAAGCGGTGCGTTAAGTGGCGTATTAAGTGATGCTTTAAGAGCCGCCTTTTCAGCGGCATGAGCTGCTTTTGTAGCTTTCGATTCGTGTATTTTTTGATAACAAATATTATGGAACCAATCAATCACTAACGGTATATCATATTTTTCACACCAAGGTAATAAGTCTAATACACCATAACTGTATTCATCGTTTTCAAGAACAATAAATTGGCGTATTTGCATCGGTAATGATTGATAAGCCTTGCACCACCTCGCCATTGTTTCCTCTTTGTTACCATATACGCCGCCTCCATGGATCACCATAACACTACCAAGCTGCGGCGTCAATCCCATTGCTGTGAAGATGTCTGCATGCGTTGCTAGATCCAATTTGCTGCGTTCAAGAACATCTCCACGTGGTGTTCCTAGTTGCACAAATTGACCTGGATGAGCTGTGATTCTCATCCCATGCGATCGCGCAATGGTGCCTAATTCGCGCAAATAAGGTAACGCAAAGCTTATGTTATAGTCAGCAATTGCGCTACCGGCCAAGTGATTATTAATATGCGGGAAAAGTTCACTCGTGAGCCGAAAGAATCTAATACCATGTTTTTCATTCCATTGTAATATTAATTTTGTATCTTGTATGTTTTCTATAGCAAGTTTACGCGCGAGCTCCACGCCGCCTCGTGTGGTATCTGTAAGTGTTTTCAACACCATTCCTCGGGAACTAAAAATACCCTGTTCTCTTAATTCCGTATTAATACACGCGTATCCCAATCTAATGCTCATATTTTTTTATTATGATTAACACACACCCGATATATATAATAAAAAATAAAGACTTGGTTGTAAGTTTGTTAATTTGAGAAATAAGGCGCAAATAATACCGATTCAATAATAGGCCTAAAGATGCTAGTAAAAACCACATCAAGTAAGAATCCACAACAATTAAATGAGTAGTAATATTTACCATAAATCACGCGCGTATGCCACCTCTCACACCCGTGAATATCTCGCCCACTATCGCCCCATATTTTACTTTTATCGAGATTAAAAACCAAACTGATGTTTTTTTCATCACATTTTATTCGCAAACTCGGTTCTTCATCATTGTTTCTACGTATTATCCAAATATACCATTGTTCATAGTGTATATACTCAACATTACTCCATTTATTATGAAAATGCAAATACCCGATATAATCTTTAGTTTTGGCATTATATTTCGTCAATAAACTGGCACTAATGTCTATTTTTGACAACTTGCGACAACAACGTTTTAATACCCCCAATGTAAAAATATTATAACCTGCAATTTGAATGAATATTTCAATCGGAAATACGCATTCGATATTCATTGTTTTATCCACACTCCACAATAATTCATTTTTTATTTGCTTCGCAAATGTCGGGCTCCACGCGTTTTCTTGTTTCGGCATGGCTGCGCCATTGCCTCCACCGAAAGCCCCGCGTCACCCTCGGTATTAAAGATAACTTCAGCTAACATAAGTCGACAAAAAGGTATCTTTAATATGGAGCCCGACAATCACGAAGCAAATAAAAAATAAAATCCAGTTATCAATTATAGCACTTTTACATCCACTATATATTTAGTTTCTATATCCAATGAAACTTCCAAACAACATTTACCTTTTAGCGCCATAATGTTAAATCTAAATGTAGTTTTAGGGTTTATTTCAAATAAACTATCGTTGATAGTATCGTAGCTTATCCTACCATCGTGTGATATCCATTTGCCCATACAAATGTCGTAATGTAAATTTCTAATCAAACATTCACCGGTTGATTTTATCAATACATTAATAATATTGTTGCCGAGTGAAGCGTAAGCCCCAGCTGTTTTCATTCTTGTATATATAATGAAATCATCCAAATCCAAATACCACCGCCACTCGGGGTCATAAAACGACATATAAGTGCCGTGTTTGTTTATCCTTACAGTTTTTGTGGAAATGTCCAACATTTGATTGAACCATTTACATGTTTGGTTAAATTTACCTTTTAATATCGGTGAGCCAAAGCTTATTATACGTATAACTATGTCAAGTGGGATCTCAATGTATTCTACGGCATTTGTAGATGTCATCGTGACTGTTTTGTTTATTAAATAAATGATTAGATATTCAAATTTAAAATTTCAAAACTTTATCTCATACCATGATGTTAATTGGCTAATAGGCCGTATGGATATGTGTAATTGATAGTTTATGCACTTGTGATCATTAAGATCATCAAACCCATTGAAATCTCTGCAAACATTGTAAATGTAATCAAACCCGCAAACGGATTTAAATATAGTTGGTGCCATTTTAAGTATCGTATTGCCGGTATTTTTGTCAAAATACAAATTTCTAGTTTTTTCCACGGTGTGTATAGACCAAATCTTTAATCTGTGGTTAAATATCTCTATCTTCATGTATTCGTCTGGCGGTGTGTTGTAATAGTTGTGAATTATCCAATCACCTATACGGAAGTAATCAACGGGCTGTCCATCGGCTAATTCACTAACTATACGCGTTATTTGATTACAACGCCATTGTTTATACACATTACGCGTTTTAGGCGGCTTTGTAGGCCATTTAAGGTAATACAAATCACGGCATGTTGATGCAATATTATACGCCACAAATTCGTCCATTTGGCCTATATGTTCAAATATTTCTGGTGGAAAAATAGCAAAGTCCATAACAAAAATGAATTCTCGTATGTTATTTACAATAAAACTAATCTAGATATGTTACAAGTTCTACAAGCTTTAATTGCTTATTTAATATCAACCATAATACCAATAGTATGTGCTTTAGGTTTACATTACACCTTGATATCGTTGCAACGATACAAAATTATAGGAGTTAAGATATGTAATTCTTGTCAACATAATCATCATTCCGATGTGAATTGTAACGCGTGTGAAATACCTAGCGCGGGAGACTGTTCGCGCTGTAAACACCCACACAGTGCACACATAGGTATATCTTACCCAACTACAACACACTCAAAGATCATAAATTGTGATTGCGGCGGCAAAATATCGGAATATAAAACATCTATGTTTGGATATAAGCGTGAATTGATAAATCCCAAGGATTACATCGCAGACTCAGATGGTGTTATTACGGTTGGTGGTCGTCCGCTTTATGTTCACGTAAATGAATATTTGACAACAGAACAAGTAATTACAGGTGAGCAAGAAGTTCTCTATACGGCCACATTAAAAGTTCCTACGGGTCAAAAGAAAACCATCAAAACACGCAAACAGGTGGAAGTTGAAACAACAACGATGCAGCATAAACGCAAGCCAGTAACTACTACTGAACATACTACCCAATTTGGTATGATATCACCTTCTCACCTTACCAGATATATTCCAAATCAAGCAAGTGGATATGGTCAAGGATGGAGATATAAACACTCACCGGCGCAATATGGGCAAATCCCAACCACCCGAACAACCACAAAATATATTGATGAATATATACCAGTTGTAAATAAATCGTTGCAATGGCGGGACGTGGAGGAAACAATAGATGTAACTGAACCACGGCAACAAACTTTAACAAAACTTGTGCCGGTTTATGAGACAAGACAGGTAAAAAAACGCGAATATTCCTTTACTTGTGCTTGCAAAGCTTGTTTGTGCCCATCGTGCATTTATACAGCATGTGAATGTTCAAAATGCAATTGTTCAACTTGTAAAACCAATGCATACTTACCTAAATTAGCCATTATGTGGATTGTCGTCACAACTTCAGTATTTATTGGTGTTATACCTATCATAATGGGTATTGAATCATCACGCGATATGTGGCCTGGTTTGACATCTATATCGCCGCGTATTAATCTAGGGTTTATATTTGTGATACTGGGCATTAGTATATGGATATCATTAATTATTTCTACAATTTGGTTGATATCGGAATATCGCGCGGTGGGGGTCCATTCATTAGGTAATGGAACCACCCGTATCCTTACAGTGGCGTGTTTAATTGCCGTTGTGCTAACTTTACAACTAACTTCAGTCGTCGCCACGGCAGCTTTACCACTAGTTGCTATGTTTAATGACACACCAATAGATATAATTAAATGTTACGTAGTGTGTATTTGCATGGTTGTTGTATATATTATGATGTGGATTGTGTATATATGCCTACGAAATAAAATAAGAACATGGATACAACCCGTTGACTATATTGATATTTCAAGTAGTAGCTCATACGGCTCTATTTAGATAAAAAAAATTATATATTTTTTACACAATTTGTCCCCACGCGAACCCATCCTTCATTATAAACATCGCGTATTATATTCCATGAATCGTCAAATTCGAAAACTTTGTAGTGATCACCAAACCATATTTTATAAGTTTGATTTTTTGTTAATAATGAAGTCACATGGACTAAAGTTTTAACAGTAACGCGGTGAGGTGTGCCAAGAGTATTATTTGGCACCGTTAGATTAGTAATATAGTAATCAGTTATTACGTTATTACCCCATATTCGTTTGCGTATACGATTGTCGCGCGGAATGGATACTCTGGTTGAGTATCTGGGAGCTTTATCCGACAACGGGTTGCTTAAACAATGTAGCACGTAGGTTGTTTTTGTGACTACGCCATCGGTTGCTTTAAGCTCGTGTAATTGCCCATCAACGTAGTATTGACGCAACTTATATAGGCCGCGTTGCGCAAACAATAAGTGTCTTGTTTTACCTTCATAATTTGGTAAATTTATCATACTTGGTAGACTAATCATGCTCATAAACCTGCAACATTTTCTTAATGCTAGAGCGATGCTAGCATCGAATTTGGCAATTCGATGCCATAATTCAATCGGAATCACACACTTTTCCATATTAACTAATATCAAATATACTAAGGTTTACCACAAGGGTAATATACTCCGATAATATAATATAATTAATTATATTCATTTTTATTTGCGAGCCTCGTTTCACTCGTCCCACAAATACTCGGTCTCCACGCGTTTTGCTCGCTACGCTCACAAAGCCTCGCGTCACCCTCGATATTTTTTTGAGCCTAAATAGTAACTTTTGGGTGACTTATGATATCTCAAGGTGCCTCTTATGTAAGCGCTAAGTCACCCAAAAGTTACTATTTAGGCTCAAAAAAATATCGAGGATGTTGGGCAGGGCCGAGTGGCCCGCCCTTTACACGGGGCTTTCAGGCCACCCACCCGAAGGGTGGTGTCCATAGCGAAGCTATAGTCCGAAGGACGAAGAAAACACGTTGCGGAGCAACGGGCCCTAGGCCTTCGGCCGTGGGGTCCCGTGGAGACCGAGTATTTGCAAGGCGGAGCGAAGCAAAGCCGCCGCAAATTAAGCTGCACTCACGGATTGCCAGCTAGTGGCACCCACTGCAACTAATTGCACCATGCCGGCAGCAGCTACAGCCAATGGATTATTGGCGCCAAGTGCGTTAATGCTATCGCCTGTTCCAGGGAACAAGTTTAATGAATTGGCACCGTTGTTTTTAACAATAATCATGTCGCCGAGCCAATCAGCGGCAAGAGGAAGCTTGATGCTATCAGCAATAGTTGCAACTGTAGTAACAATGTTTGTAACAGTAGTGAGTTGCGTAGCACTACCTTGACCTCCACCAGCAAATGCGGTAATACCCGTGGTTGCACCGAATGGCGAGCTAAAGGTTAACGAAGATGTGCTGGTGGCCTTGAGAACTTGGCGAATAGTGGGCGCAGAGCCACCAATGGCAACTGCATTACCGGCAATAAGCAAGTTATTGCTAGCAATCGTGTTACTGGGATCAATCATGATCTTGTTGGTAAAGATATCAGAAGTTGATCTACCAACTAAACGATAGCCGGTGTTTTCCAACTCAACGTTATCATAACATAATGCAGTAGCGCCGATATCATCGATACACAATGTCACGTTTTTACGTGTGAATGACATTTTATGTAGTTGTCGTTATATGATCTATATTAATAAAGCAAAGTTTAATTTGAATCTAATTAAATTTACGTTATGTGATATAATAAATACTAGTTTACACATACAATTAATTATAATTAAATTATGGTGGCTATATCACCACTTGCAAATATAACAGCAGCTTCTGCTATTCGAACATTAGTAATCATAATAGTGCTTGTAATCATATATCGTGGATTCAACACGCTCAATGTGCACACTTATGAAAACTATTTACAAGGTATATGGGTAACAGATGCAACATTTGCGCAGGAGGCCGAAGTCACTAATATGATGATGTATATAGATGAACCGGAGGACGGATGGTTCAGCACAACGCGCTTATGCTACCTTATTGTAGATGATGTGCAACAACTAATTACAATGAATTACCGTAAGGGTAGCTCAGGCGCCGTAATAGGCGAATACAAGATAACTCCCAGTATACAACCCGAGCCCGACGATCAGTTAATTTGGGACTGTGACAAAATAACAATTATTACTGATATGCGAAGAGGTATACTAACAATTTATAACGAAGATGTCATACTTGCCGTTATGTATAAAGCAAACGATATTAGTGATATATTGAAGTAATTTGCTGCGCCCGCGCTTCGCTTGGTCTTGCAAATACTCGGTCTCCACG
>ERZ778018.519-NODE-519-length-54733-cov-14.516862_pt1 | contig 54733 bp, 52 predicted proteins | sample MGYA00375748_ERZ778018 | MGnify/ENA primary metagenome ERZ778018 (study PRJEB29350, sample SAMN05509839) | bioreactor metagenome | biome: bioreactor; material: wastewater | place: South Africa: University of Cape Town | collected 2014-04-22 ... | reverse complement strand
CCGCCGGTGGCCGCCGCCCTCCGGCGTCGACGGGCTCGCAGGGCCGCCGTCACCGCCGTGACCGCAGCAGTGGCCACGAACGCCAGCACCGCTATCACATTGCCCACACCACCGAGCTGCCATACCGAAGTCGCACCGCGCAGGTCGCCGCCGGCCACGCGCACCAGCAGTGCCACGTGCAACAGCAGCGCGGGGGCGTACATCACCGGGTGGTACGGCAGCGGACGGCGCAGCACCGCAGGCAGGATCACCGGGGCGTGGGCGAAGATCATCGACATCGTGAAGCCGAGGAACACCGCGTGTACCACCGCGTCGTAGGCCCCGCCGGACAACGGGTTCGGTACCAGCAGCAGCGTCCCTCCGGCCACGCCCAGCCAGGCGTACCCGGCCAGCAGGCAGGCGGCGCTGAACCGTGGCAGACCCGCAGCGCCCAGCATCCGCCGCGCCACATCGACCCGCAGCAGTGCGACGACGGTGGCCAGCAGCGCGGCGCCCAGCACCGGCGGCCCCCAGGCCGGGAACAGCAGCGCCAGTACGATCACCGCCAGCAGGGCGACAGCGCAGGCCAGCACGGTGTTCTCAGCGACGCCACCGGTCAGGCCGAGCCGGGCCAACTCCATCCGCTCGCCCGCAATCAGCAGCACCACGAAGCCGATCAACCACCCCAGGAATGCCGTCGTCGGTACGCCACCGGTGAACAGCACGGCCGCGCCCACCGCGCAGGCGGCACCCAGCGCCTGCACCAGCACCGCGGCATCCCGGCGACGTCGCCAGAGCGGCACGAAGATCGCCGCCTGCACCGCGGTCCCGGCGATCAGCAGGGCCCCCGCCAGCCGCAGCGGCAGCGGGGAAACCAGTGCGACGCCACCCAGACCGATCAGCGCAGGAGCGGCGAACCCCCACCACCGGCCCAGGGCCACCGCGCGTTCCAGCGCGATCAGTGTGCCCACGAAGCCGAGCACCATGAGCACGCCGTGCACCGACGCCACCCGGTCGCCGTCCACCGGGGCACCGACGCCGAGCAGCAGCAGCGCGGCGTCCAGGCCGGCCAGCAGCGCGAACCCCCCGCCGGCCAGCAACAGCAGCCGTCCCACCAGGGGTCGTGGCTCGCGGGGTCTGCCGGTGCCCGACGCCCGCGGGCCGATACGGCTGTCGGTCGCCACGGGCGTCACGGTGTGGGGCGCAGCGTCAGCCGGCAGGCCCCGGGCTCGGCGAAGGCCTCCAGGTCGGCTCCGTCCGGCTGGCCCCCGAGCCGATCCAATACCCCGCGCACGATGCCCAGGTGAACCTCGCAGACCACCTCGGGATTGCGTCGCGCGGCATCCAGCAGCGGGCAGGTCGTCAGCCGATGGGTGTGCGGCGCCTGCGCGGGCTCGGGTTGGAATCGCAGGTCGCGCAGCAGGTCGATGACCGTCCCGGACGGGTCCGGTGCATCCGTGGACCGCGGGTCCCCACTGTGGTCCAGTCGCTGCTCGGCCAGCGTTCGGCCCCACCGCTCGCCGGCCTGTCGGGCCATTCCGCGGGGATCCGGATTGCTGCTGGCCACCTGCTCGATCAGCGCCGCAGCCAGTGCGGCGTACTCGTGTCCGCCGGATTCCAGGTCGTTCTCCTCGTCGACCGGCGAGTGCGACGGACCGATCGCGCGGTACAGCCACGCGGGGCGTCCGCGACCCGCGGGGCGCGACCGCAGCCGTTCCACCAGACCGTCCGCGGTCAGCTTGTCCAGGTGCTCGCGGACCGTGTTTTGGTGCTGGCCCAACCGGTCGGCGAGCACGGTCACCGTGATGGCATCGCCGGCCACGATGAGTGCCCGTTGCACGGCTGCGCGAGCCGCAGACATGCGGGGCATCGCGGGGCGGGCCCGCCGGGGTCCCAGTGCCAGGGTCGCGAGTCTGGCCGGCGTGGACGAGCCTGAACTATTTATCACGGCACCGACTGTAATAAACTTGGGGCCGACCCGCTACTGTCGGAGTCGTCACCCCCGCGGGTGATCTCGCCCGGCAGCCGCAGGGCAACCGCAGACCGCTTCGTCACCGGAGGCCCGACCACATGACCACGTCCGTCGTCCTTGCCAGCAACGCGTCCGACTCCGCCGCCGTGGAGACCATCACTCAGCATCACGCCGAGCTGGTGGGCACCGTCATCGCGCACAGCACCGCCCTGCTGGATGCGTCCTCTGCGGGGAGCATCGAGGGGGCCTCCACGGCCCGCCGGGACCTGGTGCTGTTCTGCCGTGGTGATCTGCTGCCGCACGCCATCGCCGAGGAGGACACCCTCTATGCGCTGGCCCGTACCCTGCCCGAGACCCGGATGCTAGTCGAGGCGATGATCGCCGAGCACCGGGTGCTCGCGGACCTGATCGACGATCTGGCGGAAGCCACTACGCCGCTGGGCGCTTCGGCCGCCGCGCACGCGCTGCGGGTGCTGTTCGAGCTGCACGCGGACAAGGAGAACGAGTTCGTCCTGCCGGCCCTCGCTCAGAGCCCGGCGGTGTCGCTGACCGAGGGTCTGGATCAGATGCACCGCACCTTTGCCGAGTTGCAGGCTGCCGCGCAGGGCGGCGGGTGTGGGTGCGGCGGTGGTGGCTGTGGCTGCGGTGGGCACGGCGACAGTGCGGGCGGGTGTGGTTGCGGTGGGCATGGCGGTGCCGAGGCCGCCGGTGGCTGCGCCTGCGGTGGACACGGCGGTGACGAGCCGGCCGGAGCGCACACCCATGGTGGTGACGAGGTCTCCGGTGGCTGTGCCTGTGGCGGGCACGACGAGCCGGGACGGCCGGTGCTCGATGCTCGGCAGGTGCCGCACAACATCCGGCATGCGACGGTATTCGGCGCGCTGGACGCGGTGCGCCCCGGTGCCGGGCTCGAACTCATCGCACCGCACGACCCGCTGCCGCTGCTCGCGCAGATCGAGCAGCGCAATCCCGGGGCCTTCGAGGTCACCTATCTGGAGCGCGGGCCGGAGACGTGGCGGCTGGCGCTCGACCGGCGGGTGACGGTCTGAACCGACCGGTGCCCCCGGGCTTCGCCGCGCTAGACGCGCGCGGGCAGGTGCGGCTCGATCTCGCGCAGGATGGCGGCGCGCGGCCTGGCGCCGATCGTCTGACTGACGACCTCGCCGTCGACGAACAGGGCAAGCGTCGGCATGCCCAGTACCTGGTACCGCTGGCTGGTCAGCGGATTGACGTCCACGTCGAGTGAGAGCACCGTCAGTCGGTCGGCCTCGTCGTTCGCGATGCGGGCAAGCACCGGGGCGATCATGGTGCAGGGCGGGCACCAGTCCGCGGTGAACTCGACCAGCACCGGCCGGTCGGCGGCGAGTACGTCGGCGGCGAAGCGGTCGTCGGACGTGGCGTTGATGGTCATGGGTTCCTCTCGGCGGAGTTGGGATTGGTGGCGCATCAGTCGTTGACCTGAGCGACCAGGCGATCGTGCGGACTCACCTGCTGGCCGCACTCGCACACCAGCACGGCGCTGACCCGGCCACCGCAGGCGACGTGTCGATAGTCCAGCCGGGCCAGCGATCCGTGGTGCTTCTCGCTCCACTGGGCGAGGGCGGCCTGCAGCGGAATCAGGTCGATACCCGCCTCGGTCAGCAGGTATTCGGCGTGCGCACGGCGGCCAGGGGCCCGGTAGCTGCGGGTCGCCAGAATGCCGGCGTCGACCAGCCGGCGCAGTCGGTCGGCCAGCACAGCACGGGGCACGCCCGTGCTGGCCTGAAGTTCGTCAAAGCGCCGCCGCCCGAGGGAGACCGCCCGCACGATGAGCAGCGCCCAGCGCTCGGCCACCAGCCGGAGCGCCTCATCCATAGTTCTGAGTCTAGATCATGAACTCAGCTGTCGCAACGCGCCCGGGTCGACGGCGTCCGATGGAGCGACGACGGGGCAGGAGATCAGCGGTCGGAACGCTGCAGCAGCGCGCTTCGGACGCGGTCAGGTGGTGGATTGGTCCACACGGCCTCGGTGCCGATCAGCACGGTGGGCACCGTCTCGTTGCCGTCGTTGATCCCGCGCACCCGGGCGGCGGCGTCCTGGTCCGCCCAGATGTTCACCCACACCGCCCGCTCCCGCAGTGATCCCAGCGAGCGCCGCAGCCGCGCGCAGAACGCGCAGCCGGGACGCCAGTAGATCACCACCGCACCCTCGGACTCGGCACGGCGCCGAGCCTCTACCTCGGGGACGGTCGTCCCCCGGCGCAACGGCGAGACCCACCACGCGACAAGGAGTTCGATGACACCAACGGCGATGGCGATCGGCCAGGTCGACCACGTGAGGTAGACGACGAACCCGCCGATCACCAGGATGGAGATCGACGCCGACCAATGCGAGAACCACGAACTCATTGCACCCAGTCTAGGTAACGATCGCCTGGGCGCTTGCCAACCCGGTCGATGCCCAGCACCGTCGAGGATGTCCGGCCGCTGGCGACGCAAGCCGCTGATCTCGCACGAGCCTGGAACGGCGGCCCGAGACGATCGGGCGCCGGCAGGGGCGCTCAGGCCGCGGGCGTGGCAACCCCCGGTGGTGCGAAGCGTCGCCCGGTGGCCCGCTCCGAGACACCGGTGCGGTCCAGGTACGGGGTGATGCCGCCCAGCCAGAACGGCCAGCCGGCCCCGGTGAGCATGGCCAGATCGATGTCGGCGGCATCGGCCACCACGCCCTCGTCGAGCATCAGTCGGGCCTCGGTGGCCAGCGCCGCCAGTGCCCGGTCCCGGACCTGCTCACCGGTGGACGGTCGGTCGCCCTGCTGCCACAGCGCGGCGATCTCCGGGTCCAGCGACTGCGCGCCGGTCTCGTCGAAGCTCACCAGCGTCCGGTGCCCGGATTCCACGATGCGGCGCAGGTTCTCGCTGACCGTGAACCGGTCGGGGAACGCCGCGGTCAGCGTCTCGGTGACGTGTAGCGCCACCGCCGGGCCGACCAGTTGCAGCAGCATGATCGGCGTCATGGGCAGGCCCAGCGGCGCGAGTGCCGCGTCCGCCACGGCCGGATCGGTGCCCTCGTCAATGGCAGCGATGATCTCGCCCATGAACCGGGTGAGCAGCCTGTTCACCACGAACGCGGGTGCGTCGGCGACCAGGATCGGCCCCTTACGCAGTGCCTTCGCAACGGCGAAAGCCGTTGCCAGCGAAGCGTCGTCAGTCGTCCCGGCCCCGCCGGCCCGAGGCGAAGACACCGTGCGGGCGATCTCCAGCAGCGGCAGCACCGCCACCGGGTTGAAGAAGTGGAATCCCACCACTCGCTCGGGGTGTGCCAGGTCGGCGGCCATGTCCGCTACCGACAGCGAGGACGTGTTGGTGGCCAGCACGGTCGTGGACGGCACGTGCCGCTCCAACTCGGCAAACACCTTCTTCTTGACGGCCATTTCCTCGAACACCGCTTCGATCACGAAATCGGCCTCGGAGAATGCCGAGTAGTCCAGCGACCCGGTGACCAACGCAGCCAACCGATTCGCCTCGTCCGGCGAGATGCGCCGTTTCCCCTTCAGCGAATCGATCTCCCGGTTGACCCCCGCAAGGCCCTTGTCCAGGCGCTCCTGGTCGACGTCGGTCATCACCACCGGGACATGCAGCCGCCGCGCGAAGAGCAGCGCGAGTTGCGATGCCATCAGTCCCGCGCCGACCACTCCGACCTTCGTCACCGGCCGTGCCAGCGACGCATCCGGCGCACCGACCGGTCTGCGGGCCCGCTTCTGAGTGAGGTCGAAGGCGTAGATGCCGGCCCGGAACTCCGGCGAGCAGATCAGATCGGCCAGCGCCTCGTCTTCGAACGCGAAACCCTCGGTCAGGTCGGCGGTGCGCGCCAGTGTGAGAGCTTCCAGCGCGCGGTACGGGGCGGGGGAGGCGCCGTGGGTGCGCATATCGGCGATCAGCTTGCCGCGCTGCAGCGCCGCCGTCCATGCTGCTTCGGCCCCGTCACCGCTTCGATAATCGGTGCGCGGCACCGTGATCGAGCCGTCCAGCACACCTGCCAGCCAGGCCAGCGACTGCTCCAGGTAGTCGGCTCCATCCAGCACCACATCCACCAGGCCGAGTTCGAGGGCCTGCGCGGGCCCCAGCATCCGGTTGGTGTTCAGTGCGTTTTCGATGATGATCGTCACCGCCGATTCCGGGCCGGCGATGCGCGGCAGCAACTGGGTGCCGCCCCAGCCCGGCAGGATGCCCAGGAAACACTCCGGCAGCGCCAGCATGGCGGCGTTGGATGCCAGCGTCCGGTAGTGGCAGTGCAGCGCGATCTCCACACCGCCACCCAGCGCCGCGCCGTTGACGAACGCGAACGTGGGGATCTCACTGTCCCGCAGTCGGCGGAACACCTGGTGCCCCAGCGCCCCGATGGCGTGCGCGGTGTCCCGGCCGGTGATCGCGCCGATGCCGGACAGGTCGGCGCCGGCGGCGAACACGAACGGCTTGCCGGTGACGGCGATGGCGGCCGGCTTCGCGGCGAGCGCGGCATCCAGCGCGGCGTCGATGTTCGCCAGCCCGGCCGGGCCGAACGTGGTGGGACGGGTGTGATCCTTGCCGTTGTCCAGGGTGATCAGCGCGACCTGCCCGTCCACCCCCGGTACGTCGATCAGCTTCAGGTAGGCCTCGGTGACGACTTCGCCGGGAATCTGGAGTCCGTTCTCGTTCATGCCTGCGCTCCGTTCGTGGTGTCGCCCTCGAAGTGCGGGTTCTCCCAGATCACGCTGCCGCCCATGCCCAGACCCACGCACATGGTGGTCAGCCCGTAGCGCACGTCGGGTCGCTCGGCGAACTCGCGGGCCAGCTGGATCATCAGCCGCACCCCGGACGACGCCAGCGGATGGCCCATGGCGATCGCGCCGCCGTATGGATTGACCCGCGGCTCGTCGTCGGCCAGCCCGAAGTGCTCGGTGAAGGCCAGCACCTGGACGGCGAACGCCTCGTTGATCTCGATCAGGCCGAGATCGTCCATCGTCAGACCCGTTCTCGCCAGGACCTTCTCGGTTGCGGGGATCGGACCGGTGCCCATGGTCTCCGGATCGACACCCGCGAAGGCGAACCCGACCATCCGCATCCGGATCGGCAAGCCCAGCTCCGCTGCCACGTCCGCAGCCGCCAGTAAACAGCCCGTGGCACCGTCGGTCAGGCCCGACGAGTTGCCGGCGGTCACCCGGCCGTGCGGCCGGAACGGGGTGCGCAGGTTCGCCAGGCCCTCGACGGTGGTCTCCGGACGGGCCAGCTCATCGGCGGTGGCCAGGCCCCAGCCGTCCGAGGCCGAACGGGTCGCGACCGGCACCAGGTCCGGAGTGATCTTGCCGGCGGCCAGTGCCGTGGCGTATCGGTGCTGGCTGGCGGCGGCGAACGCATCAGCCCGCGCCTTGGTCAGGCCGGGCCAGCGGTCGTGCAGGTTTTCCGCGGTGGCGCCCATGTTCAGCGCGGCCGGGTCCACCAGCTTGTCCGCCACGAACCGCGGATTGGGATCGGCGCCCTGGCCCATCGGGTGGTGGCCCATGTGCTCCACCCCGCCGGCGATTGCGACATCGTAAGCGCCGACTGCGATCCCGGAGGCGACGGTCGTGACCGCCGTCATCGCTCCCGCGCACATTCGGTCGATGGCGAAGCCGGGTACCGACCGGGGCAACCCGGCCAGCAGCGCGGCGACTCGGCCAATGGTCAGCCCCTGGTCGCCGGTCTGGGTGGCGGCGGCGATGGCGACCTCGTCGATCCGCTCCGGCGGCAGTTCCGGGTGTCGCCGCACGAGTTCTCGGATGACCTTGACCACCAGGTCGTCGGCCCGGGTCTGGGCGTACTGCCCCTTGTCGCCGGCTCGACCGAACGGGGTGCGGGCCCCATCGACGAAGACCACGTCGTGCAGGGTGCGTGTTGGTCCCATGATTCTCCCTGAGCGTGCGGTGACGGACGATCGCGGCGGCCGCCCGGCACCATGGTACCGGGAAGCTACTCGTCGGTAACTTCGACGCGTCGGCGGTCAGCCGGCGGTGCTCACGCCGTGGCGCTCAGCGCGGAGGCCAACAGCGGGGCGACGAGTTCGATCTGCCACGGCCGAGCCCCCCCGGCGGCCAGTACCGCCGGGATCTCGGCAGCGGCTGGCGGTCTCCACAGCACCGAGCGCACCAGGTGCGGGCTCATCAGATTCTCCACCGGTACTGCGAGCCGATCCGACAGGTCGGCCAGTGCCGCGCGGGAGGCCTCCAGTCGCGCACCGGCCGCGGGATCCTTGGCGGCCCACCGGCCCGGCGTCGGTGGGCCCTCGGCCGGCAAGCGCGGCGGCGGCAACTGGGAGTCGGGCAGGCTGCGGGCCCGGTCGAGCGCAGCGAGCCAATAGCGGCCCTGGCGGCGCTGCACCCGGCCGGAGAACACCGCCAGGGCGCTGAGCGTGTCCACGGTGGTGGGCATCTCCCGCGCGGCGGCGACGATCGCGGAATCGGGCAGCACCCGATGCGGGGCGAGGTCGCGCTGGCGGGCCAGCGTGTCCCGGGCGGTCCACAGTTCGCGCACGGCGGCCAGCGTGCGCCGGTTGGACAGGTGGTGGATGCCCGAGGTGCGCCGCCACGGATCGACACGGGCGGGGGGTGGCGGCGCGGCCACGATCGCCGCGAATTCCTGCCGGGCCCACTCCAGCTTGCCCTGGCGGGTCAGCAGGGCGGCCAGTGAATCCCGCAGCTCGATGAGCACCTCGACGTCCAGGGCGGCGTAGTCCAGCCAGTCCGGCGGCAGCGGGCGCCGCGACCAGTCGTCCGCGCCGTGCCCCTTGGCCAGGTGCAAGCCGAGTAACTGCTCCACCAACGGGCCGAGCCCGACCCGGGGCAGCCCGGCCAGCCGGCCCGCCAACTCGGTGTCGAACAGGGTGCGCGGCCGGATGCCGACGTCGGCCAGACAGGCCAGGTCCTGGGTGGCCGCGTGCAACACCCACTCCGCGCCGGACAGCGGCCCGTCCAACGCCGACAGGTCGGGCAGCGGCACCGGGTCGATCAGCGCGGTGCCGACGCCGGCGCGGCGCAACTGCACCAGGAACGCCCGGCCGCCGTAGCGGTAGCCGGAGGCGCGTTCGGCGTCCAGCGCCACCGGTCCGTGCCCGCCGGCCAGGCTCTCGGCCAGCTGGGCCAAGCGGTCCGGGTCGGCGATGGGATCGGGGGTGCCGTCGCGCGGGTGATCCAGCGGAATCGCTGCCGGCGGGTCGTCCGGCCGATCGGGCCCGGTGAGGGGGTCCGCCCGGGAGATCTGGTCCGGCCGGGCGTGCAGATCGGCAGGTTCAAGCGGTGACGGGATGGTCGGGGTGCCCGACGCGGGCGGGACGCGTGCAGCCGGCGGCCGGTCCCCGGCGCGCTCGGCCCGATCAGCCAATGACTCCGGCCCGGATCGCCAGCGCCACCATGTGGGCACGATCCCCGGTGCCGAGCTTGCGTCCGATGCGGGCCAGGTGGCTCTTCACGGTTAGCGCGGACAGCGCCAACTGCTCTCCGATCCACTTGTTGGAGCGGCCGTCCGCCACCAGCCGGATCACCTCGATCTCCCGGCTGGACAGCTCGTGGATCGAACTGGGGATGTTGCGGGCCGCGGGGTTAGCCCGCCGGCCGATCACCACGCCGCTGATGCCCGCCCCGACCGCGTCGATCACCGGGCCGATGTCGGCGCTTGGCGACAACGCGAGCACTCGATCCCACCCGTGGGCGCGCAACGTCCGGATCACCGCGGGGCTGCGCGACCCGAGGGCCAGGCTCACCAGCGCCAGGTCCCCGGTCAGGCCGCGGTCGAGCTGCTCGGAAACCTCGCCCACCGAGCCGACGGGAGTGACGTGACCCACGCCGACGGTGGCCAACACGCGGCGCAGCGACTCCCGGGTGGCTTGGTCGGGGTCCACCAGCAGGACGTCGGTGTGCGGCCCCGTCCGCGGCAGCGCTCCGTCCGGGGCGTGGCGCTGCGCGGGAACCGGGTCGGTGCGTCGTGCCATGTCGGAACCGCCGCCGAGCACACCGTTGTCGGCACCCAGCACCTGACCGGTCACTGTGGCTCCTTCACGGCTGCGGATCTGATCTTCACCATTGTGCATCGTGACCCGGGTCCCCGGGCTCGAGCGCCGGATCCCACCCTCGTCGCGATCGATCAGCGGACGTGTCGCACCGCGTCGTTCACCATCGGCGTCGCGGTGGCCGCTGCCACCACGCCAGCCTCTAGTGTCGTTCACCGGCTTGGCCGTCGTCAAGAGAGCCTAGCCCGGAAACCATCACGCTGAGTCACGAAATGCGGCTCGCAAACGGGTGGCGTTCGTCTCGGATGGCACGGACGCCCTCCGGGGGAAGCCCGGCGGAGACGGCCAGGAAATCCGCGAACCCGGCCAGGTGCGCGGCGGTGTCCAGGGTGCCGGCGGTCCAGGAGGCGCGCAGTTCCAGATCCTCGGTGCGCGGTGGCCCGGCTATGTCGCCGAAGCGGGTGGACGACGTCGTGGTGACGGTGCCGCCGAGCGCGGTGAAGTCGACCCGGTGCGCCTCCAACCGCTCGGTCAGCCACGACCAGGCGACCTCGGCGAGCAGCGAGTCGCCGGCCATCGTGGGGTCGATCTCGCAGGTGCCGAAGACCACGATGCGCAGCGTGCCGTCCCAGGCCGGGACGCCGGCCGGGTCGTAGAGCAGCACCAGGCGGCCGGAGGCCACCTCGTCACCATCGGCGTCGGCCACGGAGACGGCGACGGCGTGCGAGAACGGCGCCAGCCGGGCCGGTGCCGGCAGGGGGGCAATCTCGGTGCCGACGCGCAACGAGCAGTCGGCCAGCCCGGCCACGGCCGCGCGGAACTCCTCCGGTGCGTCGGCGGCGTGATCGGCGGGCGCGGTGTCGGGCCGGGGGTTCGGACCGGCGCCCCGTGGGGTGCCCGACCTGATGCCCGATTCGACCATGGTGTGACCCTACGGCCCCGGTACGACGGCATCCGGTTACCACGCCGGGTGACCCCGGATCGGTGAGGTGGCGGGGGCCGCCGGACCGGTCAGCCCGCGACGGGGCGCAGCTGCAACGCCACCGAATTGATGCAGTACCGCTGGTCGGTCGGCGTGTCGTAGCCCTCGCCGGTGAACACGTGGCCCAGGTGCGAGTCGCACGTGCCGCACCGCACCTCGACCCGCTCGACGCCCAGCGATCGGTCGGTGTGCAGGGTGACGTTGTCCCCCTCGGAGGGGGCGTAGAAGCTGGGCCAGCCGCAGTGCGAGTGGAACTTGGTGCTCGAGGTGAACAACTCGGCGCCGCAGGCGCGGCACAGGTAGACGCCCTCGGTGGTGGTGTCGGTGTACTCGCCGGTGAAGGGTCGCTCGGTGGCGGCCTCCCGTAGCACCGCGTAGGCGGCGGGATCCAACTCGGTCCGCCACTGCTCATCGGACTTGACGACCTTGGTGCGCTCTGCCATGCGATTCACTGTACGCAGCACGGGGTGTCAGGGTGGGCAGAGCACACCCATCTGGGGCACGGTGCCGCGCAGCAGGTAGGCATCGACGGCAGCGGTGACGCAGGCGTTGGTGGGGTAGGCGCCGTTGGACCCGGACTGCCAGCTCAGCAGGACGGCGGAGGACAGCTGGGCGGCCAGCGACTGCACGCCGGCATAGGGGTGCAGCGGATTCTTCACCGACCCGATCACCAGGATCGGCGGGGCGCCGGTCGCCGTCAGCCGGCCCAGGGCATCATCCGGCGCGGGCCAGGACGAGCACCACCCCGCCTGCGCCACGGTGAACGGCCCGAACAGGGCGGACTCGGCGCTGGCGGCGGCGACCGCGTGGTTGATCTGGCGGCCGGTCAGCCGGGCCGCCGTGTCGTTGCAGCGGTACACCAGCGCCGCGGTCAGCTGTTCGGACAGATCGGTGCCGCCGAGCGCCGCGGTGAGCAGGTCGGCCAGCCGTTCGGGATCGTGGTCGCGCAGCCGGGCGAGCGCGGTGGCCAGGTTCGACCAGGACTGCTGGTCGGGCAGCACCCGCAGCAGGGCGAGCAGCACACTGCCGTCGGTGATGTGCCAGTCCCCGGCTCGTTCGCCGGCGGCGGGCAGTGAGCGCACCAGGTCGGTGATGGCCCGGATCGGGTGGTCACCGAGCGGGCACCCACCGTCGAAACCGGGGCAGGCGGCGGCGAAGTCGGTCAGCAGCGATTGGGCGGCCGCGGCCGCGGTGGTGGCGCGATGGTCGGGGGTGGCCAGCGGGTCGTCGGGGGAGTCCAGCACCAGGGCCCGCACCCGGCCGGGGTAGCGATCGGCATACACGGCGCCGATGGTGGCCCCGTAGCCGCGGCCAAGCAGGGCGATGCCGGGTACGCCGAGGGCTGCCCGCAGGGTGTCCAGGTCGTCGGCGGCGTTGCTCGAGTTGAAGTCGGTCAGGGTCGATCCGACCAGGTCTCCGCAGTCGAAGGTGAGTTGCCGGGCCAGCGCGGTCAGCTCGGCGGCGCCCCTGGTGGTGGTGGGGTCGGCGGCCATGCCGACCACCGTGCGCATGGCGGAATCCGAGATGCAGTCGATGCCGTCGGAGTACCCGGTGCCGCGCACGTCCAGGGTGATGATCGTGTAGTGCTCCCGGACCGCCGTCGGCAGGCTGGCCGCTACCTCGGCGACGGCGGACCGGCCGCGCGTGCCCGGGTCGCCGAGCACCAACAGCGGCGGCGCATCGGCGGGCGTGTTCGGGGTGCGGGCCCGGGCCACCCGGATCGTGAGCGATCCGGCGCCGGAGTCGGTGTAGGACACCGGCACCGGCAGGCCGGCGCAGTCGACGGTGAACCGGGTGCCGTCGGCGGCCGTGTCGCTCACCGCGTCGGGACAGGCCGTCCACTCCAGCGGGTCGGCGGTCCGCCCGGGACCGCCGGGCCCGGTCGGCATGGTGCTGGGGGCTGGGGCATCGGAGCCGGTCGGCCCGAGCGCTCCGGCGGTGGCCAGCGGTGGCCGCCGGGAAGGCCCCACGGTGCAGGCGGCGACCAGCAGCAGGCACAGCGCCGCCAGCGCCAGGTGCAGCGGCGCCCTGGAGTGCCGCCGCCGACGCGGGGAGCTGTGCATGGTGCCCGATGGTAGGCGGACGGCAGCCCCGCACGGGGCGGGCCCGGATCACCGTCACCGTCTGGATCGATGGTGATGCCGCGCCACCGATGGCCGACGATCGGGGTCGCGCGGCGACCACTGGCACTGATCATCTCGGCATGCCACAGTGGCCCATGCCCGCACGCCACCGGCCCAGTTCTCGCCCGCCCATTGCCGGCCGCGGACCGGTGTCCGATGCCCTCGTAGCGCCGGCCGGCCCGGTTGATCTGGGGGCGATCCCGGCCCGCGGCATGCCGGTCGGACCGACCTCCAAGAAGGAGGCCGCGCGGGCGATGGTCGATCTGGCGCCCCGGCTGGCGAACCTGCAGGAGCGGCTGTACGCGGCCGGCACCCGGGGTGACCGGCGCCGGGTGCTGCTGATCCTGCAGGGCATGGACACCGCCGGTAAGGACGGCGTGATCAACCACGTGATCAACCAGGTGGACCCGGGCGGGGTGCACCTGGCCGCCTTCAAGAGGCCCACCGCGCAGGAGCTGGCGCATGATTTCCTCTGGCGCATCGAGCGGCAGCTGCCGGCCGCGGGGATGATCGGGGTGTTCAACCGGTCGCAGTACGAGGACGTGCTGGTGGTCCGAGTGCACGAGCTGGTCCCGAAGTCGGTGTGGGGCAAGCGCTATGCGGCGATCAACGCCTTCGAACGCCGGCTCGCACGGTCCGGCACGACGATCGTGAAGTGCCTGCTGCATATCTCCCGGGACGAGCAGGCACAGCGGCTGGCAGCCCGGTTGGATGACCCGACCAAGCACTGGAAGTACAACCCCGGCGACGTTGATGAGCGCGCGCTGTGGCCGGACTACCAGGCCGCCTACACCGAGGTGCTGCGCCGCTGCGGGACGGTGGCGGCGCCGTGGTTCGTGGTGCCCTCGGACCGCAAGTGGTACCGGAACTGGGCGGTAGCGGCGCTGCTCGCCGAGGCGCTGGAGTGGATCGACCCGCAGTACCCGCCGGCGGATTTCGACGTCGACGTGGAGCGTCGCCGGCTGGCCGGGAGTTGATGCGCCCGCCCCGGTAGCGGGGGCGCCGCGGCCGGCGGGTGAGAATGCGAGGGTGGTCGATGACGGTGACGCGGCGCCTGTGCGGCGGGATGGCGTCGGGGCGGTGACGGGGATTGCGCCCGCGGACGCCGCGTGGTGGGTGCTGCTGCCGATCAAGTCGACCGCGGTGGGCAAGTCCCGGATCGCGCTGGAGCCGCGCCGACGGGCCCGGGTGGCGCGTGCCATGGCGCTGGACACCGCGGCGGCGGTGGCCGCGGCGCGGCGGGTTGATCGGGTGCTGGCGCTGGTCGACGACGAGGCGGACGGCGCGGCGCTGGCCGCGATCGGCGGAGTTGACGCGCACGTCTCGACGGTCAGCGGGCTGAACGAGTCGATCCTGGCGGCACTCGCCCTGCCCGGGATGTCGGACCGGGCGGTGGCCGTGCTGCCCGCCGACCTTCCGTCGCTGCTGCCCGCCGAGCTGGATCTCGCGTTGCGCGCCGCGGCCCGGGTGCCGTTGGCGGTGGTCGCCGATCGGCAGGGCACCGGTACCACGCTGCTGGCCGCCCGGATCGGCCGGGAACTGCCGCCGCGGTATGGGCCGGGCTCGTTCGTTGCGCACTGCCGGGCCGGTGCGGTGCCGCTCGCCGTCCCGGTTGGCTCCGGGCTACGGCGGGACGTGGACGTGGTCGCCGATCTGCGCGGGGTCACCGGGCAGCTGACCCGTGCCGAAGTCGGCGACCTCGCGGCGGAATCGGCCACCGGCTGACCCGGTACGGTCGAGGTGTGGTGCGTCGCTACCTTCGGCCCGGTGTGCTGGTCGGCCACGTCCTGGTGCTGGCCGCGGCGCTGATCTGTCTGCGGCTGGGCTGGTGGCAGTGGAGCGTCGCGCATGCCACCCGGGGAACGGTGCAGAACCTCGGCTACGCGTTGCTGTGGCCGGTTTTCGCCGGCGCGTTCATCTACATGTGGCTGCGGTTTCTGCACCTGGAGTCGGTCCGAGAGTCCGAGCTGGCCGAGCTGGCCGAGCGGCAGCTCGACGAGACCGGGCCGTCCGCCGCGGACCTGCCGGACGGCCCGCAGCCGCGCGCCGGGACGGGGCCGGACGGGCGGGTGACGGACGGGGGCGTGACGCAGGCCCCACATCCCGCCGCATCCACCGAGGCGGGGACGGCCGTCGCACCGGGCACCGGGGCGTCGACCGTGCCGGATGCCGGAGCGCCGGCACCGTCGGGTGCGGGACGGGTGGGCTCGTCGGAGGTCGATGCCACGGCGGAGGAGGGTGGTTCGGACGGGTCGGCAGGGCACAAGTCACCCCGACCCCGACGGGGCCGCCCGAACCCGCACGAGACCTACACCATAGCGGTGGCGACCGTCGGCGGCGACGATGACGACGACGATGATCCCGAACTGGCCGCGTACAACCGCGCGCTGGCCGCTCTCGCAGAACAGGACGAACGCCGTGCCCGCTGAACCCTCGCCGACACCCAGCAGTGGTAGCGCTACCCGGAGGGACCCTGCCGGGACGGTTCACAAGACCCTGACTCCCCGGGTGGCCGGCGCGCTGCTGCGCTATCGGATCGCGGCGTTCGTGGTCGGCGTCGGACTGCTGATCCTGTGCCTGACCATCGTGCTCAAGTACGCCTTCGACATGGACTGGACGGTGCAGATCTGGGGCCCCATTCACGGGGTGCTGTACGCGGCGTACGTGCTGCTGGCCTTCGACCTGTCCTACAAGGCGCGCTGGTCGCTGTGGGGGCTAGTCAAGGTGTTGCTGGCCGGGGTGGTGCCGATTCTGTCGTTCTATTGCGAACGCTGGGTGAACCGCGCGATGCTGGCCGGCCAACGGATCTGATGGTGGCCGGTACCCGGATGCCTGTGCAGCGGTTCGTGCGGGACGCCGGCGCTATTTCACCTGCTTCATCCGGACCTTCTTGCGCACGGTGATGTCCGGGTTGCTCTTAGCCAGCGTGGGGTCGTCGACCGATCGGATGGTGTGGAACTCTGCGCCGGGTAGCAGCACCACCTCCGCCTCCACGGCATAGTTTGACAGATGGGCGATGTCGCGGCCGTTGGTGACCTCGATCTCCAGCAGAATGGCGACGTTCTGCTGCGCGGAGCCGCCTTGCACGTAGCTCCTGGCCTGTGCGACCTTGCCTGAGGTGCTGGTGATCGCCCCCGTCCGGTAGGTCCCGACACCGATCGTCGCGTCGTAGTCGGCCTGGGTCAATCGCATCCCCCGATACAGCAGCTGGCTGACCGGTGGCAACTTGTCCAACCCCATCATGGCGACGCCGGACTGCAGGCTGCCCTCTTGCTGTAGCACCTTCCGGTCCGGCACGCCGGTGGCTCCGCCGGACATCTGGCCGACCTGGAAGTCGAGCCATGAGCTGTCCTGGGCCGTCACCGGATGGATGTACCGGTAGTCATCGACAGTCGTGGTGCGGATGGCCAGGATCTCCGCCTCTGTCAGCCCGAATTCGCGCGCCATGGCGAGCGTCTGCGCAGTTCCGCCGGCGACATCGGACACGGTCTGACCCCGCCCGAGTGCCTTGGCCACGTGGTGTGTCAGATTCGTGGACCGTTGCGCCTTCAGCGGAGTCTTGGCGTCGCTGCCACCGTAGGCGTCGGTCAGGTATCGCTGCTGTGCCTTCAATTGGCCCAGCTCCCGTGCCGCCTCGGCCTGGATATCCTCGACGAGTTCGACCCGAATCTGCTTGTCGTCCTTGGTGGCCCCGGCATTGTCGTCCAGGTAGCGCCGGCAGAGCCCGAGAATGACGGTCAGCGCACGTTGTTGGCGATCGGGCTCGCGCTCCCGCTGGTAACCGTCCAGCACGATCCCCAGGCGGCTCAGGGTGTCCGATGTCGACACGGCGCCCTTGAGTCGTCCCGCCCTGGAGCGAACAGCCGCGATGTCGCGACCGGTCTTGCTGAGCCGCCGCCGCAGCGGCATCGTGTCGCCCGCCGCGCCGATCGGCCGTCGAGTGGGTTCTCGCTGCCCGTGCCCGGCCCCGGCCGGGTCGGACCTGCTGCGGCGCAAGGCGTCCAAGTTGCCGGCTGGGTTGTCGACCGCTCGGCGGGTGATCGGTGGTGGCGCGGTGCTGCGGCGGATCGCCGACGCGGCGCGCTCCGCGGGGAACCCGGCGGCGTCGGTGCCAGGCATTTCCCGGAGGGCCGGTCCCGCCGAGCCGACAGTGGCCGCCGGCAGCCAACTGTCAAAGAGGCCGTGCCCCGTGTCCGCCGGCCGCCGGCCGCCGGGATCCAGGGGGAGCAGTGCCTGCGTGGGATGAGCCAGACGTGCCATAGGGGGCACGGTAGGTCCGCATGGACCGCCGCGCATCGGGCAATTGCCCGGGTCGTTGCACCGTCGGTGACGGTGATCCGGCACTCGTGTCACTCCATGGTGACCGACCTTTCGTCTTACCGGCCGTCTTGCCGCCCCCGATCACGGTCCGTAGACTGCCGCCATCGAAAGCCATTCCTGGTCAGGGGAGTAGTCGGCTGGCAGGTCAAGCGTGTCCGCGGTGATCGCACCGCCGGATCCGATGGGTCCCGGTGCATCCACCCGCATCGTCGACCGTGCGCTGATAGCCCGCGACGAGGAGGTCGCCGGCCTGCTACGCATGGTCGCGGACCCGCAGATCCGGATCGTCACGGTCACCGGCATGTCGGGCATGGGCAAGACGCTGCTGGTGCGTGCGGTCATGCAGCGGTTGCGGGCGACGCGAGCAGCGCCGGTGGTGGGCGTGGGGTTGTCCTGGGTCGCCGAGCGCTCGGCCGCGGTCGCGCTGGTGTCCGAGGCGCTGGCGTCGCGGAGCACATCACTGGCCGCGCCCGGTGGTGCCGATCACGGCTCCGGTGACTGCCAGCCGGCCGCATCGCCGCTGGTGCTGGTGCTGGACGGCGCGCACTCCCTGACCGGGGCATCGCGCTACCTGGGCGGCGTGATCTCCGCCCACCCCGGACTGACCGTGGTGGCGACATCGGTAGCGCCGCTGGACATCGCGGGGGAGCACGTCATGCGGCTGGCGCCGCTTCCCGCGCCACCGCCCGATCGGATGACACCCGCCGAGATCGCGGCGCTCGGATCGGTCCGGCTGTTCTTGGCACAGATTCATCGGGGTGCCCGCTCCATCGCCGACCGCGATCTGGTGCAGGTCGCCGCGGTGTGCCATCGGCTGGGCGGTCTCCCGCTGGCCGTGGTCCTGGCGGCCGCTCGGGTGCCCGAGCTGACGCCCGCCCGGATACTCGCCGCGTTGGCCGAGCCATCGGGGCTCGCGGTCCTGCGAGGCGGAACCGCCGCGGTCGCCCGGCACCGCAGCGTGCGGGACGCGCTGGCCTGGACCTGTGGTCGACTGGCACTCCGGGATCGGGAGTTCCTGGAGCATCTGGCCGTGTTCGACGGCCCGTTCACCACGGAGGGCGCGCAAGCGATCACCCAGGCTGGCCCCGAGATCGCCGCGGCGCGCCTGTCGGCGCTGGTATCGGCCCGAGTGTTGGACTTCCGGATGCACCTGTCGGGGCCGGGCGAATACGCTCTGCCGCCACTGGTTCGCGATTTCCTGCGTGATCGGATGCCCAGTGCCGCTCCGGATCGGCATGCCGCACTGGTGGCAGCACGCTGCCGCTGCGCCGCCGAGTGTTACGTGGCCGGCCGGCAGGTCGAGGCCCTGACCATGCTGCGGGACTGGTGGGCGGAGGTGGCGCCTGCGGTGCGTCATCTCACGGCGACGAATCCGGTGCAGGCCCTGCGGATCGCGGTGGACACCGCGCCCTACCTGCTGGCGGTGAGCCCGGACGGGCGGGGTGCTGCGCCGCTGTGGGACCTGCTGACGGCGGCGCGCCGGGACACACATGTCCCCGCCGCATTGCTGGGGCGTGCGTTGGTGTGGACGGCGGTGCTCGCCAGGGATGCACCCCCGGCGATAGGCGACGGGCTGAGCGCATCGGCCCTGCTGGACGAGGGCATCGACATCGCCGAGGCCGCAGGCGATATCGCGACGTGCTCGCTCGGGCTGGAGTTCCGGACCGTGCTGCCGCCAACCGCCGATGGCCTGGATGACGCCGAGCGTGCCGCCGAACGGGGGCTCGCGCTGGCGGAGTCCGCGGGAGACGAACGCCGACGGGCCAGGTTCCTCGCCCGGTTGGGAATGTTGGCCGACCGGCGCGGGGATGCCGCGGCGGCCCAGCGGCTGGGCGTCGAGGCGCTCCAGCGAGCACGCCGGTCGGGCGACGAGAACGAGGCCGTCGTGGCAGCCCGGCTGCTGATGACCCTCTCGCCCGCCGTAGATGGCGGCGAACTGCCAGACGGGGAGCAGATCGTCCGGGCCGCGCGCCGCAGCCTGGACAATCGAGATCTGGCCCTGGCGCTGTCCGCGGTGTCGTTTCGCGCCACCATGGCCGGAGAACTGACCGCCGGGGCCGGTCATCTGCTGCAGGCCCTGACCCTGCTGGTGGGCCTGGACTGCGCGGATACTCCAACCGCTGCGGTGTTGCTGTCCGGAGTGATCATCCTGGCCGACCGGCGGGGTGACGGCGACGTCGGCCGCGGTGTCGCGAGCGCGCTGGGCGGCACGATTCCCAGGTTGCTGCTGGCGCTGCCCCGGTGGAAGGCATCGGTGTTGCGGCGAATCCTGACGGACTGGACCGGCCAGGTGTCGCCGTCGACATCCCTGTCGATGCCGGGCCCCGATGTGATCGCCGCGGCTACCGGCACGGCCATCGGCTACCTGCGGGGTACCTTGGCGACCGGGACGACCGGCATGGCCAGGCTCGCCGCGGGGGGTAGCGCGGGAGCATCCACCGGTCCGATCCCGTTGACACCGCGCCAGCGCGACGTGCTCCGCGAACTGGCCACCGGAGCGACCAACAAGGAGATCGCCGGGCGCCTGGGAATGTCGGTCAAAACCGTGATGCACCACACCGTCGCCGTGTACGCCCGACTCGGTGTCCGTGGCCGCGCGGAGGCAACGGCGTGGGCCATCCGCCACGGGGCCGGTCCGGCCGGCTGAACGGCCCGCGTAGTGCCGGCAGCTGAGGCCGGCCGAGCGGATGTTCGCCTACCGCGAGCGGCGAGCCTGCGCCGTGCGGAGCACGGCCCGAACGATCCCGGTGTAGCCGGTGCATCGGCACACGTTGCCGGACAGCCCTTCCCGCACGAGGTCCTCGGTCAGCGGGGTGTCCTCGGCGAGCATCTCCACGGCGGTGGCCAGGAAGCCGGGAGTGCAGAACCCGCATTGCAGCCCGTGCTCGTCCGACAGTGCCCGGCACAGATCGGCGTTGCGGTCCGCATCGGTCAGACCCTCCACGGTGGTGACGGAATGCCCGTCGGCCTGCGCGGCGAACAGCAGACAGGATCGCACGCTGACCCCGTCCAGCAGCACCGTGCAGGCGCCGCATACGCCGTGCTCGCAACCCAGATGGGTTCCGGTGAGCCCCAGTCGATTCCGCAGGAAATCGGCCAGGCTGAGTCGGTCCGGCACCGTGGCGGTGACGGGCTTGCCGTTCACCGTGCAGGCGATCGGTACCGACGTCTCGTCCTCACACATCGCGAAACTCCCCACAGCGCCGCACGGCGTGACGCAGCGCCCTGCTCAGTGCGGTGGCGGCGAGCCGGCGCCGATAGTCCGGTTCCTGCGCCGGCCGCAACGGTTTCGTCACCGCCCGTGCCCACCGCGTCAGCGTGGCATCATCGGTGGGCGATCCGACCAGATCGGCGGTGCTCAGCACCAGGGGAGTGTCGGCGGCGGCCAGCACCCCCGCACGAGCGGACGCGATCCTCCCGGAGGGCGCCAACCGGATGGTGACGGCCGCCCCGGCCATGGCGAAATCGCCGTGCCGGCGCGCGAATTCAACGAAGCCCCAGCCCTCACCCGGCTGCAGGGCGGGCATTCGCACCCAGGTGAGCATCTCGTCCGGCTCGGCGACCGTGCTGAAGAAGCCGGTGGCGAAGTCGCCGGCGGGCACCGGCCGCCTGCCACGCGCGCCGGACTCCAGGTAGATCGTCGCCCCCATCACCGCCGCCACCAGCGGAATCTCGGACGCGGGGTCGGCGTGGCTGAGCGTCCCACCGAGGGTGCCCCGGTTCCGGATGCCCAGGTGCCCGATATGCCCGGCCGCCTCGGCCAGCAACGGATTGTGCCGCACCACCAACCGGTCGCGTTCCAGATCGCGGTGCCGCACCAGGGCACCCAACAGCAGCGAGCGGGCGTCGGGGATGATCCGGCCCAGCTCGGGCAGCGCGTTCGCGTCCACCAGTCGCTCGGGCCGGGCGAGCCGCAGGTTCAACAGGGGAACCAGGCTCTGCCCGCCGGCCAGCACCTTGGTGTCCTCGTCGCGCAGCCAGTCCAGCGCCTGCGTCACCGACACCGGGCGCAGGTAGCGGAACGGCGGCGCCTTCACCGGGTGGCTCCGGCGTCGGCGGCGGCTGGTTCCGGTCCGACCGGCACGGTGGTGGATGCGCCGGCTCGGGCCGCCAGGTCGGCGACCTGCTCCGGCCGGATCGGGGTGGCCGCGATGCCGTCACGCGGGCGCCCGAGCGCGTCATCGACGGCGGAGGCGATCGCGGCGTACACCGCGATGGTGCCGCTCTCGCCCGCGCCGCGCACTCCCAGCGGGTTGGCCGCCGTGGCCGCGTGCAGGTGGCGGACCTGCACGTCGGGCATCTCCACCGGGCCGACCAGCGGGTAGTCCGCCAGCGTGGTCACTTCAGGCTGCCCGGTGTCGGAGTAGACGAGTTCCTCCAGGAGGGCGCCGCCGAGCCCCTGGGCGACGCCACCCTGCACCTGCCCCAGCACCACGGCGGGGTTGATCTCCAGGCCGCCCTCATGGGCAACTGCGTAGCGCAACACCCGGCACAGACCGGTCTCCTCATCGACGCCGACCAGCACCGAGTGGGTACCCATGGTCCAGGTCACCGTCGGCGGGCGGTAGCGATGCAGCGACTCCGGATAGGGTGCGCCGGATAGGCTGCCGTGCTCGCCCAGCGCGGCGACCAGATCGTCCCAGCTGCGTGGGCCGGCTGCCGGGTCGGCGGTGAAGGCGCCGTCGGCGAAGGACACCTGCTCGGCGGCGCACCCCGCCTCCTTGGCGACGAGCTGCGCTGCCTGCTCGACGACCTCACCCGCGGCGATATGGATGGCCGATCCGGCGACCACCGCCGAGCGGCTGGCGAAGGTCCCGATGCCGTCCGGCACCGCGTCGGTATCGCCGGTGCGCACGTCGATACGGGTGGGATCCACGCCGAGCGCGTCGGCGGCGATCTGGGCCCAGACCGTCTCGTGCGACTGACCCGAACTGGCCGAGCCGGCCGATACAGTGAACCGGCCATCGGCGCCCAGGGCGACGACCGCCGTTTCGAAGGGGCCGCGCCCGGTGGCCTCGATGTAGTTGGCCACCCCGTGCCCGATCGACAGGTCCGGGTGCCGGGCGGCCTCGTCGGACTTGGCCTGCGGCGGCAGCATGTCCAGTGCGGCATCCAGCACGGCCCGGTAGTCGGCGCCGTCGTAGCGGATCGGCACACCGTCCCGGTAGGGGATCGGCCGGGAGTAGGGGAGATCGTCGCGATCGAGCAGGTTGCGCCGACGGATCTGCACCGGCGACATGCCCAGTTCGGCGGCGGCGGCATCCAGGCACCGCTCCAGCGCGAAGCAGGCCTCCGGGCGGCCGGCACCGCGGTACTGGGCCACGATCGTCTTGGTGGTGAAGGCGGCCCGGCCCGCGATCCGGGCGACCGGGATTCGGTAGGGGCCCAGTAGGTGGATCGCGGTGTTGGCGATGATCCCGGCGGTCCACAGGCTGCCGGCCCCGACGTCGATGACGAAATCGTCTTCCAGCGCGAGGATCTCGCCGTCGGCGGCCACAGTCAGCCGGCAGCGGTGGGTCTGGTCACGGCCATGCGCCGCGGAGATCAGGTGCTCCGCGCGGTCCTCGATCCAGGCCACCGGCCGGTGCAGCCGGTCGGCGAGCGCCAGCAGCACCGCCTCCTCGCCGTACACGTTGGCCTTACCGCCGAAGCCGCCACCCACATCCACCGTGTGCACCCGAACCGCGTCCTCCGGCAGTCCGGTGGCAGCGCAAATGGTTTCCCGTACCCGGTGGGGGATCTGGGTTGAGGTGATCACCTCCAGGTGCCCGGAGGTCGCGGGCCGGGCGAGTACTCCGCGGCACTCCATCGGCATCGCGGCGTGCCGGCCGATTCGTAGCTCGCGCTGCACCACCGCAGCCGCGGCAGACTTGGCGGACTCCAGATCGCCGAAGGCATAACCGATCCGTGCCGCCTCGTTGCTGGGCAGGTGGGGGTGGATCGTCGTGGTGTCGGGCTGCAGCGCGGCTGCGGGGTCGAGGACCGGCGGCAGCGGCCGGTACTCGACCTGCACCAGCTCCGCCGCATCCTCGGCGAGCCGGCGATTCGTCGCCACCACTGCGACCACCGGCTGCCCGACGTAGGTCACCCGGTCGCCGGCCAGGCAGGGCAGCCGTGGATCGGTCATGGCGAACCCGGTGGCAGCGGCGAACGTCGGGTCGGGCACGTGCAGCAGCGGCAGCGAACCGAGGCCAAGGTCGGCGGCGGTGGCGACCAGCAGCACGCCGGTCGCGGCGGTCGCCGCGGAGGTGTCGATGCGCTCGATGATCGCGTGCGCCTGCATGCTGCGCACGAACACCACGGCGGCGGTGTCGGCGTCCACCAGGTCTGCGACGAAGGTGCCGCGACCGTGCAGCAGCCGATCGTCCTCGCGTCGGCCCACCGACCGCCCGACCCAGCGGGGCCGGTCCGTCTCGTGCACCGTTACCGCACCCGCCGTTCGAACGCCCACAACACCAGGGAGATGACGAACGAGATCGCGATCAGCAGAATGATCGAGCTCATCATGTCGGCGTAGTTGCCCACCGAGTATGCCTGCAGCACCACCCGGCCCAGGCCGAAGCGGGTGGCAAAGAATTCGCCCAGCACCACGCCGACCAGCGCCAGGCTGACCGCCAGCCGGAGCCCGGTCAGCAGCGGGCGGCGCAGCGCGGGCAGCACGATGTGCAGCAGGGTTTGCCACTTCGAGCAGTTCACCGAGCGGGCCAGCTTCCAATACACGGTGGGGATCGACCGCACGCCGGTGGTCACGTTCGTCATCACCGGGAACAGCGCGAACAGCACCCCCATCGCAATCTTGGACTCGATGCCGAGGGAGAAGATCGGCAGCAGGATCGGGTAGATCACGATCTTCGGAACGCCGTTGAGGGCCACCAGCAATGGCTCGAAAATCACGCTGGCCAGCCGGGACCCGCCCAGCAGCAGCCCCAGTGCCAGACCGATCAGCACCGCGATGACGAAGGCCCACAGCGACGCGACCATGGTGTATCGCAGGTTCGTGAGGTAGCCGGCATCGCCCAGGTCACGGACCAGCGCCCGCAGCGTCGCGGCAGGCGACGGGATGACGAACGTCAACCCGGCGGAGATGTGCCACACCAGCACCGCCAACACGGCCACCACGACGCTGCCGATCGGAACCGCGCCGCGCCACCGTCTGGGTCGCCGAGCCCCGGTGGCTGCCGACGCCGGGGCCTGACTGTCCACCGTCGTCATCGCCGCTCTCCCACCGGAATCCGCCCGGCCGCGACGGGCCCCGTCACCGGTTACCCCGTCGGGACAGCAGCGAGCGTTCGGCCGCCACCAGGGCGCCGGTCAGGATCATCGACACGATCAGTACCACCACGATGTAGGCGTACATCTGCACCGTGGAGTAGTACTCGTACAGGTAGCGGATCCGGTAGCCCATGCCCGCCTGCGCGGTGGTGAACTCCATCGCGATCGCGCCGATCAGCGCGTAGACCGTGCCCAGCCGCAGACCCGCCATGATGAACGGGGCCGCGGCGGGAAGCGCGATGCGCCAGAGGGTTTGCAGCGGCGTGCAGCGCACCGAACGGGCCAGCCGCAGGTACACCGGCGGGATACCGGCGAGCCCCACCCAACAGTTGACCGCCATCGGGATCAGCGCCATGATGCTGGCCAGCACGATCACCGACCACGCGTTGATCCCGACCAGCACCATCATCACCGGGTAGAACAGCACCAGCGGGACGGCGTAGAAGGCCATCAGGTAGGGCTCCAGGACCCTGCCGATATACGGCGCCTTCCAGAATCCCAGCGCCAGTAGCAGTCCCAGGCCGAGGCCGATGATCAAGGACATGATGATCTCGAAGCTCGTTCGGCCGACATCGGACCAGAACTGGCCGGTGGCGAGCAGATCCCACGCCGACCTCGCCACCGCGGTGGGCGCCGGCAGGATCGCCGAGGACCACCACTTCGCGGCGGCACCGACCTGCAGCACCACCACCAGCGCGACCAGCAGACCGGCGGTGGCGATGGCGCTGACCGTCGCGTCCGATGAGCGTCGCCGGGTTCGGCGGGCCGGAGACGCCGAGTCGAGGGCGGCCGTCATCGGCCCACTCCTCCGCTGCCGGTCTCCTGCGCGAAGCCGCGCATCGATTCGGCCCGCAGGGACTCCCACACCCGGTTCTGCAGGGCATTGAATGCCGGGGTGGACACGATGCCGGGGTCCCGGTCGTCCGGCAGGTCAACGTCGATGACGTCGATGATGGTGCCCGGCCGGTAGCTCATCACCCAGACCTGTTGGGAGAGCAGGATTGCCTCGGAGATGTCATGCGTGATGAACAGCACCGTCTGGTGGGTCTGGCTCCAGATCCGCACCACCTCGCCACCGAGTAGCAACCTGGTTTGCTGATCCAGGGCGGCGAACGGCTCGTCCATCAACACCACCGAGGGTTGGGCGGCCAGGGTGCGGGCCAGCGCCACCCGCTGCCGCATGCCGCCGGACAATGCGTGCGGGAACGCCTGCTCGAAGCCGGACAGCCCGACCAGCTCGATGGCATCGGCGGCCCGGTCGCGCTGTTCGGCGCGTGAGACGCCGGCCATCTGCAGGGCGAACCGCACATTGTCGGTGACGGTGCGCCACGGCAGCGTGGAATCCTCCTGGAAGACCAGGCCCACCTGCCGGTTGGGGCCGCGCACCGGTTCGCCGCCGATGCGAACTTCGCCGGTGGTGGGCCGCTGCAACCCGGCTACCACCGACAGCAGCGTGGACTTGCCGCATCCGCTGGGTCCGACGATCGAGACGAATGTGCGATCCGGAATGTGTTGCGTGACATCGGTGACGGCAACCACGTCGCGATCACCGCTGTGGAATGTGACGCCGACGCCGGAGAACTCGATGTCACGGCCGGGGGTGGTCTGCTGTGGCTTCGTCATGATTCTCCGGTGTGGTCGGTGCTGTGGTCGATGCTGCCCTGGGTGCTGTGCTGTTGTTGGCCGGCGGCCGCCCGGCGCATCGCACCGGGCGGCCGTGGCATACCCGAGGGTTGGGGCGTGGGGTTAGAAGGTGGCCCGATCCGCCTCCGGCAGGTACTGCTGGTCGAGTGCGGTGGACCAGTCGATCGGCTCGCTGATCTGCCCGGTCTCGTTCATCATGGTCGAGAGGTTCTTCAGCGCATCCGGGTCGACCTTGAGTGAATAGGCCTTATCCAGTTCCGGGGTGTCCTTGAGCGAGGCCTCCACCAGGCTGGAGTCCATCTTCAGCAGCTTGGCCAGATCCTTGGCGGCGTCTGCGGTGGAGCCGGTGACGTACTGGAATGCCTTGCCCACCACCGTGAAGAAGTTCTTCATCGCCTCGGGGTTCTTGCTCGCGTAATCCTTGTTCACGGCGACCAGGTCGGCCGGGAAGTCGCCGACGATGTCGCGGGCGGTCACCAGCACCTTCGCGCCGTCGTTCTGCTCCTTGTCGGTCAGGAACGGGTGCATCGCCCAGCCGGCGGTGATGTTCCCGGCCTTCACCGCGGTCCAGTTGTCGCCCATGCCGCCGATCGCCTGCGACTTGACCGATGGGTACTTCTTCTGGATTGCCTTGACGGTCAGCTCGGTGGACGACCCGGCGCTGGAGAACCCGAGGGTGGCCCCGTCGATCTTCGCGTCGGCCTTGTCGGTGATCCAGTAGAAGTCGTTGACCTGGAACCACGGGGCGACGATGGTCATGTTGGAATCGGCCTGCGCCGCGGCCAGCACCACGGCGGTGTTGCCGGCGATCGCGATGTCGGCGTCGCCGGTGGTGACGGCACGCAGGGTGTTGCCCCCGCCCCCACCGGAGTACATCTCCACGTTCAGGCCCTGGTCGCTGAACCAGCCCTTGTCGACGGCCACCTGCAGGATCGCCATGAACGGCAGGCTGTCCAGCCCGGTCGCCGAGATCCGCATGGTGGTCGAGCCTGATGCGCCGCCGGAACTCTGGCTGGTGCTACCGGAGGGCTCGGAGCCGTTCGTAGCGCTGCTGCCATTATCGCTGCCGGAGCCGCTGGCACAGCCACCGATCGCCAACACAGCGGCGACGGCGAGGGCGGTGGCCGCGCGGGCCTTGGTTGATCGCATTCAGTCCTCCAGGTGACGATGGCACCGGCCATCATGGCGGGTGGTCGAACGATGGGTCCATGCAGACAATGTGGCAGGGATCATCGGATAATGTATCCGGTCATCCGGTGACGCGCCAGGGGTGTCGGCGGTCGGCTGGAGCGGTCGGCGCGGGCAGCGGCTCCTCTCCGGCGCACCAGTGCGACCAGCAGCGCCGCCGCGATGAGCGCGGCTCCGACGATCCTCCGAGCGCGCCGCGGCGAGTGCCGGACGGGAACCGGCAGCGCGTCGCCGGCCGCATCGGACGCGGGGCCGGGGCGGTGGGTGTGCGGACCGCTAGTCGGGTCGGGGAGCGACTGGGCGGCGCCCTCGGCCGCGTCGTTCCCGGCCGGCGCGCCCTCCAACGGCGGCGGTGCGCCGGGGACGTCGTCACCGGGGGCCGGGTAGCGTGTGCCGTCGGACGGCACCGTCACCGGCCGTCCATCAATGATGCGAACGTGCGGATGGTGGGCTCACGACTCGCCCCGGCCGGAACGAACGGCACGATGGAGACCTGGTCGATGCCAGTGCCGACGATCCGGTCCAGCCGGGCGCTGCATTCGTCGGGAGTGCCCGCGAGCGCGAACATGTCGACCAGTTCGTCGGGCACCAGTGAGGCGTGCTCGGCCCCTGGGACCATGTGCTGGTAGTAGTCGTAATGTTGGCGGATCTGGTCTACCGCGGCCTGCATGCGCGGGTCCACCTCGGCGGGCAGTGGCCGGATCACCACTCGCGAAACATGCGCCCGGACCAGTGATCTGGCCTGTGCACCGTCGTCGCCGATGGCGGTGGGGGTCCACAGCACGGTGTGGATGTCGTCCATGCTGCGGCCGGCCTCGGCGGCGCCTGCGGCCACCGTGGCCAGCGCGGCCTCAATGAACTCCGGGGCGGTGCCCACCAGGATGATCACGCCGTCCGCGATCCTGCCGGACATCCGCAAGATCTTGGGAGCGGAGGCCGCGATGTAGATCGGCACCTTGGCGGGTTCGGTGAGGTAGTTCAGGCGATACTCGGCGCCGCTGGCGGGCTCCGTCACCGATTCGCCGCGCAGCAGGCCGCGCAGGTCGGCGATGGCTCGCTCGAGTTCGGCCAGCTTCAGCGGTGACAGGCCCATGGTGCGCAGCGACGAGTCCCCTGTGCCGATGCCCAGCGCCGCCCGCCCACCGGTGAACTCGGCCAGCGTCGCCCAGGTGGAGGCGAGCAGTGAGGGGTGCCGGGTCACGGCGTTGGTGACGCCGGTGCCAAAGGTGATGCGCTCGGTGCCGACCGCGCAGGCGCCGATGGTCGTCGAGGACTCCCGCCAGATGTTCTGGGAGTCCCCGAACCATGCGTGGTCGTAGCCCAGGGACTCGGCCAGCAGGGTCAGCTCCCGCATCGCTCCGATCGGTTCGGTGGGGAAGAGTCCGACGCCCGTGCTGACCATCTGTGAATCCTTCCCTTGGCTAGCCGCCATGTGCCTGATTGGATAATGTATATCTTCACGGAAGGTGGCGATCCATGTCAACGACGCTCATCACCAACATCGCAGCGCTGGCCACCGGCAGGTGGGGCGAGCCGGCGCTGCGGGACACCGCGATCCTGCTCGACGGCGACACGGTCGCCGCGGTAGGGGCCGACGCCTCGCCGGCTTCCGCCGACCGGGTGCTGGATGCCGGCGGCCTGACGGTGATCCCGGGACTGGTGGACGGCCACGTGCACCCGACGGCCGGCGAGTGGACTCCGGCCCAGAACAGCGTTGGCTGGATCCACAACTATCTGCACGGTGGCACCACCAGCATGGTCTCAGCGGGGGAGTTGCACATCCCCGGCTTGCCCTTCGACGAGCTGACCCCGGACCTGGTGCTGGGCATCGCGCTCACCTCGGCGGTAACCCTGGGCCGGATGCGGCCGAGCGGGGTGCGGGTGCACGCCGGCACCGTGCTGCTGGTACCGGGCATGGACGCTTCGCACTTCGATCGGATCGCCGAGGCCGGCATCCGGCAGCTCAAGTTCATCTTCTACGACTGGTCGCGGCTGGGTGACGGCGAGGCGCAGCAATACGTCGCGTGGGCGGCCGAGCGCGACATGGTCGTCAAGATGCACTCCGGTGGCGTGTCCCGCTCGGGATCCAGCAGGGTGGCCGGCAGCGAGGTGGTCCTGCAGGTCAGACCCAACATCGTCGGGCACATCTCCGGTGGCCCGATTCCCATGCCGGACAACGAGATCGGTGAGGTCGTCCGCGGGCTGCCGGATGCCGGGATCGAGGTGTGCAGCTCGATGAACTACCGCGCCACCCAGGTGGTGGTGCGCGAGCTACGGGCCGCGGGCGCGCTGGATCGGCTGACGCTGGGCACCGATACGCCCGGCGGGACCGGAGTCATCCCGCGCGGCATGATGCGCAACATCTGCTTCCTCGCCGGGGTCTGCGGTATGGACCCGGTGGACGCGGTCGCGGTCGGGACCGGCAACACCGCGCGATTTCACCGGATCCCCAGTGGGGTGCTGGAACCCGGTGCCCCCGCCGATCTCGTGCTGCTCGGCCCCGTCACCGGGTCGCTGGCGGCCGACGGGCTGGAGGCCTTCGCGTTGGGCGACCTGCCCGGGATCGCGATGGTGATGGTGGGCGGCGAGTTCCTGGTGTCCGGCCGCAGCGAGCAGACCCCGCCGCCCCGGATGCAGGCCGGCTGGCGGTGACGACGGTGCCGCAACAACGCGCGGGGGCGGCGGGTGCGGGTCTATCCTGGCCGCCGGATTCCGGTCGCACCGCCGGGCCGGCGCCGCGCGGAAAGGAGTCACGGTGAGCGACAAGGTCTTCCAGCGGCCGCCGACGGCTCAACAGGCGGTGCTGGTGGAGCTGCGCCGGGCGATCATCGAGGGGGAAATGCCGCCCGGCAGCCAGATCGTGCAGGACAGTCTGGCGGACAAGCTCGGGGTGAGCAGGGTGCCGATCCGGGAGGCGCTGCGCATCCTGGAGGGCGAGGGCCAGGTCTCGCATGCCCCGCATCGTGGCTACTTCGTGGCAGAGCTGAGCATCGAAGAGTTGTTGGAGATCCAGCGGCTGCGGGCGCTGCTGGAGCCGGAGGCGGTGACCAAGGCGATTCCGGCGCTGACCGACGACGACGTGCGCACCATGGCGGCGGCCTACGCGGAAATGGAGGCGGCGGCCGCCCGGCAGGACATCGGCGGAGTCAACGTGGCGCACACTCGATTTCACTTCGCGCTGCTGGGGGCCTGCGGCATGCCGCGGCTGATTCGCATCCTGCGCCAGCTGTGGGCGATGGCCGATCCGTATCGGGCGATCTACCACGGCAATGAGCCGTCCCGGCAGCGTGCCCAGTCCGAGCACGCGCAGATCCTGGAGGCCACCCGGCAGCGGGACGTGGTCAGGCTGCTGGTGCTGCTGGCCGAGCACCGGCAGCACACGGTGGACCGGTTGAGCGAGCCGCTGGCCAAGCACGCCGCGGCGGAGGGGTCGATCGCGGACCGGGCCCGCGCGGTCTGATCGACCACCGGATGGGGCGGTGGAAGCCACCCGCGTCGGCGATCCGGCTGGGCTACGCGGTGGGCAGCCCGGCCTCGACCCAGGCGGCGATTCCGCCGCTGACATTCTTTACGGTGCTGTATCCCTGGGCCTTGAGCAGCATCTGTGCATAGAGGGATCGAACGCCGGAGGCGCAGATCGTCATGATGGGGCTCTCGTGGTTGGCAGGCACGCCGTCCAGGCTGCCGTCCGACAGTTGTGGCAGTGGCAGCTTGATGCTCGCGGCGATGCTCAGCCGGGCGACCTCCGCCGGCTCGCGAACATCGATGAGGATGGCGCCGTGGTCGAGCAGCCTTTTGGCTTCGGCCACGTCCACCGAGTCCGGTCCGCTCTTGGCCAGCGCCACTGCGTGCTCCAGATGGATCGCGTACGGGTTGGCCGGGCGCGGTGCAGCCTCGGCCGAATCGTCGGGGAACAGGTCCGGGAGGTGCTTGCGGAACGAGGAGGTGTACTTGAACGCCTGGTCGGGAAAGATCACCACGGCGACGACGCCGGGTTCGTCGGGGATGGCACGAACAGCGCCGGCCAGGGCCAGACCGGAGCTGGGGCCCGGCGTGAGACTCTCCTCGGTGAACAGTCGTCGGCAGGTGTGGTAAGCGTCGTCGTCGCTGATCTCGATGATGTCGTCGTACTGGTCTGGTGTGAAGAATTCGGTGACGGCCAGAGCCCGCCGGGAGCGCACCCCGGGAATGTCGTGCCCGTCCGTGGGGTGCACCCCGATGACCTTGACGGCCTGGTTCTGCTCCTTGAGGAACCGTCCGGTCCCGGTGATCGTGCCGCAGGTACCCAGCGATGCGACGAAGTGGGTCACCGTGCCCTGGGTTTGGCGCCAGATCTCGGGGCCGGTGGTCCGGTAGTGTGCATCGGGGTTCGCGCGATTCGCATACTGGTTGAGTTCGTGCCAGCCGGGCCGGTTGCCGAGCTCGCCGGCGCGTTGCATCGCCCCTTCGGGCTGGCCGGGCATGGGACATAGGTCGTCGTCGAGTTCGATGACGTCGGCGCCGAACATCCGCAGGGCGGTGCGCTTTTCTTGCGGTACCGCGTTCGACATGACGGCCGAGAACCCGTAGCGGTGCGCGTTGGCGACCATCGTCAGGCCGAGGCCGGTATTGCCCGAGGTGGGTTCGACGAGATTCTGCAGATGCTCGCCGCGCTCCAACGCGTCCCGGACCAGGTTGGCGGCAACCCGATCCTTGACGGACCCGAACGGGTTGTACCACTCCAGCTTCGCGAACACCCGGGCGTGGCGAAGGCCGGTGACGTGCCGCAGCTCCACCAGCGGGGTCGGATTGTCCACGGTGGGCAATAGATCCAGCGTCGAGTCGTAGACGCGCAAGCTCTGGTTGGTCACGGCGATCCCTTCGATCACACAATGCGGGCGTGCAGACAGCGATTCGGCCGTCGCGTCGCGGGCGGCGGGCGCGAACCGAGTCCGGGGTGCGGTAGCGGGCGGGGTTGGGCTGAAGCGTGCTAGGCCGGTACCGCGCATCCACCGCGCGCGACCACGGCCTCGCACAATGACGCGGGCAGCACCTCGACCGACCCGGCCTGCGCGAACGGTGCGGCGAAGCGCTGCAGGGCCTCCTGGTCGCTGGCCTCGGCGATCGCATACAGCGTGTGCTGGCCATCGATGACGCCATGGCTCTGGATGGTCACGCCGTAGCTGCTGGCGTTATCCGGCGCGAGGTGTGCCAGCAGCATAGCGGCGGCTTGTGGGTCCTGGGCAGGGCAGCGGTCGGCGTCATGCTGGTGGTGCAGGACGAAGAGGGGCATGTCAATTCTTCCGTTCTCGTGGTGTGCGGAACTGGGCGGTCGATGGGTCCAGTAGGGTCTTTCGGTCTGGCTGCGTGGCGCCGTCGGATGCCCATCGAGGATGGTGCGGGCAGGGCTGACGGCAGCGTGGGGTTTGTCCCCGGGGTGCGCGAGGATCTCCGCTCGAAGCGGTTGCGTCGGTGAATCCGCGGCCCGGGCTACCCGGAATGCTCAGCGGTCAGACAGACAGGTACCCGCGTATACGCGGCACAGATCGATCCACAGCCGCGCGACCAACCGGGTACCCACGCCCCCCAGTAAACCACCCCCACCGCAGGGCCGGGTACCGAGCACGGTGGCGGCGAGGCGGGAACATCGGGCGGTTCGCGCCCGACGGCCGCGATCCCGACGGTGCGCTGGCCTACGGTCGCCGGTCGTCGAAGCAGCCCACGGCCGACTCACCGCCTCATACGAGTGCCGCTTGTCCGAAATGACGTTCCCGCGGGAACGTCATTTCGGACAGATCTTCCAACCGCCGCGTGCGGAGTAATGCCCAGCCTTCTTGTCGACCAACACTCTGCTGGATCGACCCTGGAAGATCAGTTGTTGCGACCACGCGAGAGCCCGGGCATTCGCTCGTGCCAACGGGGCCGTCTTACAGTTCGTGTTACGCTGTCACTATGGCTGACACGATCACCTTCCGGCCTGATGAGGATGCGGCAAGGGCCCTGGCAACGCTAACTCGTGACGGCACCCCCGTCTCGACAGCAGTGCGAATGGCGTTGATCGACGCGGCTCGCGAGCGCGCGCGCAGGGTACTTCGAGCCGAAGCCGAAGCCCTCGCCGCGGACGAGCAGGACCGCGCCGAGGCTGCGCAAGTGCTTCGGGACATGGAGAGCCTGCGTGCGTGGTGAGGTGTACCGGCTGCGTGCCCCTCGCAACACGCGCGGACACGAACAGCGCCACCACCGGTACGCGGTCGTCGTCCAGTCCGACCAGTTGCCGCTGTCGACGTGGCTGGTGGCTCCAACGTCTACCTCTGCACGCGCAGCGAGCTTCAGGCCGGAAGTCGAGATCGGTGGGCGCTCGACGCGTGTGCTGGTCGAGCAGACCGCGGCAGTCGACCCGACCCGACTGGGGGATAGCGTCGGTCACCTGGCGTTCGATGAACTTCGGAGGGTGGAAGCCGCGCTGCGCCTCGTTCTCGAACTGTGATCCAAGGGCCTGCGCGCCAGCACCATGATGCCGCTGAGCCGCCCTTGGGTTATTCCTTCGACCTCGACGTCGGGCATGAGGTTCGATGACCGACGGCTTGGTGACCTTCGAGGTAGAAAACGGCGGCACTGTCAAAGCGATGGACCTAGGCGACACCATTGACGCCTTGGGCACAGGATCGACTAGGACCTCCATCAAGGGTGAGGCCCCCGCAATCTGACGCGCCTCCTTGAGGTATGTAAGCGGTGACCTCAGCACCCTACGTCGACTGTCCCGCAGGCCGAGCGGTGAGCGGCCATGATTCACGTCCTCCTGGCCATGATCACGAAATCGTCGATCGCGGATCCTGGCGTCACTGTCCCGCCAGCCAGTCGGCGAGGGCGTCCAGGTCGCGGATGTCGAAGCGCTCGGGCGAGCGGACCAGGGTCACTGGTAGGTCTCCCGAGTCTCGGTATTGTCGGATCACCCCACTCTGAGACCTGCAGGTATTCGCCGGCCGTCTTGCGGTCCATCAGTCGTGGCCAGCCGTGGGTGGTTGTCACGATGCCCAGCCTCCGCGTTTCCGCCGGCCGGCGTGGCGCATGATGTTCGGCGTCACGGCGGTCTGTTCCAGGTAGGCGGCGAGGTCGGCTTCGGTGAATCGCACGGGCTGACCGAGCTTGTGGTGCGGGATCTCGTCCAGGTGCCGAGTGATCCAGTCCACGGTCTTGCCGGTCTGCTCCGACATCCAGGCCTTGTCGTGAGTGCTCATGCCGTCACCGTCTCACCGGGCACTGACAGCGGACGGCCTCCATGGTCGGATTGACCACGGAGCGCCGCGTAGGCGTCGATCAGGTCCAGCGCCAGCCGAAACGCCTGCGCCCGGGCCAGATCCTCGGTGTCCGTCGTGTCGCCGATGGTGACGTCCAACGGGCCGAGTTCTTCGCCAGCGTCTCCGTCGGCCCGAAACTCAACACCGAGGTCGCTGTTTATTGGTGGCGGTACGGTGGCAATCCGGTGCAGATTCAGGCTACCGCAAAGGATCTCGGTGGCGCGGTGACTGGGCCAGCTGGATTATCCACCGCCGACGCGCTCTCCAAGTACTACGGGGGTCTATGTGCGGCCGGCGGCCCGGTCAATCCTGGCGAATTCTATTTGGTCGGTGAGCACGGGCCAGAACTGTTCGCGCCGCGACGTCCGGGGTCGATCGTGCCCAATGCTGCGGTCGGATCGGGCGAGATGACCATGCGAATCGTGACGAAAGATCCGATCCTGCAGACGATGTTCGACGCGGCGGACGTACGCATTCAGGCGTCGGATAAGCGCAAGGTGCGGCTGGTGCGTCAGGGTGTGGCGGTGGCGGTCTGATGAAACCCAGCCTTGGTTCGAATAGCCCCGGCGGCGTGCAGAGACCGGCGCCCCCTGTCGGCGGGCCGCGTCTTCGTCACCTGGCGACGAGGCTGGCTGCCGCCGACTCCGCCCCGCCGCGCCCGCCGTCCCGCGCGGGCAATGAGCCACGACGCAGCCACACACTGGGCGCAGCACGCGCGACCGGCTACAGCCGCCAAGCACACCGACGACATAACCCCTGGCCCCACCCCCCACCCTCCGTGCGCGGTTGCTGGACGGTGCTGCGGCTCGGGGTGGCTGCAATGCACATCGTGACAATCCCGCCGAGAAGGGAGGCCCGCTATGACCGCCCGTAGGCCCCCGGCCAGCCCGGGGGAACGCATGGTGACGGAGATCCGGGCAGAGATGGCCGCTGAGGGCGTCGAGCCCGATGCCAAGGAGATCGCGCTACTGGACACCGCCCGGCAGCTTGTGGACCGCATGGACGCCCTCGAGCGCATCATCGGCACCGACGGCGAGATGATCGTCACCCCCACCGGTCAACTGCGCGTGCACCCCGCCGTGACCGAGCACCGCCAAATCGCCGCCACCCTGCCCAAGGTCCTCGCCGGCATCGTCGTCGGCGACACCGCCACCGGAGCCGGCAAGGACCCCGCCAAGGTCCGCGCCGCCCGCACCCGCTGGAACAACCGCGACCGGATGCGCGAGACGCAGGCTGCCCGGCTGGCCGGTGCCTGATGGGCAAGCGCATCACCACTACCGGCCCGGCGGACCGGGACACCCTGGACGCCGTTACGGCCCGTCTGCGGCGCTCTGCGGCCCGCTACCCGGCCGTCAGCCAGTCGCACCGCAACCCCGCCGCCGGGTGGCTGGCAGCCCTCCAGGCCGGCCGACCAGTCGATGTACCCGCCCTGTCCGTGCACGGGCTGCCCGGCGTTACCGGCGGCGACAGGTACCGAGTCGACCCGGACGGACGAATCAGCCCTGCCCCGGTACCGGCCGGCTAGCGCCAGGTGGGGTCGAACTCCTGGTGTTCCACGATCCACTTCGTCAGGCGTGGCACCACCCAGAAGATGTAGACGCCGATGGTGATGATGCACAGCAGCCACCACTTGATCCAGTTGCCGAACAGGCCGATGGCGCTGCCGGTGAACCGGAGTCGGTGGCCATTGATGTAGGTGTGCTTGGTCCGCCAGCGGTAGCGCATCACCACCGCCCACGGATAACAGATCCCGAGCGTGAACACGGTGACGAAGAATCCAGCTATCGCGGTCCCGAGGTAGGTGCCGGCGCCGCCATCAAACGCGAACGGCCGAACGGGAACTCCAGGGCTGGGCATGTAGGACTGGCTCTGCGGGGCTGTCATTTGCGACCTCTCCTAAATGTGGACGTGCTGTGACGAAGTCCCCGACGCTTTACGCCCCACGATAGACTGGTCGACATCCTGTTCGCTATCCGCCAGGTTAGGTCCGAAGGTTGCGTCCCAGGTGCGCGACCAATTCCGGTTGCCCCGCAAGGACAGCGATTTTGTGTGGACTAGTCCCGGCAGCGGCCCCTCGCAGGCATAGCGCATACAGATTGGTGCCTCCATCAAGGAGACGGGCGACTGTGCGGGCAAGTTGCTTATTGACATACCCGGCTATTGCGCTTGCACCGAGTGCGCGTACCGCCACTGCGTTCGGGTCGATCTTGTTGGCTGGCTCTCTGACAAGCTCCACGCGCCGACCGGGACTGAAATCGCCGCTGCGGGCGGCCGGCCGGTGATACTTTAAGCCGCGAACGTCGAATCCATAGATCCCAAGTTTGGTGCCACCTCGGCGGTCTACGTTGATCAGCACGTCATCGGGGTCGATCAGCCACAGTTCTCCGCTCCACCACTCGAGGCGTAGTTGCGGGCGCCCATCGGAGTCTGTGCGCTTCCACGCTTCTGACGACCCTGGTGCGTAAATCGTGCGCCGGAGCCGCCCGGTCTCGCTGACATACTCCAAGACTCGCGGCTGAAACGGTAACCGCCAGCCGGTTTGCATCTCCCTCACCACACTCGGTGTTCAGCCAAGGCGGTTGCAGTCTTTGCATTTCCGGTAGCCGCCGGTGCCGGAGACCCTGTTCCGGGATGGGATCTGCTTGCCTGTTGGGCAGTCGTCGTGATCGTGATACACATCGGGATCTGACAGATTAGACGAGTGATACGCCGGGACCCTGGCCATGTCTAGCACCCTTCTCAGGGAAACCCCGACGTCCATCGCACGGTAACCCCCCACCGGAGAGCGCACCACCCAGACCGGCAGGAATCACCCGATTGGGGGTTGGTCTGCGATGCGTGGCCCTCAATTCCGTGCTCTCGTAGCACTCGCGGAGTCCACGTGGGTAATCAGAACGCGGTGCAGACGCCAGCGACCCCGACCGATCGGCCGGGAGTGACTGACAAGGCGTCAGGGACCTACGCGCACGGGTCCGACGCTCCCTGACCCGCAACGCGACGGGCCCCCGGCGGGCAACTGCCAAGGGTCCGTTTTTTTTCGCCTGTGGCGCTTTCAGCCTGCCCGCGCATCGGTCCATTCGGCCTCGCGGTCCAGCAGCTCCGCAACCGCCCGTAGGTCCGTTGCCGCCTGCCGCCACGTCATCGTGTTGTTGAACCTCAGGTCCCGCACGTACAGCGACAGCCGCCCCCAGCCGTCGGCGAACTGGTATTGCGATACCCCCACGATGCCGCATCGCCGGTAGTGCTTGCGCACCGCGTCGGCGCCAGACCCGGTGACCCGCCACTGGTGGCCGTTGAATCCGTCGAGCTTGCCATCGCACCACCACGGGCAGCCGTCTTCCGGGAGGTTCGCCAGCATCTCCCGTTCGATCTCGCGCTGGGCCTGGCGGATGACCGCGGCGGCCGCTCGTTTGGCCGCACCTTCGGCTCGGCGCCGAGCCTTGGCCTGTTCCGGGGCCTCCTCAGTCGTCGTCATGCCGTCGCCCCGTCGAGCACGTCGGCAGCCGCGATCAGGTCCGCCGCCAACTGCCGGGCGAACCCCGGTGTGGTGTTGCAGGGGTCGACGTCCAGTTCGGGAACGTAGATCACTGGTCCAGGCGCCAGGCGATCGACTCGGCACCACTCGATAGCCACACCGAGCGATCCAACGGCACGCCGGTGGATCGAGGCACCCCCATCGGGGTCCGCGGTGTCCGACCTACACCAAGCCGGGCACGGATCGGTTGCGTTGTTAGCCTGCGCGTCGGCGAGGGCGTGGTCGATGATGGTCATGTTGAGCCTCCTAGCTTAGATAGGGGTTTGACAGCCCGACCGGCGCGGCAACGTCGGTCGGGCACCTCCCGCACGGGCGGCGGAAGGACGGGTGAGAACTGGGCGTCGTCTCCTACGCGTCGGGCAGCGAGTGGAACCACTCGCGGAGGTCTTCCGGCTTGATCCGGTATCCGCGGCCGTGCTTCTTAGCCTTGAGGTACGGGGGAGCGGTGGCCTTGATCGCCCGGGTCAGGTGCTTCTCCGATATACGCACCGACTCGGCAGCCTCGGCAAGCGTGTAGGCAGTGGGCTCGGTCATGCCGACCGCCGTCTTGCCGCGCTGCGTGGCGTGACGCCGATCTGCGTGAGCACGTCCCCGGTCGGGGCGCGCGGCTTAACCTCGATCGCCGATTGGATCTGCGCGATGTGTTCAGCGAGGAACCGCTTCGAGCGGCCGGACCGGATGTAGCCGATCTGCCCGGCCTTGATCAGTCGCCGGATCTCCTCGGGACTGATGCCGTACGCCTCGCAGATCTCCTGCCGGGACCAGGACTGGGGAAGTGAACTGCTCATGCCGTCACCGTCCCACCGGGCACCGACAGCGGTCGGCAACCACCGTCAAAATGACGGTGACTGGTCAGGTCGGAAGTCCGGGATCCAGTGGCGACCATCTTGTCGGCGCCGACATGATGGTCGGGTACCTGCATGGTCAATTCGACTGCGCAGCCAACCATGGTCAAATTGACACCGGTTCAGCACTCGCTGTCGTGCCGGTACCTCGGCGTGCAGCATCGGCCGCGTCGTCCAGCTCGTACACCGCTCTGGTCAGCGCTTCAGCCAGTTCGTTCGCGGTCTCCACATCGAGCACCAGCGCGTTCCCGACGCCGAACTCAACAATGACGGTCTCGCCCATCACCGCGTCGGGCAGCGCACGCACGGTCGGGCGGAGGTCTATCGCGGCAGTGTGCAGACTGCACCGGCGGGGCATCGTCCGGCCGTCACGCCCGACATAAACGGTGCTGCCGGCCTGGTCGGGACTGGTGGTAGTGGTGGGCATGGTGGCCGCCTTCCGGTAGTTCGGAGGGTCAGAGCCTATGGACCAGGAATGGCCCGTGATGGTGATCTGCCGGCGTTTCCGCTGGTCAGAGTGGTGGGCGATACTGGGATCGAACCAGTACTGTTCATGATCGCGTGATACTGCATCAGAGCAGCTCGAAGCGCTTTGACCTGCAGTGATGCTGCCTAGTGTCGCCTTTCCGCGCTCAACGTAGCGCTACCGGAATCGGCCGATATACGCTCGCATCCGATGCACAGACGATGCACATCGGGGGGTGAAGATCAGTGACACGCAAGGCCAAACGCCGCCCCTTCGGCCAGGTCACCCGCATGCGCTCGGGCCGATACCAGGCCCGCTACACCGGCCCCGACGGCAAGCTGCACACCGCCGGACACACCTTCGACGCCGAGATCGACGCGGCCGCCTGGCTCAAGGCCGAACGCGCCCTGCTCGACGCCGGCAGCTGGACCCCGCCCCAGCACCGCAACGCCTACCAGCCCGGCCGCACCCTGGGCTCCTACGCCGCCGGATGGCTCGCCGCGCGCACCCTCAAGCCCCGCACCCGCGAGCACTACCAGCGGCTGCTGGACCGGCTCATCCTGCCCACCTTCGCCGACACGCCGCTGATGGCCATCACCCCGGACGTCGTCCGGGACTGGCACACCTGCCTGGGCGATCACACGCCGACGCTGCGCGCCCACACCTACAGCCTGCTCCGCTCGATCCTGACCGACGCCGTGCACGACGGCCTGATCGTGGCCAACCCGGCGCACATTCGCGGCGCCGGAAACTCCAAACGCGTGCACAAGATCAAACCCGCCAGCCTGGACGAGCTCGCCGCGCTGTCAACGCCATGCCCGAGCGGTACCAAGTCATGACGCTGCTGGCCGCCTGGTGCGGGCTGCGCTTCGGCGAGCTGACCGAGCTGCGCCGCAGCGACATCGACCTGACCAACCGGGTCATCCGAATTCGCCGCGGCGTCGTCCGCACCGACGACGGCTACGTGGTGGGCACCCCCAAGTCGGCCGCCGGGATCCGCGACGTCGCCATCCCGCCGCACCTGATCCCCGCCATCAAGGACTACCTGCGCGCCCGCGTCAACGGCCGCGCCGGTCTACTGTTCCCCGCCGCCGACGGCGTGTCCCACATGGCGCCGTCGTCGCTGTACGGCCGGGCGAGCACCCCGCACCGCACCGGGTGGGGCTTCTACCACGCACGGCAGGTCGCCGGCCGGCCCGATCTGCGCTGGCACGACCTGCGCCACACCGGCGCCGTGCTGGCCGCGTCCACCGGCGCCACCCTCGCCGAACTCATGGCCCGCCTCGGCCATTCCACCGCCGGCGCCGCCCTGCGTTACCAACACGCCGCCGCCGGCCGCGACGCCGAAATCGCGGCCAAGCTTTCCGAAATCGCCGCTCGCCAATAGACTCCGTCACTATGGTTCCCCTCCGGGCGGCTGGCGGCTGCGAGCAAGGTGCCTTGAGCATGTTGCAGCTACGGAGGGGCGTGCAAGCCCTGGTGGTCGGACCGACCGACCTCGCGTCATTTGCCACACGCCAAAAGTTGAAGCCCCGCCAGTGAAGATCGGGTCGACCCTCACTTCACCGCCGCATTCAACAAGGGCTACACCGGATACGGTTAAGCACACATGGCTCGAGAGCAGCGATGTCGAAATGCCGCCGGCCGGAGTGCTGCCAAGCCCTCTATCCTGAGCGACGCGACCACTACTTGGGAAGGCGGTTCCAGTGCATGCCCGTCGTTTGTGCCGAATTCGAACCCAGTCCGACACGGACGAGACGCCGTTCCCGCTCGATGATGCAGGCTTCCTGTACTCGCCGTCGGCAGTGCTCGGTCGGCGCGGTGGATCATCGGAATTGAGCGACCCCATCGAGCTCTGCAGGGACTACTCGTTCGCGTTGTTAGGTGAGCCGGGTTCGGGCAAGAGCACCGTCCTGCAGGCTATCGCTCGCCGTTGGAGGGAGAGACTTGGTTCGTCCAGCGTCACGGCGCTGGACGCAATTGCGCTCACTGAACTGCGCTATCAAGCCAAGCTCGCGCCAATCTTTGATGGACTCGACACCCGTCGTCCGTCGACGGCCTCACCGGCCGCAGTGCGTCATGTCGTGATCCTCGACCAGGTCGACGAGTGCCCCATCTTGCTCCAGTTGCCTCAACTCTTGCGAGACAGCCTTGAAGGCAGAGAGGTGAGCGGCCTGCGGCTCGTCTTCGCCTGCCGCCTCATGGACTACAACCGCGCGCTCGACGCAACACTGGTTGACCTTCTGCCCTACAAGGCGACGGATCTGGCACCGCTGACACGCACCCATGCCACCCAGATCGCCGATTTGCACGGCGTAGACGGCCGGGCGCTTGTCAGGACCGCCATAGTAAGGGGCGTCTCGCCACTGGCCAGCATCCCGCTGACACTCGAGATGCTCTGCGAGATGTACGAGGAAAATGGCGACCTGCAGGGCGCTCCGTCGGAGATATTTGAGAGCGCTGTCCGCCGGTTTGCCGAGCGGAGTTCGCCAGACATGTCGGATGCTGGCGCGGCACTGAATTCAGTTGGGAGGGAACAGAGGCTGTCGGTCGCCAAGCGGATCGCTGTGCGTCTACTGCTTTCTGGGCGCCGGAACATTTGGACTAGTGGCGAGTCGGATCGTCGGCCGTCGGACTTGGACCTCGCAGGGCTCGTTGGTGGCGAGGAAGGTGATGCCGAGCATCGGTTCTCAGTCAGTGAGGGCATGATCCGGCAGACTCTGCGCTGCGCGCTGTTTGCTGCTGTCGGCCCGAATCGTATCGCGTTTCGCCATAGTTCAGTGGCCGCCTTTCTGGCAGCCAGTTACTTGGTGGAGCGCCAGGTCAGCGAGCTGCAGCTTCGTCAACTGTTCCTCGTGGAACAGTCAGTCGGAGCGCCATGGGTTTCAATTCCGACCGCGCTACGGGAGACTGCCGCGTGGATCACCGCGCTGTGCCCTTCTCGCGCTGGATGGCTCGCCGAGGCAGACCCGTTGAGCCTGGCCGGTCACAGTGCACTCGTCGATTCGCCAGCTGCACGGCGAACGATTGTGGAGGCATTGATCAGGACTGCGGAGGATGCGTATCTATCGGAGTCGTGGTGGCGTCGTCGAGGTTCGCTTCGGCTGAAACACCCAGGGCTCGCGAACCAGGTTGAGCGAGCACTCGACGAACTGAGCGGTTCAGGGTGGCGCTCGCAGGCGAGAATGCAGATCGTGCTTGAATTGGCGGCCGACTCAGAAGACCCGACTTTGACTCCTCGTATGCTCGACATTGCCAACTCGGATCATTGGCCGACCACGGTCCGTCGCCTAGCCGTGAACGCAGTCGTCGCCTGCGGCCCGGACCTAGTTTGCGAGCTCAAGCCCCTTCTTGCAAGTCTCGCAGACCCGGACTACGCGCGAGCCATCGATTCAGAGGACGAGTTGCGGGGTGCGCTCCTGTCCGCACTCTGGCCGAAGCACATGACCACAGAGGAGCTTCTTTCGCTGCTCACACCAAGGCAGAACCCATCGCTGTACGGCGGCTACGCGCGCTTCCTGAGGATCGACGCCGCCCAGAACGCAACAGACGACGACGTCGTAGCCATTTTGACCCTCATGGCCGAACGGACCGATGGCGAATCGGAAGCGAGCGAATCAGCCGCGGTAAGCGACGTCGAGTCGTCGGCAACTGCCGCATCACCAGCGCGTCGACGATCAAGCGGGGCGCAGCCAGAGGGAGACGAGTTTGTTGCCGCCATCATCGACCGCGGCCTCAGCGGCCCGGATGCTGAACAACTAATCGACCCCATCGCCGCGATCGTCGAACCATACATGCGCGAGTTCCAGCAGCTTGACATCCCAGACTCGCTCGATGAGACGACGTCGACGCGAACCCCCGAGAAGGTCGCCACGCTCAGACGTCACCTGGCCGCCAGCCTCGCGCTCCGCGACTTCGACGCGGACCCAGCCTGGGCGGCACATCGCATCCTGTCGGGGTGGCGCGCTAGATTTCGCGGACTGGTCAGCGCGGATGGCTCCGACACCCGCCGTCGGGCGCTGGTGGACTCTCGCGACTTCGCGTGGATTGCGGACAAGGCGCGAGACATTGCAGTTGATCATCCAACAGGCGCAGCCGTCCTCGCGGAAATCGCGGTGACGATCCTAGACACGGCCAATGAGACCGACTATGAGTATGCGTACGGGCTCCGGACCATGGTGCCGTTCGCAGGAAGCAGTCTGCGGAGAATCTTTGACGCCGTCCCCATCGACTCGCGAGTCGCCGAAGCGTGGCGAGCCGACCACAAGGCGCCACCCCCGTGGGAAGATGCCGGGGAATTCGCCGAGTCCGTCAGACAGCTGTTAGTCGATGTGACTGACGAAGATCCGTCCCGATTCTGGCAACTCGCGTGGCAGTTGCAGTTCGACCCGTCCACTGGGCGAGCCCAGGTGCCGGTTATGCACGACGACCTCCTTGCTTTCCCGTCGGTCGTCGTCCTCGGCGACGGCGCTGAAAACCGGCTTGGCAAGGCCGCGTATTGCTACCTTCTCCGCCAACACGACCACTGGACCGACTGGTTGGGCACGAATAGGTATGACAAACGCGCCTGGGCGGGGTATCTGGCGCTCTGCATTCTCGACCGCCAAGACAGGGCAAAGCTCCAGACTGTGCCTTGGTCTCAATGGGTCGGCAGCCTCTTATGGTTCTTGCCTGGCTCAGACGACGCTCAGCGCGACCGTCACCGTCGTCTTTTGCGTGCTGCCGCCACCGCCGCGGCCGCATCGTTCGCTTCCGCGACGACGCAGTTCGTCCGACGCGAACTTGGGCGCGGCAGTCTGCCCTACGGACTCGACGCTTTACAAGGCTGCATGTCCGCGGAGTTGGGCGACGCGATTGGTGTGCTACTCACTGGCATTCGGGACACACTGTCCGGTGAACCCGGCACGCTCACGATCCCGGACACCGAGGAGGCCGCATCGCTAGCCGTCCAAGTCTACCGAGACCTGGCCAGCACGGCGCTTCAGACATCCGTCGCCGGGATCGTCGACAAGGTCATCGACGCAATGATATTCACGCCAGGCCAATTTCCGAACGCGCTCGCCTGCACGTCCGCGGTCGTGTTGATGAACGTAACGCCTATGCGGGCCTGGCCCATAATTCGCGACAGTGTTGGGACCGACCAAGAGGCTGCCCTGCCCATTGCGCACGCACTCGCCCACCAGAACTACTACGGCCCGCGATTGGATGCGTTCACCGACGACTACCTCGCCCAGTTCTACCGATGGCTGGCCACCCTGACGCCCAACGTAGGTGACGGCATCCACGCGGGAGCCTACTTCGCGTCTGCCGATGAGGACACCCGACGGCTGCGTGACCGCGTCCTCGACAGTCTCGCCCAGCGAGGCACGCCACGAGCTCTTACTCTGCTTCAATCCTTGGCTAGCCAGACCGAGTCCATTCACCTCGAAGCCGCTCTCCACCGCGCTCGGCTGCAGTTGGCGGAGATAAACTGGAAGCCGCCCGACCCCGACGACCTCGCAGTTCTACTCGGCGACCCGACCCGCCGGCTGGTCCGCACGGACAGCGAACTCGCAGCACTCATCATCGAGGCACTTGCAGCGATTGAGGAAGAACTGCCTTCTCACGGTGAACTGCTCTGGGACCGCATCCCGGCTCCCGTACGAACAGCCGCAGAAAATGCAGGGCTGAAGCTTGGATATGCAGACATGGGGAACGGCGACGACCTATGGGCACCCAAGCCCGAAGCAGCCTTATCGGCGTACCTCGCACACCAACTGCGCCTTCGTCTCGAGCAGCGCAGCGTCATCGTCAACCGCGAAGTCTTGGTCCTGCCACGTACCGCCTACGGCACTGGAGATCGCACAGATGTCCACGTGCAGGTCCGGGACGGCGAGACAATCCACACCGTCCCCATCGAAATTAAAGGGTCTTGGAACAGCGACGTCGAGTCCGCACTAGAAGATCAGCTTGTCGACAGATACCTCGCCGAGGTGCAGTCCACAGCTGGCGTGTTCCTTGTTGGATGGTATCCGCCGAATCTCTGGACCGTGAAGGACCCCAGCCGCCGACCCAAGGCTCGCCGGTGGTCCGTCGAGACGCTTCGGACGGCGCTCGAGGCTCGAGTAAACGATGCCTACAAGTCCGCAGGCGCCACAGTACGCCAATACGTACTGACCGTTCCGCGCCCGGGTGCGGCCACGAGGTGACTGTCTGCGAGACCGTCGCCAACTGAGTTGCTCGAGCGTCTTCGTGTGAACACCGAGTCTGGGAGCGGCATCGAACATGCGAACGTGGTGGGTCAGTCGACCTAGGAAGATGCATCACCCGTTCGCTGACTGCCCCCTGGCGTGCCGCCGTCGTTCTCGGCCCAACGCGATTGGGTGGCGAACGCAAGGGGAAGCATGATTAGCTTGAGCCCGATCCACCATGCGTACACTGCCGCCGAGCTGTTAAATGCCGAGTCTTCGATGAGTCCGTGGGCGATGTCGTTGCGAAGGTTTGGGCCGAGTTGCTCGGTCATCAGGGCCCGCAACTCGAAAACCAAGGGTGCGCCGAGCGCAGCTACAGCGAGTGAATCGTTGAGCAGACTCCCGAGCCCTTTCTCACTTTCGACACCGTGTTCGTCCGTGATCAATGTGTTTCCGCCATGCTCCTTCAACCGGACTCGGACCCAATGCTCGATCTGCGGCACCAACAGCGACGCGGCCGATACAAAGTCACCGTCGAGGCCACGCTGAAATCCGAGCGCCCACACGCCTTCGCGCCCGGCGGGTGTGGACGGACTCTCGTAGCAGATCCGGTAAAGCAACTGCGACGAGTAGCGATGTTCGGCAGTCACAACCCGTAACGCGGGCGCGATAAGACCGACAACCCTCACGTCGACGAGCACCAAGTGGTTCCGGACCATGGCCGCCCAGACCGCAGGGTCGATCTTGCCCTCTCGCACCGCTTCACCATCGACCGTCATGCCGGGCGTCGCGGCTACCTTCTGTCCAGACGCACGGAGCGTCTCGCCGCCGAACAACACCGACAGCGGGGCTTGCTGTATTTGCTCACGCACGGTCGATTCCACCCGGTCAGGATCCTCCAGGGGGGCCAACGCCGCGAGCGCGATCAGGGCTCCAACCCGGTCGTGCCCCGACGCCGACCGCCTCGACTGCTCGATATAGCCGCTGAGATCGAACGAGCCTCCCGAGACCGCCACCATGGAGTCGAGCAGGGCTTCTCGGTCGGCCTCTAGTTGCGGACGTAGGTCCTTGATCAGGTCGTCGACGCCATTGGCCGCACGGAATTTCCGCGGGAGCTTGCGCAAGATCGCGAGCGCACACTCCACAAAGTGGCTGGCGGTGATGGCTGCCCCACCTACCCCCTGCCGCCGATCGGCAGCCTCGGCGACAAAGTCACGGGCCAGTCGCAGGGTGGCATGCGATGCCGCGTCTTGGTCTCCACTGGCCGAGTACCACGCGGCGGCCTCTTCTTCCCACGACTGGGCCAGCCGCCGCTCTCTCGCTTCGCGGGCCTGCTGCGCCACCTGAACGGCCATTTCGGCGAACCCGTGCTGCTCCTGTTTCTCGACAAGCTTGTACCTGCGGGCGAACTCCGACAATTGGACCCCGAAGAAGGCTTCCCCGACGGTGCTGCGGCGGACACGGTCGCGGACCGTTGCCGCCATCGCTTCCGCTTGTTCACGCCCGGCTGCGCCGCGACGCCGGACCAGTTCGAACGCCCGCTGCCATCCGGCAGCACCGTCACCGTGCCACGATTCAGGGTCAAGCGGCGCCGCTGTGTAGGCGTCGATGGCGTCGATCCACATCTGTTGGTCGCGCCGGTCGAGATACGTCCAGCAGACGTCGTAGACCCGGGCCCGCAACCCCGCATCGTCGCTAGTGTCCATGGCCTTGGCAATCTGCAGCAGGAGCGCACACCCCGGTCCGTCGAGATCGCTTGGCAGCGCCGATCGGCTGCCATTTCTCCAGCTGACTGCTGGTGTGAACGGCTCGTTCCAGTCGTCAGGCTTGAGCATCGCCGACGATGCCACCGCGAGCGTCTCAAGGACCGCTTTGGTGTCAGGGTCCTGCGATGCCTTGGCCGCGGCGTTGAAATTGCCCGCCAGCGCGACGACCGATCTGTCCGGCCCCGCGGCGCTGACAACATCGCGCCACACCGATGGATCAATCCTCGGCGCTGCTGGGTTGTCAGCCGTGTTGGTCAACCGGTTCTCCTCCGTGTGCGACGCTCGCAGTTATCCGCCTGCAAACAACAAGCCGTTTTCCGAAGTTGCCAAACGATCGTAGCGGGCGCCACGCCCATTTGCCTCTACCCGCAGGGTGCCGCGCGATGCAACTTTCGCAGAGGATCGAAGCGCCCGGGGGTTGGGCGGCCAACCGGATCGGGACCGCCATCGCAAATGACGAACCTTGGGTAGTTGCGGTTCCGTGGCGTCTCGCTCGAGTTCGCACAGCCAGATTGAGCTCCGCAGAATCTCGTGCGGGTCTAGGTCCCCGGACTGGGGGCCCTACGGAACGCCTCGCAGGCGGTCGGCAACATCAACCATCGCGTTCGTCACGTCACCGTGTTCAGCGGTACGTCGGCCCGGCGGACGTCATCGGCGGTTGGATTGCTTCGCCGCCACCCCGGTTGTCGTCGTCCGTGTCTCGTCCAGACGAAGTCTTCACCTCAGGCCGGGGCTACGCTCGATTCGAGGTGGGCCCCGACGATGAATCCCGGACTCGTCCAGATTTACCGTGCAATTTCGGCGAGCTCAGCCCGACCTAGCGAGCACCAAATCGCCCTAGCCCAGTGCTGCCAAGGCTCGCGGCTGTCCTTGTTCGCAGCCTTCATCGGACGCTGCGGCCGCACTGCAAGGTAAGTCCGGACCTTGCAACCGTCGGCCGGACCCGACCGGAGCCCGACGCCCACCGCCCGGCCCTGTTGACCTTGAAGTGTTGAGTACTCGTCTTGCACCACGGGGTGTTCCACCCGGCTCAAGATCGCATACAACCCGACCGTAAGCTTTGTAAAGAGCGGATCTCAATTGTGATGATTGTTGGTGATCCGCTGTGATGCCCTGTGATCTCTCGAATCTCGTTGCACTACCCGAAGACCCGTGGCGCGCCCAGCAAGACGTGACGCATTCCGCTCGTTGAGTGCTGCGCTCGCCGAGCCACGATGGTAGCGAACGCGCCATCTGTGACCATGCCCAGGGCACCGGGTTCCAACGCCGCCAGCCGTCAGCCGGATCCCAAACTCTTTTGTCGGCGATGTCGTGGTCAGCGGCGCCGTAGTGGCACCCCTTCATGGGTGTGGAGACGACGGCCCCGCGACTGCTGGGCGGACCACGGCGGCGACATGCCGGGCCGGCTCCGACATGGCCGCGGCCATGGGGCAGGGCGGGCTGACGCGGACCGGCCGAGACCGGCGTCCGTCGCCGGCCGTCCTCGGTCGGCCAGGCCGCCCGAAGCTTCCATTCGCGGCCTGGCCGCTCGCAGCCCCGCAAACGACGCGGCGCACACATCCGGCACTTCTGTCACCCGGCCAGCACGGCTAACGGCGCGGTGATGGCACCACTTCTAGGTAGAAGGAGAATCCCCGCGCTCGTGCGGGGGTCCGGCCGGTCGTCGCGGTGGAAGGTGGTGGTGCCGGGTGATGTCGTTGGCGAAGCTGTCCGCCGGGTCCGGGTATCGCTACATGCTGCAGCACACGGCCCGCGGCGACACCGACCAGAACGCCGAGCGGTCGGGACCGCTGGCCGGCTACTACGCGGCCTCCGGCTATCCGCCGGGGATCTGGCTGGGCCGGGGTCTGACCGGCGTCGCGGGCGGGGCGGGACTGGCCGCCGGCTCGCAGGTGGGCGAGGAGCAGATGGGCAGGCTGTTCGGCGCCGGGCAAGACCCGATCACCGGGCAGCAACTGGGCCGGCCCTACCGGCCGGGGGTGTCGGTGGCCGGGTTTGATGCGACGTTCTCCACCCCGAAATCAGTGTCGGTGCTGTGGGCGCTGGCCGACAAGGCGACCCGGCGGGTGATCGTGGACGCGCATCACGCCGCGGTGGCTCAGGTGCTGGCGTTGATGGAGCGGGACGTGGCCCGCACCCGCACCGGGCACGCCGGGGCGGCGGTGCTGCCGGTCCGGGGTGTGATCGCGGCCGGGTTCGACCACCACGATTCCCGCGCCGGTGATCCCCAACTGCACACGCATCTGGTGCTGGCGAACAAGGTGCAGGGCGAGGACGGCGGGTGGCGGAGCCTGGATGGGGCGGAGTTCTACCGGGCGGTGGTGGCGCTGTCGGAGTCCTACGATGCGCTGCTGGCCCAGCAGGTCACCGCCCGCCTCGGCCTGGCCTGGCAGTGGCGTGCCCGCGGTGCCGGGCGCAACCCCACCCGCGAACTGGCCGCGGTGCCGCAGCGGTTGGTCGAGGAGTTCTCCCGACGAGCCGGGCAGATCGGGCAGGCCAAAGACAACGCGGTGGCCGATTTCGTCACCACCCATGGCCGGGCGCCCACGTCGGCGGAGGTGCTGCGCATCCGGCAGCAGGCCACGCTGGGCACCCGGACGCCGAAGCACACTCGGCCACTGGCCGAGTACTCGACGCTGTGGCGGGACCGGGCCGCGCGCATCCTCGGCGGCGACCCGGCCGGCTGGGCCGCGACCGTCGTCGAGGCGGCCACCGGCGCGGCACCGACGGGACCGGTGTTGACGGCCGCGGACGTGGATGATCGGGTGGTCGCCGATGTCGCGGCCACGGTCCTGGCCGCCGTAGAAGGGCGCCGCTCGACGTGGTCGCGGTGGAACGTGACAGCGCAGGCCGCCCGCGAGATCGGGATCCGCGGCTGGCAGTTCGCCACCCCCACAGACCTGCTGGCCGTCCGGGATAGCATCACCGCCCGCGCGCTGGGTGGGTCGGTGCTGCTCAACCCGCCCGAGATCGCCGCCGTCCCTGCCAAGTGGCGAGACCCGTCCACAGGGCGATCCGCGTTCGCCGCGAAGGAGATCTTCACCTCCCGCGCCGTGCTCGACGCCGAAGCCCGGCTGCTGGCCGCCGCCGACGACACCTCCGGACCTACCGCCCCTCCGACAACGTCGGCGGTTGCGGAATCGACGGCCGTGGACGCGGAGCAGACCGCCGCCGCTGCGGCGATCTACGGCTCGGGGCGGGTGCTGGACCTGCTGGTCGGGCCGGCCGGGACCGGTAAGACCGCCACCGTCACCGCCATCCGCGCCGCCTGGGTCGCCGAACACGGCGAGAATTCGGTGATCGGCCTGGCGGTGTCGGCCGCGGCGCACATCCTGCAGGAGGCGACCGGGGCACCCGCCGAGACTGCCGCGATGTGGCTGACCCGCCACCGGCACGCCGACGAGACCCTGCGGCGCCTGGCCGAGTTGCAACGCCGCAGGGCCCGGATGCGCGGCGACACCGCCACGATCGACGGTCAGATCACCACGCTGCGCGAGGATTTCACCCACAGTCGGCTGCGCCCCGGCAGCCTGATCATCTGCGACGAGGCCGGCATGGCCGACGTGCATACTCTCGACGCGCTCACCGACGCCGCCCGGCAGGCTGGCGCGAAGATCCTGCTCGTCGGCGACAATCACCAACTCGCCGCGGTCGGCCCCGGCGGCAGCTTCGGCATGCTCGCCACTAGACGCGGCGCCGCCGTGGCGCACCTGTCGAACATTCGCCGGTTCCGCGACCCCGACGGCACCACCCGCGCCTGGGAGGCCGACGCCTCCGCGCGGCTACGCGTCGGGGACCTCGCCGCGATCGACGACTACACCATGCACGGCCGGATCCGTGGAGGCGACCGCCAGACCGCCCTGGACGGCGCCTACCATGCCTGGAAGGACGACCGTGCGGCCGGAACGGACTCGCTGCTGCTGGCCGTCGACAACGACACCGTCACCGAACTGAATCGCCGCGCCCAAGCCGACCGCGTCGCCGCCGGCCACGTCACGCCCGGCGGCGTGGCCCTGGCCGACGGCACCACCGCGGGCGTCGGGGACCGGATCGTCGCCCGCCGCAACGACCGCACACTCACCACCGCCGACCCTGAGGCAGCGAGGCTGCCGGCGGCAGCGGCGGGGCGTGGGCATCGGGCCGGGTTCGTACGCAACGGCCAGCGTTTCACCGTCACAGCCGTCGGCGGCGACGGGTCGCTGAGCGTCGCCACCACCAGCGGCTGGGTCGTCGCGCTGCCCGCGACGTATGTGTCCGAGCATGTGCAACTCGGCTACGCCGCCACGATCCACCGGGCGCAGGGCGCCACCGTGGACACCTGCCACGTCATCGCCGGCCCGGCCATGACTCGCGAGGCCCTCTACGTCGGCGTGACCCGCGGCCGCGCCGACAACACCGTCTACACCATCACCGACGACGGCCGCGTCGACGGCACCGACCGCATCGGCCCCGCCGCGACCACCATGCAGTCGGCCGGTCGGGTGCTCGCGGCAATCCTGGCCCGCGGCAACTCCGACGGTTCCGCGCACACCACCATGCGCCAACTGTGGAACCAATCCGGAAGCCGACGGCAACTCGAAACCGAATACCGACAGATCGCCGACGCCGCTCACCGCGACCACACCATTCACCTGCTCACCCGCCTCGAACCCCGATGCCAGCCGGCAGCCCCCACTGATGGCGCGCCCGCTATCGGCCAAGTGCAGATCCACCGCCTGACCCGCGCCATCCGGGCAGGTGACCGCTACCTGATCGACCCGAACATGCTGCTATCCGAAATCGCCTGCACCGCAACCAACCTCGACGCCGTCATCGAGCAGTTCGAGCAGCACGTCACCGAAGCCCACCGTCGACACCGCGGCCAACCCGTCGTGCGCACCATCACCGGCGGGCAGGCCACCGCCACCATCGGCATCACCGACCCCGACACCCGCCGCGCCCTGCTCGACCGGGAAGAACTTCTGGACCGTACCCGACCCGAACCGGGGCGGGCCATCCAGAACCGGCCCGACCACCTGCACGCGGCCGTCGAGCATCAACAGGTTCGCCGGGCCGGGCCGACCCGCAGCACCGGAATCAGGTAATGACCGAAACCACCCACCAGGCAAGGAGAATCCAGATGCCAACCAGCCGCAGAAATCAGCACCAACCGGCAGGGAGGCCGGCCAAGCGACTGGTCGACCTGGGTGAAGCCGCCGCCTACGCCGCGTGCTGCCGCGAAACCATCCGCCGCCGCATCGCCGACGGCACCCTGCACGGCTACCGCCTGGACAAAAGACTCCTGCGCGTGGACCTCAACGACATCGACGCCGCCCTCCGCGAAATCCCCACCGCCCGCTACTCCGAACACTGATAGGCCAGGCGACCGCAGCCCCGGCCCTGCGACCTACCGGGTGGGTTCGTCCAGGCTTGCGAGGAACGCCGCCGGTGTCATCACCGGCGGCACCAGGTCGATCAAGTCGGTCAGGTGATGATCGCCGGACACCAAGGCCGACACCCCCTCAGCCAGCGCCAGCGCGATCAGATAGTCATCGTCCGGATCCGCCGACACCGCCTTGTCCAACGGCGGAGGATCGTCCACCACGTCCGCAATCGACGCGATGCCCGCCACGAACTGCTCGGCATCATCGACGGTGAGCCAACGACGGAACTTCTCGCGCAACAGCACCTCGGACAGCTCGGCCAGCACTTGCGGGGAGGCGACCGGTTTCCAGCGGCCCGCGATGGCTGCGTCCACCAGTCGACCGCAGACACCGTGTGGCGTGATCGCCGCGGCGACCAGCACGTTCGGATCGGGAACTGCCCGCGGATCCGTCATCAGGCCGAGCGGCGGCCCCGGCGCGAGGCCCGCACGGCGTGCACCTCATCCACCGCCAACGCCATCGCCTGCTCGTCGTCCAGGTCGGATCGCTCGGCCACGCGGTCCATCAACGCGCGCAGGTCCGCGCGGGCCGCGTCCAGATCCGAACCCGCCAGATAGGCACGCACGGCAGCTTCGATCAGATCGCTATCGGACTGCTGCCGCGTCGCCGCCAGCACCTTGACAGCGGTCAGCACATCCGGGTCAAGGTAGATCGTCGTCTTCCGTCTGCCCATACTACGATTGTGCCGTCATGACGTCACGACGGCAATGACCGACAGGGCGATAGCGACGAACAGCCGCCCGGAATCTCAGGCGCCGACGGGCACGGCTGAACTCGATGGACACAGGCGCCGAGCCTTGACTTCCGGGGAGATCAATCGATGCATTCGGCTACAGAATCAGCGTTTCCGCTGGTCAGAGTGGTGGGCGATACTGGGATCGAACCAGTGACCTCTTCGGTGTGAACGAAGCGCTCTCCCGCTGAGCTAATCGCCCGGGAACGGCCGAGGCCGCGCGACACAGAATACCTGACACCAGCGAGTCGGCGAACCAGGCGTAGGCAATGCGCAGTCCCTCGATGACGCGCGTGCAGTGTGACACTCCGTCACCGGCGCCGGGCGCTACGCCAACCGGGTGAATCCTGCCGAACAGCGTGACAGTGCTCCCGACCCCTCGTCCCGCACATGTCCGCAACGATCCGAGCTCGCGATCCGGGACCGGAGCACAGCCGAGGAGCACAACATGCCGGGATTCCACGCCGCCCAGCGTCACTGCCAGGTGGTCGCCGAAACGACCATGCAGCTGGTGTCGGTGCCCGAGGGTCTGCCGGTGGCGGCGAGCCTGCAGTACACGACGCGCGACCCTTTTGCAGTCAGCGTGGTGTTCGCGGCCGCCGGATGCTCCCCGGTGGTGTGGGTCTTCGCGCGGGACCTGTTGCTCGGCGGGGTATCCCGGCCCTCCGGCGTCGGCGACGTACAGGTGTTCCCAGCGGGGGATTCGATCGTGCTTGACCTTGCCTCGCCCGACGGGTCCGCCCGCGTCGTCGCCGATGCGGCCGACATCCGCGCGTTCGTCGACGACATCCTGGCGTTGGTGCCGGCCGGCCACGAGATGCGCTTTGTGGACATGGACGCCGAGCTTGCGTCGCTGGGTAGGGCGTCGTTCGCCGAGTGGGGCGACTGCTGATTCGGCGCCCTGGGCAGCCGAGTGGACATTCCGGTTTGGAGACGGCCGAGCCCGTCCGATAGAGTTGTCTGGTGTCCCGGGGTGACCCGGGAGGTTCGCGGACGTAGCGCAGTTGGTAGCGCATCACCTTGCCAAGGTGAGGGTCGCGGGT
>ERZ778018.518-NODE-518-length-54767-cov-10.401064_pt1 | contig 54767 bp, 35 predicted proteins | sample MGYA00375748_ERZ778018 | MGnify/ENA primary metagenome ERZ778018 (study PRJEB29350, sample SAMN05509839) | bioreactor metagenome | biome: bioreactor; material: wastewater | place: South Africa: University of Cape Town | collected 2014-04-22 ... | reverse complement strand
TGTCTTCCCCCGCAAGGGGGGAAGATTCGTCCAGGCCCCCAAAATCCGTGACGGTCAGGAAAAACCTGAAATCGCGAGACGATCCCCGCGGATCGTCTGATATGGCGGTCGTTCTTTGGCAATCAGGGGGGATGGAAACAAGAGCCTTGTCATGCCCGAGATTTCGGGCCGCTTTTGTAGGCTGGGTCGAGACCCAGCCCTCGCGAGCCATCGCTTTCTCCGGGCTGGGTCTCGACCCAGCCTACTAGGCCGTCGCACTTAAGAGAGTGGGTGTTTTTGTAGGCTGGGTCTGGACCCAGCCCTCGCGCGCCTTGGCTTTTTCCAAGCTGGGTCACGACCCAGCCTACAAAAACCAGGCGACCGACCCACGATCTTAAGAGCGACGGTCTACTACAAAAGCGGCCGCGGATCGGGGCGGCCCCGCGCGTCCGGCGGTTGTTCATGGCTCGGCGGGGCTGAGCGAGGTGTCTTGAATTGCAACTCGACTTCGACGTTCAAAGCCAATTTCGCGAGCGATTTTCGGATCGTAACAATTTGCAAAACCAGATTTTGCGGCGATGACAAATTTCGGACGCGGCGCGCGAACGAACCCCGATCGGAGCCGATGCCGGACGGCTCACAGCCACGATCGGCCGAGCGTTCGCCAGAGGGCGGCGCGGGCGCGGAGCAGGGGGGGGGAGTCGCCGCCGCCGACGTTCAGGCGGGGGAGGGAGAGCGGGTCGAGGCCGGGGCGGACGGCCCCCTCGAAGGCGGTGAAGCCGACGCGATAGCCGACGGCCGCGGCCAGGCGGAACGTCCGATCGGAGACGGCCCCCGGCCAGCCGTAAGGGTAGGCGACCGCTCGAACCGGTCGATTGACGGCGGCCTCCAGGATCGATCGCGACAACGCCAACTCCCGGCGCGCGTCGTGGTCGGAGAGGGTTCCCAGCGCGACGTGGGAATGCGCGTGCGAGCCGATCGCGTGGCCCTCCGCGGCCATCGCCTTCAAGTGGGACCACGACATGAACAGATCGCGGCCTAAAATCCGTGAATCGACGTCGACCTGGGCGCGGTCCTCCAGCCGCTTGAGGAAGCCGTCGCGGTCGGCGACCTCGCCGTCGAGGATCGGCCGGATCAAGCCCATGATCGCGGCCGAGCGGTCGTGATCGGTCAGGTCCACGACGATCGGCGCGGGATCGTCCGGGGCGCGGGGAATCGTGAAGCGCTCCAGCCGCGTCGCCTTCACGACGAAGGCCACATGGTCCCACCAGGGGAGGCGGGGGCGTTCGAGGTAGTCGGTGGGGATGAAGAAGGTGGCGGGGATTTCGAACTCACGGAGGACCGGAAGCGCGGCGGTGAAGTTGTCGCGGCAGCCGTCGTCGAAGGTCACGGCGGCGAGGGGCCTGGGATCGGCCGAATCGGGAGGGTCGATCAGCCGCTCCGCCGGGACGACGCGGAAGCGGTCGCGGAGCATCGCCATCTGGGCGCGGAGGCTCTCGGACGTGGCCGAGACCGTGGGGTCGTAGAACGGGTTCGACGGCCCCGGCGTCGCGATCCGATGGTACGTCAAGACCACCGACCGCCTCGAATCGGCGAGCGCCTCAAGCGTCCGGATCGCGCCGGCCGCCTCCAGAACGCGAGCCAGGAAGGCCCGCTTGTTCGTCACCAGATCCCATGGCCGTGTTCCCAACGGTCGCGCGTCCTTTCCGGCCGGCGGTCCTTCGCCTCGGGACTCGTCGCCGAGCGCCGCTTGGCGTACAAAGGGATGAGGGCCGCGACGGAGGCCGGGCGGTCCCTTGCCAACTACTATATATAGAGGAAGGGAGGCGGGCATGGCGACGATGGAGCAAGTTCGAGACGCGATGCACGCGACGCCGTTCCGGCCGTTCACGGTTTACCTGGCGGACGGACGGGCCTTTTTCGTGAAGCATCCCGATTTCGTCTCGATCTCGCCCAACGGCTGGAACATGGTCGTCAATGACGAGGACGGGCCGCACTTGATCGACGTTAGGGCCGTCGTCGAGTTGTATCCGTCGCGCTCGCCTGAGTCGGCCGCGGAGCGTCCGGCGGAGTGACCGCGGCTTGGGGCTCACCAGGTCGAACGGGCGTCCAGTTCCTCGGCGATGGCGTCGAGGAAGGCTCGCATGACGATTAGCCGATGTTCGGCGAGTACGCGGCCGGCGGGGGTCTTCATGGTCGCCGGGAGCTTCAGGAGCTTGGCGGCGAAGTGGTCCAGGGCGTGGCGGCGGTCGTCGAGCGGTCGGGCGGTCGCGAACGGGTCGTCGGCGTGGAAGAGGGCCGAGCCCATCGACCCGGCGGCGTGGAACGTCCGGGCGATGCCGATGGCCCCCAGGGATTCGAGCCGGTCGGCGTCCTGGAGGATCCGGGCCTCCAGGGTGACGGGCTCGACCCCGGCGGAGAAGCCGTGGGCGTGGATCGCGTGGCGGGTCGCGGTGATTCGGGCCTCGTCGAAGCCCAGCTCGCGGAGGATCGGCGCGGCGGCCTCCGCGGAGAGGGCCGAGGCCCGCGCGCGGTCGGGCGAATCCTTCGGCGGGCTGACCAGGTCGTGGAGGTAGGCCGCGGCGATCAACACGGCGCGGTCGCCCCCCTCGCGGTCGGCGATCCGAAGGGCGTGGTCGCGGACCCGGCGCGCGTGGTGGAGGTCGTGGCCGGCGTCGCGGTCGTGGGCGTGGCGGTCGAACGCGGCTTCAAGGGCGAGGGTCAGGGCTTGCGGGTCCATGGGCTCCATCGGATCACGGTTCGGGGGCGAGGCGGTCGAAGCGGCGTTGGCGGTCGCGGGCCAGGGTCTTGCGGGTCACTCGAAACTCGCTCCGGTCCCGGCCCTTCGTCGCCGGGCCGTGGGGGTCCGAATCGGCCGGCGGGGGGGGAACGGACGGGGGGTTGCGCGGGATCGCCGCGCCGGCGGCGAGGGCGGCCGGATTGAAGGGGGTCGAGATCGGCGTGATCCGGTTGATCTTCCAGACCCCCGGCTTGGTCTCCTCGAAGCCCAGCGACCAGGCGGAGTCGGCCGCGCCCGAGAACGCCCCGAAGCCCAGGGGCCCCTGAAGCTCGCCCCGGGCGAACACCTTGAACTCGGCCTTGCCCCGGCGGGTCCGTCGCCCGGCGGAAGTCTGAAGCGCGTGGATCCGGACGACGTCAAACCTGGCGGCCCCGACGTTGCCGAGGATCAGGTTCCGGGTCGTCTCCGGGGAGAGCGACGAGCCGGACTGGACGTACTGGGCCGCGGGCGTCAGATGCGCCAGGACCGCCTGGGCGTCGGCGGCCAGGACCGCCCGGCGGACGTCGTAGACCACGGCCTCGATCCGCTCCTTGTCGGTGACCCAGAACCACTCGAAGGCCGCGACCGCCGCGGCGGCGGCCAGGGCCGAGGCGCCCCAGGCCAGGTACTTCCCCTCCTGGCGGGTCCGAAGGGCCACGAAGCAGCAGACCGCCGCCATCAACAGGACCGCCACCGGCAGCGTCGGGTTCTCGGTTAACATGCTCATCGCGCGTCTCCTCCGCCTCCGCGGCCGGTTCCCACGATTGTCGGACACATGGGCATTATGGCGCCGGCGAGACGGTTCGGAAACCCCCGGCCGCGGTCACTCGGCCTTCTTTTCGGCGTCGGGGGCGGCCTTGGGCTCGTCGGCCTTGGCCTTGGGCTCGGCGGGTTTGGGCTCGGCCTTCTTGGGCTCGGCGGCCTTGGCCTTGGGGTGGACGGCCTCGACGTCGAGGAAGGTGACGGGGACCTGGTTGTAGCGGGGCTCCCATTCGTTGGGACGATTCTTGAGGGTGGCGTCGAGATACTTGACCAGGGTGTCGGCGGCCTTGGGCTCCAGGCGGAGGAGCTTGTAGCCGTGCAGCGAGGAGGGGAAGGTCTCGACCTTGTTGGCCCGCCCGCGCTCCAGGTCCTTGCGGACGGACTCGACGGCGTCCTTGGACGGGGCGTCCTTGGCGCCGGCCATCACGAGCATGGGGACGCGGAGGGCCAGGGGGGGGACGACCCTCGAGAAGACGTAGCCGGCGCCCTCGGTCTGGGGCGAGATCAGGGCCAGGGCCGCCAGGTCGCCGGCGCGGCCCTCGGTGGAGACCGCCGCGCCGGGCTGGTAGGCCCAGGCGGCGACCAGGTTCGCCCCCTCGCCGACCCCCACCACCCCCAGCTTGCCGACGTTCAGCTCGCCGCGGTTGTGGCGGTCCAGGAGGAACTGGTAGACGGCCTGGAGGTCGTCGGCCAGGGTCTGGGGGTCGTCGGCGCCGATCCGTCGCCTGGCGTTCTGGCCCTGACCGCGGAGGTCCAGCGTGAAGACGGCGTAACCCTCGTTTTGCAGGTGTTCGGCCAGGCCCTTGCCCTTGAACTCCAGCACCGGATCCTCGAAGTCCTTGCGCGAGCGGTTCTTCTCGTGGACCAGGACCACGACCGCCCCGGTGGCCGCCAGCTTCGACGGATAGTACGAGGCCGCCAGCGGCGCGCCGTCGAAGCCGCGGAGTTTGAACGTGTAATGATACGTCCCAAGCGCTCCGGCGGCCCCGGGGTCGACGGCCTTGGCCAGCGGGTCGGCCTTGCCGGGCCGGACCTTCCTAAGCGCCGCGCCTCCCTGGTTCCGCAACGGGCGGGCGTTCCTTCTTCGGCCCGGCTCCTGGGCCGCGACCGCCAGGGTCGTCGCCAGGGCGATCGCGACGGTCCACGTCTTCCGACTGGTCAGCAGTCCGCGCATGGCGACCCTCGTGTTCGGCTCGGCGCGAGGCGAAGCGGTCCAGCGAGCCGGCCGGCCGACTCGCTCCCCATCACATCCTAAGATCCATGACGACCGCCCACAAGCGCGACCGTCGATGACCGTCAGCCCGTCGCGGCGACTCGGGCGCGGGCGTCGGCGAGCATGTCGGCCAGGGTCCGCTCGATGGGGATCAGGGGCTCCCAGCCGACGGCGGCGCGGAGCCTGGAGGCGTCGGCGACCAGCAGCGGCAGGTCGACCTTGCGGAACCGCGCCGGGTCGACCCGGACCTCGATCGGCCGACTCGCCAGCGATCGGAACGTCTCGAGGGCGTCGGTCAGCTTCAGGCCGCGGCCGGCGCCGAGGTTGTAAATCTCGCCGGAGGCTCCGCGCTCGGCCAGGAGGCGGTAGCCGCGGACGACGTCGCGGACGTCGGTGTAATCGCGGACGACGTCCAGGTTGCCGACCTCCACGGCCTCCCTCCGTCCCGCCTCGACCTGGGCCACCTGTTCGGCGAGGGTCGCCAGCACGTACCGCGGCGACTGCCTGGGGCCGGCGTGGTTGAACGGCCGGACGACCGTCACGTCCAGGCCGTCGGACAGGCGCATCTGGATCCCCAGCAGGTCGGCCGCCGCCTTGCTGGCCGAGTACGGGTTGTTCGGCCGTAGCGGGCACGACTCGGAGACCGGGATATGCTCCGGCGGCGGCTCGCCGTAGGAGACGCCCGAGCCCACCAGCACGATCCGCGGCGTGGGATCGAGCCCCGCGTCCTTGACGGCGGTAAGCAGGTTCAAGGCCCCGCCCAGGTTCAAGGCCCACGTCCCGCGGGGGTCGTCCACGCTGGCCCTGGGGTTGGACTGCGCGGCCAGGTGGTAGACGGCCTCGGGCCGCTTGCGGCGGATCAAGTCGGCGAACGCCTCCGGATCGGCGTCGGCCAGGTCGAAAGGCTCGATCCGCGCCGAGCCCGCCAGATGGGCGAGCTCCGTCGGGAACCGACCCGAGGCCGAGATCCCCGCGACCTGGTCGCCGCTCTCCAGCAGATGCTCCGTCAGGTGGCCGCCGACGAACCCGCTGATCCCGGTCACGAACGCTCGCACGGCGGCGGTCCTTTCGATTCGACCCTGTTCAACTCGGCGGCGGCGGGTTGGGGCGGCGGCGCCTTCACCCGGCCTTGCGACGACCGCCTCGCGAGGCTTCCCGATACGCGCCCGACTTCACCCGCTCCACCCAGGAGGCGTTGGCCTTGTACCAGGCGACGGTCTCCGCCAGGCCGTGCTCGAAGGTCGTCGTCGGCTTCCAGTCCAGTTGACGCTCGGCCTTGGAGCAGTCGACGGCGTAGCGGCGGTCGTGGCCGGGGCGATCCGTGACGTACTTGATGAGCGACTCGGGCTTGCCGACCAGGCGCAGGACGGCCCGGGTAACGTCCAGGTTGAACCGCTCGCTGCGACCGCCGAAGTTGTAGACGTGGCCCGCCTCGCCGCGCCGAAGCGCCGCGTCGACCCCCCGGCAGTGGTCCAGGACGTGGATCCAGTCGCGGACCTGCATGCCGTCGCCGTAGACCGGGACCGGAAGGTCGGCCAGGGCGTTGGTGATGAACAGCGGGATCAGCTTCTCGGGGAACTGGTACGGGCCGTAGTTGTTGGAGCAGCGGGTGACGACCACGTTCTGGCCGTGGGTGTGGAACGCGGCGCGGACCAAGAGGTCGGATCCGGCCTTGCTGGCCGAGTACGGGCTGTTGGGCGCCAGCGGCGTCTCCTCGGTGAACGCGGGGTCGACCGGGCCGAGGGTGCCGTAGACCTCGTCGGTGGAGACGTGGACGAACCGCCGGACCCCGGCCAGCCTCGCGGCGTCCAGCAGGGTCTGGGTGCCGACGACGTTGGTCTTCAGGAACGGCGAGGCGTCGGCGATCGAGCGGTCGACGTGGCTCTCGGCGGCGAAGTGGACCACCGCGTCGAAGCCGCCCTTCTCGAACAGCCGGCCCACCAGCGCGCGGTCGGCGACGTCCCCCTTGACGAACGAGTACCGAGGCTCGTCGACCAGGTCGGCGAGGTTGTCCGGGTTGCCGGCGTAGGTCAGGGCGTCCAGGTTCGTCAGTTCGACCTCGGGATGCTCCGCGAGCTGCATCCGCACGAAGTTCGACCCGATGAACCCGCAGCCGCCCGTCACCAGGATCCGCTTGTACGAGGAAGCCATGATCGTCCCTGCCCCATCCCTAGAGCGTTTCAAGGTCTCGATCCGATACGCTTCCGCCACCGTAATCCGCCCGCGAGTCGGCGGCAAGGCGGATCGCGGGGCCGGAAGTCGCCGAGGCGCTCGCGGGGCGGCGGCGATTCGCCCTGAACGCCTTGCGCGCTCGGCACTTAAAGGACGTCGATCGGGCGTTCCCGACGTTGCGGGCGGGGGGCGGATCGGGTATGATGGGCGGGATTGGAACGGGCCTTGCGTGAACGCGCGCGCGTGGGCGCGTCGGGCGGGCGACGACGAGGGAACGGGAACGCCGTGAGCACCGCCGAAACGCCGACCGAGGAACCGCTGGCGCCGATCCCCCTGGACATCGAGGAGGAGCTCAAGGAAAGCTACCTCACCTACGCGATGTCCGTCATCATCAGCCGGGCCTTGCCCGACGTCCGCGACGGACTGAAGCCGTCGCAGCGCCGGATCCTCGTCGCCATGCGCGACCTCGGCCTCACGCCGGGCGCCTCCACCAGCAAGTGCGCGGGCATCGTCGGCGAGACGATGAAACGCTACCACCCCCACGGCGACAACTCGATCTACCCCACCCTGGCGCGGATGGCCCAGTGGTGGAACATGCGGCACCTGCTCATCACCGGGCAGGGGAACTTCGGCAGCATCCACGGCCTGCCGCCGGCCGCCATGCGGTACACCGAGGCGAAGCTCTCCCCGGTCGCCGCCGAGATGCTGGAGGACATCAACTACGACACGGTGGACTTCCAGCCCAACTACGACGAGAAGTACCAGGAGCCCCGCGTCCTGCCGGGGAAGTTCCCCAACCTCCTGGTCAACGGCTCCGGCGGCATCGCCGTCGGCATGGCCACGTCGATCCCGCCCCACAACCTGGGCGAGGTCTGCGACGCCACCATCGCCTACATCGACGACCCGGCCATCGAACTCGACGACCTGATGGAGATCCTCCCCGCCCCCGACTTCCCCACCGGCGGCGTGATCTGCGGCCGGCTGGGAATCAAGGAGGCGTATCGAAGCGGTCGCGGCCGGGTGGTCCTTCGCGCCACCTCCACGATCGAGGAGCAGTCCGACGGTCGCGCGCGGATCGTCTTCACCGACATCCCCTACCAGCAGACCAAGGAGCCGATGCTCAAGAAGCTGGCCGAGCTGGTCAACGGCGGCCGGATCACCGGCGTCTCCGACGTGGTCGACGAGAGCGACCGCAAGCAGCCGGTGCGGATCGTGGTGAAGCTCAAGAAGGGGGAGGACGCCAACGTCGTCCTCAACCAGCTTTACCAGTTCTCGCCGCTGCAAGACACCTTCAGCGTCATCATGCTGGCCCTGGTCGACGGCCGCCCCCGGACGCTGCCGATCAAGGAGTTCCTGCGGCTGTTCGTCGATCACCGGGTCAACGTCATCCGTCGCCGCACCCGGTTTTTGCTTCGCCAGGCCCGCCAGCGCGCCCACATCGTCGAGGGCCTGCTGATCGCGCTGCACCACATCGACGAGATCATCCGGATCATCCGGTCCTCCCGCGACGACCAGGAGGCCCGAATCCGGTTGATGGGCCTGGAGGTCTCCGCCCAGATCCTCCAGCGGGCGCTCGAGGATCCGGAGGCCAAGGCGACCGCCAGCCTCACCCGGATGCAGGCCGACGCCATCCTCTCGATGCAGCTTCGCCGCCTGACCGGCCTGGAGGCCGACAAGCTGGCCCAGGAGTACAAGGGCCTGAAGGCCGACATCGCCCGCTACGAGGCCATCCTCGCCGACGAGCAAATCATCCTCGGCATGATCCGCGACGACCTTCGGGAGCTCAAGTCGAAGTACGCCGACGCCCGCCGCTCCGAGATCTCCGGCGAGGAGATCGGCGACTACGACAAGGAGTCGCTGATCCGCGAGGAGTACATGGTCGTCACCATCACCCACGACGGCTACGTCAAGCGCCAGCCCCCGAGCGCCTACCGCGCCCAGGGCCGCGGCGGCCGGGGCATCGCCGCGGCCAACACCAAGAACGACGACTTCCTCGAACACATGTTCGTGGCGCTGACGCACGACTACATGCTCTTCTTCACCGACAAGGGGAAGGTCTACTGGCTGAAGGTCTACGACGTCCCCGTCGCCAGCAGGACCTCCGGCGGCCGGGCGATCGTCAACCTGCTTCAGCTTTCCGACGGCGAGAAGATCACCGGCATCGTCCCGGTCCGCGAGTTCCGCGACGACGAGAGCCTGATGATGGTCACCCGCCGGGGGACCGTCAAGAAGACCGACCTGACCGCCTTCAAGCGCCCCCTGGGCCGCGGGATCATCGCCCTGGGCCTGGACGAGGGGGACGAACTCATCGGCGTGGCCCGCACCAAGATCGGCGACCACGTCGTGTTGAGCACCCGAAACGGCATGGCCGTCCGGTTCGACGAGTCCAACGTCCGAGGCATGGGCCGGCCGGCCCACGGCGTCCGCGGCATCAGCCTGGAGGAGGGCGACGAGGTCGTCGGCATGGTCGTCGCCGACGGCCAGGACGATCCGGCCAGTCTGCTCACCGTCTGCGAGAACGGCTACGGCAAGCGCACCTTGCTTTCGGAGTACCGCTCGCAGAACCGCGGCGGCAAGGGCCTGATCGACATCAAGACCAGCGACCGCAACGGCCGGGTGGTGGCCGTCGCCAAGGTGACGGAGGCCGACGAGGTGATGATCACCACCACCGGCGGCATCCTGATCCGCACGCGGGTCGCCGACGCCCGCCTCATCGGCCGCAACACCCAGGGCGTCCGTCTCATCCGCCTCGACGACGGCGACGCCGTCAGCAACCTCGCCAAGCTCCCCGAGGAGGAACTGACCGCCAACGGCGACCCCCTCCCCGACGTCCCCCCCGCCGCCGCCAACCACGTCCTCGACGACGGCGTCGCCCAGGCCGAAGCCGCCGACCACCTCGACGACGGCGAACCCGAGGACGAGCCCGATCCCGAAATCGAAACCGAGGACTGACCGCCGGATCCCGGCCCCGGAGGGCGCGCGATGCTGAAAAACCTCGAAATCCAGGACTTCCGAGGCTTCCACCGCTTCCGCGTCCCCCGCCTGGGCCGCGTCAACCTCCTCGTCGGCATGAACAACTCCGGCAAGACGTCCATCCTGGAGGCCGTCGACATTCTGACGTCCCAGGAGGGGTTCGCTCCCGTCTGGCTCGCCCTGCGACGACGCGACGAGGTGTTCCCGTCACACCACGCGGGGCCGTATCCCAAGGAAGTCGACGTCCGCCACCTGTTTCGAGGGCATGCGTTGGGGCTCGGAAGTCGCTTCGCCTTGTCGGCGCGCGCCGGCCGCGGCGAGTGGTCCATGACCGCGACGGTCGTGGACCGCGAGTCGGAACCTTCGACGTTGATCGGATCCACCCCGTGGGACTTGAAACTGTCACTGGTCCGGGGTGGAGTCGCCGGACAGGAGTCGAGGCTGCCCTTGGATCCCGACGGAAGGCCCCGCGCGAGTTCCAGTCTGTACGAACTCGTGGATCGCCGTCCTCTCGGAAGACCCGGCTTCATCAACGCGACGTCCTTGACCGCCGCCGACGCCGCGGCCTTGTTCGATCTGATCGTCCTCACGCCACAGGAGGACATGGTCCTGGACGCGATGCGGCTGATCGACCCTGGGATCGAGCGCGTCGCCGTGGCCGCCGCGGAGATGAATCCTCGATTCGAGCGCGGAGGGTCGAAGGGGGGGATTCTGGTCCGCTTGAAGGGCTTTGACGATCCCGTCCCGATCGGCGGCATGGGGGACGGCGTCTGGCGGTTGTTCGCGCTGGCGCTGGCGGCCGTGCGGTCGAGCGGATCGGTGTTGCTCGTTGACGAGATCGACACCGGGTTGCACTACACCGTCCTGCGTGAGATGTGGAAGTTCTTGGATCGGTGCGCGAAAACATACAACGTGCAAGTCGTCGCGACGACCCATAGCTGGGACTGCTGCCAGGCGCTGGCGGCGATCTGCGGCGAGGACGTTTCGGAGGACGACGTCGTCCTGATCCGAATCGAGAAGGACCGCGAGGAGGCCGTCGTTTACTCCGAACAGGCGATCGTCGCGGCCGCGGAGCGCGGCATCGAGGTCCGTTGAGCATGCCCCGTCCCAAAAAGCCGAACGCGCCCCACCCCAACAAGCTGTTGGTCGAGGGCGACGACGAAAAGCGCGTCATCCCATACTTCATGGACGCCCACGTCGTTTGGGGCGACAAGGAGAAGGATTGGGTCGTCCGCGTGGAGTCGCTCGACGGCGTCGACGAACTCAAGCCCGGCGTCGTCGAGGCGGAGTTCAACGAGGACGGCCTGCGTAACCTCGGCATCATCGTCGACGCCGACGACGACTTCGGCGCGCGGTGGGCCCAGGTCCGCGACCGTTGTCTGGAGGTCGCGCCCGACTTTCCCCCGGCGCTTCCCCGGGAGGGCCTGATCCACGCCGTCGGGAGCGACAAGCGGATCGGCGTCTGGATCATGCCCGACAACGGATCGCGCGGGATGCTGGAGACGTTCCTCGGCCTCATGCGCGCGACGGGGAGCGATCCGCTTTGGGACTTCGCCGCCGAATCCTGCCGGGACGCCAGGGGTCATGGCGCGTCGTACACGGACGCCCACTTCGACAAGTCGCGGATCCATTCCTACCTCGCCTGGATCGAGCCTCCCGGCCTTCAGATGCACCAGGCCGTGTTGCGGCGGGCGCTGGACGCCAGGCTCCCCGCGGGCGAACATTTCATGAGATGGTTCGTGGACCTGTTCCAACTCCCGCCGCGGACGTCGCCGCTTCCCTGAGCCGCTCGACCGAAAGGAACCCAGCCATGCCGCGATCGAAGGACGCGAGTCCGGACGCATCGGAGGCGAAGCCCGAGTCGCCCTGGCGGGCGGTTCGCTGGGAGGATTTGGAGGACTGGGCGGGGGCGAAGACCGTTGAGCGCGGGAAGAAGTATCAGACGGAGGGGAGGGTCGGCGATCTCGCCGTGACCAGGGACGGCGGCCTGCTGGCGACCGTCGCCGGGACCGAGGACTACGCGACCCACGTCCGGCTCGAAGGCGAGAGCGATCGACCGCGGCCGGAGTCGTCGTGTACCTGCCCCGTCGGCGTCGCCTGCAAGCACGCCGTGGCGACGATCGTCGAGTACCTGCGCGCCCTGGCCGCCGGCCGCGACGTCCCCGAGGCCGACGAGGACGATCCCCGCTGGCACGATCTCGACGAGCCTTACGACGAGGCTTACGAGGACGAGCCGCGGCCGAAACGCTCGCGACTGGCCTCGAAGGCGTGGGACGAACGGATCCGCGCCCGCCTCCTCGCCACGCCCCACGCCGAACTCGTCGAAAAACTCCTGGCGATCGCCAACGGCCTTCCCGAAGTCTACGAGGCGCTTCGCGAGGAGGTCGCCCTCCACGAGACGGGCCCCGTCGACCTGATCGCCGAGGCCCGCCGCGCGATCAAGAAGGCGACGTCCGTCGACCCCTGGCGAAACCACTGGGACGACGAGGGCGAACTGCCCGATTACCGCCCCGTCGAGCGCGTCCTCCGCCGACTGCTGGAACTCGAACGCGCCGACGACGTCGTCGCCCTGGGTCGCGTCCTGCTCGAAAAGGGGTTCCAACAACTCGGACGCGCCAACGACGACGGCGAGACCAACGACCGCCTCCACCGCTGCCTGAAGGTCGTCTTCGAGGCCGTCGCCAAATCCTCCATGTCCGGCCCCGACCGGCTGTTGTTCGCGATCGACGCCGATCTCGACGAGCCATCCGACGTCGTGGACGACGCGGCCGACCCCGTGTTCGACCCCGAACCCCCGCCGGCCGACTGGTCGGTCGTCGCCGACGTCATGCTCGCCCGCCTCAAGGCCCTCCCCGCGTCGAAGACCCGCGACTTCGAGACCCGTTACCAGCGCGAGGCCGTCGCTTTCTGGGCCGCCGAGGCGCTCGAGAAGGCGGGCCGCGACGACGAACTGCCGGCCTTGCTCGAATCCGAGGCCCGCGCCACCGGCGATCGCGACCGCTTCATCGCGCTTTTGATCGGCCAGGGCCGGCTCGACGACGCCGAGCGCGAGGCCCGCGAAGCCCTGGCGGAACGGGTCAAGGACGAACCCGGCACCGCGGCGAGGCTGGCGAGGACCCTCGCCGACCTGGCCGCCCGCCGCGAGCGCTGGGACGTCGTCGCCGCCCACGCCGCCCAGGATTTCCTCATCAATCCCGGCGTCTCCACGTTCAAGGCCCTGCTGGAAGCCGCGGACAAGGCGGGCGTCGAGCCGGCCGTCCGCGCCGCCGCCTTCGAATTCCTCCGCTCCGGCCGCGCCCCCTACGAATGGGTCGAATCCAAACCCAAACCCGTCCCGCGGTTGAAGACCGCCAAGAAGGCCGTTCCGAAATCGAAGGCCGTCAAGAAGGCCGCCGCGAAGCCGGCGTCCGTCGAACCCGTCGAATCCGCCGGCCTGAAGGTCGATCCCGCCTGGCCGCTGCCGGTCCCCGACGAACTGGTCGCGTTTCTGAAGCCGCCGAGCCGTCTCGGCCACGGCCCCCAGCATCCGCGCCTGGACGTCCTGATCGACATCGCCCTTGACGAGGACCGGGTGGAGACGGCGCTCGATTACCACGACGCGATGACGGCCGAGGCCGGAACCCGAGCTTCCTCCTCCTATTATTTCGCCGGCCCGGATCGTAACGCCGACCGCCTCGCCGCGGCCGCCGCCGCCACCCATCCCGAGCGCGCCCTGGCGATTTACCGGGCCGAACTGGATCGTTCGCTCCCAGTCGCCGACTTCCACGCCTACGACCGCTCCGCCCGGCTCCTCGCCTTGATGCGGCCGATTTACAAGGCCCTCGGCCGCGACGACGAGTGGTCCGCCCTGGTCGCCTCCGCGCGCGAGAAATACCGCAACCGGCCGAGGTTCCTTCAGCAACTGGACGAAACCCTGGGACGGAAATCCTGAAGCGGTTCACCCCAGGTCGACCACGAACGCGCCCGGGACCTCGGATTCGACGATCAACCGCGCGAGGTTGAGCCACGACCCGCAACGGTCGAGGATGCCCGAGTCGGCCGTGGCGACGGCCGGGCCGGGGAGGCGGAGCAGGGGGTCCGGGTCGGGGACGACCTCGGCGGAGAAGCCGGGATCGACGTCGCGGATCATCGCCGCCAGCCGGCCGCTGTTGGAGACGGGGGCGTCCAGCAGCCAGACGCACGGGCCGATCCCCCAGCGCTTCAACGCCCTCGCCGCCAACTCCAGCGCGGGGCGGGTTTCCCCGACCCGGCGGTACGTCCCGTGGACGCTCGCCAGGTCGCGATAGCAGCCGTCGCGCGCGCCCAGCACCACCGCCCCGCCCAGGGCCGACTCCAACGTCAGAATCAGGTTGAAGCCGTCGATCCGGAGCGGACGGCCGCGAAGCGCCTCGGGCCCGACCCGACGGCCGCGACGGTCGGCGACCGCCGCGTCGCCCCCTGCGCAGCGATGCACGGCGGCCCGCTGCCGCTCGACCAGCCGATGACGATCGCCGACCAGCTTCAACGCCGATCGCTCCGCGTAGCCTCGCGAAAGCAGCCACGAGAGATCGGCGGCGGCCGTCGCCAGCGTCGGAAGGGCCTGGGCGCCGAACCACTCCCGATCCCCCGGCGCCGCTCCGCGATGTATCCTGGAATCCGACACGAACGGGCCTCCCTCCGCGGATTGAGGCGGACGAAGGCCCCAGCATAACGGCGATCCCGCCGCGCCGCACGGGACGCGGCGCGACGGGGGCGCGGAGATCATCAGACCGAACGTCGCCGCGCGGCGACCAGGGCGGCGCACCCGAGGGCGAGGCCGGACAGCGCCAGCGACGTCGGCTCCGGCACGGCCGCCGGCTGGTCCCCGACCACGAAGTGGAAGGTGTCCGTCACGGTCAGCGTCGCGCCGCCGTCGGCGAGCGTTCCGGTCGCGGTGAAGGTCAGATCGTAGGTTCCCGCCGCCGTGAACCCGAAGTTGTAGTGGTCGTGGCCCAGCGAGTACACCGTGATCGAGTCGGTCGCGGAGACGCCGTCGGCGGTGTTCATGTTCGGCGAGGCCCAAAAGCCGGACCCGTACAGGATGGCCTGGCCGCCCGTGACGCTGCTGGCGAAGCCCGTCAGCGTCACGGTCAGCGCGTCGTTGGCGAAGACCCCGGGATCGATGTCCTCCGCCCCGAAACCGAGATACGGTTGCGTCGCGATTCCCTGGCTGGTGTCCTTGATGAGGTAGAGCGGGTCGCCCGCGAACGGCGACGGGAGCCGACCGTCGCCTGTGACGAGGGCCGTCTCCGGGATGACGACCGAGACGTCCGTCGGCGCGGCGTCCATCTCGGTCGAGAGCGTGGCGCCGTTCACCTTGGCGCTTCCCGACAACTCGTAGAACATGGTCAACTCGCCGTTCTCGTACCCGACCTGGATGTCGGCGTGGCCCGCCGAGTACAGGTAGGCGTCGAAGCCCGCTCGGGCCGACGGGGACGCGAGGATCGCCGGGGCCGCGGCCAGGGCGGCGAGTTTCACGAAGCTCGACAGACGCTGAATCACGTTCTCATCCTCCAAAATCAACAAGGAGTCGTCGCGACGGCGGGGCCGTCGTCGAAGGCCGCCGCGAAACCGATCGCGACGGCCGGGACGCGCGGCCGATCCGGGCCGCGTCGTCGTCTCGTCACGGCGCCACGCGCTCGACGCTGGCGAACCATCCGCGGTCGGTGACGAGCTCGCGGACCTGGACCTCGGCCCCGTCGGGGAGCCGCCAGTGGGTGAACCGGCACCGGCCCCCGATCGGCCCGCCGGGGTCCAGGCTCGGGAGCCGCGTCCGAAGGACGCCCGTCAGCGCCGTGGCGGGCGTCTCGTGGGTTTCGGTCTGGATCGCCGACTTGCCGCGAGGGCCGGCCGTCGGAAACGTCAGCCAGGTCCCGCCGGGGCGCCTGAGAATCCAGATTCGATGGGAGCCGTCGGAGCGGGCGTCGTCCAGGCAGAGGACGGCGTCCTCGGGGACCAACTCGGCGACCTGGCCGGGGAGACGGGCCAGGGCCTCGGGCCCGGTCGCCTCTGGGAAGCCGCCGCGGCCGCAGCCGATCGCCGAGATCAAGGCCCAGACGACGACCGCGGCCCGCGTCGATCGGCGAGGCTCAGAACGCATCGGAACTCACCACCTCTCCGCCGTCTCGACTGCCCAGGGCCCACCAAACGGGGTCCGAGACCGTGTCGCGGACGAACCGCGCGGAGCCGTCGGCGAACAGGACGTTCAGGCCGCCGGGGTGGGCGCTTCCGGGCGTGACGAGGATGTTGCCGTCCAGCTCGCCGCCGTAGATGTGGCAGCTTCGACGGTTGACCGGCAGGACGTGCATGTAGATCCCGCCGGCGTGGCCCCAGCCCGAGATCCACGCGCGGCCGGGGAAGACCGTCCAGGCCGGGTCCGGAAAGCTGACCGTGCCGCAGAACCTCCCCCAGGCCGACAGCGTCCGCGACGTCCCCGACCCCCCGGCGCAGAACGACCGCGAGGTCTCGGGCTCGGCGAGCATCGCCTCCAGGTCGTTCGGGTCGGTGGCGCGAGGGATCCGGCGCTCGGCGACGGCGGCGGTCTGACCGAGGCCGTCGCTCATCATCGCGGCCGAGATCGGCCCGACGTGCCAGGCCGCGCGACCGACCGGATCGGCCAGGCCGATGAACCCGTTGTGCCGCCCCATCCGAGGGCCGGGGACCGCGCCGGAGGTGTCCGGCGTCCAGCCGGCGTTGCCCGCGTAGCTCTGCGGGGCCGGTCGCGACGTCCCCATCGTCTCGGGGACCTGGAACGTCTCCGACGGGCAGAGGTACGCCGAGACGACCGTCCGCGCCGCGGTCCCGTTGGGGTGCGTCGCCGGGATGACCGCCGCGGTCATCTCCACGTCCGGGTCGGAGCAGGAGGCGGCGTTGCCCACCTGGAGGTTGATCGCGTCGTACAACGGCTGCCGGTCGATTTGCGGCAGGATCGCCGCGTGCCAACTGAACAGCCCGTTGAGACACGCCCCGCCGGGCGCGGCCGCGGCGGACGTCGTGCTCATCGGAAAGACGTCGTGGACGTCGTGGTAGTCGTGCAGCGCCAGGCCGATCTGCTTCAGGTTGTTCAAGCACTGGGCCCGCCGGGCCGACTCCCGAGCGGCCTGGACGGCGGGAAGCAACAGCGCGATCAACACCCCGATGATCGCGACCGCCACCAAAAGCTCGATCAGCGTGAAGCCCCGAGGGGCGCGGTTGGATTGAAAAAGTAACATGAATACACCTTTCGATTGATAAGTCGCGGCGGGACCGTCCGCCCGCCGGGCCGCGTCGGGGTCAATCCCGATCGCGCGGGTCGAGTTCCGGGATCATGCGGACCAGTTCGGCGCCCAGGGCGGCGCGGGCCCGGTGGAGGCGGGAGCGCACCGTCCCGACGGGGACGCCGAGGACGTCGGCGGTTTCCTCGTAGCCGCGGCCCTCGACGTCGCGGAGCGTGAGGATTTCGCGATGCTCGGGGCGAAGCCGGACGAGGGCCTCCCGGACGGCCCGGGCGAGGTCCCGGCGCTCCAGATTCGCGGCCGGGTCGTCGCGGGAGGAGCCCTCCGGGCGGCCGAGGCGGGCCCGGTCCTCGTGGTCGCGGAGTCGTCGGCGACGCCGGGCCAGGCTGAGGCTGCGAAGCGTGACGACCCGTTGCAGCCACGCCCCGAGCGACGCGGGCGGCTCGTCGCGCCGCCAGAGGGCGACCACCGCCTCCTGCACGGCGTCCGCCGCCAGGTCGGCGTCGTGGAGGATCCGGAGGGCCGTCAGGGTCATTCGGGGCAGGAAGGGCCCGACGACCATCGCCAGCTCGTCCCGCGCCGACTCTTCATCGCTCACGTCCGCCATCCCCGGCCGGACCCGCGACGCCGGCCAGGCCGATCTGGACCGACTCGGACCCTCGGGGCGCGCTCCCGCCCCTTGAAACGGCCTTCTCGACAACGAAAGCATTCCCGGACTCATCACGTTCCCCCCCTCGGCGCGAGGATCCCTCGCGCGTGGCGCCTCATGCGATGCGATATGCGACGTCGGCGCGGCGGGCGACCGAACATCGGCGCGCGCCGGCCTCGTCGGGGGGTCGGGGCGCCTTCGCTTCGGTCAAACCCGCGCGAGGGCGGGGCGGGGGGGGGCGCGAGGCCGAGGGGAAAGGAGAAGCGCGCGCCGGGGCCTGGCCGCCACGCGGACCTCGGACGCGAAGACCACGCGCTCCACGACGATCGCCGGGACGACGTCGGGGGCGGCCTGGGCCTGGGCGAGATAAAAGCAGACGGGGCAATGCCCCTCGTGGATCGCCGTCGCGTCGACGGTCGGCGAGGCGGGATCGTCCTGGAACGCCGGGACGGCGCTCCGGCTCGCGGCGGACGGGACGACGCCGTGCCCGACGCCCGTCAACTCATGCATCGCCGGACTGCACAGCGCGATCGCCGCGTAGCCGGCCAGCCAGAGTAAGACGAGCGGACGGCGAGACATCGTGGAATGGCTCCTCGGGGCGCGTTCGGTGGTCGTGACCTCGATTGGTCGTCCTTACGGTAGTCGCCGCCCGATCGTGGAAAGTTCCCGAAGATCCGCTAAACTCGCCGCATCGGCCCCGCGCGGCCTGGAAATCGAGATCCACTATAATCGCGACGGAGCGGGCGGGGAGCGCCGTCGCGCGGGGCGAGGCGGGCGGAGCGTTCGACGATGATTCTTCCGGAGACGTTGGATTACCCGATCGTCGCCGTCGGCGACCTGCACGGCCAGATCGACGACCTGCGACGGCTCGTCGGCAAGCTGGAACGACTCCCCGAATGGCCCGATTGCGCTCTGGCGTTCCTTGGCGACTTCGTCGACCGCAATCCGGGGGTGAGGGCGACGATCGACCTCGCGCTGGAGCTGCTGGATCGTCCCGCGGGCGGCTCGGCGGTGACGGGCAACCACGACCTGGCCCTGGTCCGCGCCGCCAGGCTCGACGACGGCCCGCCGTCGTCCTACTGGCCGGATCGCTATCGGATCGGCTACGACTGTCGCGAGACGTTTCTGAGCTACCTCGGCCGCGCGGCGACGTCTTGGCCCTCGGACCTTGAGGCGCTTCGGGAGGCGATTCCCCGGCGGCATCGGGACTTCCTGGCGTCGCTGCGCTGGGTCGTGGAGGCGCCGGGACACCTGTTCTTGCACAACGGCCTGTCAGGCGAGTTGTCCGCGACGCCCGAGGCGCAGGTGGAGGCGCTTCGGGCGCGGCGCTGGGAACGCTCGACGCTGGGGCCCGTCCCCGGCGCGGCGACCGATCGGCTTTGGGTCGACGAGTACCCCGTCTGGCTGGGCGCCGACCGCGGCCTATCGGCGTCGCCGCTGGCGTATCCCGGCAAGGTCCAGGTCTCGGGCCACGTCCGGGTCCGACGCCCCGAGGCCGACGCCGTCCGCGTCCGCATCGACACCGGCGGCGGCCACGGCCCGCTCACCGCCTGCCTCCTAAGGTCCGCCGACGCCCCACCGGTCTTCATCTCAAGCCGTTGACGCGTCTCGATCCGCGCCGGGCGGGCCTGGCGTCGCTTGGCCGGTTCGGCGATCGTCCTGGTCCGCCTTCGCGGCCTTCAGGACGACCTTCGCCTTCGCGCCTCATCGTTCGGCGCCGGCCGCGGAGCGGCCCTCCGTCAAGTCTCACGTCGTTCCGCCGGCGGCATTAATCCCGAATCCATCTCAAATGACCATGACAAGCATTCCGCGCGACAGCGATCCAAAATTTCCCTGGTTGAACCTTGTTTTCGCCGCGCCGTCGTGTTTACAGTGATTCGATCCGGTTCGCGCGAAAATCTGAATGAATTCGGTTTGCTTCCACGATCGACGAAGATTCAGGCCCTTTGGCGACGTCGGCCCGGGGCATGGAGAAGCATGCAGCCATGAGCGAGAGCCGCCCCGCGCCCCGCCGTCGAAATCGTCCGCCGGTTTGCTTCGCGAGCGCGCCGCGAAGGACGTCGCCAACGGCGGGATCCGCCGCCGGGCGCCGCCCGCTTCGGCGCGCGCGGATCACCGAAACGTCGGTCGCCTCGTCATGCGGGGGGACGCGATCATGAGAAGGTCCACTGGGCATCGAGATCGGGCGCGTGTTCGAGCGAGATCGGCCAGGCGCCGCGGCGGGAGGCCGGTCCTCGAATTCCTCGAGCAGCGGACGCTCCTGTCGACGTCTCCCGTCGCGCCTCTCGGCTCGCTCGTCCGCGACGATCTTCGCGCCGGAGACTTCGCCGCTTCGGGCGAGACGGACAGCTACGCGATCGAGGTCGACGCCGGCCAGACGTTGGCCGTGGTTTTTCGCGCGCACTCGCCATCGATCCGCGCCGACCTTGCGCTGGTTGATCCGACCGCCGCGACGGTCGCCACGACGAGCATGCCGGCGGCCGGCGGTTCGGCGATCATCCAGGCGGTCCCCGCGACGACGTCCGGAACTTATCGACTGGACGCGACCCGACTGGCGGGGACGGGGGCGTACGAGGTCGAGTTCGTCCTGAACGCGGCCGTGGAGACCGAGGGGGCGGAGGTCGGCCGGTGGTCGGCGTTGCCGGACGTTCCGTTCCAGTTCGGCGTGAGCGCGGGCGGCGGGTTGGCGACCGACGGCCGGTATCTCTACGCGGCCGATTTCAGCGGCGACGACGTCAACGATTACGTCGATCTCGACGGCGACCGACTGAAGGATCCCGGCGAAGCGCTCGTGGAGCTCGGGATCGCGCGGGGATCGGTTCGCGTCGCCCGCTACGACCCCGCGGCGAATTCCTGGATTTCCCTGCCGTCGATCACCCCGCCGGGTTCCGGCGACGCCTTCTCGGCCGGCGACCTCGTCAACCCTCTTTTCGTCGCCGGCGGGTGGCTCTATTACGCCCAGTTTCGAGGCGGGCCCAACGAACGGGCCATCTTCGGCTACGAGCTGTCCCAGGGGACGGCCGGGACCTGGATCGAGATCTGGGACGGCGGCGACGACCCGCCGTTTGACGCGAACGCCGGCATTCGGGGCCTGGACGTCGGCGGCGAACCCGTGTTGATCCACCACGCGGGGGGAGGTTCCTACGAGTTCCGGCGCACGGAACTCGTCGACGGCGTCTGGACGAGCGTCTCCCTGACGCCGGACTGGGACTTCACCGGGCTGCATTTCCCCCGGGGCGGTTCGTTCGAGTACGATCCGGTCCTGGACCGCGTTTATCACATGAGCGGCGATCAACTCGTCATGTGGGAACACAACGACGCCGCCTACCCCGGCGGGTCGTTCCTGACGACCGTTTCCAACGGCGTCGATCCGATCGCCCTTGAGACCGTCCTGATCCCCTCGCTTCGCGACGCCTTCGGTTGGGTCGACGGCACGACGGCCGCGGGCCAGGGGACGAGCCTGTGGGGCAATTCGTTGACGATGGTCAACGATCCGACCGGGCTGGCCCAGGGGCCGAACGGGGAGGATCCGGGCGACAACGTCCTCTACGCCTTCCGGGGCGAAACCAGTTCCGACGCGTGGCCGTTCAACGAGGGCCGCGGACTGATCGCCAACGGCGACTTCGTCCGCTACTTCACGACGACCGGGACGGTCCAGAGCCTGCCCGGCGCGCCGTTCGCCATCGGCAAGGGGAGCGCGGCGGTCTACCTCGGCGGCTACCTCTACGTGACCCAGGGCGAGACCCGGACCAGCGCCGACGCGCCGGGAAACGTCGCCCCGCTGAAGGACGACGGGATCCGGATGCCGGGCAAGGGGTTCGCCCGGTTCGCCATCGCGGCGACCCCCGGCGGCGCGGCCGCGGGGGGGGCGAACGACACGGCGGGTTCCGCCCAGGACCTGGCCGGGGGCTTCATCGACCTGGGCGACGGAGCCTCCCGCGCCGTCGTCGTCGGCAAGGCCGGCGACCTCGACCATTACTCATTCACGCTGGCCGCGGGCCAATTCGCGACCCTGGCCGTCACGCCGCTCGACGGCGGTGACGCGACGGTCGACCTGCTGGACGCGGCGGGCGGGCTTCTGGCGTCGGGCCAGTCCGGCGCGACCAACCTCGGCCAGGGGATCTTCGGCTTCCGAGCCCCGACGGCCGGCGTCTACGTCGCCCGCGTGACGGGCGTCGGAGCCTATAGCCTGCTCGTCACCCGCGACGCCGACTTCGACCGCGAGTTCAACGACTCCCTCGCGACCGCGCAGCGCCTCGACGCCCCGGTCGTCCTGGGCTCGCTCCAGTCGGGACCGCCGCCGATCGAGTTCGAGAGCGAGCCCAACGACGTCGCCCCCAACGCGATGACCGGCCAGACGGCCGACCTGGCCCTGGCCAACGATCTGTCCGGGACTTTCACGCCGACGGGGGCCGACCGATACGTCGCGACCGTCGCCGGCGTCGTCAGCCAGGGCGGCGACGCCGACTGGGACTTCTTCAAGATCTACGCCGCGCCGGGCGATCGGCTCCAGATCCGCCTCGACGGCGCCGCCGCCGGCGGCTCGGCCGCGCTCTCCGACCCGTACCTGAGGCTCTTCGACCGCGACGGCGTCCAACGCGCGGCCAACGACGATTACAACGGGCTCGACTCGTACGTCGACTTCGCGAACTTCGCCTACGACGGCGAGTACTACGTCGTCGCGGACTCCTACGGCTCCAGGCTCGGCGGCTACCGGCTCACGGCCACGCTGACGACGACGCGGCCGCGTCAGACCGCCGACGTCGACGTTTACGCCTTCTCGGTCAACGCCGGCGACGTCCTGACGATCGCGACGACGACTCCCGGCGGCGCGTCGAACACGCTCGACCCGCGGCTGGAGCTTTACGACGAGACCGGCGCGTTGGCGGCGGCCGACGACGACTCGGCGGGCGACGGCCGCAACGCGCGGATCGTCCATCGGGCGGCGAGCGGCGGCGTCTACCGCGTTTCGGCCGCGGCGGTCGCGGGCTCGGGCGCCTACGCGCTGAGCGTTCAAGGAGCGACCGGAGCGGCGCCCGCCTTCACGGCGGCGGCCGCCAATCCGGTCGACGGGGCGCTTCTGGCCGGCTTCCCAACGACGTACCGGGTCGACTTCTCGCGACCGATCCTGCTTTCGAGCGTCCAGGCCGGCGACCTGACCGTCGACGGCCTCCCGGCCGCGGCGGTGACGATCGTCGACGCCGACACGCTCGAATTCGACGTGGCCGGGTTGGCCGCCGGCGACGGCGCTTACACGGTCGCCATCGCCGCCGGCGCCCTGACCAGCATCTCCGGCGTGCCCCTCGACGCCTTCGCGGCGAGCTTCGACGTGGACGCGACCAGCCCGACGATCGTCGACCGATCCGTCAACGAGGGCGACGTCCTGACGCCCGGCGAGGTGGTCTACCAGGTCCGGTTCAGCGAGGAGTTGGCGACCGACGGACTGGGCCCCGAGGACGTGACGTTGGTCGAGGCCCTGACCGGGATCGGCCGCGCGGCGACGAGCTTCGCGTACGACCCGGCGACCGGCGTCGCGACGATCCGCTACGCCGATTTGCCGGAGGGGAACCACGCGCTCACGCTCCTGGCCGCCGCGACGGGCTTCCGCGACCTCCGCGGCAACCTCCTGGCCGGCGGCGACGACGCGATCGACTTCCGGATCGACCGCGCCGTCGAGGCGTTGCCCGCGTTCCAGGCCCTCGGGCCGGTGGGGTCGCTGGCGTACGAGGCGGCCGTCTCCGGGGCGTTCAACGAGGCCGGCGACGAGGACTCGTTCACCGTCGATTTGGACGCGGGCCAGACGCTGACGGCGGCGTTGGCGCCCGGCGCCGGGTCGATTCGGGGCGAGATCGAGGTGTTCGGCCCCGACGGCGGCTCGCTGGGGGCGTTCGCGGCGGCGGCGGCCGGCGGGGACGTCGTGGCTCAGACGCTCGCCGCGTCGGCGGCGGGGGCGTATCGGATCGCCCTACGGAGCCTGGAGGGGGCCGGGACGTACGACCTCCAGGTCCTGATCAACGCGGCGGTGGAGCTGGAGTGGCGCGGCGGGGCGGACGACGACGTGGGTTCCGCGCAGGATTTGACCGGGAGCCTCGTCGACCTGGGCGGCGGCGCCTCGCGGGCCGCCGTCGTCGGCAAGGCCGACGGGATCACGGGCTCGGCGAGCCTGACCCGGAACGACGTCGTCCACGCTCCCAACGTCCTGACCTTCGACTTCGCCGGGATGCCCGCGCCATCGGGCGACGGCGTGCTGACCGTCACGGCCTTCGCCGACCTCGACGCCGGCGGCGAGTACCTGTCGTTCGACGGCGAGGGGGTCTTCGTCCAAGACCTGTTCGTCACCGGCGGCCAGCAGTACGTCCAGGTGACGACCCAGGTGACGTTGACCCGGGCGCGGCTCGCCCGGATGGCCGCCGACGGGACGATCACGTTCACCGTGACCCCCTCCGCCAGCGTGAACGACCTCGGGGCGAACTCCCTGACGCTGGAGTTGAGTTACCCCGTCGCCAACACGCCCGACGTCTACGCTTTCCCGGTCGAGGCGGGCGACGCGGTGTCGCTGGCGATTCGCGGGCTGGGCGGGGGGGACCATTCCATCGACTTGCTCGACTCGTCGGGAAACCTGATCGCCCGGGGCGCGACCGGCTCGCCGGACGTCGACCAGGCGGTGATCAATTACGTCGCGCCGGCGGCCGGGACCTATTACGCCCGGGCGCGGGGCGACGGATCGTACGGCCTGGTCGTGACCAGGAACGCGGAACCGACCCTCGAGCCCGGCCCCGGCGACCCGTCGCCGCAGGTCCTCGGGCCGGCCAGGCGGGTGCTGGGCCACGCGGAGGACTACCGCGACGTGGCCCTCGGCCAGGGGGCCGTCGCGTATTACGACCTCGACGAGGCCGCCGGGAACGTCGCCGCCGACTCCGGGCCCGACGGCCTGGACGGGACCTACGCCGGCGCGACGTTGGGCCAGCCCGGGGCCCTCGCCGGCCATCCGGAAACCGCGCCCCGGTTCCAGGGGAACGTGGCGACCAGTTACGTCGAGATCGCCGACGCCCCCGAGCTCTTCGACGACCGGCGGAGGAGCGTCACCGGCTGGTTCATGACCGCCGGCTTCGACAAGACGTGGCAAAGCATCTTCTGGAAGGGCGACAACGGCGACGACAACTCCCGGCGCGAGATCGCGCTTTGGCTGAACTCCAACGGCTCCCTGCACATGACCTCGGCGGCGGTCGGTCAGAATCAGACGTCCTTCAACACGGAAGCCGGCCTGATCCAGCCGAACCGGTGGTATCACTTCGCGGCGGTCGTCGACGCGGACGCGAGGGTTATGCGGCTGTACGTCGACGGGACGCTCCGAGGCTCCTCCTCCTACTCCAGCGCCGGCATGAAGGACACCGCCGGTCCGTGGCGGATCGGCAAGCCGGACAACGCCGCGACGTATCAGTTCAACGGCTGGATCGACGAGGTCGCGATCTACGCCAAGGCCCTCACGGCCGAGCAGGCGGCCGCGCAGCACCGGATCGGAACGTCGGCGGTCGCCGAGTACGAGTTCGACGCGGCGGCCGGGCCGCTCGACATTCGGACGGCCACGCCGTTCGACGGCCCGGGCGCGCCGGTCAACGCGTTCAACCCCAGGCTGGAGCTGTTCGATCCCGACGGGCTGCTGGTGGGGGTCGACGACGACGGCGGGGCGGACGGCAAGAACGCGCGAATCGTCCACGACGCGCCGACCGCCGGGCGGTACCGGGTGAGGGTCACCGGCGCCGGCTCGGGCGACTACCAGTTGTGGGTCCAAGGGGCCGCCCCGCCGGCCGGCGACGGCCCGGTCGTGTTGGCCGTCACCCCGCCCGGCGGCTCGGTTTTCGCCAGCCCGCCCGAGGCGATCGAATTCCGTCTTTCCGAAGGAGTCCTGGCCGACTCCGTCGACGTCGGCGACCTGACGATCGCCGGCGGAAACGTGACCGGAATCCAATGGCTCGACGGTCGGACGGTTCGGTTCCTCGTGGACGTCCCCGACGTCGAGGGCGAATACGCCTACGCGCTCGCCGCCGGCGCCTTCGTCGACCTCCAGGGACGGCCCTCGGCCGAGCACCAGGGCTCGCTGGCGCTCGACAAGACCGGCCCGCGGATCGTCTCGCGAACCCCGGTCGCGCAGGCCTCGGCCCCGTTCACCACGCTGAAGTTCACCTTCTCCGAGCCGATCGACGCCGAGACGTTCACCAAGGCCGACGTCGTCAGCTTCACGGGTCCCGACGGCGCGAACCTGCTCTCGACGATCACGGGGGTCGCCGTTTCCGGCGACGTCGCGACGGTCACCTTCACCGCGCGGACGCTCCAGGGCTCGTACGCGATGGTCGTCGGCCCCCAGATCCAGGACCTGGTCGGCAACGCGATGGACCAGGACCGGGACGGCGTCCTCGGCGAACCGGGGGAGGACGCCTACACGGCCGCGCTCGACCTGCTCTCGCCCGACCTGACCGTCTCCGCGTCGAGCTTCCCGAACCTCCCAGCGGGCGGCGCGCTCCTCGGCGGGACGCTGGACGTCTCGTGGACCGTCCGGAACGTCGGCGCCGACCCGGCGGGCGAGGGCTGGGTCGACCGGATCTGGTTCTCGCGCGACGCGACGGCCGGCAACGCCGACGACCGTCTGCTGCTGACCCTGGCCCCCGCGGCCGGGACCGTCCCCCTGGCCCCCGGCGGCGAATACACCCGGACGGCGACCGTCACCCTGCCGCTGGAGGCGATCTTCGACGCCGGCCAGTTCCGAATCATCGTCGTCACCGACGCCGCGGGCGCGCAGCCGGAGACCGACGAGGCCAACAACGCCCGCGACGCCGCCCTGACGGTGAAGCCGCCGCCCTTGCCCAACCTGGTCGTCAGCTCGATCGCCATCCCGGTCGAGGTCGTCTCCGGCCAGTCGGTCGTCGTCGAGTGGACCGTGAGCAACCTGGGCGACGCCGTCGCCACCGGCTCCTGGACGGATCGGCTGTGGCTGTCGAGCGACGCGGTCGCCGGCGACGGCGACGACCAGTTCTTCGGCGACTTCGCCTTCACCGGCGCGATCCCGGCGGGGGGCTCGATCACCCGCGTCCAGACCGTCACCATCCCGATCACCATGTCGGGCGACCGTTGGGCGGTCGTCAAGCCGGACGTCGGCAACGCCGTCTACGAACACGGCGCCGAGGGGGACAACGTCCTGGTTTCCAGCCGGCCGATCAAAGTCCGGCTCTCCCCGTTCCCGAACCTCGTGGTCAGCGCCGTCACCGCGCCGCCCACGGCCTTCTCCAGTCAGTCGACGGTCATCGAATGGACGGTGACGAACGTCGGCGCGGGCGCGACCAGCGCGCCTTCGTGGCGGGACGCCGTCTACCTGTCGACCGACGACAAACTCGACGGCTCCGACGTCCTCCTCGGCCGGGCCGACAACCCCAGCTATCTGAACGCCGGCGACGGCTACGTCAACAGCCTGACCGTCGTCCTGCCGCGAGGCATCGACGGCGACTACTATTTCATCGTCCGAACCGACGACCAGAACCACGTCCTCGAGTTCGAGAACGAGGGAGACAACGCCAGGGCCGGCGGCCCCACGCGCGTGAATCTCACGCCGCCGCCCGACCTGCGGGTGACATACGTCAACGGTCCCGCCGCGGCCTTCTCGGGGCGGCCGACGTCGGTGACCTGGACGGTCGCCAACCTGGGCGGCGGGCGGACGGCGGAGGCCGCCTGGAACGACGAGGTGTTCCTCTCCAGCGACGCGACGCTCAGCGCCGACGACCGCTCGCTCGGCCGCTTCCGCCATTCGGGCGCGCTGGATCCCGACGGCTCCTACACCCGAACCGAATCGGTCACGCTACCGACGGGGATCTCGGGCGCGTATTACTTCATCATTCGAGCCGACGCGAACAACGAGGTCTACGAGCACGCCTTCGAGAACGACAACGCCGGCTTCGACGCCGCGGCGACGACCGTCCTCCTGACGCCCCCGCCGGACTTGGAGGTGGAGGCGGTGACCGCGCCCGCCCGGGCGCGGGCGGGCGCGGCGATCTCGATCACCTACACGGTGGCCAACAACGGCTCGTCCGCGGTCCCCAACCGAAGTTGGACCGACAGCTTCCACCTGTCCGCCGACCGGACGCTCGACGGGGACGACCTGCTCTTGGGCTCCCGAACCCAGGGTAATTCGGGCGGCCCGCTCTCGTCCCTGGACCTCGCGGCCCAGGCCGGGAACCCGTCGTACTCGGCCACGGCGAGCTTCACCCTCCCCAACGGCCTCTCGGGCGATTACTACGTCATCGTCCACTCCGACGGCGGCAACGTCGTCTTCGAGCTGGACGACCAGAACAACGTCAAGGCCGCCTCCGTCGCGACGACGATCGTCTCGGAGCCGGCGGACCTGGTCGTCTCGACCGTCGCCGCCCCGGCGGTCGTCGCGGCGGGCGGCTCGGCGCGCGTCGACTGGACGGTCGCCAACGTCGGGATCGGCGACACCATCGTCGCGTCCTGGGTGGATCGGATTTACCTGTCGGCCGATGCGACCCTTGACGGCGGCGACGCGCTTCTGGGCTCGTTCACGCGCTCCGGGTTGCTGGGCGTCGGCCAGTCGTACGGCCGAAGCGAACTGGTGCGAATCCCCTTCGGGCTCGCCGGCGACCTGTACCTGATCGTCGCGGCCGACGCGGGGAACCAGGTTTATGAGAGCGACGAGGCGAACAACGCCTCGACCGCGCGACCGGTCTTCGTCGCCCGACAGTTGCCCGACCTGCGGGTCACGACCGTCGCGGGTCCGGCCGTCGCGGTCTCCGGCGGGCCGATCACGGTGGACTGGACGGTCCAGAACCTCGGCGCCGGCCGGACCAACGCCGACTGGTGGGAGGACGCGGTCTACTTGTCGCCCGACCGGACGCTGGGCGACGGCGACGACCTGCTCCTGGGCCGCGTGACCCGCTCCAGCGCCCTGGGGGGCCTCGAATCGTACGCCGCGTCGCGGACCTTCACGCTGCCGATCGACCTCGAGGGCGCGTACTACGTCATCGTGGCGACCGACGCGGGCAACCGCGCGCTGGAGGCCGACGAGACGAACAACGTCGGGGCCTCCGCCGCCGCGACGACCGTGACGCTCGGCCCCACGCCCGACCTGGTCGTGGCCGCCGTCGACGCGCCGACCGAGGCCGTCGCCGGTCAAGCGTTCGACCTGTCGTGGACCGTACGGAACGTCGGCCCGGCCGACGCCGCCGGCTCGTACCGGGACGACGCGGTCTACCTCTCGCGCGACCAGGTCTTCGACCCCGCGACCGACGTCTACCTGGGGTATCGCCGCCGCCCGGATCCCCTGGCGGCCGGCTCGTCCCACGCCGCCTCGCAAACCTTCACCGTCCCCCGCGGCCTGAGCGGGCTGTTCTACGTCTTCGTCGCCGCCGACGTCGGCGACCGGATCCACGAGCGCGGGGGCGAGTCGAACAACGTCGGTTACGATCCGGTTTCCATGCAGGTGAACCTCGCGCCGCCGGCCGACCTGACCGTCGGTGAGATCGCCATCCCCGCCAACGCGATCGTGGGCCAGACCGCCTCGATCACCTTCACGATCCGCAACCGGGGGATCGACGCCGCCCTGGGCCGCTGGTTCGACTCGGTCTACGTCTCGGCCGATGAAACGTGGGACGTCGGCGACGCGCTTTTCGCGCGGGTCGAGCGCGTCGGCGACCTCCCCGGCGGCCAGAGCTACACCGTCACGGCGACCGCCCCGCCGCCGGGCGTCGTCCCCGGCGACTACCACGTCATCGTCCGCTCCGACATCCGCAACCACGTCGCTGAGAGCGACGAGGCGAACAACGTCGCCGCGACGATCGACCGGGTGGACGTCGACGTCGAGTCGCTCCCCCTGGGCGAGTCCCGCTCGGGCGCGCTGCCCCAGGGCCGGGCCGTCTACTACCGCGTCGACAACGTCCCGGCCGGCGAAACGCTGATGGTCTACCTCGACGGCGCGTCGCCGACGGCGTCCAACGAGGTGTACGTGAGCTTTGGAGAGATCCCCACGCGGGCCCGCCACGACTTCGTCGCGTCGAATCCCTTCGAGAGTTCGCAGCGCGTGGTGGTCCCCTCCACCGAGGGCGGAACATATTACATTCTGGCCTACGCCAACGCCTCTGGGGGCGGCGCCAACCCGTACCGGATCGAGGCGTCGATCATCAACTTCACCGTCTTCGACCTCGACTACGGCCGCGGCGGAACGGCCGGCAACCGCACCATCGAGATCCACGGCGCGAAGTTCGACCGCGCGACGACGGCCGCGCTCCGCGGCCCCGGCGGCGAGGTCGTCCCCGCCGATACTTGTTACTATGTGAATTCCACGCTGATTTACGCCACGTTCGATTTGAGGACGGCGACTCCGGGGCGTTACGGCGTCGTGGTCGAGAATTCAACGGGCGGCCGCGCGGTCGTCGAGGATGGGTTCGAAGTCGTGAACGGGGGCTCGTGGACGAACGCGCCCACGGTTTCCGCGGTGGAGTCGTTCCGACGGGTGTTCCATGAGCCGTTCGCCTATTTCCCGTTTACGGTGAGTTGGTACAACGAAGGGATCAACGACGCCCCGGTCCCCATCATCCGTCTCGAGAGCAACGAGCCGTTCGCCACGGACCTGGCCGCCGCGTCCCAGGACCTCACGATGAAGACGATTACGTTCCTCGGGTCCGTCGCCGGCGACGGACCTCCCGGCGTGCTGATGCCGGGCCAGGGACGCACGATCACGTTCTTGAGCATTCCGAGGATGCGCCAGGACGTGCCCGACGGCGAGACGGCGCTTTTCTTCGTGGACCGGGTCTTCGGCGATTCGACGGACCCGCTGGACCTGGACGAGCTCGCCCGCCTCACGCCACGGCGGGGGCTCGACGACGTCCAGTTCAGCCTCGTGATCGACCGCCTCAAGCAAACGGCCTGGAGTTCGACTCAGGCCTTTTTGGAGTCCTACGTCCGGGGCCTCAACCTGCTCGGCGACACCTTGGGCCGGACGCCGGAGATCAGCGACGTCCTCGGCGTGATGGCGAGCATCGCCGGCGGCGAGATAAGCGGCGCCATTCGCGGCCGCCTGGTCCCGGAGGAGGGAGCCACGGAACTCGGCGGCCTGCGCGTCCTCGCGCGACATCAGGAAACGGGCGAGACGCGGTCGGCCGTCAGTTTCCAGGACGGCTCCTTCATCCTGCCCTGGCTGGAACCGGGCTCTTACACGGTCTCGGTGCTGCAAGGCGTGGTGGAGCAAGCGTTACCGGGCGCCGTCGATGTCCGCGCCGGCGAAGCCGTCGACGGGGTGGAGATCCCCATCGGCGGGACGTCCTCGCTGGTCGTCCACGTTCACGACGTCGAACCGGGCGCGGAGTCCGGCGCGCTCGTCGTACTGCTGCGAGACGGCCGATCGGTGGCGTACGCCACTCCGGACGCGAACGGAGACGCGACCTATCTGGACCTGCCGGTTGGAACGTTCCAGATCGTGGTTCAGATCCCCGGCCTCGCCCCGGTCTCGCGATCGGTCGCGCTCGTCTCCGTCGGCGGCGTGACCGAACTGGACGTCGCGCCGGGCCGCGAGTCCCGAATCCTGGGCGACGTGAGATTCGACGACGGAGGATCCGCGACGGACTATTACGTTCAAGTCCTTTCGTCGTCCCCCGCCGATCTCCTTTTCAGCCCGGCCCGGCTCGACGGCGCCGCGTTCGTCATCGGCGGCCTCGCGGCCGGGACCTACGACTTGCTGGTCGGCCACGCCGGCGTCTCTCCCCTCATCGTCCCCGGAATCACCGTCGCGGCGGGCGAGGATTTGGTCCTTCCGACGATCGTACTGACGCGCGGGGTCGAGGGGATGGACTTGGAAATCCCCTCTTGGTTCGTGGAACAATACAACCAACTTCAGAGAGCCTATACGCGATACGGCGTCGCTCCGGACGTGACGCTCGCCCTGAGTTGGGCGAAATACAATGCCGCGCCCGGATCGACCACGAACAAGATGGAATTGTTCAATCTCTGGTACCACGACAGGCAATGGACGATGAGAGTCGTGGACGCGGCGACGGGTGGCGACAAGTACGCGATGAGCTACTACCGCGCGTACTTCGACAGCCTCGGCCCCAACGCGGCATCAACCATCCCGTCCAGAACCACCGCTGGCGACGAATTCCGAGAGGCTTCGCAGGACGGCTTCGAGGAGGCGCTTGAGGAGGCGATGCGGGTCATTCAACTCGATCCCGAGTGGCGGGACGAGTTGCCTTGCGATGGCCAATCGAAGACGTACACGATCCAGGAGCTTATCGATCTCGGGGCGGACAAGTATTACTTCCAGGTGAGCGACGCGGATGATGGTCAGAATCCACACAATTTATGGAAATACGGTGTATACATCTTTGGCCACGGCGGCCTGCCGCTGGGGGTGCCGGACATCCTCGCCGGGGGAGTGGGAGCTTGGGGGGAGGCGGGAAGCGCCAGCCCGACGAAGATCTCCGATTCGCGGACCTTGACGGGCACGATTACCGTCGTTCTCAACCCGTGTTCGACGACCGCGAAAGTCACGACGAACTGGACGTTCCGCGTGGGCGACGCGGTGGATTTCGTCCCAGGCAACACTATTTTTGGCTACCTCGACGATTACGCGAGGCTTGAGACTTCCGGCCTCACGTGGGACAAACCGTTCAACATCACCTTCGACGTCGATCCGCTCACGAGCACGTTCTCGGTCGATACGAACTGCCCGGACTGTGGAACGCCGCCGGACAAGTGCAATGATCCGGACGGGTTCCGCAAGTGGTTACGGGAGTGCCTTGAAAAGTGCGGAAGGGACGGCGGCGCGGGTGCCGGTGATTGCGGTTCCCAAGACCCCAACGACGTCCTCGGCCCCGACGGCTTCGGCGAGGAGCGATGGGTCGCCGCCGACCGCGGCCTGCCGTACACGGTCCTCTTCGAGAACGACCCCGAACTCGCCACGGCCCCGGCCCAGAGTGTCCGAATCACCCAGACGCTCGACGACGACCTGGACGGCCGGTCGTTCCGGCTGGGCGACTTCGGCTTCGGCTCGGTCGTCGTTCATGTTCCGGACAATCGCGCCTTCTATTCGGATCGGCTCGACCTGCGGGACACGCTGGGGGTCTACGTCGACGTGGTCGCGGGGATCAACGTCGCCACCGGCGAGGCGTACTGGGAGTTCACCGCGATCGACCCGGCCGCCGGCGACGTCCCCGTCGACGCCAGCCTCGGCCTCCTGCCGCCCAACATCGATGGCGTGGAGGGCCAGGGGTTCGTCAGCTACTCCGTGAGGCCCAACGCCGCCGTCCAGACCGGCGACGTCGTCGACGCCTTGGCGACGATCGTCTTCGACGTCAACCCGCCGATCGACACTCCGGCGGTCTTCAACACGATCGACGCCGACCGGCCCACCAGCGCGGTCGACCCGCTGCCGGCGACCGACGACGACGGCGTCTTCCAGGTGAGCTGGTCCGGCCTCGACCCCGCCGGCTCGGGGCTGGCCGATTTCACGATTTACGTCTCGACCGACGGCGGGCCGTTCCTGCCGTGGCTGGAGCGAGTCTCCTACACCCAGGCCGAATTCGTCGGCCAGCCGGGCCGGACCTATTCCTTCTTCTCCATCGCCCGCGACAACGCCGGCAACGTCGAGGACGCGCCCGCCGGCCCCGACGCCACGATCGCCGTCGAGGGGGGCTCGGACGTCACCCCCCCCACCAGCGCCGTCGACCCGCTGCCGGCGGTCACGGAAACCCTTTCGTTCCTGGTCCAGTGGTCCGGCCGGGACGAGCCAGGCGGCTCCGGGATCGCGTCGTATGACGTCTTCGTCTCGGTCGACGGAGGCGCCTTCACCGTCTGGCTGGCGAACACGACGGCCACCTCCGCCACCTTCACGGGCGCCGACGGCCACTCCCACGCCTTCTACTCGGTGGCGACGGATCACGCCGGCAACCGCGAGGACGCGCCGGCGACTCCCGACGCCGTCACGACCGTGAACGCGACCGTCACCGACGTCGCGCCGCCGACCAGCGCCGTCCTTCCCCTGGCGGCCGTCACCCGCGCCGAGTCGTTCCTCGTCGAATGGTCGGGGCAAGACGAGGAGGGCGGCTCCGGCATCGCGTCGTACGACGTCTTCGTCTCGGTCGACGGCGGCGCCTTCGAAGTCTGGCTCGCGAACGCGACGACGACCTCGGCCGTTTACCACGGCGCCCAAAATCACTCCTACGCCTTCCACAGCGTGGCGACGGACCACGCCGGCAACGTCGAGGCCGCGCCTGGCGTTCCCGACGCCCAGACGACGATCCCCGAACTCGCTCCGCCCACGGTGGCCGCGGCGGTCATCCAGGGCGGGATGACGCAGCGGTCGTTCGTCGACCGCTTCGAGTGGACCTTCAGCGAGGCCGTGAACCTCCAATCGCTGATCGCCGACGGGTCGATCCTCCAGGCGGTCACTTTGACGAACCTCGGCGCGAAGGCCGACGGCGACGCCGATCAAGTCGTCGCCCTGACGGCCGACCAGTTCCGATACGACGCCGCGGCCCGTCGGCTGACCTGGTCGCTGGACCGCTTCGCGGGGGGCAAGACCTCGCTCGACGACGGCTTTTACGTCTGGCGGTTCGACGCCGCGGCGATCCTCGACGACGCCGGCAACGCGCTCGACGGCGACGGCGGCGGGACGCCCGGCGGCGCCTACGTCCTCTCGTTCCACCGCCTGTCGGGCGACGCCAACGGCGACGGCGTGACGGTCAAGACGGGGACCGACCCGGCCGGATCCGACATGGCCCTGGTCAACGCCGCTCTCGGCGCCCGGCCCGGCTATCCCAAGTGGAACCCGAACGCCGACCTCGACCGCGACGGCTACGTCGGCGTCCTCGACCGGCTGATCGTCGCCAACAACGGCGGCCGCGCGATCGTCCCGCCCACGACCTCCGGCGCCGGCCTCGACGGCGGGGGCGGCTCCCCCGCGGACGACGTCCCGAGCGGCCGGATCGACGCCGAGCCCCTCGCCGACCTCCCCGACGCCTTCGAGGCGGCCTATCGAACCGCCCTCGCGCCCAACGGGACGACGATCCGCTCCTGGACGTCGTCCCTGACGGCCCTCCTGAACGCGGCCGCCGACGTGGACTGGTTCCTCGTGGACGCCTCGGCCGGCGGCACGCTACGAGTCGCCGCGGCGCTGGCCGCCGCCGCCACGGCCCAGGCGCCGCGGGTGACGGTCTACGAGGCGTCGGCGGGCGGCTCCGCCACGCTCCAGCGCGAGGCCGCGGCCGTCGGGACGGTGGACGTCGCGGTCGTGGCCGGACGACGGTACTACGTCAGAATCGAGGGCGGGGCCGACTTCCAGGCCGGAGCCAACGGCTCGCGCTACCTGCTGGACCTGGCGGTCTTCGAGTACGACGCCTATCTCGACATGATCGGTCTGGACCGCGTCCGCGCCGACACCGATTATCGCGGCGCCGGCTACGCGGTGGCGGTCATCGACACCGGGATCAACTACAACCTGCCCGAGTTCGCCGGCCGGATCATCCTGGGCCCGGACTTCGGCGACGGCGACGCCGACCCGATGGACGCGGCGGGCCACGGCACCCACGTCGCGGGCCTGATCGCCGGCGACAACCCCTACGTCCCCGGCGTCGCCTCGGCGGCGAACCTCGTCGCGCTGAAGATCACCAGCGGCGCGTCGACGACGGCCGGCCTCGGCGCGATCGAGCAGGCGCTCCAGTGGGTGCTCGACAACCGCCAGCGGTACAACATCGTCGCGGTCAACCTCTCCTTCGGCGGCGGCGACGTCCCCAAGGGGACGAGCCTCGACTCGCTGGAGGGCCTCTACCGGGCGCTGGTCGACGCCGGGGTGTTCGTCGCGGCGGCGGCGGGGAACGGCTACGGCCCGAGCGACGCGGCCGAGGGCCTGAGCATTCTGGCGGCGAGCCCGTCGGTGGCGGCGGTCGGCGCCGTCTGGGACGGCGACGCCGGATCGGCGAGCTGGTCGACCGGCGCGCGGGACCATGCCACCGGCGCCGACCGGATCGCGTCGTTCAGCCAGCGCGGCGAGGGCCTGGACCTCCTGGCCCCCGGTGCCGACGTCCTCGGCCTGGGCCTGGACGGCCGGCTGATCGTCCGCAACGGCACGTCGATGGCGACGCCGCTGGTCGCCGGCGCCGCGGTGCTCCTGCGCGAGGCCGCCGACCGGCTGGGATTGCCGTCCAGCCCCCAGGCGATCCTGGAAGCCCTCCGCCGGACGGGGACGCGCGTCTTCGACGGCGACGACGAGGACGACAACGTCGCCAACACCCTCCGCTGGTACTCCCGGCTCGACGTCGCCGCGACGCTGGCGACGCCGCCGACCTCGTGGGCCGGGGCCGCCTCGATCCAGGCGGGCGGCTCGGCGGGATCGGGATCGCGATCGGGATCGGGCGCGGGCTGGGCGGGGGTCCCTCTCTCGTTCGGCCCCGCGAATCTGGCCGTCGAGGGGCGTCGGCCCACGACGGTCGAGCCGGCCGCCGCGCCGCTCCCGCCGTCGCGGGCGACGCCCTGGTTTCCCAGGCGTTCGGCCCCCGGCGCGGCGCCGCGCCGTCTCGCGCCGATCGATCGGCCGGCCCTCGCGGCGAGGCCCGGCCCTCCCGCGTCGGCCGTCGAGCCGGAACGGCCCGGCGCGGCGGTCGTCGACGCGATCCGCGGCGAGCCGAGCCCGTGGGACTTGTTCGATCCGACGGCCGACGACGGATCGTGGTGGCTTCCTCGTCCCAAGCGGCGGAAAGGAGGCTTCGGCGGGTGACGCCGACCCGCGTCCGAATCGCGACGCCCGAACGATCCGTCTCCTCCGACCAAGGCCCGCCCCCGCGGCGAGCCGATTCAAGAACCATAAACCAAAAGGTGGTTTCCACTCATGGCTCGCTTTTTTTCGATTGCCCTGCTCATGACCCTCGTCGGAGCCGGCCCCGCCTCGGCGGGCCTGGTCCTCTCGACCGAACTGATCGCAAGCTCCGGGACGAGCGACGTCTACGGCGTGAAGCTCGTCGGCGCGACCGATCTGGCCGTCTACAACGTCGAGGTCGTCATTCGAGCCGGCGGGCTGACCGACGAGTCCCAAATCGCCGTGGAGCCCCCCGCCGCGGGCTACGTCTTCGGCGACTCGTCGCTCTTCTTCGCGGGCGTGAACGTCGCCGGCGCCGAAGTCCGGGTGACGCTGACCGACTTCGCCGCGGCCGGGGTCGACACGATCGCCGGGGCGAACGACCTGCTCGCCCTGATCACGATCGACACGTCGGCCCTGACGGGCCCGCCGAGCTTCGCCTTCGAGCCGGACACGCTGACCCTGGACGATCCTGACGGCCGACCGATCGCCGGTTATGACGAGTTGACGCGGTCGCTGGCGGCCGTCCCCGAACCCTCATCCCTCATTCTGGCCGCGCTCGGCGGGATCGCGGTCCTCGGCGGGGCCGCGCGCGCCGCGAGGACTTCGCGCGCGGGGACGTGAACGCCTGGCGCGGCGCCGCCGCGGGGGGGGCACGGACGTCCGCGCCTCGCCCGACGTCCGCGCTCGAACGGGGGCGGGGTTCGCGATGACGACGTCGGCCATTGACGGCATGCCTCGGGATTGGAGCGTCGGGTCGCGGAGCGCTCGACCCGTCGAGCGAGACCGCGACGAAGGTCCAGGCGCGAACGGCCGGGGGGAAAGCCTCGTGAATCCCCGTGGGATCCGTTCCGGCGCGGCGCCTCGCCCGAACCACTGAAAGTTCGGCGGCATCCAGCGGTTCACGAGCGGCGCTCGCGCGTCCTTCCCTCCCGGTCGACTTGCCAGGTCTCGCCGGTCCTCGCCTCATACGCCGTCAGCCAGCCGCCGCCGAAGCAGTAGGTGTCGATGCAGACCAGGTGGCCCAGATCCAGGACCTCGCCGCTTTTTTGCGCCGTGTGGCCGACGACGACCGTCCTGCCCGACTCGTGCGGTCCTGGCGTCATGGCCCGCAACGACTCCCACCGCAACGTCCCGGCGTGCTGCTCGGCCATCGGGATGTCGGGAAAATAGTTAGCGTGGGTGAAGATATGAGATTCGGTCTCGTAATAGTCGAGGCAGTTTTCCAGGAACTCGTAATGCTCGTCCGGGATAAGGTCCAGGTTTCGACCGGGGCCGTAGGAGTCAAGCGTCGCCGCGCCTCCCATATCGAACAGCCAGAAGATCGGATGTTTGCCCGAGCGGACGTCCAGGAGCATCTGGTCGTGGTTCCCCAGAATGGGGACCAGCCGGCAGCGCCGGCCCAGGTCGATCAGCAGATCGAGCACGCCCCTGGAGTCCGGCCCGCGATTGATGTAATCGCCGAGAGTGACGACGATATCCCCCGCGCGCGGCCTGACGGCGTCGATGAGCACGGCGAGCGCCTTCGAGCAGCCGTGGACGTCGCCGACGGCGATGACGCGATTCGTCATGAATCCGCCGCCCTCGTCGCGATCGAATTCCGGGAGGGGCGGCCCCGTTCCCGAGAAGTGGCAGTACACCCGAGAGGATTCGAACCTCTAACCTTCGGTTCCGTAGACCGATGCTCTATCCAATTGAGCTACGGGTGCGTCCGACTGAGCTTAGGACACATGATATCGGCCGCGGGTTCACGAGGCAAGGGGGCGCCGGCCCGGCGCGGATGATTCCGCGGGAGCCTTCTCCATCAGGCGCTTTCGCGGTGGTAGTGGATGTCGTGGAGGCGGCGGTAGAGGGGGCTGGCGCGCATCAGCTCGGCGTCGGTGCCGACGGCGGCGACCTTGCCGGCGTCGATCAGGACGATGCGGTCGGCGAACTGGATCGCGCCCATGCTGTGCGAGATCAGGAACGTCGTCCGCCCGCGCGAGAACTCCTCGATCGCCTTGCGGATCAACGCCTCGTCCTGGATGTCCACGGCGCTGGTCGCCTCGTCGAGGATCAGGATCGACGGGTCGCGAAGCATCGCCCGCGCCAGCGCGATCCGCTGGCGTTGGCCGCCGGAGAGGCCGTGGCCGCGCTCGCCGATGATGGTGTCGTAGCCGTCGGGGAGGGTGACGATGAACTGGTGCGCGTAGGATCGCCTGGCCGCCTCGATCACCGCGTCGCGGCCGGCGGAGGGGACGCCGTAGGCGATGTTTTTCGCGATCGTGTCCTGAAACAGGATCGTCTCCTGGGGCACCACGCCGATCAATCGCCGCAGGCCCCGCCCGCGCATTTCGCGGACGTCCACGCCGTCGATCCGGATCGCGCCCGAGTCGACGTCCCAGAACCGCGGCAAGAGGCTCATCAAGGTCGACTTGCCGCAGCCGTTGGGGCCCACGAGCGCGATCGTCTCGCCGTGGCGGACGGTCAGGTCGACCCCCTTCAACAGCGGCTCGCGGCCTGGGTAGGAGAAACAGACCGAGTCGAATTCGATCGTCCGCCGGTGGATCGGCCGCTCGATCGCGCCGGCCTGCTCGACCACCCGCGGCTCGCGGTCCATCAAGGCGCAAATCCGATCCGAGGCCGCCGCGGCGCGCTGGATCTTCGAGTGGACGTTGGAGAGCTTCCGGATCGGGTCGGAGACCCCCGCCATGATCGCGTAGAGCGTCAGAAGATCCTCGATCGCCATCACCTCGGAGGCCAGTTGCAACTTGAACGGCCCCAGCTCCAGGAAGATCGACTGCTTGAGGACCAGGTACGACCCGGACAAAAGCGCGATCGCCACCGTCACCAGGGTGAGCATCTCCAGCACCGGGTCGGACATCGAGTCGATCATGGCGACCCGGATGGCCTTCCTGTAGAAATTCTTCGCCTCCAGGAAGAACCGCCGGCGCTCGATCCGCTCCGTGCCGAAGGCCTTGACGACCCGGATCCCCTGGAAGGTCTCCTGAAGGATCTTGTAGATCGACGACATGCTCTCCAGCGAACGTCGCACGGCCCGCTTCATCATCCGGCCGACGCGATAGGTGGCGTAGGCGGAGATCGGCACGACGACCAGGGTCAGGCAGGTCAGCCGCCAGTTGAACCAGAACGCGAAGGAGAGGCCGATCACGACGCGCAGGGGCTCGCGGATCAGCTTGCTGAGGATCGTGTTGAGCCCCTGGGCGAAGGAGTCCATGTCGCTCGTGAAGCGGGCCATCAACTCGGAGGATCCCTGTTCGGAGAAGCTGGCCAGGTCGAGATTGGTGGTGCGCCGGAAGAAGCGGTTGCGGAGGTCGAACAGCGTGTGGTGCATCACGTCGGCGACCAGGACTTCCTGGCTGAAGGTGAACAGCCCCTTGACCATGACGCCGACCAGCACCAGCCCCATCAGGGCGCAGAGGGCCTGGAACTGGTCGGAGGGGAAGTATTCGTAGACGATGGGCTTGATCCGCACGTAGCGGGCCCGCCACCGGACCTCGGAGTCGCGGCGACCGTCGATTTCGGCCAGCCGACGGTCGAGGGCGCGGCGGTCGCCTTCGTGGAGCCAGCGGCCGCCGCGGCTGAGTTCCTCCCAGCGGGCCTCGGCGATCCGCTCGGCGCGCTGGAGTCGCTGGATCTCGGCGGTCTCGTGGGCGAGATATTGCGAGGAGGCGCCCGGTTGGTCGGGGAGGTCGACCTTGCGGCGGCGGTCGTCCAACTCGTCGCGGATCTCGGCCTTTTGGGCCTCCAACTCGCCGAAGCGCGCGGCCAGCGGCGACGCGACGGTCCCCCCGGCCGCGAAGGCCCGCGCGACTCGTTCCAGTTCCTCGCCTTGGGCGGCGAGCTGGTCGAGGTTCTCGTCGATCGAGTCGATCTTGGTGGAAATCCAGCGCTGGGGATTGTCGTTGTTGATGAGGATCTTCAGCACCGGCAGGACGGCGCCCAGCTCCATGACGGAAAGGAGCGCGACCATGAGGGCGCAGGCGATCGAGACGCCGAACCGAAGGCGATAAGGCCAGGCGGTCTTCACCAACCGGACGAAATTCTTCATGACGACCCGCGCCCAAGAGACAGGACCCCGGCGAGCATCCATGCTTTAGCGACTGTCGAGTCATGGCCGCCAGAGCGCCGAAGGGCCTTTCTCTTACCACGTCGTCCCCGTCCGGGCAATTCGAGTTCGTCGCTTCCGCCCCCCGGCCCTCGCGGATCCGTTGCGATCCGTCGCGGTTCGGCCGCCGCGCCATTGCCTTGACCGCCGTCGGCGGTTATGATGACGAACGAAATCCAAGGGGACGGTCTTCGGATCGCCCCATCGGCGGGCGTAATTCAGTGGTAGAATGCCAGCTTCCCAAGCTGGACGTCAGGGGTTCGAATCCCCTCGCCCGCTCCTAAGCCTCGCTATCCCGGCGAGGCTTTTTTCGTTGGCTGACAACGACTTGCGACGATCCGGCCGACGACCGCGGGGCCTCCGCGGACGCGGACGGGGTTCGTCTCGCCACGGTTCGCCGGGCGATCCGTCAATTCATCGCGCAGCCGCAGCCGCCGGCGTCGGACTCGCCGCGACAGCAGGCGGAGGACGCGACGGGGAGATAGCCGAGGGTGCCGGTGGGGGAGGGCGCGGGGACGCTGAACTGCTTGACGACCTTCGCGTCGTCGCACTTCGGGCAGCGGACGACGTCGGCGGCGTCGCGGACCAGGGCCTCGAAGACGTGGTCGCAGGGCTCGCAGCGGTATTCGTACAGGGGCACGGCGCGGACTCCTTGGTTTCGCGGCGGGGACGACTCCAGTAGTTTCGAAGGGTTCGCGAGCCCTGTCAACGGAGGCCGCCCATGCCCGATCGACCCGAATGCCGCCCACTCTCTCGCGAGGAGGTCCGAAGCCTGGACGTCCTGGCCGCCGACGAGTTCGCCCTGCCCACGCTCGTCTTGATGGAGAACGCCGGCCGGGGCGCGGCCGACCGGCTGGTCGAACTGGCCGGCGGGACGTCGCCGCGGGTCCTGGTCCTCTGCGGGCCGGGGAACAACGGCGGCGACGGCGGCGTCGTCGCCCGTCGCCTGGACGCCCTGGGCTGGGACGTCACGGTCGTCTGGATCGCCGACCCCGACAAGCTCCGCGGCGACGCCCGCGCCCAGTGGGAGATCCTCACGCGCTCCGGCGTCCCCCAACGCGCCGACCCCTCGGCCGACGGGCTCGACGCCCGGATCGCCGCGGCCGACTGGCTGGTCGACGCCCTGCTCGGCACCGGGTTGACCCGCCCGGTGGAGGGACCGCTCAAGGCCGCGATCGAGACGATGAACCGCTCGGGCAAGCCGATCCTCGCCCTGGACCTTCCCTCGGGCCTGGACGCCGACTCGGGCGAGCCGTTGGGCGTCGCCGTCCGCGCCCGGGCCACCGTCACCTTCGCCGCGCGCAAGCTCGGCTTCGACGCCCCCGGCGCGTCGGACTACACGGGCGACGTCGCCGTCGCCGACATCGGCCTGCCGGGGGCCCTGATTCGGAGGTTCGCCGAATGAACATACCGAGATTCGTCATGTCCGCGCTGATGTTCGCGACGGCCGCGGTTCGCGCCCAGGAGGCGCCTCCCGCGGCGATCGCCGACGCCTTCCATCCCCCCGCGGAGTTGGTCGGGGACGTGGGATCGTATCGATCTCCGTTGACGTTCGCCGACGGTCGCGTCGCCAGGACCCCGGCCGAGTGGTCCGAGCGCCGTCGCGAGATTCTCGACGACTGGCGGGGCCGGATCGGCTCGCGGCCGTTGATCGAAAACCCCGGGTTCGAGACGTTGGGCGAGGAGCGGGTGGGGAATTACGTCAGGCGGAAGGTCCGGGTGGAGGTCGCCTTCGATCGGACGACGCCCGGCTATCTGCTGGTCCCCGACGGCTCGGGGCCGCGTCCGGCGATGCTGGTGGTCTTCTACGAGCCCGAGACGGCCGTCGGCCTGGGCGACAAGCCGCATCGCGACTTCGCCCGCCGACTGGCGGAGCGCGGGTTCGTCTGCCTGTCGATCGGCTTCGACCCGCGGGTGCTGAAGCCGTCGGAATGGGAGCCGCCGATGCAGCCGTTGGCGTACCTGGCCCATGTCGCGTCCAACGCGCTGACGGCCATGAGGGCGCTGCCGGAGGTTGATCCGGATCGGGTCGGCGTGATGGGGCATTCCTACGGCGGCAAGTGGGCGATGTTCGCCGCGTGCCTGGACGAGCGGTTCGCCTGCGGCGTCTGGTCGGACCCGGGGATCGTCTTCGACGAGCCGCGGCGCGACGTCAACTACTGGGAGCCCTGGTATCTGGGCTGGGAGCCCGGCCGGACCCGCAAGCCGGGACTGATAACCCCCGAGAACCCTCGGACGGGCGCTTATGCGAGGATGATCGCCGACGGTCGCGACCTGCACGAGTTGCAGGCGTTGATGCCGCCGCGGCCGTTTCTGGTCAGCGGCGGCGCCGAGGACCGCGCCGAGCGCTGGCGGCCCCTCAACCGAATCCGCGAGGTCGCCGATTTGCTCGACGCCCCGCCGGGGATCGCCCTGACCGGCCGCCCGGCCCACGAGCCGACCGATGAGGCCCTGGGCCAGATCGAGGCGTTCGTCGAGTACGCGCTCAGGGCCGGCTCGGGGCCGGGTCGATGACCGGGGCCGGGGTCGTCAGGAATCCAGTGGGACGCCGCCCTGCTGCCGCCTTTGCCGGTCCTTCTTGGGTTCCGGCTTCATCTCGCCGGGAGAATCGGGGGCGACGTAGGGGGCGTTCACGGGGTCGTCGTGCAGGCTTTCGCCGCACCCGGGGACCGACAAGCACAGGGCCCCGGCGGCCGACGCGGCCGCCACCCACCCGAAAACCGAGGCAATCTTCATGGTCCGCGTCTCCATGGATGTCGCTCGCGGACGCGGGACCGAGCGGTCCCGCGCCCGCGCGCTCGTCGGGGCTCAGTACGAGTCGGAGCTGATGACCTCGCCGCCGTTGCGGGTGCCGAGGGCCCACCAGGTCGGCACCGAGATCGAGTCCTTGATGAACTTCACCGAGCCGTCGGTGAAGCCGACGTTGACGCCGCCGGAATGGTTGCTGGTGGCGGTGACGATGCCGTTGATGCCGCCGTTGTCGCCGTCGCTGTGGCCGGCCGAGTCGATGCAGGTCAGGCCGTTGGGCGTGTTGAAGTGGGTGTAGGCGTTGTTCCCGACGTGCCAGACGTAGCCCAACGTCCAGTACCGGCCGGTGGCGATCGAACTGAACGAGTTGGTCGTCGCCGGGGCCGATCTGCAAGCGTTGAGGAACGTCATGGCCTCGGTGACGGCCGTGGCGGGGGGGAGGTTGTAACCCGTGGTGGCGACCTTGTAATAGCCTCGCTTCCCCTTGGACGAGCCTGGGGTGACGACCGGGTTGCCGGGCAGGCCGATCAGCTTCTCACTGAACAGGGCCGTGTTGGATGTTCCATCGGTGACGGACTGGAGGCCGAAATACGCCTTGTTCTGCGGCGGCCAGCCCCAAGACATGGGATAATCCGTGTGATTGGGGACGATGGTCCCGTTCCAGGCGTCGATGACGCCCGGCCCCCCCCAGTTTCCGTGGTAGCTCAACGGCGCCCAGGGGGAGGCGGGTCGCTGGGCCTGGTCCTCCGAGGGACACAGGAGGGTGGCGACCCCCGAGTAGCCCACCGTCGTGTTCGCGGCGTCGTCCGACTGTCTATTGAAATTGTAAGCGTTGTACAGCGGCTGCAGTTCCATTTGGGCCGAGATGGCGATCGGCCAACCCGCGCACCAGCCCCAGCCGTAACTGCCGGCGTTCTTCGGGTCGTAGGCGGGCCCCAGGAACGTGACCATCGCCGGCAGGACGTTGGTCGAGGAGTGATAGTTCTGCACCGCCAACCCCAACTGCTTGAGGTTGTTGACGCATTGCGAGCGCCGAGCCGCCTCGCGCGCCGCCTGCACCGCCGGCAGCAATAGCGCGATCAGCACCGCGATGATGGCGATGACGACGAGAAGCTCGATCAGCGTGAATCCCTGTCTTCGTTTCATGACGGGCATGCCTCCGGCGCGAGCGAGACCGTCGGCTTTTCGAGAAAAGGCCGACGCGGGACGTGGTGAAGACCTTGAACCGAAGTTTAAAACGTCCTACAATCAATCCGCCATGTGATATTCGGTCGAAAATATAAGAGATATGGGTTCGACCCGAGGGCTCCGTGATTTTCGGTCGACATCATAAGGAATTCGAGCGGCCGACGGCGACGGCGGATCGAAGACGCCCGGACGGAGCGCTTGACTTTCGGTCGAAAGCATAAGGTTTTCGGGCGTCGCGACGGGGCGACGTCGGCGCGGACGAGCGGTCGCCCGTCAAGCTCGGCATGGGGGCGTCGTCATGACCGATCCCACGATTCGGAAGACCGCGCCGCACGTCGCCGTGCTGGTGGAGACCTCGATGGCCTACGGCCGGGAGATGGTCCGGGGCGTCGCCGAATATCTCCGGGAAAGCGACCCCTGGACGGTCTACTTCGAGCATCGCTCGCTTCAGGATCCGGCGCCGCCGTGGCTGGAGGGTTGGCGCGGCGACGGCGTCATCGCGAGGCTCTCGCCGCAGTTCTCGGACGTCGTCTTGAACCTGGGAGTCCCCACGGTGGACCTGGACGACCAGGCCCCGGAGGGCGACGTCCCCAACGTCCAGAGCGACCACGAGGCCATCGGGAGGCTGGGGTTCGAGCATTTGCGGGAGTTGGGGCTGTCGCGGTTCGCCTTCGTCGGCTTCGACCGCTTCGACTGGTCGATCCGGCGTCGCGAGGCGTTCGCCGCCGCCGCCCTCGCCGCGGGCTTCGCGTGCGAGGAGTACGAGTCGGAACGGCCCGTCTCGTGGGGCCACCAGCAGCCGTCGTGGGAGGCGGAGACCGAGGCGCTGGCGCGGTGGCTGACGGAGCGTCCCCGCCCCGTGGGCGTGATGGCCTGCAACGACTTCGTGGGCGTCCAGGTCCTCGACGCCTGCCGTCGCGCGGGGCTCGCCGTGCCGGAGGACGTGGCCGTTCTGGGCGTCGACGACGACGTTGTGGCCTGCGAGCTGGCCCGCCCCTCGCTCAGCAGCGTCATCCCGGATTGCCGTCGGATCGGCTACGAGGCGGCCTCGCTCTTGCACGCGATCATGGAGCGACGCCCGCCGGATCGGGTCCGGCTGAAGGTCGCCCCCGTCGGGGTCGCCGTCCGGCGCTCGACCTGCATCGCCCGGGAGATCGGCGACCCGGTCGTCAACAAGGCCCTCCGCTTCATCCGCGAGCGGGCGCGGGAGAACATCGGCGTGGACGACGTGGCGGCCCACGTCGAGATCTCGCGCAGCGTCCTTCAGCGTCGGTTCCGAGCCGTGCTGGGCCGCACCATCCACGGCGAGATCGCCGAGGCCCGCTTGAACCTGGCCAAGCGATTGCTTCTGGAGACCGACCTGACGTTGTCGGAGGTGGCGGCGCGCTGCGGCTACTCACACGCGGAGTACCTCGGCGCCGCGTTCCACCGGGCCGTCGGCATGCCCCCCGGCGCGTTCCGCCGCCAGGGCCGAGGAGCGACCGCCCCCGCGGCCGAGCGACCCTAAGCGCCGCCGCGTCGGATCGCTCGATCCGGTCGCCGAGCGGATGGGACGGTCCCGTTCCCGCTCGCGCGCTCAAGTCTCGCCCATGATCCGGTCGACGTCGCGATGGCCGTGGAGAATGCGAAGGACGACGACGGCCTCGCCTTCTTGGCGATAGAAGACGACGTAGGGGCGAACCGCGACGCTTCGCAAGCCGGGGAGGACGTCGTCGCGCGACCGGCCGCTTTCGGGGAAGCGAGCCTTGACGCGGCAGGCGTCGAGGATCTTGCGGTGCATTCGGTTCGCCGTTTTCTCGTCCCTGGCCTCGGCGATGGTCATCCAGATCTCGACGAGATCGGATTTCGCGTCGTCCGCAAGGAGTAATTCGGCCATCACGCCGTTCCGCGCCGGGTCGCCCGGAGTCGTTCGCGGGCGACGCGGCGGGCGTCTTCAAGGGTCGTCACATCGAACGAAGACACGCGCCCCTGGTCGGCCTGGTCGATGCCTTTCTGGATCTCGCGGCGCAGGTCGGTCAACCGTTCTTCCCGCTCCTTCAAGAGCCTCAGCGCGGTGAGGATCACGGCGTCGGCCGAGGGATAGGCGCCACTTTCCACTCGATCGGCGACGAACGCCTCGGCTTCCGGAGGCAGCAGCACGTTCATCGGACGATCCCTCCTCGGCCCGAACGACTCTCATCCTAGCCTATCGCGATTCGCGCGGACGGACAATCTCAAGCCTCACGTCCGCTGATCGTCGCGACGTACTCGACCAGCGCCGCCGCCTGGGCGCGCGAGGGTCTCGCCCCCGGCCGCGCGGCGCGGACGGCGGCCAGGGCCGCGGGGACGTCGGCGGCGAGGCCGAGACGGACCAGGCAGGCGGCGGCGACGGTCGCCGTTCGGCCGTGACCTTGCGCGCAGTGGATCAGGACTCGGCGGCCCTCCTCCCGCCACCGGACGACCCGCCCGACGGCGTCGTCGAGCTGTCTCCTCGTGGGCGGAACGCCGTCGAGCATTGGGACGCGGGCCGTCGCCAACCCCTCGCCCTCGGCAAGGCCGGGGAACTCCCAGCAGAGGCACAAGACGGCGTCGACCCCATCGCGGCGCAAGGCGTCCCGCTCCCTCTCCCACGGCAGGCGGCCGAGGACGATCCCGTCGGCCGGGACGCTTCGCGCCGGCTCGCGTCCCACGGTCTCGATCAGAAAGAGGGCCACCCTTCCGACCGTTCGATAAGGGAGGAGCAACCCCCGAACGATCGGCCGTCGCGACATGCTCCCGACGTCCGCGCCGGCCGCTTGCAGCGCGTGGGCCAGGGCGAGCGCCGCGAGCGAAACGCCGACATACGTTTCCACGACGCCGACCGCCGCCCGGCCCCACGTCCCCGCGACGACGCCGTGGGCGCCCAGCGTCAGGAAGGCGGCGGCGAGCGCCGCGAGTACGAGGGAGCGCGGGCCGGCCGTCATATCAGAACTTCGGCACGAGTTTGCCGCGTTCTTCGTACTTGGGGCTGTGCTCCCACTGGTTGAGGACGACGCCGAAGCCGCGGGCGAGGGTGGACTTGGCGAGGTCGGCCCAGGGGGTGTCGGGGTATTCGGCGACGACGTCGTTGAGCAGCTTGCGGGCCTCGGCGTACTTCTTGGCGGTCTGGGACTCCGGCGCCAGCGGTTTGTCGGCGTGGTCGACGACGAAGCTGACGGTTCGTTCGGGCGTCGACCGCTTGGTCGCCGCCCGGGGCTTCCCGGCCAGCGACTCCATCAAGGCGCGGTACTCGAACGACTTCAACTGGAAGGCGACCGTCTGGGCGAGCATCAGGTCGTAGTGGGCGCGCCAGCGGCGCTCGGGCTCGCGGTCGCGCAGCTTCTTGAGCGATTCCAGCCGCTTCTGGACGCCCACCAGGGCCGCGATCCGCTCGGTGGCGGTCGGGATCTGTTCCAGCGCCGCCTGGCGTTGCGCCAGGGGTTCGACGGGGAAGTCGCGGCGGTAGGAGAGGTCCTTGGTTTGGGTCGTCAGGGCGTAGAGCGTCTGGCGGAGGTCGGAGGCGGCCCGGCGCTGGGCGTAGGCGGCGCGGGAGACGTACTCGGGCATGTACTCCTTGAGGACCTCGACGGTGTACGTCTTCTCGCGTTGGCGCATCCGCATGAACTCCTCGGAGGGGAGGAGGAAGTAGATGCCGCCGGACTCCTTGGCCAGTCTCGCCAGCTCCCAGGAGCCGAAGCCGGAGGGTTGTTCGTCCCAGCGCTTGTAGAGGCCGTCCCACTGGAAGCATTCGACGTCGGCGGTTTCCGGGCCGCGGCGGATGACCGGGTTGTAGACGTCCTTGGTGACCGGGTCCTCGTAGCGGAAACGCGCGAACGGGTAGCCGAAGACCGCCTGGCGGCCGAGGACGTAGAGGGGGGTCTTCGTGGTCTTCAGCGCCTCCATCGCCTGCTCGACGTTCTCGCCGTCGTCGCCCGACTCGTCGGTGACCAGGACCAGGAGGAGCCGGCGGTCCTTGCCCGCCAGGGCGGAGTAGCGGGCGACGGTCTCGCGAATCGCCCGCATGGTGTTTTCCTCGCCGGAGTCGTCCACCTTCAGCCGGGTGATGGCGCGTCGGATCGCGTCGGCGTCGGGGGTGGGCCGCTCCAGGACGAAGTCCATCTCCTTGCCGAAGCCGACGATCGCGTGGTTCAAGGCCGCGGCGGCCTTCTTCTCCGGGGGGACGTAGCGTGAAAGCTCGGAGGAGACGCGGTCGAAGTTCTCGACGACGGTCTTCTGGTCGTCGCGCATGCTGGCGGACTCGTCGAAGAGCCAGACGACGGTGACCTTGTGGTCGTTCAGGTGGCGGAGGATCTCGCGGCTGAGCTGGTTCAAGGCGTCGCCGACGCCGGCGACGTCGAAGGTGGGGTCGCCGCCGACGGGGCCGTCGAGGGAGACGTCGGTCCCGAGCGCCGCGGGGACGCCGGCGAAGCTGGAGACGTTGCGGCCCTTGAGGCCGGCGACGGTCAGGAACCGGCCCTCGGCGCCGCCGCGGGGGGCGGAGGGACGGACGTCGGGGGTGGCGGAGGGGGCGGGCCCGCCGGTCATGACCACGCTGCCGATGTCGGGCCGTTGGTCGGCGGCGACGTCGGCGGGGTCCGGCGGCGCCATGGCGAAGGTCTCCTCCAGCCGCTTGGAGCGTTCGTCCGTCGGGTCGTCGAGGATCGGCGTCTCCTCGAGGGCGCGGTCGGCCCCCCCCAGGGCCGAGTCGATGTCGACGGGGCCGGCCTCCGGCGCCGTGGTGGTGATCGAGGCCGCGAGCGCCGTGAAGATCGCCAGATGGACCAAAAGCGAGACGCTCCACGCCGGCAAAACGTGCTTCAGCCGGATCCGTCGCCGCCGCCTCGGCTGGAGCTTCCGCATGCGGGGCTCGGCCGCCGGGGCCGTCGCGTCGGCGGCGGTCGGCGCGGCCGCCCCGTCGGCGGCCGGCTCGACCACCATGGTGCGCTGGGCGTCGGGGGGCGGGGCCTGGAAGTCGCGATCGTCCCGGTCGTCGACCAGGGTCGCGTCGTCCGTCGATGGGGCCGAGAATCGACTTTCCATATCGCGAGGACCCTCCGACCCCGCCCGCCGCGGCCGACGACGATCGCGACGACGCGCTTGGGGACTCGTAGAGTATCGAGCGCCGCGGCCGCCGAGGGAACCGCCCGCCGGCTCGATTCACAGTTTCGGCGGTTCCGGCGGCTTGGACTCCTCGGCCTTCTTCTTGCGACGGGCGTTCGCCGCCGACTCGTCGCGGGGTTTCGGCGGCGGCGCGTAGGCCTCGACCCACTTGAAGCCCAGGGGGTTTTGCAGCTCCCGCGACGCCAGAAGCGCCCAGGGGGTCGCCGGATGTTCGTCGACCACCCGCTTCAAGAGCGTCTCGGCCTCCCTGGCGGCGGCGGCGGCCTTCTCGCTGTAGCGGATCTCGCCGTCGGGGACCAGCCGCCAGGCGTTCGACTTGGGATCCTTGAACCGCGGCGGCTCCTTGATCAGCCGGGCGCAGGCGTAATTGTACTCGTAACAGCGGACCTTCATCGCCAGCAATCGGCCGCGGATCAGGTCGTAGTGCGCCTGCCAGCGCCTGGAGGTCTCGCGGTCGCGTTTCTTGGCGACGCTCGAAATCGGCGTCAGCGCCTCGTCGACGGTGTAGGCCGTGCGCTCGGCGATCACCTGATTGTCCCGCAACACGTCCTTGAAGTTGGGGGCGTCCAGCGCCGGGAACTGAAGCGCGGGCATCCCCGGCAACTGCTGCTGGGTGATGAGCGAGGCGTCGACCACCGCCCGCCGCAACGGATCGCGCTTGACGTTCGCCTCGTATTCCCGCAGCGGGCCCCAGTCGGGGCGGTACTCCTTCATCCTCGAGGCGTCGAACCCCATCTTGTTCCCGTCGAGCCGGGCGACGAAGTAGATCCCCCCCGTGGCGCTCGCCAGCCGGCTCAGGGCGTAGGGGCCGAACCCCGACTCGATCTCGTCGTACTGGGGGCCGCCGTACCAGAACGGCAGCCGAATCTGCTCGATCATGGCGCTCTCGGGGCCGGCGTCCACCTCCAACCCCCGGAACAGGTGCTTGGAGATCGGGTCGTAGTAGTCCATCTTCCGCTCGGGCTTGCCGAAGAGGGACTGCGAACCCAGGACGTAGACCGGGACGTCGTGCTTGCGGGCCAGGGCGATCGTCGACTCCAGCCGCTCCTGGTCGCTGCCGACCTCGTCGGTGACGACGATCACCATCAGGTTGTACGGGTCGCCGTCCTCGTTCTTAAACCTCCCCAGCCGATTGATGACGTCGGCGACGGCGCCGAAGGTGTTCTCGTCGCCGGTGGCGTCGGCCGGGACGGCCTTGATGGCCGCCTGGATCGCGGCGACGTCGTCGGTCGGCCTGGGGGTCATCAGCTTGCGGTTGCGGCCGTAGCCGACGACCGCGGTCAAGAGCCCCCCCTCGGCGGCGAGCTTGTCGCGGTCGAGCTGGCCGACGTGGGCGTAGATCGTCTCGACGTGGTCGGCCAGCCGCTTGCGCTCCGCGGTCAAGCTCAGCGAGCCGTCGAACGCCCAGGCCACCAGGGTCCGCCCCCGCTCCAGGCGCTGGAGGATCTCCATGGCGATGCGGTCGACGGCCCCCTCCACCCCCTCGACGTGCTCGGCCCCGTTCCCCTCGACGGAAAACGACTGGCCCAGCATCGCCGCGGTGGGGGCGATCGAGTCGACGACCCGCTGGACGTCGCGACGGCCGAAGTCGGTCGCCTCGAACGAGTCGTCGGCCGCCGCGGCGATCGCCGCCGACGCCCCCTCCGCGTTCATCGCCGCCAGCACCGGCGCGAACGATCCGGACGCCTCCATCACCGGCTCGTCGTCCGCCTTCTGATCCAGGTCTTGAAGCGTCGAGTCGTCGACCAGCGGGTCCAGCTCGCGGGGCTCGGCGGTTTCGACGACCTCCGAGGAGAACTCCTCCACCGCCGCCGTCTCCCGGCCCTGGACCCCGGCGAACGCCAGACCGACCAGGACCGCCGCGTGGATCGACAGGCTGATCAGCCCGGCCGTCAGCGACGTCGCCGACGCCCCGACCCCCGCGCCCATCCCTTTTCCGAGCTTGTCGAGCATGCCCGCGTTCTCCGCGCGTCCGGCCGCGCCCCGGCGCGCCGGTCCGGACTCGATACGACGGATCGGGTCGGGAAGATCGGACGAGGTCCGCCCCGCGCCCTCGGCGCGCGACCCGCGCCCTACAAGGATTCGAGCGCGGATGGGATTCGTGACGCGGATTTCATGACGCCGCGTCGTCCCACTCATCAATCATCATAGGGCGCGGCGAGGCCCCGGGGCAATCCGAGACCGCCGCGAGCCCTCTCCGCCCTTCCGCCGTCGCCGCGACGTCGCGGAATGGTTTATAATGAGGTTCGTCCACCCCCGACCCGTCCCCCGTCTCGCGAGGTCGACGATGGCCGACGATCCGTTCCTCCAAAACCCCGACGTCGGTCGCTGCCGGCTGATCTCCCGGATCGGCGCGGGGGGCATGGGGGTCGTGTACCGCGGCCGGCACCACGACCTGGATCTGGACGTCGCGGTCAAGTTCCTCAACCCCGAGCAGGTCTCCGAGGGCCGCGGCGCCGAGCGGTTCCTCCGCGAGGCCCGGTTGGCGGCCCGGCTCAACCATCCGGGGCTCGTGCGGGTCTTCGACTGCGGCGAGTCCGACGGCCGATACTACATCGTCATGGAGTTCGTCGACGGCCAGGGTCTGGACGCCCATATCGTCGAACGCCGGGTCGTGGGGGTGGATCGCGCGCTTCAGATCGCCGAGGAAGTCGCCGGGGCGCTTGAGGAGGCGTGGACCAAGGCGGGGATGATCCATCGCGACGTCAAGCCGGCGAACGTCCTGCTCACCGCCTCCGGCCAGGTGAAGTTGGCCGATCTGGGCCTGGCCAAGGCCGCGGACCTCGCGGCGTCGGAGACGGTCGCCGACGCCACGATGGCCTACGCGACCCGCACCCAGGCCGGCGCGGCCATGGGGACCCCCGCCTACATGCCGCCGGAGCAGTTCGCCGACGCCGCCGCGGTCGACAGTCGGGCCGACGTCTACGCGCTGGGGGCCACGCTCTACCACATGCTCTCCGGCCGCCCCCCGTTCCAGGCCGAGTCGGTCTTCGGCCTGCTGCGGCTCATCGAGCGCGAGAACCCGCCCCCCTTGCCGGAACACGTTCCGGCCGACGTCGAGCGCCTGGTGGCCCGGATGATGGCCAAGGACCAGGCCGATCGCCACCAGTCCCTCGCCGAACTGATCGCGGACATCCGCGCCGCGCGACGACCGGAACAGGGGGAGGCGTCGCCGTCGGCGATCCTGCGGTCGTCGTCGACGACCCCGTGGCCGCCGAAACCGAAGTCGGGGTTCATTCCCGCGGCGCGCACGGCCGGCAAGGCGGTCCACTCGGCCAGGCCGACGGAGAACCGCGTCCTGCTGGTGGTCGACGTCCAAAACGACTTCTGCCCCGGCGGGGCGCTGGCGGTCCCCGGCGGCGACGAACTGCCGAACGTCATCAACAAGCTCTCCAGACGCTTCGCCCACGTCGTCCTGACCCAGGACTGGCACCCCGAGGACCACCTCTCGTTCGCCTCGTCGCATCCCGGACGGAAACCCTTCGAGACCGTCGAGCTTTCCTACGGCCCCCAGATCCTCTGGCCCGACCACTGCGTCCAGGACGAACCGGGCGCCGAATTCCACCAGGCGCTCGAGATCTGCAATTGCGAACTCGTCATCCGCAAGGGATACCTTCGCGAGGTCGACTCGTATTCCGCCTTCTTCGAGAACGACCGCTCCACCCCCACGGGCCTTGCCGGCTACCTCCGCGAGCGCGGGCTCAACCGGCTGTTCCTCGTCGGCCTGGCCACCGACTTCTGCGTGGCCTACTCCGCGCTCGACGCCCGCCGGCTCGGTTTCGAGGTCACGGTGATCGAGGCCGGCTGCCGCGGCATCGACCTGGACGGCTCCCTGGCCGCCGCCTGGGAGCAAATGGAGGAGGCGGGCGTCGCGAGGGCGTAAGATGACCCCCTCGCCGCGTCAGGAACCCCAATCCCCGCGTCGCCGTCATTTCCCCCATCGTTTCCAGTCCGACGCGCGACCCGCCCTTGCCGGAGAAGCGACGGTCGCCTATAATCCGGGCAATCGGCAAGATTCTCACGGCGCTCTCGCGCCCGCCTCCTTGCGTCGGACGAGGTGTCGATCAGACGATGTTCAAGGTCGCGCGCTTCCAACGCGGTTCCTGGATGACGACGGCGGCCTTGCTGGCCGTTCTCGTGGCGGCCGATCCCCGCCTGGCGCATTTCTCGTTCTGCGCGATCGATCGCGCGTCGGCCCCCGCGTGCGAGCCCCCGGCCGACGTCGAATGCGCCATGCCGTCAGACGATTGCGGCTGTTGCGGCCCGGCGTCGCCCTCGCATCGGGACGAGGGGGATTCGCGGTCGATGTTCGTCGCCTCGGGCCCGACCCGCGACGGCGTCGCCTCGGCGTCCTTCCTCCCTCCCGGACCCCCCGCGGCCTTGTCGATCGCGACGGCCGCGCTCCTTCGCGACCGTCGCTACCCGGTAGTCGCGACGCCCTCGCCGCTCTTGCTTTACCAGCGCTTTTTAATGTGAGCCTTTGTGAGCCTCCCAGGCTCGCGTCGATCCCTCCGCGTCGAGCGTCCCCCGAAGCGCGTCCGCGCTCCGGCCGATCCCCGCGCGCCCGGAACCCGACGCGGCGCATCGCTTTCGGCCGCGCCGACGACTCGATTTCGCATCGACTTCCCCGGCCGATTTCCCTCCCCGTGACGCCTATATCCTTAACGGGCGAGGCGTCGCGACGTCACCTCACCTTGATTCAACCCTCAACCCGTCACGGCTTCCCAATCCGAGAAGGAGACAGTAAGCATGATTCGCGGTTCCTGGTTCTTCATGTTGGCCCTGGCCGCCAGTTTCACCCTGGGCGCCTCGGCTCACGCGACCCTCGACGACGGCCACAAGTCCTGTTGCGCCTCCAAGGCGGAGTGCTCCAAGGACAAGGCTGAGTGCGCCAAGGACAAGGCCGAATGCTCCAAGGACAAGGCTGAGTGCGCCAAGGCGGAGTGCTCCAAGGACAAGGCTGAGTGCGCCAAGGCGGAGTGCTCCAAGGACAAGGCTG
>ERZ778018.517-NODE-517-length-54816-cov-10.971385_pt1 | contig 54816 bp, 36 predicted proteins | sample MGYA00375748_ERZ778018 | MGnify/ENA primary metagenome ERZ778018 (study PRJEB29350, sample SAMN05509839) | bioreactor metagenome | biome: bioreactor; material: wastewater | place: South Africa: University of Cape Town | collected 2014-04-22 ... | reverse complement strand
TCGTCTCGCGCGTCGTCCCCCTCATCTGACCGCTGCGCGGTCTGTCTTCCCCCGCGAGGGGGGAAGATCGTTTACGCCCTCCCAATGCCGTGACGGTCGTAAATGACGCGCCACGATTTCGATCCCGGCCCCTACCGCGACGGCGACCACCGCCAGTCGCGGACCTCGGGCATGTCCTCGCCGTGGCGTTCGATGTATTCGCGGTGCTCGATCCGCTTGTCGCGCATCGCCTGCTTGACGTAGGCGGCCCGGCCTCCGAGTCGGGGGAGGCGGTCGACGACGTCGGCGACCAGGTGGAAGCGGTCCAGGTCGTTGAGCACGGCCATGTCGAACGGGGTGGTGATCGTCCCCTCCTCCTTGTAGCCGCGAACGTGCAGGTTGCGGTGGTTGGCGCGCCGATAGCTCAAGCGATGGATCAACCAGGGATAGCCGTGGTAGGCGAAGATGATCGGCCTGTCGCGGGTGAAGAGGGTGTCGAAATCCCGATCGCTCAGGCCGTGCGGGTGTTCGCCCTCGGGTTGCAGCCGCATCAGGTCCACCACGTTGACCACCCGGATCTTCAACTCCGGAATCAGGCCGCGGAGGATCTGGACGGCGGCCAACGTCTCCAGCGTGGGGACGTCCCCGGCGCAGGCCATGACGACGTCGGGGTCGCCGTCCTGGTCGTTGGAGGCCCACCCCCAGATGCCGACGCCGGCCGTGCAATGCTTGACGGCCGCGTCCATGTCGAGCCATTGCGGCGAAGGATGCTTGCTGGCGACGACGATGTTGACGTAGTGCCGGCTCCGCAGGCAGTGATCGGCGACCGATAGCAAGGTGTTGGAGTCCGGTGGCAGATAGACGCGCACCACGTCCGGCTTCTTGTTGACGGCGTGGTCGATGAAGCCGGGATCCTGATGCGTGAAGCCGTTGTGGTCCTGCCGCCAGACGTGCGAGGCCAGGAGGATGTTCAGCGAGGCGATCGGCCGTCGCCAAGGGATCTCCCGGGTGACGTGGAGCCATTTGGCGTGCTGGTTGAACATCGACGAGACGATGTGGACGAACGCCTCGTACGTGTTGAACAGGCCGTGGCGTCCGGTCAGCAGGTAGCCTTCCAGCCAGCCTTCGCACTGGTGTTCGCTGAGCATCTCCACGACCCGGCCGTCGGGGGCGAGGGAGTCGTCGGTCGGCAGGGTCTCGGCCATCCACTGCTTGGCGGTCGCCTCGAAGACGGCCGAGAGCCGGTTCGAGGCCGTCTCGTCCGGGCCGAAGATCCGAAAATTGCGCTGATCTTGATTGCGGACGATCACTTCGCGAAGGAACTCCCCCAGCGTGTACGTGTCCTGATTGAACGCGGCGCCGGGGCGTGGGACGTCGACGGCGAAGTCGCGGAAGTCGGGCATCCGCAGGGCGCGCAAGAGGACGCCGCCGTTGGCGTGGGGGTTGGCGCTCATCCGGCGCTCCCCCCCGGGGGCAAGCTCGGCCAGTTCGGGGCGGAACCGGCCTTGCTCATCGAAGAGTTCCTCGGGGCGGTAGCTTCGGAGCCAGGCTTCGAGCCGCCCCAGGTGCTCGGGGTGCGCGCGGGGGTCGGAGAGGGGGACCTGGTGGGCTCGGTAGGTTCCCTCCACCGGCAGGCCGTCGACCTCCTTCGGGCCAGTCCAGCCCTTGGGGGTCTTCAGGACGATCATCGGCCATCGGGGCCTGGTCAGGTCGCCGCGGCGGCGGGCGTTTTCCTGGACGCGGCGGATCGCGGCGACCGCCTCGTCGAGCGCCTCGGCCATCCGGCGGTGCATCGGGCCGGGCTCGTGGCCCTCGACCCAGATCGGCTCCCAGCCACAGCCGCGCATCAACTGCTCCAACTCCTCGCGGCCGATGCGGGCCAGGACCGTCGGGTTGGCGATCTTGTAGCCGTTGAGGTGGAGGATCGGCAGGACCGCGCCGTCGTGGACGGGGTTGAGGAACTTGTTGGAGTGCCAGGAGGTCGCCAGCGGGCCGGTCTCGGCCTCGCCGTCGCCCACCACCGTGGCGACGATCAAATCGGGGTTGTCGAACGCGGCCCCGAAGGCGTGGCTGAGGCTGTAGCCCAGTTCGCCCCCCTCGTGGATCGAGCCGGGGATCTCAGGCGCGACGTGGCTGGGGATTCCGCCGGGGAAGCTGAACTGGCGGAAGAGCCGTCTCAAGCCCGTCTCGTCCCGCGAGACTTCCGGGTACAGTTCGCTGTAAGTCCCCTCCAGATAGGTGTTGGCCACGACCGCCGGCCCGCCGTGGCCGGGGCCGGAGATGTAAATCACGTCCAGGTCGTACTGCTTGATGATCCGGTTGAGGTGGACGTAGACGAAGTTCTGGCCGGGCGTCGTGCCCCAGTGGCCCAGAAGCCGCGGTTTGACGTGCTCCAGCTTCAGGGGCTCGCGCAGCAGCGGGTTTTCGAACAGATAGATTTGCCCGACCGAAAGGTAGTTGGCCGCCCGCCAGTAGGCGTCGATCTTGCGAAGCGACTCGGGCGCCGGCGGCTCGGGCTCGCGAGCGGTCGTCGGGGCGGGCGCGGCTTCCATGGGCATCGGGTCCTCTCCTGGCGGGTTCGGGGTTCGTCGGAGCGTCAGGCCGCGCGGTCGTCCAGGAGCCGGGCCGCGGCGCGGGCGATCACGACTTCCTCGTCGGTGCGGACGACCCGGACGGTAACGTCTGAAGAGTCAGTCGAGATCCGCCCGTCGCCGACGGCGTTGCGGTCGTCGTCGAGCGTGACGCCGAGGAATTCCAGGCCGTCGCAGATCCGACGCCGGGCTTCCGGCGAGTTCTCGCCGATGCCGCCGGCGAATATCAGGAAGTCGATCCCGCCGACCGCCGCGGCCATGGCGCCCAGGCCGGTCTTGACCCGGTGGCAGAACAGTTCCACCGCCTCGGCGGCGCGGACGTCCTCGGCCTGGCGGGCCAGCAGGTCGCGGAGGTCGGAGCTTGTCTCCGAGACGCCCAGGAGGCCGGACTGGCCGTTGACCATCGCGTGGAATTCGTCGACCGAGAGCCCTTCGGTTCGGCTCAGGAACCGGACCAGGCCGGGATCGAGGTCGCCGCTTCGGGTGGCCATGACCAGCCCGGAGGTCGGCGTGAAGCCCATCGTGGTCTCGATCGGCCGGCCGCCGCGGACGCCCGCCAGGCTCGCGCCGGCGCCCAGGTGCGCCAGGAGCACGCGGCCGCGCGCGGCGTCGGGGCCGTCGAGCCGCTCCAGCTCCTCCATCAGATATGTATACGAGAGGCCGTGGAAGCCGTAGCGGCGGACGCCGAGGGCTTCGAACCGCCTGGGGATCGGGATGATCCGGGCGACCCGCGGCAGATCGTGATGGAACGCCGTGTCAAAGCAGGCGATCTGGGGAGGGGCGGGGTCGAGTCGCCCGAACGCCTCGATCAGCGCGACCTCGCCGGGGAGGTGTTCCGGGTCGTAGGGGCCCAGCCAGTGCAGCTCGGCGAGCATCGCGTCCGTGACCGGCTCGGGCCGGGAGTAGCGGCCGCCGCCGTGGACCACGCGGTGCCCGACCGCCGCGACCGCGGCCAGTCCGACGCCGCGGCTCAGCCAATCGATCAGCACCTCCGCGGCGGCCCCCTGGTCCCGCGCCTCGACCGGCTCGTCACGACGCTCGCCGTCCTCGCCGACGGCGACCAGTCGCGCCCCCGCCGATCCGATCCGCTCGATCCGGCCCGTCGCCGTTCGCGAGGTCGGCCGCTCGCGGTCGAACAGCGCGAACTTCAAGCTCGACGAGCCGCCGTTGACCGTCAGAATCCGCGAGCGTTCCGCCGGCCTGGTTCGATCTTCCAACGTCCCGCCCCCTCGATCCAGGCGTGTTCGGACGCGACCGTCTTGAACGATTCCAAGCGACCGTCTTGTATAACGGCGATCGGCCGGGATCTCAAGCGGGGCGGTCTCCCGCCGCGTTCCCACGCGCGCATGGCTATGGCCACAACTTCTCGACTCGGAATTTGGGAAGGATGGGTAGCGCCCGATGTCCCCTCTCCCATCGGGAGAGGGTGGCCCGAAGGGCCGGGTGAGGGTCGTCGCGTCTCGGGATACGTTCTGGGGTTGCGTCGTTCCGACCCGACGCTCCCTCCGAAGCGCCGCGACCCTCACCCGCCGCTGCGCGGCTGCCCTCTCCCGGTGGGAGAGGGGACGGAATGGGCATCTGAGTCGATGTAAAAAGGTCCGTCGGACCTCGTCAGATCTGAAAGTTCAGATGGTCGTCGTGGGAGCGGGCCTCGCCGGGTTCGCCCTCGCGGTAGCGGAGGTTGGGGGCCTCGATGGTGACGGTGGTGCCGGGGGCGACGCTGCGGGTCACCCAGGCGGAGGAGCCGATGACCGAGTCGCGGCCGATCACGGTGTCGCCGCCTAAAATCGTGGCGTTGGCGTAGATCACCACGCGGTCCTCGATCGTCGGGTGCCGCTTGCGGCCGCGGACGAGGTCGCCGGTGGTCTCGTCGCGGGGGAAGCTCAACGCGCCGAGGGTGACGCCCTGGTAGATCTTGACGTGGTCGCCGATCTGGGTCGTCTGGCCGATGACGACGCCTGTGCCGTGGTCGATGAAGAACTCGCGGCCGATGGTCGCGCCGGGGTGGATGTCGATCCCGGTCTTGCCGTGGGCGTACTCGCTCATCATCCGGGGGATCAGGGGGACGCCCAGGTTGTAGACCTCGTGGGCCATCCGGTAGACGGTGATCGCGGCGACGCCGGGATAGCAGAAGACGATCTCGTCCAGGTTGGAGGCGGCCGGGTCCCCCTCGAAGGCCGCCTTCACGTCGTCCGCGGCCATCCCGCGCAAAGCCGGGATCCGCTCCAGGAACTGGAGGGCGAAGGCGCCGGCCTTGGCCTCGGAATCGGCCAGGGGTTCGCGGCCGTTGCACTGGCACTGGAAGGCGCGGACGAATTGGTGGCGGATCCGGTCGTAGAGGCCGTCGATCAGGTCGCCGACGTGGTAGGCGACGTTCCCCATGTGGAGATTCTGCCGCCGGCCGAAGCCGGGGAAGACGATCTCGCGAAGATCGCCGAGGATCTCCACGACCTCGCGGTAGCTGGGAAGCGAGGAATGCCCGAGGTGGGTGATCGACTCGCGTTCCTTGTACGTCGCCACGATCCGGGCGGTCAACTCGGGAAGGTTCTCCCGCGGTTTGCCGTTCGCGTTCGCGTTCGTCGCCATCGCCCGCCTTCCCCCGCCTCGCCCTGAGCCGTCGCCTGGAACCACTCCAGCATCTTACGGCGGCGTGCAAGTCCGGATCAACGCAACCGCGGCGCGGCCCGGCGCGAAGCGCGCTCCCATCGAATTTAATTTGACCCGCGAGGCCCGCGGCCCTAAATTTCCTAGCGGGATCGGCTTTTCCGGACTCCAGAGGATCCTGGTCTCTCTGCACTTCGAACGACGTTCCGTCGTCTCAAGCCCTCAGTTCCCGTTCCGACGTACAGCCTCGGACGTCTTCCGCGCGTGATCGACCGTCGTGAGGCGGAGCCGCGCGCCCTGGGTCCTTCTCCATTGCGACCGTCGGCTTGAAAAACATGCTTGGCGGGCGTGTCGAATCGCCCTTCATCCCGTCGCGCGAGGACCACCCGAACCGCATCGGTTGACGTTTTCTCCAGCGCCTCGACAGGTTTCGTCCAGGGGATCGTCGCGCGGGCCTTTTCATGATCCGACCCGCGGGTCTTCATCGCGATCCCCCTGGATTTCAGCAGGGACATGGAACGCCGGGATCCCGAGTCGGCCGCGAACCTCCCTCGCGAGGTTCGCGCCCGCGCGATCCTGGCGGCGCCCCTCCACGCCGCGGCCATGATCCTTCCCGGGAGGCCCTGATGACGATGAGACGCGCGTTGACGTCCCCGTTTCGTTTCGTGGCCCGGCGCCCCGCGGCGACCCTGGCGATCGTGGTCGCGGCGGCGATCGGATCCGTCGTGGCGGCGTCGAGGATGGGAATCGACCTGTTGCCGCCATCGTATTCGAGCGCGCTTCATGCCTACACCGACGACCTCGGCGCCGGCGCGGAGAAGCTCAAGGCCCTGCTCGAAGCCAGGTACGAGGAGCACTTCGGCGCGCCCGAGGAGGAGGTCCGTCACGAGCCGCACAAGATCGTGGTCACCTCCCCCCAGGTGACGGACCTCGTCCTCACCGAGAGCTACGTCTGCCAGATCCACGCCCAGAGCCACATCGAGGTCCGCGCCCTGGAAGGTGGGTATCTGAGGGAGATCCACGTCCGGGAAGGTCAGGTCGTGAACGAGGGCGACCTCATGTTCGAGATCCTCCCCGTCCTCTACAAGGCGAAACTGGACGCCGAGAAGGCCGAGGCCGAGCTGGCGCGGCTGGAATACAGCAACACCCAGATGCTCTCCGCTCGGAAGGTCGTCTCGGAGAACGAAGTGCTGCTGTCGAAGGCCAGGCACGCGAAGGCCGCCGCGGAGGCGGAACTCGCGGAGGCCGAGTTGGGCTTCACGGAGATCAAGGCCCCGTTCGACGGCCTGGTCGACCGCCAACTCCAGCAGCGCGGCAGCCTCATCAAGGAGGGAGACGTCCTGACGACCCTCGACGACAACCGCGTGATGTGGGTCTATTTCAACGTCCCGGAGGCCCAGTATCTCGAATACATGGCGGCCGAGAGCCGCCACGAGGAGGAAAAGATCGAACTCGTCCTCGCGGGGGGACGGACGTTCGACCACCTCGGGACGATCGGCGCGATCGAGGCGAACTTCAATAACAAGACCGGCACCATCGCCTTCCGCGCCGACTTCCCCAATCCCGACCGTCTCCTGCGACACGGCCAGACCGGCAAGGTGGTGCTCAGCAGGCTCGCCAAGGCGGCCGTCGTCATCCCTCAGCGCGCGGTCTTTGACGTCCTCGCCAGGCGCTTCGTCTACGTCCTCGACGATCGGGGCGCGGCGCGCCAACGCGAGATCACGGTCGAGCACGAGTTGGAGGACGTCTTCGTCGTCGAGAAGGGACTGGGAGGCGACGACAGGATCGTCCTGGAGGGGAACCGCCAGGTCCAGGACGGGGAGACGATCGATTACGAGTACAAGTCGCCCGACGCGGTGATGGAGGAGTTGAAGCATCGGGCGGAGTGAGACCGTCCAACGAGTGGTGAAAGACGGCCGCCACGGTCTTCGCCCCTCGCGGTGTCCCGTCGAAAATCCGACGCGCCGGGAAATTGGAACCACGGAAGACGCGGAGGACCCGGAGGGGATGGCGCCCACTGATGACGGAAATCATGGGTTCCAAAACGAGAACCGAGTGCTTTGTCGAAAACCACCGTGAGCAAGCACGCCTCCCCCCTTCTCCCCTTGTGGGAGAAGGTGCCCCGAAGGGGCGGATGAGGGGGGCGCGATCGAAAGCCCCGGACTTCAAGGTCATGGCCGGACGCGGGATTCGACGCCGGCCGACCCCTCATCCGGCCTTCGGCCACCTTCTCCCACAAGGGGAGAAGGGATGTTTGTCATCATCCGGTGTTTAGGTTTTCGACCGAGCAAGAACCGAGCTTTTTCTTTCGGGCTCGTCCCTCGTTCCGTGTCCTCCGTGTTTTCCGTGGTTCCTGGCCTTCCGATCATCACCAGGTTTTCGACGGAGCACCTTCGCGGGGAAAGATCGTCATGCCGGCCGCGCGACCGCGTCCCAGACACCCCCGCGTTCCCGAGGACCGAAAGCCATGTTCGCGAACATCCTCCATCGACCGGCCTTGGCGATCGTCGTCTCGATCCTCATCGTATTCGTGGGGGGGGTGGCCATGCTGGCGCTGCCCACCTCGCAGTTTCCCGCCGTCGCCCCTCCCAGCGTGGTGGTGGCGGTGTCGTACCCCGGCGCCAGCGCCAACGTGTTGGTCGACTCCGTGCTGGTCATCCTGGAGCAGGCGATCAACGGCGTCCCGGACATGCGCTACATGCTCTCCGACGCCACCAGCGCGGGGGAGGCGACGATCACGGTCGTCTTCGAGCCGGGGACGAATCCGGACGTGGCGGTGATGAACGTGCAGAACCGCGTCCAGACGGTGAAGAACCGCCTCCCCCCCCTGGTGGAGCGCGAGGGGATCGTCGTCATCCAGAACATGTCCAGCATGCTGATGTACGTGAACGTGTACGGCGCCGAGGGGGGGCACGACCAGAACTTCCTGTTCAACTACGCCTTCGCCAACCTCGTCCCCGAGCTGTCGCGGGTCCGAGGGGTCGGCAGCGCCCGGATCCTGGGCAACCGCCAGTACGCGATGCGGATCTGGCTGGACCTGGACCGGATGCGGGCCTACGAGGTGTCGGCCGAGGAGGTCATGGAGGCCCTGGGCGAGCAGAGCATGATCGGCTCGCCCGGCCGGCTCGGCCAGGCGACGGGGATCCGCTCGCAGACCAAGGAGTACGTCCTGACCTGGGTGGGCCGCTACGACCGGCCCGAGCAGTACGAGGAGATCGTCCTGCGGGCCGGCGAGGCGGGGGAGATCCTCCGTCTCAAGGACGTGGCGCGGGTCGATCTGAGCGCGGCGTACTACGACATCTACTCCGACATCGACGGCCGCCCGTCGGCGGCCATCATCATGAAGCAACTCCCCGGCACCAACGCCGCGGCCGTCATCGCGGAGGTCAAGGCGAAGCTCGAGGAGATGAAGGCGACGTCGTTCCCCACCGGCGTGGACTACGAGGTCAGCTACGACGTCTCCAGCTTCCTGGAGGCGTCGATCGAGCAGGTGGTCCACACCCTCTTCGAGGCGTTCACGCTGGTCTCCCTGGTGGTCTTCCTGTTCCTGGGCGACGTCCGCTCCACCTTGATCCCGATCGTGGCGGTGCCGGTGTCGCTGATCGGGGCGTTCGCCGCGCTGAAGGCGTTCGGCATGTCGATCAACCTGATCACGCTCTTCGCCCTGGTGCTGTCGATCGGCATCGTGGTCGACAACGCGATCGTGGTGGTGGAGGCGGTCCACGCCAAGATGCGCGACAAGCATCTCTCGCCCTACCGGGCCACCCAGGAGGTGATGGCGGAGATCAGCGGCGCGATCGTCGCGATCACGCTGGTGATGACCGCGGTGTTCGCGCCGGTGACGTTCATGCCGGGGCCGGCGGGGACGTTCTACCGCGAGTTCGGCATCACGATGGCCGCGTCCATCGTCTTCTCCGGCGTGATCGCGCTGACGCTCACGCCGGTGCTCTGCGCGATGCTCCTCAGGGCCCACTCCGACCACAAGAGCCTGTCCCCCCTGGCGATCCTCCCGCGGATCTTCGACCGCGGCGTCGAGAAGCTGACCGCCGGCTACGCGGCGTTCCTGCGCCGGGCGGTCCCGCGCCGGTTCCTGACCGCGGCCGCGGTCGGCGGCTTCTGCTACGGCGCGGCCGTCGTCGGCGCGAAGCTGCCGACGGGCTTCATCCCGCTCGAAGACCAGGGGATGATCTACGCCGTGCTCCAGACCCCGCCGGGGTCGACGCTGGAATACACCAACAGCAAGTCGAGCGAGCTGCGGGCGATCGCCGCCGCCGTTCCAGGGGTCCGCTCGGTCTCCACCCTGGCGGGCTTCGAGGTCTTGACCGAGGGCCGCGGGTCCAACGCCGGCACCTGCCTGATCAACCTCAAGCCCTGGTCCCAGCGCGCGCTGACCTCCAAACAGATCATCGAGCGGCTGGAGCGCGAATGCCGCGCGATGTCCAACGTCAAGATGGAGTTCTTCGAGCCCCCCGCGGTGCCGGGGTTCGGGGCCGCGGGGGGCTTCTCCACCCGCGTGCTGGACAAGACCAACTCGATGGACTACCAGCGGCTCGGCGAGGTGACGGACGAATTCATGAAGGCGTTGTCCAGGCGCGAGGAGGTCAAGGGGTTGTTCACGTTCTTCGCCGACGACTACCCCCAGTACGAGATCGTCATCGACAACGACGCGGCCATGCAGAAGGGGGTGACGATCGCCAAGGCGATGGACAACCTGTCGATCGCCGTCGGCAGCACCTGGGAACAGGGGTTCGTCCGCTTCGGCCAGTTCTACAAGGTGTTCGTCCAGGCCCTGCCGGAGTTCCGCCGCTACCCGTCGGACCTTCAAAACATGTTCGTCAAGAGCGAGGACGGGGAGATGGTCCCCTACTCCGCGTTCATGACGCTCAGGAAGGGCCAGGGACTCAACGAGATCAGCCGCTACAACCTCTACGCCTCGGCCACCGTCCAGGGGGCGCCCGCGCCCGGCTACAGCAGCGGCCAGGCGATCGAGGCGATCAAGGAGGTCGCCGCCGAGACCCTGCCGCCGGGCTTCGGCCTGGGATGGGAGGCGCTCTCCTACGACGAGGCCCAGAAGGGGAACATGCCGATCTTCATCTTCCTAACCGTCGTGGTCTTCGTGTATCTGGTCCTGGTCGGCCAGTACGAGAGCTTCCTCCTCCCCCTGGCGGTGATCGCGTCGCTGCCGGTGGGGATCCTCGGCTCCTTCCTGTACCTCGACGCCTCGGGACTCTCCAACGACGTCTACGCCCAGGTCGGTCTGGTCATGCTGGTCGGCCTTTTGGGCAAGAACGCGATTCTGATCGTGGAGTTCGCCGTACAGCTCCGCCACGAGGGGTCGGGGATCGCCGAGGCGGCCGTCGAGGCCGGCCGGATGCGGTTCCGGCCGATCCTGATGACGTCGTTCGCCTTCATCGCCGGCCTCATCCCGCTGGTCCGCGCCACCGGCCCGGGCGCGATCGGCAACCGGACGATCGGGGCCACGGCGGTCGGCGGCATGCTCCTGGGGACGCTGGCGGGCGTCCTGATCATCCCCGGCCTCTACCACCTGTTCGCCAGATTGGCGGACGGCAAGCGCCTGATCCGAGACGATGCCGACGAGCCCTCGGACCATGGCGAAACGCCTGCGGCCGCGCGCGACGCCGAGGAGGATCGGTTCGACGTCGAGGACGCTTGACTTCGCGGATCGATCCCAGGCGGACGGCCGGCCCGACGACCGATTCAAGGAACCGCCGAGACGCCGAGGACGCCGAGAGGAGGGAAAGAAGGAAGGACCAAGCCGGTGGACGGCCCGATCCCTTGATCAATCGTTGTCTCGGGTCTTCCTCGTCTCGGCGTCCTCGGCGTCTCGGCGGTTCCAATTCCGGCTCCCGTCGACGCGCCCCGCGAGCCGGTTGGAACGTCGCCCGCGACGGCTTCGTTGACTCGCGCGCGACCGGCCCCTAGCATGAACGTGGACGCGCGCCGCCCGCGGCTCGTGGATCGGCATTCCCACGCGGCGACCTGAGAGGAACATCACGTCATGGCGACGGATCGGCCCCGGACGCTCGGCGAACTGCGCCAGGGCGGGCATCGCTTGGAATCGGTCAAGGAGGAGATGAGGCGCAACCTCGTCCGCAAGCTCCAGGCCGGCGAGTCCCTCTTCCCCGACGTCCTCGGCTACGAGGAGACGGTCGTCCCGCAGATCCAAAACGCGATCCTCTCGCGACACGACATGCTCTTTCTGGGCCTTCGCGGCCAGGCCAAGACCCGGATGCTCCGGCGGCTGGTCGACCTTCTGGACGACGCGACCCCGATCGTGGCCGGCTCGGAGATCCACGATCACCCCTATCGCCCCGTCTCCGCCTTCGCCCGCGAGATCGTCGCCGAGCGGGGGGACGAGACGCCGGTGGAGTGGATCGGCCGCGACCGCCGCTACAACGAGAAGCTGGCCACCCCCGACGTCACCATCGCCGACCTGATCGGCGAGATCGACATGATCAAGCACGCCGAGGGCCGTTACCTCTCCAGCGAGGCCACGATGCACTACGGCCTGATCCCGCGGACCAACCGGGGGATCTTCTGCATCAACGAGTTGCCCGACCTCGCCCCCAAGATCCAGGTCGGCCTGTTCAACGTGCTCGAGGAGCGCGACGTCCAGATCCGCGGCTACCCGGTTCGGTTGGAGCTGGACCTTTGCATGGTCTTCTCGGCCAACCCGGAGGACTACACCAACCGCGGGAGGATCGTCACGCCGCTGAAGGACCGCATCGGCTCGGTGGTGCGGACCCACTACCCGCTGACCCGCGAGATCGGCATGGCGGTCAACGACCAGAACGCCTGGCTCGACCGCGGCGGCCGCGGCCCGGAACCGATCGTGCCGATCCATATCAAGGAGGTGGTGGAGGAGATCTCGCGGCTGGCGCGGACCTCGCCGCACGTCAACCAGCAGTCGGGCGTGTCGGTGCGGATGTCGATCGCCAATTTGGAGAACGTCGTCTCCAACGCCGAGCGGCGGGCGCTGTTGACCGGGGAGGAGGCGGTCGTCCCCAGGATCGGCGACCTGGCCTCGGCCCTGGCCAGCTCGCGCGGCAAGCTGGAGCTGACGATGGTCGAGGAGGACGGCCACGAGGACAAGCTGATCCAGCGGATCGTCGACGAGGCGGTCAAGAACGTCTTCACGCTCCACTTCGACGCCCGCGAGTTCCGCCCGTTGGTCCAGTACTTCGAGTCCGGCAAGACCGTCGAGACCGGCGACATGCTCGGCTCCCGCGAGATCCTCGACCGGATCGCCAAGGCGCCCGGCCTTCGCGAGCGCGCCCAGGAAGCCGCCGCCGAACTGGCCCCCGGGGCGACCTCGCCCGCCGCCAGGCTGGCCGCCGCCGCCGGCGCGGCCGAGTTCATCCTGGAGGGGCTCCACGTCCACAACAAGCTCAACAAGGCGACCAGGAAGGGCGCGACGTCGTACCAGAGGTGAGGGCGCGCCCCATGGGGCGTCCCGACCGTAATAACGGCCTTCCTCCCTTGCGGGGGAAGGTGGCCCGCAGGGCCGGATGAGGGGGAGTCGGGCAAGAAGGCCCTCGGGATCCCGAGCCGGCTGACCGGGCTTTCGACGTGCCCGACGGCGTCTGGTCCCGCCTTCCCCCTCATCTGACCGCTTGGAACGCCGCCGAAACAACTTGTCGAATCCATGCGACGAAGATAGGGAACCACGGAGTCACCGAGGACACGGAGAGAGAGAACGAGGAGCGATCCGGCCGTCTTTAATCATTGAATTTATAAATTCATTTATTTTCAATTCTCAATTTCCTCTCCGTGCCCTCCGTGACTCTGTGGTTCCATTCCGGGAAGTTGTTTCGGCGGCGTTCCTCGCGGTCTGTCTTCCCCCGCGAGCGGGGAAGACCGTGATGGTCGTCCTTTACCGCTTACGGGGCAGGCATTGAGTCCCCGCGTCCCGCGCCGAGGCCCGATCGATCATGCCGAATTATGAATACTCGAAATGGGACGGATCCCAGAAGTTCCGGCCGCAGTCCGCGGACGAGGTCTTCGACAAGATCTCCGAACTCATGATGCAACACGGCGAGGACGTCTTGCGCGAGCTCGACGACGTCGACGACGAGGACTTGCCGGAAGTCGTCGAGATGATCCGGAAGGAAGGGCTGATCGACCGCGACGAGGAAGGGCGCTGGACCGTCACGCCCAGGGGGCTTCGGAAGATCCAGGGCAAGTCGCTCGAAGACCTGTTTTTGACCTTCAATCGCGACGCCCTGGGCCGTCACGAGACGCGGGAGAAGGGAGAGGGGACGGTCTCGCTCGAAGACACGCGCCCCTACGTCTACGGCGACCCCCTGGCCAACGTCGACATGCGCGAGACGCTCAAGAACGCCTACGTCCGCCAGGGCGGCGGCGTGCCGATCCGACTGACCCACGACGACTACGTCGTCCACGACACCGAGTTCCAGGCGCGGTGCGCCACGGTCGTCCTGATCGACATGAGCGGCTCGATGGGCCGCTACGGCAAGTATTACACCACCAAGAAGGTCGCCCTGGCGCTTCAATCGCTGGCGAGGACGCGGTATCCGCAAGACTCGATGCAAATGATCGGGTTCTACACCTTCGCCAAGGCGATGACCGAGCGCGAGCTGCTCAACTCGGCGCCCAAGCCGGTGAGCATGTACGACAGCCGGATCCACCTGCGGTTCGACCTGGACCGACCGTTGGGCCGCGTCCCCCAGCACTTCACCAACATCCACGCCGGGCTCAAGCTGGCGCGCAGCCACCTCATGAGGCAGGCGGCGGGGAACAAGCAGATCATCGTCATCACCGACGGCGAGCCCACCGCGCACCTTGAAGGCCGCGAGGTCGTCCTGATCTACCCGCCCTCCGAGAAGACCGCCGCCCACACGCTGACGGAGGTCCGCCGCTGCGCCGCGACGGGGATCCGGGTCTCCAGCTACGCCCTGATCGAGGACTACTTCTATCTGGGGTTGGTGAACTTCGTCCAGGAGATGGCCCGCGTCTCCAACGGCGTCGCCGCCTATTGCTCGTGCGAGGATCTGGGCAAACTCGTCTTCGAGAGCTTCGTCGGCGGCCGTCACGCCAAGCGATACGGCGCGTGAACGGGCTTCGGATCGTGTTTTGGACGGGTTCCGCGACTGTCGGCGATCAATCCCCCGAGTAGCCCGCGAAGAACCACGCGACGGGTCGGCCGTCCCCGAAGACGAGCGAGCGGATCGCGGTCCCCCGAGGGATCGAATCGGCCAGCGAGTCCATCCCCGCGCGAGCGTCCGCGGAGCGACGGGGACGCCGTGCCGAAAGTCTTCCCGAATTCCTCCGCCGTCAGCACCCGGATCCGCTCCTCCTCGACATCCGTCGAAATCCCCGTCGTGCTGGGCGACTTCCTCGGCGTCGCCACGCGCGTCTTACCGCCGGATCGCCGCGACGTGGAACGAGCCGAACCGGGATCGTCGCCGCACGTTTCGGCGGAACCTTGCGGCCGGGCCCGACAGCCGCGACCATGAACGGATTCGTTGGACCCCGCCCCCCTCGGAGCCCCGCCATGATCGCGCCCGCTCGTCGCTCGCTCGTAACATCCTTGCCGCTGGTCCTGGCGCTCGTCGTCCCCGCATCGTTCGCGACGTCGGCGCGGGCCCAGACTCCGGACGTCCGGCGCGACGCGACGGAGACGCTCAAGCCGGGGGACTTCAGTCCGGCGGTGGAGGACCTTCAGCGTCGGTTGAACCTGAAGCTCAAGCCGTCGCCGGACCTCGGCGTCGATGGCGACTACGGCGACGCCACCCGCGCCGCGGTCTCGCGGTTCCAACGCGAAAAGGGCCTGAAGACCACCGGCGTCGCCGACGCCGAGACTCGAAACGCGCTCGGGAACGAGAAACTCCCCGAGTCCAAGACTCCCCCGCCGGCGGTCGTCAACGCCGAGACGCCCGTCAAGGCGCCGGCCGACGCGATCGACGGCCCGCCGTTCGTCTCGGCCAGGGCGTGGGCGGTCGCCGACGGCGACTCCGGCGCCGTCCTGGCCGGCGACCGCCAGAACGACCCGCTCCCCATGGCCAGCACCACCAAGATGATGACCGCCCTGATCGTCGGCCGAATCATCCAGAACGACCCCAAGGCGCTCCATGAGACGATCACGTTCTCCGAGCGCGCCGACCGAACCCCCGGATCCACCTCCGGCGTCCGCGCGGGGGAGAAGGTCCCCGTCGAGGAACTGCTCTACGGGATGATGCTCCCCTCGGGCAACGACGCCACCGTCGCCTTCGCCGAGCATTTCGGCGGCCGACTCCCCGGCGAGGGCGAACCCTACGACCGCTTCGTCGCCGCGATGAACGCGACGGCCGAGGAACTGAGGCTGTCCCACACCCACTTCGTCAACACCCACGGCCTCCCCGCCGACGACCACCACGCCGGCGCCGGCGATCTGGCCCGGTTGGCGGCGGTCCTCTTGAAAGACCCCGTGCTGGCGAAGGTCGTCGCCACGTCGAAACACGGCTGCGCGCTGGTCGACGCCGAGGGAAACGCGCGCAACGTCGTGTGGGAGAACACCAACCGGCTGTTGGGCATCGAGGGCTACGACGGCGTGAAGACCGGCACCACCAACGCGGCCGGCAATTGCCTGGTCGCCAGCGGCCGCCGAGGGAAGCGGCATCTGATCGTGGTCATCCTGGGGGCGCCGACGACCAACGCCCGCTACCTGGACGCGCGCAACCTCTTCCGCTGGGGCTGGAATCAGGCCGATCGCGAATCGCGATGATCGGGCGGCCGTCAAGGCTCGCGGAACGCCACCCGCGAGCCGACGCGGAGATGAGGGGCCAGCCGCGCGAGAGTCGCGGGGCCGACGCCCCGGGCGCGCCGGGCCAGGTCGGACAGGTCGACGAAGGGCGCCTCGGCGCGGCGGGCGTCGATCTCCGCGGCCAGGGCCGGGCCGACGCCGGGAAGGGCCGAGAGCGTCTCGACCGGCGCGACGTTGAGGTCCAGGACCAAAATCGGCGGCCGCGCGGGCTGGGCTCGTCGCGAGGGGGCCAGGGCGGCGAGGGCCAACCCCGAACCGATCGCGAGGGCCGTCAAGACGCTCCGCGCCGCCGGCGACCAGGGGCCGGCCGGCGCGAACGCTGGTTTCGTGGGGTCCGCCATGACTCACCGCCGGATCGCGTGGCTGGTCCGTCCGGCCATGAATCTACCCCCGCCGGCCCTCGACCGCAAGCGTCCGGTGGGTCTGGATCGAGCGGCGACGGAACCGAACGAAACCGGCTCCCGCCACCAGGATCGCCAGGGCGAACAACACGACGGCCGACGGTTCCGGCACCGGCGGCGCGCCGGGCTCCTGGGGGTTGGGCGGCGTGGTGGTTCCCCCGCCGCCGTCGGGGGGCGGATTCACGGGATTGGTCGGCGGATTCACGGGATTGGTCGGAGGGATGGGAGGCGTCACCGGCGGCGGCGGCACGATCGGCGGCGGGACGAGTGGCGGCGGCGGAATGATCGGCGGCGGCACGACCGGCGGAGGGGTCGGCCCGCGCATGGTCCCCTTCCATCCGGGGACGATGACCTGCGGCAGCGGCGGCCCGGCCGGTTTGCCGGCCTGGGACTCGATCATGCGACCGACGGTCGGATGGTAGAAATTGAATCGCGCGGCGTTCAAGGCGTGGCGGAACTCCAGCATCCGCCACATCGGCGTGCTCGGAAGCCGGCCGCCGTTGGCGGCCTGGAATTTCTGGGCCGTGAAGATCGGCACGGCGTGCTGACTTTCCCACTTCGACGGCGGAACGATGAAACCCATTGGTGGCGACTCCATGCGCGCCGAAGCGGCACCTATCTTCCGTGAACCCGACGCCGACGGCTCGACACTCCACTCCGGAACCGAATCGATCCCAAAGCGACCTGGTACGATCCGGCCGGCGAGGCGGGCGACTTCACCGCCGGCCGCCTTCGTCTCCAGCGACTAGGCGACCTCTCGACGAGGGAATTCGGGCTTCTCTCCCCGAGTCGGGAAGACGGGCCGCGACTCGGCCGCCGGCTTCATCCGCGACCACGGGTCGCGACGGACCACCGAACGCTCGAATCATCCCTTGGATGCCCTCGACCTCCCGGCCATGTTCTACCAGATTCTACGATCCCGCCAAGCCCATTGTGTCACTTCGGCAAGCGGAATCGCACGCCTGAATGCAACAGTCCCACGCCCAGGCCGAACGTTGCACTCAAACAACACTCTAACGTCGATGATTCGCGAAAGCAACAGCAACGGCTTGAGGATTCCATCGAGTCCGCCTTATTACGATCTTAATGTCTAGCCAAAGCGCGGATTCGACGATCGAACGCGATGAAAACGACGAGGCGGCGCGGGCTCCAGGATCGCTTTATTTGACGGCGCTCGCCTCTCGTCACGCGCGGCCGCGCCGGGACCGACGGCGCGGAGCGCTCCATCCCGATCGCGGGGTCGAGGGAGGGGGGGCTTTCGGTCGGGCCGCGCCGGGGGTGGGTGGAGAAAATCGATGTTCGGGGAGGGACCGCGCTTGGAGGGGCGCGCGGCGCGCTGTAGACTTCGGTGACGAGTACACGCCAAACCGCCCGCGGCGCGAAGCGCGTCGCGACCCTCTTGCCCGCCCCGCCTTGAAGGAAGAGACGTCCAGGAGTCGCCAGGCGCGCACGCCCCGCCCGCCCCAAGCGCCCCGCCGCGGATCGTCGGGTCCGGAGCCGGAGCCGCCGATCGAACCGACGAGGTGCCGCGCCATGGGCGACCTCCCACCCCTGAAGGCCCGCCTCCGCGAGTGGTCGTCGGACTTCGGTTCGAGGGCGCGTCGGCTCGCGATCGCGCTGGCGTTCGGGGTCGCCGCGGCGTCGGCGGCCGGCGCGGGGGGGTGGAATGGCGATCCATCGCGACCGGGTCAAAGGGTGGGAGCCGCCGGCATGTGGGGACCTCATTCCGGGCCGTTGCTGATCGAGTATTACGAGGAGTTCCTCCGCGACCGCGACCTCGCGCGCTTCGGCGACCGGGTGGCGGCCCGGTACACCGAGGCGACGGTCTGCCGGGTGCTCGACGCCTCGGCATCGGCGTCGGCCAGGCGGGGCGCGGTCCTGGCCCTGGGGGTCATGGGGAGCTTCGACGGCTGCAACGCCCATCTCGGCCGGGCGCTTCGCGACGACGACGCCGTCGTCCGCACCATGGCCGAACGAGCGCTTTGGGTCGTCTGGTTCCGGGCCGACTCCCCGGAAAACAACCAGGCGCTCGAGGAGGTGCGCGGCCTGGTGGCGATCGAACGACTCGACGAGGCGGTCGAGCGGGCCTCGCGGCTGATCGCCCGCGCCCCCCGGTTCGCCGAGGCCCACAACCAGCGCGCCATCGCCTACTTCAAGCAGGGCCGCTACGCCGAAAGCGCCGAGGACTGCGCGCGAACCCTCGCCCTGAACCCCTGCCACGTCGGCGCGATCGGCGGCCTCGCCCAGTGCCAGCTCAACCTGGATCAGCCCCGCGAGGCCCTCAAGACCCTGCGCCGGGGCCTGAAGCTTCAGCCCTACAGCGAAACCCTCGGCGAGAGCGTCCGGGCGCTTGAGACCCGGCTGGAGTCCGACGGCCCGCGCTGAGCGGGAACCGAATCATGGCCGTCCCCTACTACGACAACCTGGCGCCCGCGCCGGTCAGCGGCGTCTCCTGCATGGTGGAGGTCGAGCGGATCTACGCCCTCGACTGGGGCCGCTTCGCCGTCGGCGATTGGGAGGCGCTTGAGCGCTGCTACGAGGGGCTTCCCGGCGGCCTGGCGTGGTTCCGGGATCGGAGGGACTGTCCCATGTGGTTCGGCGACGACGAGGACGTCCCGCCGTTTCTTTGGGCGTCGGTCGAGCCCCCCGGCCTGCAAGTACACGGCGTCCTGCCGGAAGCCGACTGGTGGGTCTGGAACGAGAAGTTCCTCGCCGCGACCGCGGCGCTTCCCGCTCGGAAGTTCGGCTGAGCGGGCGTTCCGCGTCGCGTCATGCGTCGCCTTGCTGGTCTTCCTCCGGAAGGCGGACGGGGGTGGGACGGACCAGCGAGGGGTGGTGCGGGCCGGCGAAGGCCGAGACGACGTCGGGAAGCGCCGCCAGGTGGAGATGGACGAAGCTGCCGACGGCGTGATGTCGGAAGTAGAAGTCGCCGTCGCCGGAGAGGGGTCCGGAGCAGGAGGGGCACTCGAACGTGGTGGGGGTGAAGGTAAGGTCCCAACGGCCGCTGCGATAGCCCCGGACCTCGGTGCCGCGAGGGCCCAGCCAGGAGTCGCGCGACAGCCGCCGCGCGACCCGCCGCGGCGACTGGGGGTTGGGGACGAACTCGGCGTCGATGGGGAAGATCCCCGCGCCGGCGAAGCGTTCGTCGTCGATGACGATCGAGCGGCCGAGGTAGGCCGAGCCGCCCCCCTCGGTGTAGATCCGCTGGCCGCGGCAGACGTGTTGCCGAAGCGCCGCCGCCATGCTGAGGTTCGACGCCAGCCGGGCCGCGTACTGGTTGGTCAGGCCGCAGCCGAGCATCACCAGGTCGATGCGATCCGGCAGCGAGCCGTCGTTCATCGGCGAGAACTCGACGAGTTTGGCGCCCATGGCGGCGAGGGCGTCGAAGGTGTCCGGGAAGTAGCAACCGAACGCCTCGTCGCGGGCGAAGGCCACCCGGAACGGGGCCGCTCCGGCCGCGCGACGGCGGACGGGCTGTTCGATGAAGTCGGGATACGGCCGACTGGCGGCCAGGTCGTCGATCGCCCCCAGGTCGGCGTGGCGGAGGAAGCTGGCGGCCAGGGCCTCCACCGCCTCCCTCGGGTACGTTCCGGGTCGGGCCGACTTGATCTCGGCGCGGGCGGCGGGGAGCAGATCCACGGCCCCCACGACCGGCAGGCCGCTGGTCATCCGAACCAGGCGTCGGCAACGCTCCAGGTCCTCGGCCGACTCCACGCCGTCGAGGATCACCGCCGCGGCCCCCCGCGGCGGCCGCGGCAGGTGGAACGTCCCTTGCCGGAAGCCGGCGATCGGCGCCACCGACACCACCGGCAGATCCAGCAGGTCCGCCAACGGCCCCAGATCCCCCGCGACGGCCTCCGACGGGGCCATGAATGACGAGAGAAAGGGGGCGTCGATCGCCGTCGCGGCGGCGGGCTCGTCGACGGTCCCCTCGACGACGCCCAGGTCGGCCCCGCGAACGCCGCCGGCCAGAAGCGTCAGGCAGACGTCTGGCGGCATCAACCAGGCGTCCAGGTGACGGCCCGGCATGCCGGTCGCGTGCGCGACCGTCTCGGTGGGGGTCGGGCACGACCGGGCGCGGAAATACTGGACGCGCCTGCCCCTCGCCGTCAAGCCCGCGATCAGGGCCAGGCCCGCGATCGACGGGTCGGGCCCCGACGTGGACGTCGCCAGGGCGATGCGAGGGACGGACGTCGTCATCGTCATTGGAATTCGCGATCCACCACGCCGAAAAGGCGTCCCGGCAAGTAGTTCCGAAGTGTCGCGGGCCAGCCCGCGGCGAGTCGCGGGAAGGCGCGCGCTGGCAAGCCCGGTCCCATGAGACCGTCCGCCGTTCCACATCTAAATGATAGAAGGCCCCCCCGCCAGGTCAAGGCGGGGGAGCGTCGCCGCTCGGAGCCGAATCGGCTTGCCGACCGGACGACCCGCGGATAACCTACGCCCCGCTCCGGCCCGCGGCGGGACGCCCCAGCGATCGGCGTCGCCGACGGGTCTGGATTCGGGAAGGACCCCCGCGCGATGTCGCCATCGGAAACCGACCGTTGCCCCTCTCGCGTCGACGTCCGCGCGGCGGCCGCGGCGGCCGTCATGTTCGGCCTTCTCGGCGGCGGCGCCGGGTCGCGGCAAACGGCCGGCCCGGCGGGCGACGGCCCCGGCGTCGAGGCGGTCGCCAAGCCCGTCCACGGCCAGGGCGGCGGCGAACTCCCCAAACTCCCCGACGCCCTCGAACCGGCCCCCGGTCGTTCCGAGTCCCAGCCCGACCCGCCTCCGGCCGTCGCGCCCGCCGCCCCGCCGCAACCGCGACCCGCCGCCGCCGACTCGGGCCCGCTGGCCGCGGCGGACGTCCAGGCGATCCGCGCCGACGCCTCCGCCCGTCTCAAGGAACTCGCCGACGCCGACGCCGACGCCGAGAAGGCGACCGCCGACCCCGAACGCAAACTGGCCGACAAGACGCTCGCCGACACCCTGCAAGCCCGCCTCAAGAAGCTCGACGACTACGACAAGCTCGCCGCCGACCTGGCCGAAGCCTCCCGGCCCGAGGCCGACCCCGCCCGCAGGATCGCCGACGCCAGGGCCGAGACCGCCGATCTTGAGGCCCGGCTCAAACAGCCCGTCGAGGCCCTCGCCCCTCCCCTGTTCCGCCACGACGGCCCGGTCGACCAGGCGTCGCAAGACCAGATGAAGGACGTCATCGCCGCGGTCCGGAAGGACGTCGCCGACTTCCAGGAGAAGCTCGCCGCCGCCCCCGCCGACCCCGAAAAGGACGCCAAGGCCCAGATCGCCGCCTTGAAGGCCGACCGCGACAAGATCGCCGCCAACCTGGAGGCGGTCAAGGCCCGCGCCGAGGCCCTGGCCTCCGCCCCCGCCGCCAGGACTCCCGCCGAACGCAAGGCCGCCGCCGAACGCGGCGTCGACCTCCACGTCGACGCCGCGTTCGAGACCCTGCGGCTGCAACTGGCCGAGCGCAAGGTCGTCCGCGCCGCCAAGACGGCCGAGGCCGCCGCCGCCGACCGGGCGCGCTGGATCGCCCACGCCAAGCTCGCCCGCCGCGTCCTGGAGCCGATGGAGGCCCGCTTCCGTAAGATCGCCGAGGCCCAGGAGCACGAACTCCAGCGCAAGGCCCAGACCGAACAGGCCAGGGCCGACCGCGAGCGCGACCCAATCGCCCGCTACAAGGCCAAGCGCCAGGCCGAGCTGCTCGACCTGGAGGCGCTGGTGGTCAAGAGCGAGCAACTCGCGACCGTCGGCGTCGATCCGTCGCTTGAGGACATGAAGAAGGCGGCCACCATCGCCGCGGCCAACTTCGCCCGGATCAAGCAGATCGTCGAGGGGGACGAGAAGCGAGCCGGCCGCGTCGACGTCTTCAACATCAACGCCGACTACAAGCGGCTCCAGCCCGAGCGCCGCCGCGTCGAGCGCGAGGAACTGGCGGTCGTCTCCAAGCGGCTGGCCGATTACGCCAACGCGCTGGCGACCGTCGAGCTCAACCAGATCGAGGACTCGCTTTTAGATCAGATCGATCTGGACGACCTGCTGGACCGCCTCCCGCCGGCCCGCCACGACGAGGCCAAGGCGCTTTGGCGCGCGATGGAGGAGAAGCACTCCGACCTGCTCGGCCGCCGCCGCGACGCCCTGGGCCGGCTGGTCCTTCGGGAGCAAGAGACCCTGGAGGAGATCGACCGCCGGCTGGCGATCCTGGAGGAGGAGACCAGCTTCATCCGCACTCATCTCTTCTGGATCCGCGATCAGGACCCGATCGGCGCGGCGACCGTCGGCCTGGCCGCCGGCGAGGCCCGCCGGCTGGCCCGGGTGGCCGCCGGGCTGGTCCGCGGCGCGGCGACGCCCTCGGAGTGGAAGCCGGCGACCCCCGGCTTCCTCCTCGCCGCGGCGGTCGTCGCGCTTCTGCCCATGGGGGTCTTCCGTATCCGAGGCGCGCTGCGACGGCGGCTGGAGGCGGCGCTGCCGCCCTCGGCGCCGCCGGCCGCGGTCGGGCCGGCCGTGAACATGAACCCCGTCGTGCGTCAGGGCTGAAGTCTGCGTCCACGGTTTCGCGAAGGGACTTCATCGTCATGCCGGCCGTTCGATCGTTGCTCCTGGGCGCGCTTTGGGCCGCCGCCTGGCCGCTGTACCTCGCCGCGGCCGCCCAGGCCGCCCGGCTGGGCCCGTGGCCGCGGGCCACCGGGATCCTGGCCGCCACCGTGCTCGACGCCCTGGCCCTGGGCCTCTTCGCGCGCTCCCTGGGCGCCTGGTTCTTCAAGCCCGACGGCTGGGCCGAGCGCTACCTGGAGACGCCGCCGAGCGTCACCCGCCAGTTCCGCCACGCCGGACGCTTCTTGATCGTCGCGGCGATGCTCCTTCTGGTGCCGATCCACCTCTTCGCCAACGGCGAGATCGCCCACCAGGGGACCGCCGTGACGGCCCCCGCCCTGTCGCGGTTCCTGTACCTGGCCTTCGAGTTGATCGTGCTGGCATCGCTGGCATACCACCTGCGGCCCGCCTCCCCCTTGATGACCTGGATCAACCCCGACGTCCCCACCGCCGGCGCCGAGGACGCCGCCCCCGCCACGGTGATGACGGCCTCGCGGTCGTCGTTCGGCGCGGTGGGCGAGGCGTGGGTGACCTGGATCTGCCGCCGGGCGCGGTTGATCGCGCGGCTGATCGTGGCCTTCGGCCTGGCCGTGGTGGTCCTGGACGTCCGGGGTTACGGCTTCGCGGCCTCGCGGCTGGCGATCGGCGGCATGGAGAGCCTGGGGGTCTTCACGTTCTCCTGGGCCCTCCACCGCTTCGTCGCCCAACTGGTCGCCTGGCGGCTGCGGGCCGACTCTCGGGCCAACAAGTTCTGGGCCGCGGTCGTCGCCGCGTGGACCGCCCGCGCCCAGGGGGCGCGGGCCGCCGCCGCCGCTCCCGGCGAGAAGCTCGCCGAGCCGGTCGACCGCGGCCTCCGCGTCGAGCGGATCTCCACCGTCACGATCGTCCTTCTGGCCGTGGCGATGCTGGGCTGGATCTGGGGGATCGACTCCGCGCTCCTGGGCTTCCTGGCCCGCCAGCCGCTCCCCTGGCAAGCGGCCGACGGCGAGCCGGTGGTGCTGGGCGACCTGGCGCTTTCGCTCTCGGCGATCGCCGCGGGCGTCCTCTCGTGGCGGTTCATGCCGGCGATCCTGGCCTTCGCCCTGTTCCGCCGCGTCTCCGACGACCCCGGCGTCCGCTACGCCGTCGTCTCGCTGGCCCGCTACGCCGCCGCCGCGGCGGCCGTCACCGTCGCCCTCCGGGCGATCCACTTCGACCTCTCGCAGATCAGCTTCCTGCTGGCCGCCCTGGGCGTCGGCCTGGGCTTCGGCCTGCAAGAGGTCGTGTCCAACTTCATCTGCGGCTTGATCCTGCTTTTGGAGCGGCCGATCCGGATCGGCGACACGGTCTCCGTCGGCGGGACCACCGGCAAGGTCGACCGCATCAACACCCGCGCCACCACGATCATCAACGGCGACAACCAGTGCATGATCGTCCCCAACCGCGAATTGATCACCGGCAGGATCGTCAACTGGACGCACAAGGACAAGATCATGCGCGTGGCGATCCGGGTCGTGGTGGCCCACGACTCGGACGTGGAGGCGGTGACGTCGCTGCTGCTGGCGATCGCCAAATCCGACTTCGACGTCCTGTCGCGGCCCGCCCCCTCGGCGTCGCTCGAGGAACTTGGGGAATCCGGGATGGTCTTCGGGGCGTCGGTCTTCGTGGCCGAGCCGGGACTGATGGGGGGGGCGAAGCACCGCATCTACAAGACGATCCGCGAGCGGTTCGCCGCGGCCGGGATCGCCCTCGCCAGCCCCGCGCGGGCCGTGACGCTCGCCGGACTCCCCGAGGAACTGACCCGCCTGCTCGACGACCGCCGCCTCCGCGGCGACGAGCCCCAGCCCACACCCCGAGGCCCTCGTCACGTCGAGCCCCGGGCGGCCCTCGCGGATTGATCGATCGACGGCCCGGATCTCGCGCGCGGCCGAAGCCCCCTCAGGCCATCTGATCGGCGTGGGTGAGTTCCGGGACGTCGACTCCCAGCGCCGTGGCCAGGTCGATCTGGTGCTCCTGCTCCTGCACCAGGATGGCGCGGATCTCCTCGGCGAGGGCGTATTCCCCCAGGTCCTCGCACTGGCGGACGCGCTGGCGGTAGTGCGCCACGGTCTCGTTCTCGTAGTCCAGGTCGAACCGAAGCATGTCCTCGGCCTTGTCGGAGGTCTTGACGTCGAAGGTCTCGACGGTCGGCATGCCGCCGAGGTAGTCGATCTGGCGGGCGATCCGGATCGCGTGGTTGAGTTCCTCGACCGCGTGCCGCTGAAGTTCGGCGGCGATCGTCATGTACTCCGCCCCCTTCATGACCTGCGAGTAGTTGACGTAGGCGATGATCGCCTGATGCTCCCGCTTCAGGTCCTCGTTGAGCAGGCCGATGAGTTGTTCGCGGGTGATCTTGGCCTGGTCGGACATGCCGGCCCCCTTTCGCGACGGGCGCGCGGACCCGCGGCTCGACCCCGAACGTCGGGGCCGGCGCGGATCGGGTCTAATCGCCCAGAGAGCGAATGGCGGGCCGAACGGGAGACGATTTCACTTGTCGCCGGTTCGGTCGGCGGGCGGGGCGGTGGGGGCGTCGCCCTGGTAGAACGCCTCGCAGAGCTTGCCCAGGAGCTTGCCGGCGTCGGCGGTGGTGGGAGTCGAGGCGCCTTCCTCGGCGTCCAGGACCACGTTGTTGATGAAGAAGGCGACGACCAGCGGCCGGCCGGCGGCGGTCTCCATGTAGCCGGCAAGCGCCTTGGCGGTCAGGAGCCGGCGGCCGGTCAGGGCGTCGGCGACGAACATAGTGCCGGTCTTGGCCCGCGCGTGCCCCCGCGCGGGGCTCTCCTCGGCGACGGCCTTCGCGAGCGTGCCGTCGCGACCCAGGATCGGCAGGGCGGCGTCGTAGGCGGCGAAGTCGGGACGCGCGGCCATGGCGCGCAGCAGCGCCACGGTGGCGCGGGGGGTGGCCATGTCGGCCCAGCCGCCGCCGGCGCCGCCGCTGAAAGAGACGGCCCGAAGGTCGAGCCCCAACTCCTTGAGGATCTCCCCCTGCCGCTTCAAGCCCGCGGCCAGGTCGCGTTCCCCCTTTTTCACCGCCAGAAGCAACGGCAACGTGCTGGCGTGGAGGTTGTGGCTGACCTTGAGGATCACCCGGACGAACTCTCGAAACGGCGGCGAGGTGTACTCGGCCACCTTGGGGAGCCCGGCGACGGCCGATCGCGGCGGCAACTCGGCCTCGGGGTTGTCGGCCAGGGGCGACGCCTCCACCCGGACCCCGCGCCGACGCAGGGCCTCGATCAGAAGCGTCCGCGCGAACGACGCGGGATCGTCGATCTCGACGGACTCCACGAACGACTCGGGCCCGACCGGGACCTTGCCGCGGACTTCCAGCCGCCTGGGGCCGACCATCCGGGCGCGGATCGCCGGCGGGCCGTCGGCGACGGTCTCGACCTGGGCGTCGACGGCGAGGTACTGGGTCGGCGGCGAGATCGTCGCCGCGGCCGGCTTGCCCGCGGCCGCGGCCGGCGCGACGACCACGTCGACGAGGTTGTCGTTGATTGAGATCGGCGAGACCCGCGCCGGGCCGCCGCCGGAGCTGGGCGCCCGCTCGAAAAGCCGGGCGTCGACGATCACCTCGCCGGCGATCCTCTTGACGCCGGCCGCCTGGACCTCGCGCGCCAGGTGGTCCAGGCCGGCGAGCGGGTCGCACTTCAGGAGCGTCTCCGACGCCTTGCCGCCGGAGGCGTGGATGTGGTCCTCGTCAACGAACATGAGCTTGCCGTCGGGGCCGGTCCGCCCTCCCATCGCCGGGTCTCCCTGAGCGACGAGGATCAAGTCGCCCCGGAGCGTTCCCTGGTCGTCGACGGCCCCCCGGCGCGCCACGGGGGTCTGGAAGCGGAAGTCGGTCCCCAGGTCGATCAGGGCGGCGGCGGTGGAGAAGAGCTTGGCGACCGAGGCGGTGGAGAACAACTCGTCGGCGTTCTTCTCGAAGATCGTCTCGCCGGTGGCGGCGTCGACGACCAGGACGCCCCAGTGGGCGTGGCGGAAGACCGGGTCGTCGAGCACGGCCCGAACCCGGTCGCGCCATGGCGACGACTCCGGGACGGCCGGTTCCCGGCCCGTCGCCGTCGCGACGCCCGCGGCGACGACCGCCGCCAACGCGAGCGCCGCCGCCATCCGAAACCGCCCCCGACGCCCGCCGATCGCTCCCCGTCCGGCCTGCCGCATCGCTGGTCCCCCCGCGCGCCGCCGCGATTCCGCCCCCGTCCCTCGCGGGTCGGATCGTCGGGACGACCAGTATAGCGGAACGGCTCGGCCCCCGGCAGCGGGCGCGGCCGGGAGGCCGGGAAATCGCGATCGATCCAGACTCAGCCGGCCCGCCGCCGTCGCGCCGCGGCCAGCGCGAGCCCGCCCAAGGCCGCGATCCCGCCCATGACCGCGGCGGACGGCTCGGGGGCGTGGGTGGCGGGCGGCTCGGGGGCCGGGATCGTGAACACGATGCTCTCCGTCTCCGTGCGATACGCGCTCGGAACCTCATGAAAATACTCGTCCGCGTATTGGACCACCGTCGCCGTGACCTCGATGACGTACCGCCCCGGAGCGACGCCGAAGGGATCCCCAAGGAAGACGCCGAAATCCACGTCGACCGGACCCGTCTCCCCCCGAAGCGGGACCATGCTGAAAAATTTGTTCGGCCAGAAGTCAAAAGACGCGAGCTGCGGTTCGCTCCAGCCGACTTCGTCGAAGGTCGCGTCGTAGAAATACCAACCCGGACCCGCCTGGCTGGCGTCCACCTGAATGATCGGGACGACCTGCGTGCTCGTCCCCGGGTAGTCCGGAGAGGCGAGGGAAACGTAGGCGTCGACGGTCAAGAACGATCCGGCCCGCGCGGCGGCCCCTGGCGCGAGGATCGCCAGCGACAGGACGGCGAGAAGACGGGCGGTCGTCGCGCGACGCGCGGCGAGGGCCAAGTACGGGTCCACGGCTGGTCCTCCGAATGGGATCGGTCGGCCCCATCCACCGTCGTGGGGCCAGCCGCCAGCATAGGATCCCGCCTCCATCCACCAAAGGGACGTTTCATAATTTCAACATGCGTTGTCTATCAAGGCGCGTCGGCCGCGCCGACGGCCTGACAACGCGGCCCGCGGCCCGCCTTCTCCGACTGGCGCGGCCCGAAGAAAGCCGCCGCGCGGGGACGTGATGCGGAACGAGTCGTCCGAAGGCCCCGCGGAATCGCGACGGCCCCGGCCATCCCTCGACGCCGTCGATCCGATCCAATCGCGATCGCCGGCGCGGCCGCGACGACGGGTGCTTGAAAGTCTGGATCGAGCGTCGTAATCTCACGATATCGTTATCATGGGGCGCGTCGTCTCGTCAAGCGCTCCGCCTCGCCACCCACGACCTCGCCCCGCGGTCGTTTTTTTTCTGGGGACGCGGTCGGGCTCGCCGATGAGCCGTCCGCGACGGTCGGAGACGCCGATGTTCAACCGACGCGCGCCGTTTGGATTCGGGATCGTCGATGACGAAGCGCGAAGGCGACGACGCCCGTCGCGGGCCCGTCGCGGGCCGAAGGCCGCCGTCGCGGCGTTGGAGCCGCGGCTGTTGCTCAGCGCCGCGCCGATCATCAGCGAGTTCCTCGCCTCCAACGGCGGCGGCCTGGCCGACGAGGACGGCGACCTCTCCGACTGGATCGAGCTGTACAACGCCGGCGACGAGGCCGTGGATCTCGCCGGTTGGTCGCTGACCGACGACCCCGAGGACCTTCGCGAGTGGGTCTTCCCCACGACCGTCCTCGAGCCGGGGGGCTTCCTCGTCGTCTTCGCCTCCGACAAGGATCGCGCGGTCGCGGGCGCCGAGCTGCACGCCAACTTCAAGCTGGGCGCCTCCGGCGACTTCCTGGCGCTCGTCCGACCCGACCAGACGATCGCCTCGGCGTTCGCCCCGACCTACCCGCCGCAGTCCAACGACGTGTCCTACGGCGCGACGTTCGACACCGCCCGACTGGTCGCCCCAGGGGCGACGGCGGCGGTGAAGGTCCCCACCGACGGCGCGCTGGAGGGCGCGTGGAACTCGGAGTCGTACGCGCCGGACGGCTCGTGGACCGTCGGGCCGACGGGCGTCGGTTACGGCCTGCTCCAGCCGGGCTTCTCGGTTCGCTTCGTCCGGGCGAACGCGCCGGTCGCCACTCTGGCGGCCGCCGACGCGGTGCTGGCCTCCCCCGCGTCCCAGACGGCCGCGACCGCGACCGCGGCGGACGTCGTCAATTACCTGGGGCTGGGGGCGCCCGGCCATTTCCTCAACGACGGTCCGTTCCCGACGCAGACGTCGCTGTTCGTCGTCAACGACTTCGTGGTCGACGCGACGGCCGCGGTGACGATCCCCCATGCCGGCGCCTGGACCTTCAACGTCAACAGCGACGACGGCTTCCGCCTGACCCTGGAGCGGGACGGCCAGGTCGTGACGTCCCAGTTCGACGGTCAGCGGGGCGCGAGCGACACGCTCCAGACGTTCCAACTGCAAGCCGGCCGATACCAACTCCGCCTGACGGGGTACAACAGCGTGGGAGGCGCGGCGCTTGAGCTTTCGGCCGCGGCCGGCGCGTTCGCGACGTTCGATCCCGGAGCGTTCCGACTGGTCGGCGACACGGCCGGCGGCGGCCTGGCCGCGGGAAGGCCCGCGACGGACGACTCGGGCTCGACGACCGTGGCGACCGACGTCGGCGCCGCCATGAGGGGCGTCGACGCCGCGGCCTACGTCCGAATCCCGTTCGACGTCGCGGACCCCGCGGCGTTCGACGCCCTGACGCTGCTGATGCGCTACAGCGACGGCTTCGTCGCCTACGTCAACGGCGTGGAGGTGGCCGCCGCCAACGCCCCCGCCGCCCCCACGTTCGACTCGACGGCGACCGCCGTCCGCGCGGGCGACCCGAACGTCGCCCAAAGCTTCAACCTCACGCCGTATCGCTCGCTGCTCCACCCCGGAACGAACCTGCTGGCGATCCGCGGCCTGAACGCCTCGGCCGACGACGACGAGTTCCTGGTCCTGCCGGAGTTGCTCGGGTCGACCGCCCATCCGGACCGATTCGGTTACTTCGCCGCGCCGACCCCCGGCGGGCCCAACTCCCTGGCTTACGCCGGCACGATCGCGCCGGTGCGGGCCGGCGTCGAGCGGGGGTTCTTCACGTCGCCGTTCACGGTGTCGCTGAGCACGGCGACCGCCGGCGCGGAAATCCGCTACACCCTGGACGGCTCCGAGCCGACCGCGACCCGCGGCCAGGTCTACACGGGCCCCCTGACGATCGCCTCGACCACGGTCCTGCGGTTCGGGGCCTTCGCCCCGGGATGGCTCTCGCCGGCCGCGGGGACGGAGACCTACGTCTTCCCGGCCGACGTGGCGCGGCAGTCGGCCGACGGCGCCCCGCCGCCGGGCTGGCCGGCGGGCCCCGTCAACGGCCAGGTCTTCGACTACGGCATGGACCCGAGGATCGTCGACGACCCGACCTACGGGCCGATGCTCCAGGCGGCGCTCAAGGCGGTCCCGACGATCTCGATCACCACCGATCTGGCCAACCTGCTCGACCCCGCCGCGGGAATCTACGTCAACGGCTATCAGAGCGGGCGGGATTGGGAACGGCCGGCGTCGGTGGAGTTGATCAACCCCGACGGCTCCCCCGGGTTCCAGATCGACGCCGGCCTGCGTCTCCGCGGCAGCAATAGCGGCTCGGGCGAGAACCCCAAGCACTCGTTCCGGCTCTTCTTCCGCGGCGAGTACGGCGCCTCCAGCCTGGACTTCCCCCTCTTCGGCTCCGAGGGGGTCGACTCGTTCGACAAGCTCGACCTGCGCACCGCCCAGAACTACTCGTGGAGCTTCGAGGGCGACCCGGACAACAACTTCATCGCCGAGGTCTTCGCCCGCGACTCGATGCGCGACCTGGGCCAACCCTACACCCGCAGCCGGTTCTACCAACTCTACCTCAACGGCCAGTACTGGGGGCTGTATCAGTCCGAGGAACGCCCCGGCGCCGACTTCGCCGCTAGCTACCTGGGCGGCGACGCCGACGACTACGACGTCATCAAGACCGAGAGCGGCCCCTACGTGATCGAGGCGACCGACGGGAACCTCGACGCCTGGCGCCGCCTCTGGGACGCCGTCGCCGGGCCCGACCAGCTCGATCTGTCCCAAAACGCCAACTACTACAAGCTCCAGGGGGAGAACCCCGACGGCTCCCCCAACCCGAACTACGAGAACCTGGTCGACGTCGACAACCTGATCGACTACATGCTCGTGACCCTCTACGGCGGCAACCTCGACGGGCCGATCTCGGCGCTGCTCGGCAACCAGGCGCCGAACAACTTCTTCGCGATCCGCGACCGCACCGGCGCCGGCGGCGGCTTCAAGTTCATCCAGCGCGACGCCGAGAGCACCCTGCTCGACGTGAACGAAAACCGCAACGGCCCCTACCCGGCCGGCCAGGACTTCGCGAGGTTCAACCCCCAGTACCTCCACCAGCAACTCATGGCCAACGCCGAGTACCGTCAACGCTTCGCCGACCTCGCCCTGAAGGCGTTCGGCCCCGGCGGGGCGCTCTCGCCGGAGGCCGCCCAGGCGCGGTTCCAGGCCGAGGCCGATCAGATCCAACTGGCGATCGTCGCCGAGTCGGCCCGCTGGGGCGACGCCCAGCGCCCCGACGATCCGCTGACCCGGGCCGACTGGCAAGCGGCCGTCGACCGCGTCCTGAACGACTACATGCCCCACCGGACGGCGATCGTCTGGGACCAGCTTCGCGCCGCGGGGCTCTACCCGAACGTCGCCGCTCCCTCGTTCCTGGTCGACGGCGTCCCCTCCGCCGGCGGGCCCGTCCCGCGGGGTTCGACGGCGACGATCGCCGCGGCGGCCGGGACGATCTACTACACCGTCGACGGCTCCGATCCCAGGCTCCCCGGCGGCGCCGTCGGCCCCGGCGCGATCGCCTTCGCCGGCGGGACGGTAAACCTGCCGCGGACGACCACCCTGACCGCCCGAGTCCTCCAGAACGGCGTCTGGTCGGCCGCGGCCCGGGCGCGGTTCCAGACCGGCGTCCCGGCCGCGGCCGGAAACCTGGCCGTCACCGAGATCAACTACAACCCCGCCCCCGGACCCGAGGCGGACGACGAACAACTCTTCGAGTTCGTCGAACTGCGCAACGTCGGAAACCAAGAGATCGATCTGGCCGGCGTCCGCTTCACCGAGGGGATCGCGTTCGACTTCACCGGCTCGGCGATCGCGTCGCTGGCGCCCGGCGAGTACGTCGTGATCGTCAAGGATCCCAAGGCGTTCGCGGCGCGGTTCGGGACCGGCGTCCCCGTCGCCGGCGCCTACGACGGCTCGCTATCCAACGGCGGCGAGACGATCACGGTGGTCGACGCGACGGGCGCGACGATCGAAAGCTTCACCTACGGCGACAAGCAACCCTGGCCCAAGTCGGCCGACGGCGGCGGGGCGACCCTGGTCCGCGTCGACCCGCTTGCCGACCCCGACGCCGCCGACGACTGGCGCGCGAGCGACGTCCCCGGCGGCACCCCCGGCAACGCGGACTCGATCCCGCCGACGATGTCGGGCCTCGGAGACCGCGCGATCTCCCAGGGCTCGACGCTCGACCTGGCGTTCACGGTGGGCGACGCCGAGACGCCGGCCGCCGCGCTGGTCGTCCTCGCCTCCTCAGACAACCCCGCCTTGCTCCCCGCCGGCGCGCTCGTCCCAGGGGGCTCGGGGACGTCGCGGACGCTCCGGATCGCCCCGAATCCCGGCGCGTCCGGCTCGGCCGCGATCACGATCACGGTCGTCGACGGCGACGGCGCCGTCGCGCGGCGGACGTTCCGCCTCGACGTCACGCCCGTCGACCTCCCCCCGGTGATGGCCCCGATCGCCGACGTGACGATCCACGCCGGCGAGACCGCCGCCGCGATCGCCTCGGCCGTCGACCCCGAGGGCCGACCGGTGGCCTACTACCTGACGGCGGACTCGCCCACCGGGGCGAACCTCATCCCGAACACCGGCGCGTTCTACTGGACGGCGGCCGCCGACCTGGCTCCCGGCCGCTACGTCTTCACCGTCGCGGCGTTCGACGGCGCCCAGTACGCGACGACGCCCCTGGTCGTGGTCGTGACCCCGCCCGAGCCCGCGCCCACGCCCGAGCCCACGCCCGCGCCGGTACTGGCGACGTCGGCGACGTTCTCGACCACCATCCGAGGAACCACCGTCGCCCTGGCCTTCAGCGGGCCGCTGACGCCCTGGGAGGCCGGCGACGCCAACCGCTACATCGTGATCCTCGCCGGCCCCGACGGTCGGTTCGACACCCGGGACGATCGCCTCCTCTGGCCGATCCCCGCGTCCTACGATCCGGCGAGCGGCGTCGTCACGCTCGCCTCTCCCCTCCGCATTCCTCCGGCCATGAGGTTCCGAGTCGCCATTCCCGACGGCGCGCTACGCGACGCCTGGGGCCGCGCGCTCGACGGCGACCGCGACGGCCGGCCCGGCGGCGGCCTCGTCATCGAGCTGGGCGGACGTCCGGCGCCCCGACCCGTCCCCGTCCCGCGGCCGACGCCGATCCCCAGGCCGACGCCTCAACCCGTCCCCAGGCCGGCGCTGGGGATGATGCGCCAGGCGGCTTCGTCCTTCCGCCGGTGATGACGTCCCGGCCGCGGGGGGTTAGAATGCTCCGCGGCCGGAACCGACGGGAAGGGGCCGCGGGGGGACGACGCATGCGGCGAGCGATCGGATGGGGCGGCGCGGCGGGCTTGCTGGCGCTACTGTTGCAAGGGACGACGGCCCGCGGCGACGACGCGATCGGAGCCGCCGCGACGATCCGGGCCGTCGGGCCCGACCGACAGGCCGAGGCCGTGCTGGCGCTGTTCCGCGGCGCGCGGGCCGAGAGCCCGGCGGCGGCGATGGCGTCGTGGCGCAAGGCGACCGGCGACCCCGCCGGCGTCTCCAAGACCGCGCAGGCCCTCGCCGCGGCGTTCAACCCCGAGACGGCCCGCGAGTGGCGGACGTTCCGGGGCGCGAGCCTCTCCGCCGGCCTCGACGCCGACGGCGAGGTCCGATGGTCGGCGGTCGTCCCCCGCGACGACGGCACGGTCGCCGCCCTGGTCGCCTCGCTGCGACTCTCCAACGGGGCCGACGAGCCGCCGACGCCCCGGGGCCTCCCCGTCCGCCGCCTCGGCGGCCCCGGCGCGGCGCTGGCGGTCGTGTCCCCCCTGGGCGTCGTCCTGGCCCAACGCCGGGCCGAACTCGACGCCGCCGTCGCCCGGCTCGGGGCCGATCGCGGACTCAAGGGGCCCGACCCCGACGGCCCCGACGGCTTCCATTTCACCCTCCGCCCCGACCTCCTCCCCGACCAGCCTCCCGCCGATTGGCGGCTGCCGGTCGCGATCCTTCGCGCCACCGGCGCGCGCCTGGCCGACGGCGTCCTCGGCCTGCGCGACGACCGCCTCGACCTGGACCTCGCCACCGAGTTCGACCCGAGGAAGGCGGCGCTTTGGGACGTTCCCCCGGTCGACCCCGCGTGGCTGTCCTGGGCCCCCGCCGACGCCACTCGAGGCGCCGTCGCCTTGGCCGCGGGGCGCGCCCCCGGCTTCTGGGACGCCGTCTTCGAGCTGGCCGACCGCGTCGACCGGGCCGACCCGGCGCGGGCCGACCTGCAACCGCTCCGCGTCCGCTTGAACCTCCTGGCCCTCGCCCGCGGCGTCCGCCCGGAGGCGGACCTCTGGCCTCGGGTCCGCGGCGTCGCGGCGGCCCGGTTCGCCGAACCCGATGGCGCGGTCGCCGCGATCGTCGCCGACTCGCCCGAAAGCGCCGAGCGAATCCTCCGCCGGGTCGTCCTGCCGCTGGCGCCCCTGCTGGGAGGCAAGCCCGACCCCGCCCCCGCCGACGAGGTCGCGACCCTCGGCCGAGCGTCGGGCAAGCCGGTCCAGGCCGTCGCGCGCGGGAACGCGGTCCTGATCGGTTGGGGCGAAGGCGCGCTTCGGCGCGCGCTTGAGTCGGCCAAGGCGCCCGAGCGATCGCTCGCGCCGCTGGTCGCCGCCGACCCTCGCCCCGCCGGCCGCGTCGGCGTCTTCCGTCCCGAACTCGTCCCGGAACTGGCGGGCCACCTCCCCTCCCCTCCCCTGGCCGCGACGCTCGACGAGGCCGCCCCCGTCGTCTGGCGCGGAGGCTGGAGCGACGGCCGGACCTGGGACTCGCTCCGCTGGGACGACCTGAGGCGCGTCGTCGCCCGCTTCCTGGACCGCATCCCCCAGGCCCCCCCCGAAGCACTTTGACCCTCGCGGATCGTCCATGCGCCTGATCGACCTACGATGCGACTGGGCCCTCCAGTACGCCGCCGAATCCACCCTTTACGTCCCCGGCGAACACCCCGAGATCCCGGGCCGCGTCGACCGCCTCGACGGCTACCTCACTGGCGTGGAGACGGCCGTCCTGGTCTGCCGTCCCGCGACGGCCGAACCGGCGCGCCACTCCGACCCCTGGCGCGCCCTGGGCGAGACGATCACCCGCCACGAGGCGGAATTCGCCGGCCGACTCCTGATCGACCCCGACGACGCCGCTCGATCGCGCGCCCAACCCGCCGACGGCCTCTGCCGGGGCGTCCTGGCCGTCGCCGGTCTCGACGACCTGGTGAGGGCTCCGGCCGACCTCGACCGACTCCCCCTCCTCTTCGAGCGCGGCGTCCGCGTCTTCGAGCCGGTCTCGGGCGAACTCGCCCGGCCGTTCCTGGAACGGCTGCTGGCTCTCGCGCCCGACGGCGAGGGGACGCGGCCGGCGGTCGACCTGACCGACGCCGATGACGCGACCGCGGCCGCGATCCTCGATTGGTTCGAGGCCGAACCGACCCGCGCGGCCCGGCTGCCGCTCTTACGTTCCGCGGTCGGATCGGAGACGAGCGCGGACGTCGTCCGCCGCCTCCGCGGCCTGGGGGCGACCCTGGGCGTGTCGCCGACGCCGACCGTCGAGGCGTTCCGGGACGCGATCGAATCCCTCGCCGCGATCCCATTCCGCGGCCGGGCCGGCTACGAGGGGATCGGCGTGGCGACCGACTATCTCCGGATCGACCGCGCGGCCTCGGAGTTGTCGGCCGTCGCCCGGCTCGCGTCCTGGATCGCGGCGAATCACCCCGCGCGGGTCGCGCGGGCGTTGATCTTCGAGAACGCCCGCGGCTTCCTCCGGTCGATCGTCGGCTGAACGCCGCGGGGCCGGTTCGATCGCCGGGGCCCCCTGGAAAAGCCCGGTCGCCAGGGGCTTTGAGAAGGCGGCCCCAACGGCCTTCCCCCCTCGCGGGGGAAGGTGGCCCGAAGGGCCGGATGAGGGGGAGGACGCGCCAGAAAGCCATCGACGTCCAGAGCTTGTCGGACGGGCTTTCGCGAGTTTCAACGGCTTGCTCGCGCGTCGTCCCCCTCATCCGGCCGCTTCGCGGTCCGGCTTCCCCCGCGAGGGGGGAAGACGCATCCGTCACCGCGGAATCCGTGAAGGTCGGGGAAAAGGTCGAGGGGGGCGGCCCCGCGGCCCTCCCCTCTCGCGTCAAGCGGCTCGACCCGGGTCAATCGACGTCGTCGTCCTCGTCGTCGTCGAGGTCGTCGAAATCGTCGTCGTCGTCCTCGTCGTCGAACTCCTCGTCGTCATCGACGTCGAGGTCGTCGAGTTCCTCGTCGAGTTCCTCGTCAACCTCGTCCTCGTCGTCGTCGTCGAAGTCGTCGTCGATGTCGTCCTCGTCGTCGTCAAGGTCATCGGCGTCGTCGTCGTCGCCCTCGACGTCGTCGTCGAACTCTTCCTCTTCCTCGTCGCCGGGGTGGCGGGCGACCAGCAGGGAGGATTCGGCGTCCCAACGGACCCGCGGGTCGTCGGGATCGACGGGGGGCTCCAGGAGGGAAATGGGCGTGGTCTCAAGGTCGAGCATGGATCCGTTCCTCGGGCCAGGGGATTTCGGAGCGGGCCGGCGGTCGGGGACGCAAGGCCCCGAGACGTTCGTCCGCCCGGCAAGTCGATCAGTGGAGGCAAGACGGCAGGGGTGGTTCGGGTTCGTCGCGAGGCGGGGCGACCCGGGGCCGACCGCCGCGACTGGACTCGCTCTCGGGAATGTTCGGCAAGACCGCGCCGAAGCCTTGAAGAGAGTGGTAAGCGGATCCGCCGGCCTGTTCAAGGAACCCTCCCCAAAATCGTCGCGATTCGCCATGACGCCGCGATCGCCCCAATCGACTCAAACCAGCGGCGTGACCTGGCCGGAAGCGGCCGACCGGGCGACGGCTTCGCTCAGGCGCACCGTCTCCAGGGCGTCCTCGGCGGAGCACGACGGCGGGCCCAACCCGCGCAAGGCCGCCAGGAAGTCGGCGTCGATCGATCGCGACGGCTCGGAGACCTCGACCCGCCTGGTGGGCGAGCCGTCGCCCAGGTCGACCTCCAGAAGCGCGTCGGTCGCGCGGATCCGTCCCTGTTCGCCGAAGAAGTCCAACTCGAAGAGGCCGCCGCGGGAGACGCCCGAAAGCGCCAGGGTGGCCGGCACGTCCCCTTGCAGACGGATCGTCGCGGCGGTGACGACGTCGAGCCCGGATTCGACCCGCCCCTGGACGGCGAAGACCTCGAGCGCGCGGAGGCCGGTGGTCCAGAGCAGGGCGTCGACCAGGTGGTCGCCGGCGTCGGCGAGCAGTCCGCCGCCGGAGATCTTGGGGTCGAACCGCCAGGAGCTTTCCGCCCCCCGCTCCCTCTGGGCGGCCAGCCAGGGTTCGGCGAGCGTCGCGGCGACCAGCCGGAGCGGCCCCACCGCGCCCGCGGCCAGGAGCTTGCGGGCCTCGATCAAGCTGGGACGGAGCCGGTACTGGTGGCCGACGGCCACCGTCAGTCGTCGGCCGCGCGCCAGCGTGACGACGTCGGCGGCCTCCTGGCTGTTGGTCGACAGCGGCTTCTCGATGAAGACGTGCGCGCCGGCCTGAAGCGCTTCCATCGCCTGACGGTAATGGAACAGGTGGGGGGTGAAGATCGCCACCGCGTCGGGCCGCTGGTCGAGCAGGCCGCGGAACTCGGCGAAGACCGCCGGGGCCTCCCCCCGCTTCTCGGCGACCGTCCCGGCGAGCGTCTCGGCCGAGCCGCGGCCGGAATCGGCCACGCCGACGATCCGGACGTCGGGATCGGCCAACAGTCGCTCGACGTGGATCCGGGCGGCCCCGCCGCACCCGGCGACTCCGATCCGAAGCAAGGTGTTCGCCATCGCTCCACTCGCCCTTGCAAAGGAAGCCCTCGGCCGTGGTCCGCGCCTCGCCCGCCCCGCCGCGACGGGGCCGAACGAAACCGCGTCCCGACGGTCGCGTCCGATCGGACAGCGTCGTGAGTTTATCTCGGCTAGTCAAGACCTTGGAGCGTTTTTCCCGGCCCCGCCGCGGGCCGTTGCGCAACCCGTTTCCCACCCCCCGCGCCGCTCGACTCGGACGGCCTCGTGTTTTCCCGATCGAGACCCGCCTCGGGGCCGACCCTCGCGACGATCGACGCGATCGGAAAAATCCCGACGGCGGCGGCGGATTGCCCGCGCCGCCGCCCGGCCCTACAATCGCGGCGCTTGTCCACCCGCCGCGATTTCGGAACTCGTAAACGAGGCGCGCCGCCATGACGCCGCGACCCCAGCCCCCCCGCCGAACCTCCCGCGACCGCCCCCTCGCGACCCTCGTCGGCCTCGTCGTCCTGGTCGCCGCGGCCGCGCCGACGACCGCCGCCGCGGCCGCGCCGACGTGGAAGGCCGGCGCGGCCGCCGTCGTCATCACGCCGGAGAAACCCGTCTGGATGGCCGGTTACGCCTCCCGCGACCATCCGGCCGAGGGGAAGGAGACCGACCTCCACGGCAAGGCCCTCGCCCTTGAGGACGAACGCGGCGCCCGACTGGTCGTCGTCACCCTCGACCTGATCGGCATCCCCGGCTGGCTCCGCGACGACCTGGCCAGGCGCTGCGGCGAGGCGTACAAACTCCCCTCCGAGGGCCTGCTCGTAAACGCCTCCCACACCCACAGCGGGCCGGAGTTCGAGGGCCGCAAGGGCCCGGTCTACGCCGAGGGGCAACGACGGCCGGACGACGAGGACTCCTACGCCAAGCGGCTCGGGGACAAGCTGTTCCAACTCGTCGGCGACGCCCTCGCCGATCTGAAGCCCGCGAGCCTGGGCTATTCCCACGCCCGCGCCGGCTTCGCGATGAACCGCCGCCTCCCCTCCCCCGGCGGCTACCGGAACAGCCCGTACCCCGACGGCCCGGTCGATCAGGCGGTCCCCGTCCTCCGCGTCGCCGGCGCCGACGGCAAGCTCCGCGCCGTCCTTTTCGGCTACGCCTGCCACAACACCACGCTGGCGCTTTACGACTGGAACGCCGATTACGCCGGCTACGCCCAGACCTACCTGGAGCAAGCCCATCCCGGCGCGACGGCCCTGTTCCTGATGGGTTGCGGCGGCGACCAGAACCCCTACCCGCGGGGGACGGTCGAGCTTTGCCGACAGCACGGCCGCGCGCTGGCCAACGCGGTCGAGACCGCCCTAAGCGTCGCCCCGCGCGACGTCCGCGGCCCGCTGCGAACGGCCCTCGCCAACGTCGACATCGACTACGACGACGTTCCGACCCGCGCCGATCTGGAGAAACGCGCCGCGTCCGACGACAAGCTCACGGCCGACCACGCCAAACGGTTCCTCGCCAAACTGGACGCGGGCGAGAAGCTGCCGAGGAGCTACCCCTGCCCCGCCCAGGTGGTTCGATTCGACGACGACCTCCTCCTGATCGCCATCGGCGGCGAGACGCTCGTGGATTATTCCCTGCGACTGAAGCGCGAACTGGCCGACGACCCGGCCGCGGTCTGGATCGCCGGCTACTCCAACGACGTGATGGGCTACCTCCCCTCCAGCCGCGTCCTCGGCGAGGGCGGCTACGAGCCGGACCAGTCCATGCTCTACAGCCCGATCCACCCCTCGCGCTGGGCCCCCTCGCTGGAGGACCGGATCGTCGCCAAGGTCCACGAGCTGAACCAGGCGCTCAAGGCCGCCGCTCCGAAACGTTGAAAGGAGCCTCCGGCGCCCGCTCGCGGCCGTGAAAATTGACGCCGTACTTCCGTGTCGGTAGCATTAACCTGGATGGATGGGGGTCCGAGCCGTCCGAGCTTGAGAGCGGAAGAGGGAGGGGACATGGCCATCGCGACCGAGGCCCAGGCGCCGCGAGCCCAGACGGCCCGCGCGCCCTTTGATCTGACCATCGACGTCTTCTCCCGGATGGTCGAATCCGGCTTGATCCCGCAAGACCGCCGCGTCTTCCTCCACGACGGAAGGCTTTACGAGAAGATGGCCAAGACCAGCGCGCATGGATCGGTCGGGGCGGCCGTCAACAGGGCCGTCACGCGCCGTCTTCCGGAGGATTGGAGCCTCTGGCCCGAGGCCACCGTCGTCCTGGACCCCGTCAACGCCCCGCTGCCGGACTTCGCCGTGATCCGCTCCGGCGACCTGTTGGGTCGCGCCGCCCCGGAACGTTATCCGGGGCCGGGTGACGTCGGCCTGGTGATCGAGGTCGCCGTCACCAGCCTCCGCGACGATCTCACGACCGCGCTGGAGCAATACGCGCGGGCTTTGATCCCCGTCTACTGGGTCGTCGACGTCACCGGCCGTCGGATCCTGGTCCACGCCGACCCCCGAGTCGTCGACGGCCGCGGCGAGTACGTCCGGGTCGAGATCCATGGTCCCGGCCAGTCGCTCCCCCTCGCGCTCGACGGTCGCGAGGCCGACCGCGTCCCCTTCGACGAGATTCTTCGCTGAATCGCCGCTGATCGTCACCGATGGCGTTCCCGCGTCGATCAGGGGACGTACACGAACTCGTTGGCGTTGTAGAGCGCCCGGCAGAGGCTCGCGGTGCCGCGGGAACGGATCAGGGCGGCGGCGGCCTCGCGCTCGACGATCGTCGGCGGGCGGGAGAAGGCCAGGGCGAAGGCCCGCTCCACCTGCTTCTCGGGATCGGACCCCACGTTGGCGGCGAGGCGGGCGGCGAACGCCTCCGCTTGCCGGACGACGAACCCGCTGTTGAGCAGGTCGAGCGCCTGAAGCGCCGTGGTCGACGTGTTCCGCTTGGGCGCGACCAGGGCGGCGTCGGGGCAGTCGAACGAGCCGAAGGTCGGGTCCTGCTGGCTCCTGGGCTTGAACTGGTAGATCATCCGGCGGAAGGCGTCGGGGGCCAGTTCGGCGCGGGGCTTGTAGACGGCGACGTAGTTGGCGTTCTTCTCCCAGACGTTGTAGCCCGGCCCTCCCATTTTTTGGTCGAGCAGGCCGCTTGTGGAGAGGACGGCGTCGCGGATCGCCTCGGCCTCCAGGCGTCGGGGAGAGACGCGCCAGAGCAGTTGGTTCTGGGCGTCGACCTCGCGGGCCCTCGGGTCGATCCGCGACGCCTGGCGATAGGTGGAGGAGAGGACGATCAGGCGGTGGATCGGCTTGAGTCGCCAGCCCTCGGCGACGTAGCGGGTCGCCAGCCAGTCGAGCAGCGCCGGATGCGAGGGCCGGGCGCCGTTGAGGCCGAAGTCGCCGGGGGTGGCGACGATCCCCCGGCCGAAGTGGTAGTGCCAGAGCCGGTTGACCATCACCCGAGCCGGCAGCGGGTTGGCCGGGTCGCCGATCCAACGCGCCAGGGCCAGTCTGCGCTCCGCCTCCGGCGCGCCCGGCGAAAGGTCGCCGGGCCAGGCCGGCTGGATCGCCGCGACGGCCGACGGCGCGACCTCCGCCGCCGGTTGCATCGGATCGCCTCGGCGCAACAAATGGGTCGGCCCCGGCTGGCTGAACGCGCCGGCGTAGACCGGGATCGTCTCCCCCAGGCCCGCCAACTCGGCGGAAAGCTCGTCGCGACGTCGTTTCAACTCGGCGGTCGCGGGATCGGCGGGGGCGGCCGCGCCCGCGCCGGGCTTGTAATCGGCGCGGTCGAGCGAGGAGGCGACGACGCGCCAGGCGTCGGGCGACTCGGCGGCCTCGATCACGTAATGGATCGGCAGGCGGTCGGCGTAGCGCCCCTCGCGGTCGCGGCCCCAGACGACCCGGTCGATCGCGACGGCCTCCGGCCATGCGACGGCCGCCACCCCGCGGCCGGGGGATCGGGAGATCCAACTGTGGCCGTTGCCGATCAGACCGTCGTTCAGGTGCGCGATCTTGTGGATGGCCGCGCCTGGATATTCCGACGACGCCGACGCCACGCCCCCCGCGGAGGCCAGGGCGACGTTCCGAGGCTCGGCCCCGGCGGAATAGACCTCAAGCTCGTCGATGCAGGGCTCGATCGGGTCGGCGGTGGCGAGGATCCGCATGCGGACCATCCGGGCCTTCGTCGGCTCGAACCGCTCGACGTTGCGGCGGGGGTCGACCATCGGCCGGCTCGGGGAGTCGGCGTCGAGCCGCGCCAGGGGCTCGGCGGCGTCGAGTTCCAGGTCGATCCCGGCGATCTCGGCCCGGACGACCGCCGCGCGGGCCCGGCGCGCCTCGACGTCTCCCGGCGCGATCGCGCGCGAGGCGTGGTTCACTCCCGCGAAGACGGCTTGCAGGCCGTAGTAGTCCTTCTGGGAGATCGGGTCGAACTTGTGGTCGTGACAGCGGGCGCAGTTGACGGTCAGGCCCAGAAAGGCCGTGCCGGTGGCCGTGATCATGTCGTCCAGATCGTCGGCGCGCTGTTGCCTGGCCCCCTCGGGCGCCTGGTTGGCGACGATGTCGTGGGTGCCGCCGACCAGAAAGCCGGTGGCCGCCTGGACCAGCCAGCCGTCCTCGTCGCCGTCGTCGCCGGGCGGGAGGGCGTCGGCGGCCAGTTGCTCGGAGACGAACCGGGGGAACGGCGTGTCGCGGTTGAACGCACGGACGACGTAGTCGCGATAGGGCCAGGCGTTGAACCGGGGCATGTTGGTCTCGTACCCCTCGCTCTCGCCGAAGCGGACGACGTCCAGCCAGTGCCTCCCCCAGCGCTCGCCGTGGCGCGGACTCGCCAGCAGCCGGTCGACGAGCTTCTCGTAGGCCAGCGGATCGGGATCGGCGACGAAGGCGGCGACGTCCTCGGGCGTCGGCGGCAGGCCGATCAGGTCGAACGAGACGCGGCGGATCAGGGTCGCGCGGTCGGCCTCGGGCGACGGGGACAGGCCGGCTTCTCGGAGCTTCGCCAGCACGAAGGCGTCGATCGGGTTGCGGGTCCGGGCGGCGTCGACCGGATCGAGGGCCGGCGGCGAGGCGGCGACGACCGGCCGCAGCGACCACCAGTCGGCGCCGGCCTTGGGGGGGCTCAGGGGCTCGGCCGGGTAGTGGGCGCCGGCCTGGACCCAGGCGCGGAGGGCGGCGGCCTCCTCGGGCCCGAGCGGCTTCTTGGGGGGCATCTCGCCGGCCTCGACCCGCTCGACGACGAGGCTCTCGTCGGGCTCGCCGGGGGTGAACGCCTCGCCCGAGTCGCCCCCCTCGAGCGCCCTGGCGCGGGTGGTCAGGTCGAGCCCTCCCTTGACGGAGTCGACGCCGTGGCAGCGGACGCACGAGGCCGCCAAAACGGCCTCGCCGGAGGGCGGCCCGGACGGTTCCTCCGCGACGGCCGCGGCCGTCGCGGTCGCCAAGATCAGCCACGCCGCGGTCGTCGCCTCGCGCATCGGCTCGCTCCTGGACGTTTCGGGAACGGGGTTCGACGGTGCTTTAACAAGGATAACGCGACGGCCGCGGGGAAGCTAGAATCGGGTTTGCCGGTGGGCCGGGGAAGATCTATAGTTCACCCGTGCGGCGCTTCTCGGCTCGAGGACGAACGCGAGGGGGGGTGGATGGGAGTCGGTCCGGTTCGGACGCGGCTTGGCGACGGGGCGTTCCGGGTCTTCGGCAAGGCCGTCCATCCCGAGTGGTTCTCCGTCCGCGCGCACGAACGCTTCGCCCTGGGGCCGTGGGAGGCGGACGTCCGGATCGTCGAGGGGGGGCACGCGATCGCGTTCGCGACGGCGGGGGGGGTCGTCACCGAGGTGCTGGGCGCGCGCGACGCCGCCATGCCGGCGGGAGGGCTGCTGCTGGACTCGCCGATCGACGGCGAGGACGCGGTGCTGCTGCGGCCGATCCGGCGCGTCACCTACCAGGCCTGCCACGAGGTCGAACGGGTGGACCCGGAGATCTTCCGGCATCTCTGCGACGAGGCGACGATGGACGCCAGCCCCGACCGGCTGTTTCACGCCTTCGAACCCTCGAACCGCCTCGCTCCCCGCCCGATCGTCCACGTCCACGTGGACCGGCTCCCCCGCGGGGTCTCGGTGCAGACCTTCCACTCGTTCCCCGACGAGTTGGCCGTCCTGCGCTCGCAGTCGCTGTTCGAGATCGACCCGGTCTGACGGGGGGAACGGCCCCGTGGCGGACGCGAGGGTCGTTCCGGATGCGCCCGAGCCGACCGGCGACGGAGGCGAAACGCCCCCCGGTCGGATGCTTCCCGGCGGTCGGCGATCCGATAACCAGAGTGGGCGGCCTCGCCGACGCGCATGCCGGAGGACGGCGGCGAGCGGGGTTTTGAAAAAAGGCGAAAATCGCCTTGGCCTCGCGATCGCGCCGTAAGTGACTCGCGTGGCTGGAGTCGGCGGTGCCACCGGAGCGTCGCGGCGGGGGCCGCGACGATCGTCGGGGTCGGAAGGCCGTTGGCGAGACCGCCGTCGGCGGTTATCTTGCGAATCGTCCCGCGTGGGACAGTCGCCAGGCCGACGGACGGCCGGTCGGCGCTCGGGGAGCCATGCCTCAGATGCTGGAAACGTCCCGTATCGACCGCATCCGCGGGTGTCTGCTGGGTCTGGCCGTCGGCGACGCCCTGGGGGCGCCGCTTGAGGGGCTTTCGGCCCAGCAGGTCGCGACCCATTACGGCAAGGTCAAGAACTACGTCGACGGGGTCCAGGCCTGGAAGCGCAAGCCCTACCGCTGGCGGCTGCCGGGCCTCTACTCCGACGACACCCAGCAAGCGCTGGCCATCTGCGACGTCCTGCTGGACCGCGGCGGGGTCGACCAGGAGGCGTTGGCGTCGCGATACCTGGCCCTGGCCGACGCCGAGGGGGCGTTTTTGGGGGCCCACCGCGGGATCGGCCGTAGCTTCCGCCACGTCGTCGCCGACCTTCGGCGAGGGACCTCGCCGCGATGGACCGGCCAGACCAGGGCCGGCATCGGCGCGGCGATGCGGATCGGCCCGGTCGGACTGTTCCACGACGATCCGGCCGAATTGCTCGTCCCGGTGATGGAGGCCAGCGTCACCACCCATCGCGACGTCCGCAGCCTCGCCGGGGCGCTGGCGGTCGCCCACGGCGTCCGCCGCCTGGCCGCCGGCGAGCCCCGCGACGGCGGCCTGCCGCTCTGGCTGGCCGCCGACGTCGCCCGCGACGAGGCCCGCATGGCCGACGCCGGCTACGCCGACGTCGTCACCGCCGCCGACCGCCACGGCGGCGCCGTCCCCAGGGCGCTCGCCCACGTCGAGACCCTGCTGGAACAGCCCCGCGACCGCGCCTTCGGCGCCCTGGTCGAGGAGGCCAACCGCCACGGGGCCGAGCCCGAATGCAAGGGGCCCACCATGGGCTTCCCCCCCGCCTGCGTCCCGACCTGCCTCTACGTCCTGATGACGACCGACTCGTTCGAGGAGGCGATGGTGGAGATCGTCAACCTCGGCGGCGACGCCGACACCGCCGGCGCCATCCTCGGCGCCCTGGCCGGCGCCCATCACGGCGTCGACGAGATCCCCCGCCGCTGGCTCGACGGACTCCAAAACCGCGAGGGGATCGAGAAACGCGCGATCGCCCTGGCCCACCGCTCGGCCGACGGCCTGGCCGTCCCCGACCTGGTCGCCACCGAGGTCGAACTCAACGCCCGCGAACGCGCCCACCTGGCGCGCCACGCCGCGACCCTTCGCGGAGCCAACCACGTCGTTTGATCCCACGCGCGCCGCGCGACCACGCACGCGCCCCCTTTCTCGACGCGGCCGATCCGAGTAAGATAGACTGGGGCGCGCGTCTCGCGCGCCCCGCCGTCCCGATCGGAGCGCCCGTCCGATGACCACGACCACCCCCGCCCGGATCCGGCGACAGCTCGACGAGGCCGAGGGCTATCTCATGTTGGAGATGCCCGGCAACGCCCTGCGGATCCTGGAGAGCCGGATCGACTGGCCGCTGATGACCTTCGAGGCCGCCTTCCTCAAGGGGGAGGCCCTCCGCGCGCTGGGCCGCCATCGCGAGGCCCTGGCCTGCCTGGAGGCGGCCGCGGCGCTGCGGCCCCACGACGTCGCCGTGGCGTTGGCCCAGGGCTGGTGCTACAAGCGGACCAACCGCCTGGCCGAGGCCGTCGACGCCCTGGAGCGGGCGCTTCGCCACGAGCCCGACGACGCCTTGGTCCACTACAACCTGGCCTGCTACTGGAGCCTCGCCGCCAACGCGGGCAAGGCCCTGGAGGAGCTGGCCGTCGCCCTGAAACTCCACCCCGAGATGCGCGCGATGATCGCCGACGAGGACGACTTCGACTTCCTCCGCGGCGACTCGGCCTTCGAACGCCTGGCGCACGGCGCGACGCCTTCCAAGTGACCGCCACGCGCGTGGGGGCCGGGGCGGGATCGCGCCTACTCCCTCAAGGCGAGAATGTTCGCCGCCGTCGGCCGGCCCCGACCGCCCTCATTTCTCGTCCAGGACCCGTTGGGTGATCTCGCGCTCGCAGTACTTGCACCATTTCCAGCGCTTCGCGCCGAAGGTCTCGTCGAGGTGCTTGTGGGCGACGCGGACGCTGCGGAACCAGATCTTGGTCTGGTCCTCGCCGATCTTCTCCAGGCGGGGGCAGCGGGCGAAGTGCAGCAGGTTCGTCGTCGCCGATCCCTTCCCCTTCCCCTTCACCTCCGGGTCCGTCCCGTGGAAAATGAACCCCACGGCCTCCACCCGAGCCTCCGCGAAATCGTCGACGGACTCGATGACGTGGACGCCGGCGTGCTCTTGTATCGGCATTCGAAAGAACCTCGAAGAAGGATGGGTCGAGTCGACCGCCTCGACCAATAAGTGACAGTTTAAACAAACCCCGGGAATTCCGCAAGGCGGACGGGCGGGCCGCCCGCGCGAGCTCGATTCCGCCCGGCGAAACGGCCCCGGGCGGACTGGAGTCGACTTGATCCGCGAGACCGTCGGACATCTTCGCGACCTGCCGCGGTATCGGCAGATCCTGACCACCCTGGTCCGTTACGGCTATCAGGACGTCGTCGCCGCCTTGCGGCTGGAGGGGCTCGTCCGACCGCTGGAGCGCGCGACGCTCGGCGAGGCCGTCGCCACGCTCGACCGCCCCCGCCGCATCCGGATGGTCTGCGAGGACCTGGGGCCCACGTTCGTCAAGCTCGGCCAACTCCTCTCCACCCGCCGCGACCTGCTGCCGGAGGAGTACACCGACGCCCTGGCGGCCCTCCGCGACGACGTGCGGCCGTTCCCCTCCGAGGAGGCCGAGGCGATCCTCGTCGAGGAATACGGCCGGCCGCTGTCGTCCTGCTTCGCCCGCTTCGACCCCGCGCCGATCGCCGCGGCCTCGATCTCCCAGGTCCACCGCGCCGTCCTCTTCGACGACCGCGAGGTGGCGCTCAAGGTCCGCCGGCCGGGGATCGCCAAGATCGTCGCGGCCGACCTGGACGTCCTCAAGAACCTGGCCCAGATCGCCGAGCGCCGCGTCCCCCCGCTAGCCGCGTACCAGCCGATGACGCTCGTCCGCGAGTTCGAGCGGACCATCAAGCGCGAACTCGACTTCGGCGTCGAGTTGCGGACCATCAAACGCTGCCAGGCCCAGTTCGACGGCGACCCGACGGCCCACGTCCCGTTCGTCGTCGAGGAGTTCTCCACCTCCCGCGTCCTGGCCATGGAGTTCATCGGCGGCGTCCGCGTCGACGACCTGGAGGGGCTCCGACGCATGGGCGTCGATCCGGCCCTGGTCGCCGAGCGCGGCGCGGGGATCCTCATCAAGCAGATCTTCCAGTACGGCTTCTTCCACGCCGACCCCCATCCGGGCAACCTCCGCGTGCTTCCCGGCGGCGTCGTCGTCCCGCTGGACTACGGCATGTTCGGCTGGATCGACCAGCGCGCGCGCGAGCGGATCGCCGACATGCTGATCGCGCTGATGGCCCAGGAGGTCGACGGCGTCCTCAAGGCGCTCGACGACCTGGACGTCCGCGGCGAGGACGTCGACCTGGGCGAGCTGCGGCGGGACGTCGGCGAGCTGGTCCAGACGTATTGCGACCTGTCGTTGGAGTCGATCGACCTGTCGGTCCTGCTCGGCGAGCTGGTGGGGCTGACCCGGCGGCACCGGCTGCGAATCCCCTCGGACCTGGTGCTCTTGATCCGCTCGCTGGTGACGATCGAGAGCACCGGGAGGGCGCTCGACCCCAGGTTCGACATCGCCGGGCGGCTCAAGCCGAAGCTCCAACGGCTGGTGATCCGGCGGTTCCAGCCGTCTCGGATGCTCCGACAGGCGGCGCTCGTCGCGACCGACCTTCAGCGGATCGCCACGCTGTTGCCCGACGTCCTGGGGCACTCGCTGGAGTCGATCAAGCGCGGCGAGTTGAACGTGAGGTTCGACCTCCAGGGCTTCGAGCGGCTGGTCAGCCAACTGACCCGCGCGGCGAACACCCTGGCGGTGGGGGTGGTGATCGCCGGGCTTCTGGTCTCCTCGTCCTTGATCTACCACGGCGGCGCGTCGTCGCTGGCCCAGGTCGGCTACGGGATCGGCGTGGCTCTGAGTTTGTGGCTGATCTGGAACATGTCGCGGCGAGGGTGACGCGGCGAGGGGTGTTTCGTCATCCCGCCTTCGTGACTTATCGAAGAATCTCGTCGAACGGGACGCGGGCGACCTCGCGACCGTCGAGGACGAGGGGGAGCGACTGACCGGGACCGAAGCTCTCGACCCGGGCGTACCCGCCGCGGCCGTCGACGACTCGGGGGTCGGCGTGGACCAGCACCCGCCGGCCGGTGACGTCGACGACCCAGTAGACGGGGATCAAGGCCCGCGCGTACTGCTCCAGCGCGGTCGTCAGATCGTCGCGGAGGCTGGTGACGGCGACCTCGATCAACAGACCGACGTCGCCCGGCCCCGGATAGCGATCCGGCGCGACTCGTCCCTGCAGGTCGCCGGAGCGGACCACGGCGAAGTCCGGCAGCGGGGCGTTGATCGAGTCCAGGACGACGGTGGCCTCGGGCCAGAGGCCCCAGCCCTTCGGCAGTCGTAACGCCAGGGCCATGTTGACGCCGCCCCCGACCGATCCATGCGCCCTGGTCTTGGCCATCTTCTCGTAAAGCCTTCCGTTGAAGAGGAAGACGCGGCGGTCGCGCGGGAGCAGGTCCGCTTCGACCATCCGGGAAAAAAGATCAACGGTCAGGTCGAAGGGCGCGCGAGCCGTCTGAGTTCGCGGCGCCTGGGCTTCGGTCGCGGTGGCCATGTCCCTTCCTCCGTCCTCAAGCTCGGACGATTCGCGCCCGCGGGTTCGTCGGGCAAGCTCCTCCCGATCGGAGGCGCGGCCCCCCATCCATCCAGGTCGATGCTACCGACACGGAAGTACAGCGTCAATCTTGAGGGTCGCGGGGAGGCGGCGCGGCGCTCAGGTTCGGATCTGGCCCCAGCGGTGGACGGCCAGGAGGCCGAAGACGAACATGGGGATCCAGGCGGCCTGGACCGGCGGGAGGACGCCGGCGGAGCCCAGGTTCAGGCAGACGATGTTGGTCCCGTAGAACAGGGCCGAGTTCCCCAGGGCGAGCCCCAGATTGATGAACATGTTCCGGCCGAAGCCGCCCAGGACCAACGGCAAGGTCATGAACATGAGAGTCAGGGCCAGGAACGGCCGAAGGACGCGGGAGTGGATCGACATCTCGATGTCGGCGCGGTCGTAGCGGTCGGTGTTGGGGTCGGCCAGGCCGCGGAAGAGGTCGCCGAGGGTGCCGTACTGGAACCAGCCGGTCTTGCGGATCATCATGTCGAAGCTGGCCGAGGTGCGGACGAAGACGGCGTCGCCGGCCGTCGCGGCCGCCTCGCCCACGGGGGGCGGGAAGCCTTTCTGGTCGGCCACCTTCACGACCAGACCGTCGGGGTCGGCCATCTCCTCGTCGGGGAGGGCGGGCGAGATCCGAGCGGCGCGGACCAGCCAGCCGCCTCGGAGCGGGACGCGGCGGGCGGTCTCCGGTATGTAGACGGCCTCGGGGCCCTCGATGGTCCGGATCGAGCCGAAGAACTTCGACGGGATGGTGACGGTGAACCGCTTCAGGATCGTCCGGCGGGCGCGATCGGCCTCGACGCCGGAGAGGATCACGCCGTAGTGGTCCTCCGGCTTGGTCTGGACCTTCACCGCCTGGGCGCCGTCGTCGGCGTGGTTGCGCTGCAGGTCCTCGGCGAAGCGGGGGATGACCGACTCCTGATTGGCCACCGACAGGAAGCTCACCAGCACCGACGAGACCACCACCGGGCGGATGATCCGGTTGGTGCTGATCCCCGCGGCGAGCATCGCCAACTGCTCGTTGCCGCGCTGCATCCAGGTGACGGTGAAGATCGCCGCCATCATGCTGATGACGCCCCCCAGGCGGTCGAAGTACTCCGCCTGACGGATCAAATAATACTGGCCCATCGCCGAGACCAACTGCTGGAAGCCCTCCGTCCGCTTGGTGAACTCGTCGACGTTGGAGAAGGCGTCGAGCACGATCCAGAGCCCGACGAACGAGACGTAGCAGGTGACGTAGGCCTTGGCGAAGGCCCAGTACCGCTGGCGGTCCAGGATGCGCACGACGCCCCTCCCCCGGCTCGGGTCAGTATCAGTATTTGATGATCCGCGGATACACCCAGCCGGACAAAAGCGCCAGCGCCAGGTTGCTGATCCAAAGCGCCTGGTAGGGAGGCCACGTCCCTTCCTTGCCCATGTTGATGCCCAACAGCATCAGCGGGTAGTAGATGCCGATGATCGGCAGGAAGCAGGACATGAACGCGCTCAGGAAGTCGCGCTTGGCGAAGCGGATCCCCACCGGCGCGCCCAGGACCACGAACAACAGGCTGCCGAAGGCCAGCGAGGTGCGGAGCTGCTTCTCGGTCTCGCACTCGTTGGTCCGCTTGACGTATTCGGAGTAGTTGATGAAAGCGTCCTTGACGTCGCCCCACGGCGCCTGGTCGATCTTGCCGGCGCCGAAGAGCAGGCCGACGGCGATCGCCTCGCGTTTGCGGTCTCGCGCCAGGTGGATCCGGGCGTCGGCCATGCGTTCCTCAAGCTCGGCGTTGGTGTATTCCTGGACGGACTTGAAGGCGAAGCCCTTCTCGCCCTGGCCGTCGGGGAGGGGGAACTCGAACGACTCCATCCCTTGCGGCAGGATGGCGACCTCCTCGCCGGCGCCGTGGTTCTGGACGACCCCCTCCTCAAGCTCGACGACGATCTTCTTCTCCTTCACGTCGAAGTGGAGTCGGGCGGTCTTGGCCTGGATGGTGGTGGCGATCGTCTCGTCGGGGTTCTTCTTCCAGAAGGTCGGCTTGATCAGGAGGCGGTCCTCGACGTCCCGCACCTTGATCGAGATCGGGCTGCGCGGCAGCGTGAACTGCTTGTCGCGCTTGAGGAACTTGTAGACGACGTCCTCCATGTCGCGGAAGAGGACCATCTTGGCCTCGTGGGCGCTGGCGGGGATCCAGGTCCGGCCCCCCAGCCAAAGCAACGAGGAGACCGCGGCGCCGAGGAGGATCGTCGGCCAGATCATGGTCATGACGCTCAGGCCGGCGGCCTTCACCGCGATGACCTCGTTGTCGCCGGCGATCCGGCCGTAGACCACCGTCACCGCGAAGAGCAGCGAGACCGGCGTGGTGTACGGCAGGGTGCTGGGGATGATGTAGGGGACCAGGACCAACACGTCCTTGGGCGTGAGCATCCGGCTCCCCATCGCCTGCGCCGCGACCATGAACAGCACGAAGATGCCGGTCATGGTCACGAGCGCCATCGCGAAGGCGCGGAAGACCTCCCACCAGACGTAGCGTTGCAGGATGCCCAAGGCGAGACCTCCCAGTCCAGCTTCCATGCCCCCTGGGAAGGGGCCCTGTCGATCGCGCGTCCTCGCGCGGCGCCGTCCGCCCGTCGCTAGCCGATCGTCGCCCGAACGGCCCCGGCCAGCCGCCGCGCGCCCTCGACCAACGTCGGCGCGTCGGGGACGCCGAACGCCAGCCGCATGTGGTTTTTCGGCGGCGGGGTCGGCTCCGGCGCGAAGGCGTACTCGCCGGGGACGTAGATCACGCCGTCGTCCAGACACCTTTGGAACAGAGGCCCGTCGAACCCCGTATCGACCTCGTCCGGCAGCGTCATCCAGACGTACAGGCCGCCCCTGGGCCGGGTCCAACTCACGCGGTCGCGGATCGCCGCGAACTCCCGGTCGAGCGCCTCCAGGAAGGCGTCGAGCTTCCGGGCGTACATCGTCCTGAGCCCCTCGACGTGGCGGTCGTAGGCGCCGTCGGCCAGCACCTCGCGGATCAGCTTCTGGGCGAGGTTCGACGAGCCGAAGTCGTGGTTCCCCTTAAGCGCCAGCACGGTGCCGATCAGGCTCGGCGGTATGACGCCGTAACCCAGCTTCAGGCCGGGGCTGAAGGTCTTGCTGAAGGTCCGGGCGAGGATCACCGACTCCCCCTCGCGGTCCATGCTCCAAATGCTCGGGGCCTCGGGTCGTCCGTAATAGGAAAGCCCGTGGTAGGCCGAGTCCTCCAGGATCGGGATCCGCCTTCCGGCCGTCGCGGACCAGCGCTTCATCAACTCCAGGAGCGGCTTGCGACGGTCCAGCGCCAGGCTGACGCCGCTGGGGTTCGAGTGTTCCGGCACCGTGTACAGGAGCTTGACCCGGCCCAGCTCGCCGCGGCTTTGGATCGCCTGGAGGGTCCGCTCCAGCTCGTCGAGCCGCAGGCCGCCGTCGTCGGTCGCCACCCGGATCGCCCGCGCGCCTCGGGTCTCCAGGGGGCCCAGGAAGACAAAGTAGGTCGGCGACTCCACGATCACGATGTCGCCGGGATCCAGAAGCGCCTCGCCGACCAGGTAGATCAACTGGGCCGATCCGGTCGTCATCACGACGTGGGGGACGACCTCGCGATACCTCCCGGCCGGAACGCCGTGCTGGGCCTCCAGGCGGCCCACCAGGATCTCGCGCAGGGCCTCGTCGCCGACGGTGGTCCCGTACTGAAGCGCCGCCTTGCCGGCGGTTTCGTCGCCGAGGATCTCGGTCAGGGCGGCGGCCGTCGCGCGGGTGGGGAGCGATTCCTGGTCCACGAACCCCGCGGCCAGCGACACGATCTCCGGCCGCTCCAGCGCGATCTTCATCAGGCCGCTGATCGACGGCGAGGCGGTGCGGGCCGCGGCCGCGCTGAGGATTGTTTTCAATGTCATGGCGATCCGGGGCCGACGACCGACCGAAGACGAGACCGAGACGTCCAGGGGTACTCTAACGGCGGTCGGAAGGGTGTCAAGCTCGGCTGACGGAGGTGTGGCTCTCGATCCCGGAGATCGATCGGAAAACGATCTTCCCCCCTCGCGGGGGAAGACAGATCGCGGAGCGATCAGATGAGGGGGACGACGCGCGAGGAGGCCGTCGTCATTCGCGAAGGCCGGCCCGGCGGGGTCGGATCGCGCTGGCCTTCTTGATCGCCTCCCCCTCATCCGGCCCTTCGGGCCACCTTCTCCCTCAAGGGGAGAAGGCGATGATCGCCGCGGGCTCCGAGCCGTCCCGCCACCGCGTCCCCCATCAGGCGGCGACGTATTCGTCGTCCCAGAAGAGGTATTCGTTGCTGTCGGCGGGATGGCGGCGGATGCGATCCTCCAGCAAGTCCAGGAAGCGCTGGGCGTGCGCGCCGGCGTTGGCCTCGTCCTGGGCGTCGCGGGGGAGGACGAAGGGGGGGAGGAACTCCAGGCGGTAGCGGTGGTCGTCGCCGATCCGGCAGAAGACGGGCACCACCGGCGCCCGGGACATCGCTCCCAGGGCGATCCACGTCGAGGAGAACGTGAACGAGCGGCCCATCAACCGGCCGGGGGCGGTGAGCCGGCCCTTCCAGCGGACGTCGCCGGCGAGGAACAGGAGCATCCCCGACTTGAGCGCCTTGGCCGCGCGGAGGATGCTCCCCGCGGCGTCGGCGGCGTCCCCCTTGCGGGAGATGAACAGCTTGTCCTGCCCCAGCGGCCCCTCGCGGTCGAACTTGGAGGCCATGAACCGCGACACGCTGCGGGGCTTCTCCATGTAGAGCTTCAGCGGATACGCCTCGCGATACATCCAGTGCGCCGGCAGCATGTGCGCGCCGAAGTGGCTGGTCAGGACGATGCAGCCCTTGCCGCGGCCAACGGCCTCGTCGAGATGCTCGCGGCCGACCACGTCGAACATCGCCAGGGCGCGGGCGTCGGAGGCGACGTCGACCAGCAGGTCGCGCGACCGCCAGAGGATGTGGTTGCCGGCCAGGCTCCGGCTGACCGCGGGAACGTCCCAGCGGCAGCCCAGGGCGTCGCCGCCGCGCGCGACCGCCCGGTCGAACCGCAGCCGCAACTCGCGATTCATCCGGTGCTCAAGCCGGCCGATCCCCGAGACGACCCGGGCGGCGGTGGGCAGCGGCAAGAGCCTCACCACCGGCAAGACCCCTTGCAGCAACCGCTTGCGGACCTTCACCCCGCGTCGATCCATCGACGTCTCCTCGTCCTTCCCCGCGAGCCGGGCGCCCTCGCCGACTCGGCGTCGGTCCCGATCGCGGCGGAGTTTGGCACGACCCGCCCCGGCGGGCAAGATCGGATTCGTGAACGATCCTTAATTCCTGACCGTCACGGATTTCGGGGGTGGTGAACATAACGTCCTTCCCCCCTCGCGGGGGAAGGTGGCCCGAAGGGCCGGATGAGGGGGGGCGAGCCAAAACGCCGTCGACGTCCAGGGTTTCCCGGACGGGCTTTCGC